>Ga0209579_10001806_pt1 | contig 17124 bp, 16 predicted proteins | sample Coa_R1_2_FD_187152 | JGI IMG/M metagenome (GOLD analysis project Ga0209579, IMG submission 187152) | Surface soil microbial communities from Centralia Pennsylvania, which are recovering from an underground coalmine fire - Coalmine... | ecosystem: Environmental > Terrestrial > Soil >... | reverse complement strand
GGTATCGCGTAAGGAACAACCTCTCTTTCGCGGAGACGAAATGCATAGGCGGATCCCTGCCAAATCGGGAAATGTGAAGCGCGCCGGGAAATTTCTATTAACTAGAGAGTCCGTGGTGGCGGACGCAGTCGCGACCTAACCAGTCTCCACGAGCAAATTCCCGATAAACGGGAAATTTGACGGGAAATTTGCCCGAAAGAGGCATGGTTTCAATTATCCGCTCCAATAAAAGAGGCATTCTCAAAGAGTTGAGCTGCAATTCCCGTTGTGCGGAAACGGGTATTTTTTCACTTTGTCGGGAATTCGGCGCAGAATCTGACGGGTTAAACGGGACTGATAGTGCGCTGGCGGACGGTCCGGTGCGCGGATCCGATTTATTCCTAAGTGTTGGATTTATTAGGTCTCCAGAGGCTGCTCTGTGAGACTGTGCAAATCGCCCTTTTGTCGTAAAAATAGACAAATGGCAGCAGATAACTTCCTCCTCAGCCTATTGCCGCTTCAACCATGTGAGATGAGCGAGGCGCAATGGTCTAAGATCGTTACAGCTTCGGCAATGCCGGAGCAGGCGCGACCCTTAGTAGGAAGAGCTATCTCGTTCTATAGGCTGGCTAGCCGGGGCGCCTCCCCTCACGAAACTCGTCGATTGCTCTTGAATACTGCCAAGTTGATGTCGGAGCTTTGCGAGCAACTGCGGCTCATCGAAAATAATCGATTGGCGTTATTGGTATTGGCGCGGTCGACTAAGGACAAACTCTCTCCACCGGAAGCCAATAAACGCGTGAAGCGGAAGCTATCTCTTGCAAATAAACAGCTACTGATCTCTTCGGACTGGCTTATAACTTCTGCCGGTTGCATCGCTTCAGCTAAGCCGGGAGGACATGGAAAGTCCCTCAACACGAGCCTTTTTATTTTAGTCCTAGAACAAATATGGAAACAATTTAAAGGCGCACCAATCTCCCGTTCTAGCAAAGGCAAAAACAATTCTCGGCTATTTATTGAAGCCGTCTTCAGCGTCGCTGATCCGACCATTGGCAAGTCGTCTATCGACGAGTCAATGAAGCGTGTGATCAAGGGCCGAGGTGGAATTACCGAAAAAATTCGCAGCTAATTCACCACCACATTTACTCGCGAAATCCTTTCAGAGCGCTATTTTGTAATCCTCGCTTGCCAACAACGTCGAGGAACAAACCAGCTCGAGTCCGGATCGCATCCTTACAGAAGGTCGCCACCTGCGAACCAAGCGCCGGACTCACGCATGCCCTGAGGTCGGAGTGAACGAAATGGTTGGACAGCACAAGACCGTTCTTCGTGATGGATTTGCGTCGCACGCCATACCGAACCTGGCCGAAATAAAAGTAGAATGGCTACCCGTCGAAACGCTTCGAATCAACGTTCGGAACGCTCGCACCCATCCCAAGAAGCAAATCCGTCAGATCGCAAACAGTATTTTGGCGAACGGATTTCTGGGTCTGATTATCATCGACGAGGACGGCATCGTTCTGGCTGGTCATGGGAGGCTTGCTGCTGCGAAGTTATTAGGACTCCGCCGAGTGCCCACCCAACGATTGAGCGGCCTAACGGATGTCCAAAAGCGAGCCTTTACCCTTGCAGACAACAAGATTTCCGAAAACGCAGGATGGAATCGCGAAATCCTGGTCAAAGAGCTCGGTGAACTTGGCGCGCTACTTGAACCTACAGAATGGGACCTTTCGATGACGGGTTTTGAGGCCCCTGAAATTGACGCTTTGTTTGGGGATTTGGGAATCGATACGCCTGACCCAGTGGAGGACCTCCCTCCCCTCGAAGAGCGCGCGGTCTCCCGAGCGGGCGACCTTTGGATCTTAAACTCACATCGGCTGACATGTGACAACGCGCGTTCAGGCGGCGGCCTCGATCGGCTCATGGATGGCGTTCGAGCCGACATGGTTTTCGCGGATCCGCCTTATGGTCGAAAGGTGTCGGATATTCAGGGGCGCGGCCGGATCAAGCATCCTGAATTCCACGAGGGGTCGGGCGAGCAGACCTCGCCGCAATACATCGATTTCCTACAGAAGACCTTGGGCAATGCGGCGCGTCACTCTCGAGACGGCGCGATACATTACATCTGCCATGACTGGCGGCACACATCGGAATTAAATGCCGCCGCGCAGACCGTGTATGGCGAAATGCTCAATCTCTGCGTTTGGGCCAAAACAACTCCCGGTCAAGGATCGTTCTACCGTTCGCAGCACGAACTCATCGGCGTGTTTCGGGTCGGGAAAGAGGGTCATCAAAACAACATTTGTCTTGGACGGTTCGGGCGAAACCGCGGCAATTTGTGGACGTACGCGGGAATGAACGGCTTCGGCGCAGGACGCATGGAGCTGTTGGCGGCTCATCCAACTGTGAAACCCGTCCCGCTTATTGCCGACGCTATGCGCGACTGCACGACCCGCGGCGACGTCGTACTGGACCCTTTTGTCGGCTCGGGCAGCGCCATCCTCGCTGCCGAGAAGATCGGGCGTCGCGGTTATGGTGTCGAAATTGAGCCGCGCTACGTCGATGTCACGATCCGGCGATGGGAAGCTTTCACCAAGCGAGACGCAGTACTCGAGAGCGACGGGCGCACTTTTGCAGAGGTAAAAGCCGAGCGATTGGAGGAGTCGCCGGCGCGCAACCACTCACGAGTTGCCGCAGGGAGGCGAAAGTGAGTCGATCCCGTCCCCAAAGGCAGCGCCGCACGAGTTCCGAGAAGGATTACGAAGTCGGCTATGGCCGCCCCCCTGTAGCCAGCCGATTCAAGATTGGCAATCCCGGTCCGGTTGGCAGGCGAAAAAAGAAAAAGACCGTCGGCCAAATCATCCATGACGCCATGATGAGACGGATCAAGGTTGAGGAGAACGGCCGATCTCGCACGGTGACCGCACAGGAAGTCATCATTCTTAATCTGGTGCGCTCAGCGGCCCGCGGCGACTTGCGCGCTATTCGTGCCCTGTTCGCTCTGCGGGAAAGCTATCACGACAGCGCCGACACAACGCTAAATCCGTCTGATCTCGAGGCGGAAGACCGCAAGATCATCGAGGAGCATCTCGCTGATCTGCGACGCCAAGAGACAAAAGGCGAATCGGCGAAGGATCAGAACACGGACGGCAAAGACAATCAAAACTCCGACGATGAGGACGAAGCATCATGAATACACCAACCGATCGCGCGTTGCTAAACGCAATATTGCGCCAGAACTTTGCACCCTTTCTGCGCAAAGTGTTTCACGTACTCTCGCCCGGCCAGACTTTCGTCCCAGACTGGTATATTCGCGCCCTCGCCTATCAGCTGGAGCGTCTACTTCGCGGCGAAATCAAGCGGCTGATTATCAATATGCCGCCGCGCTCCCTTAAGTCTATGGCGGCATCCGTGGCGCTGCCAGCTTACGCGCTTGGGCTTGATCCGACGCGCCGCATCATTAGTGGAAGCTATTCCGCCGAACTTGCACACAAGCACTCTAATGACTTCCGCACCGTCATTTCTCATTCTTTTTATAAGGAACTCTTTCCTGGGACTCGCATCGGCCCCTATAAAGACAGCGAGACCGAAATCGAGCTTACCGCCAGGGGCTTTCGTCTCGCGACCTCGACTGGCGGTACCCTGACAGGGCGCGGCGGTAATTTCATCATCATTGACGACCCCCTCAAGCCAATGGACGCGATGTCGGCCGCTAAGCGCAATGCCGCAAATGATTGGTTCTTGAATACAGTGCTTTCCCGCCTCGACGACAAGCGCACGGGCGCGATCTGCATCGTCATGCAACGGGTCCACGTCGACGATCTAACCGGCTTCGTGCTGAGGCAATCCGACGACTGGACGGTGTTGAGCCTGCCGGCAATCGCTGAAACCTTCGAAACTGTGAAGCTATCAGAATTTGAGGACCATATTCGCCGGCCTGGCGAGGTTTTGGCGCCCGTGCGCGAGCCGATGGAAGAGCTCCAGAAAATGCGCCGGCAGCTCGGCTCCGACTTGTTTTCTGCGCAATATCAGCAGGCCCCCATGCCTCCCGGGGGTAGTGTGATCAAGCGGCATTGGGTGCGCCGATATACCGACCTGCCGGCTGCGCAACGCGGACGCTTCATCTTGCAAAGTTGGGACACCGCAGCGAAGGGCGGGCCGGACAACGACTGGACGGTCTGCACCACATGGCTGCTCACGAATGATTGCCAGTGGTACTTGCTCGATGTCTTGCGGGAGCGCGTCGACTATCCCACGCTGAAACTTCGGGTCGAAGAAAATGCAAAACGTTGGCAGGCAGACCAGGTTTTGGTCGAGGAAGTCGGTACCGCCATTGGCTTGCTCCAAGAACTCACATTCCGTGTCCAGGGCCTAACTGGCGTCACGCCCGAAAAAGACAAAGAAACACGTATGTCGATCGCCTCGGCAAAATTCGAGGCCGGACAGGTCCATCTTCCAGAGCGGGCATCCTGGCTTCCCGAGCTTGAGGCTGAGTTGTTCTCATTTCCTGGAAGCCTATATGACGACCAGATCGATTCGATCAGTCAGGCGCTCAACCACGACTCTGCCTCGTCGCTTTGGGTTTGGAAGAAGCTTGGCGAAGGTTAGTGAGGCTCTGCTCATGGGTGTTAATTGCTTTGCGTTATCCGGCGCGAGACGATTTCGGCCATCTCAAGATCGGTGCCAGTAGCTCGCGCGCTCAGGCCTTTCACGACGCCTGCCCGATCTTGTACCTCTCGATTTTGGCTCATCTTCCACTTGCCTTTGAGCCGCGTGATGGCAAAACGGAAACCTACAATGCCGCGCAACATAACTTCTATGTAGGTCTCAGGCGCATCTGTCGGTGCCCATGGTTTGGTTCCATTCCTCTCCTGCTGGGCAGTAAGCTCAGTTACGTGGCGGAGTAGCCAGTCTTTTTCTATCATCACTTCGGGACGACCATACGCGTGCACGACTGCAAAGTTCCATGTCGGCACGACCTTCCCGTGTAGGGCTTTTGAAGGATACCAGTTGGGTGTGATGTAGCCCTCGGGACCCTGAAAAATCATTAGCGCCTCGTTGCCCTCTTCAAGATCACTCCAATGCGGATTGGCGCGTGCAAGATGGCATTCGATGACCCCGTAAGGTCCATCGTCTTTGAGCACGGTCGGTAGGTGGCTGGCATAGAGACCAGCCGAGCCAGCAGAAACTAGTGCAGCAAAAGGCCTAGCCCGCATAAGCGCATGCATCTCCGATATATCGTCGACGCGAAAATCATCCGGCTGGTACATACGATCACCATAAGCTGGCGTCGGTCCCAGCCCGACGCGTTTGTCGTTGTCGAATACTATAAAGCGTCACGCGCGATGTCGCAGATGGGTCATCAGCTGCGGTACGGCCAAATTGGGATGTTCGCTTTACCCCCGAAATCGGTCGCGCCGATCGCCACTAGGAGCCGCTCAATTCTCCAACAGCGCGACGGTCCCAAGTCCGCCGTCCGAACATATACTGACGATCGCGCGGCTGCCCTTTGGCAACGCCGCAAGCTCCTTGACGGCCTGACTTAGGATTCGCGCTCCCGTGGCCGCAAACGGGTGTCCGAGCGCAACACTACCGCCGTTCGGGTTCATCCGCTCGCGTGGAAAGCTGCCGAACGTATGTTCGACACCGGCCTTTGCGCGGACGAAGTCCTTATCTTCTAGTCCCTTAATGTGGCAGAGCACTTGTGCGGAAAACGCCTCATGAATTTCCCACAATGCAATGTTACTGAACGTGAGCCCATGTCGCGCCAGCAACCGCGGAATGGCCGAGACTGGAGCCATGAGTAAACCCTCCTTGAAGATATCGACGGCTGCTAATTCGAAATCCACTAACTGCGCCCGCGGCAGCTGATCAGGCAATCGATCCAAGCCCGCTTCGGTCGCGACCCAAATGGCGGCGGCTCCATCCGTCAGCGGTGAGCTGTTGCCCGCCGTGAGCGTACCCCGGCCGCTGGAGCGATCGAACACCGGCTTTAATTTAGCGAGCTTTTCCATCGACGTGTCGCGTCGCGGGAAATGATCTTTGCTTATGCCGTCGACGGGGACGATCAAATCCGTGAAGAAACCGCGATCCTGTGCCGCAATGGCCCTTTGGTGGCCTTGTAGAGCCAATTCGTCTTGCTCTTCGCGGCCAATGTTCCAATCCTTCGCCATATCCTCCGTATGTTCACCCATGCTGCGGCCGGTGACCCGGTTCTTCACTTCGGGTACATGGATACGGATATCGGACGGACGCAACGTTCGAAAAAGTTCGATGCGCCGGGTGACGCCGCGTGCTTGAAACATGCGGCGTAGCCAGACCGATAAATTCTGCCCGAGGCCGATTTGAACTCGACTCATGCTTTCGACACCGCCGACCAGGGCGAGTTGCGCCCGCCGATGCCCGAGCATCCCGGCGGCTTCGAAAGCACCCACCATGCTCGTGCTGCATTGCATGATGGTCGTGAACGTCGGCACGTGAGGATCCAGTTTGCTTTCAAGCCATACTTCTCGCGCCAAATTAGCGTAGGCGAGATTGAGCACGACCGAACCCCAAACCGCGAAATCGACAGGACCGTTCACTTGCGGCACCATCGAAAGGACAACTGGCACCGACAGGGCTAGAGAGTCTCGATTGGAAAACGGCCCGTCCACGGCCACAAACGGCGTACGCAGGCCGGCCACTAGCCAAACTGTCTGTCGGTTATCCGGCATTTGCCATCGTTTCCAATTTGATTGACGCACCCGAGCTCACGACGCCCGCGTTCAGTCTTTTGGTCGCGCCCTGTGTCTTCATTTCGCTATTCGACCGTACACCGTCGCGCCGATTGTACCGTGATGTAACAGCAACACTCCAAGCGTTCTCTTCGCACAAAAGACAATGAGCAGCGGTCAGTGCGCGATAGCTGCATCTTCGATGACCTTCGCCACCTCCTTGGCATGAGAGATCATCACGACATGCGAAGCTCCCTTGACGATCACAGCTGCGCGCGCGTGTGCGCGTTCGGCCATGAAGGCATGAAGCTTCGGTGGTATGGCGGTGTCGTGGTCACCGTAGACGAACCATGATGGGATCGCCTTCCAGGCAGGCTCACCTGCAGCTTCACCGAACGCAACATCTGTAACGGGCCGCTGCGTCGCCGCCGCTACCCTGCCGGCATCCCCCGGCAAGTCTGGCGCGAACGCATCGTGGAACTTGTCCTGCTGGACATAAAGATCGTGGCCGCCATCCGGCAGAGGTACCGGCGGCGCCAACGCCGGACCGACCAAGCTGCCCGGAAACTTACTGTTCAGCCCACCGGCATTTTCTCCAGCTTCGGGAGCGAAGGCCGCGACGTAAACCAGCGCTTTGACGTTGCTCTGGCTGGCCGCTGCGTTGCTGATGACCATGCCGCCATAGGAATGGCCCACAAGCACAACTGGCGTTTTTATCGTTGCAAGAAGGGCGCGCACGTATTCGGCGTCAGCCTTCACGCTTCGCAAGGGATTGGCGACCGCGACGGCCGAATAACCATCTTTCTCGAGGATCGCGATGACGCGGTTCCAGCTTGACGCATCTGCGAATGCGCCATGGACCAGGACGACGGTTGGTTTGACAGGTTGTGCTCGCACCACAGCGCTCGTCAACATGATGCCGATCAACGCCAGCGGTGCTACAAACGTTTTCATTTTGAGCTCTCCCTGAACATGTCTGCCGCTCAGCTTTGGGCGACGTCGATGATGGCCTCGGCAAAAGCCTGTGGCGCTTCCTGCGGCAAGTTGTGACCTATGCCGCCCTTGATGGTTCGGTGCTCGTACTTGCCTGAGAACATTTTGGCATATGCGGCCGGTTCCGGATGTGGAGCGCCATTGGCATCTCCCTCCATGGTGATGGTTGGCACGGCAATGACCGGAACCTCGGCAAGGCGATTTTCAAGATCGTTGTACTTCGCCTCGCCCTCGACGATCGCGAGTCGCCAGCGATAATTATGGATAACAACGGCGACGTGATCGGGATTGTCGAGCGCCGCCGCGCTGCGATCGAACGTTGCATCGTCAAAATTCCACTGCGGTGACGCCAGCTGCCAGATGAGCTTGGAGAAATCGCGCCGGTATGTGTCGTAGCCCCGTCGGCCGCGCTCGGTGGCGAAATAATACTGGTACCACCACTGCAGTTCGGTTTTCGGCGGCAGCGGCAACTTGCCAGCCTCCTGATTACCGATCAGATAGCCGCTCACGGAGACCATGGCCTTGCAACGCTCCGGCCAGAGCGCGGCAATGATGTTCACGGTCCGCGCGCCCCAGTCGAAGCCGCCGAGGATCGCATTTTCGATCTTGAGAGCATCCATCAGGGCGATGGCGTCGACGGCGATCGCCGCCTGCTGGCCGTTACGCGGCGTATCGCCCGACAAAAAGTGCGTCGTGCCATAACCGCGCAGATACGGCACGATGACGCGATAGCCCGCCGACGCCAGCAGCGGCGCTACGTCGACAAAACTGTAAATGTCGTATGGCCAGCCATGCAACAGGAGGACCGGCTGTCCGTCAGCGGGGCCTGCTTCGGCGTAACCGACATTCAGCACACCCGCGCCGACCTGCTTGAGCGGGCCGAATGAGGTATTTGTCCCGGCCTTGATCGACGGCAGTTGCTTCGATTTCGGCGCGTTGGATTGAGCTTGCGCTGCACCGATAACGCCGAGTTGGGCGGCGGCCATAGTCAGGGCTGCAGTGCCGAAGAAATGGCGACGATGATAATCGATGCTTTCGGGCGCACCGAGCTTATCCATGATTAGGTCTCCGTGGTTCGGACGTAAGGGCTGATTCATGTGTGTCTCCCTATGAGGTCCAGCGGTCAGCGGGCGGTCTGGCTTCGCAGATCTGCTATGTCTTTTGCCGTGACCTTCGACGCGGCACTGCCAAACCGGCTGGTAACGTAGTTGGACACCGCGGCAATCTCGGTGTCCGTATATGTGCTGCCAAATGCGGGCATTGAGATCGCATCCGGCACGAGGCGTTGCGTGCCGGAGATAACGATCTGCGCGACATTGGTCGCGGCCGGGTCATTGACCGCACGGCTGCCCGAGATCGTGGCGAACGGAGACAGTGCACTTACACCAGTCCAGCTGTGGCAGCTGACGCAAGCCTGCTCAAACACCTTGCGGCCGAGTACGTCGGCAACCACGCCGCCCTCTTTCGGGGACGGCGGCGCAGGCGGTGCGATCGTTGCCGACTCGGTCGACGCGATGGCCGGAATGCTGCGCAGGTAGGTCACGAGCGCCTTGATGTCGGCCGGGTCCATCTGGCTGAAGCTGTGGTCGACGGCTTCAGCCATCGGCCCCGACGCTGTGCCGCGTCCGGTGGCGTGACCTTTGGCGAGGTAGGCGAAGACCTCGTCATCGCTCCATGCGCCGATGCCGGTATCTTTGTCGGAAGTGATGTTGTATGCGCGCCAGCCGGCCGTGACGGCGCCGGCGAATTTCCGGTGGTTGTCGAGCGCAAATGCCAGATTGCGCGGCGTGTGGCACTCGCCGCAATGCGCCAACGCTTCGGCGAGATAGGCGCCGCGATTCCACGCGGCACTTCGCGCGGTATTCGGCGCAAAGCGTGTGTCTGGATTGAACGCCCACGACCAGAAAATCATGGCCCAGCGCTGGTTGAAGGGAAATTGCAGCGTGTCGGGCCGGTTCTGCTCTGACACGGCGGGCAGGCTGAAAAGGTAGGCCTTGATCGCCAGCACGTCGGCGTCGGTCATGAAAGTGTATGACGTGTATGGCATGGCCGGATAAAGCCGCACGCCGTCCTTGCGGATGCCGTGCCGCACGGCGTCGAGAAAATCCTGGTCGCTGTAATTGCCGATACCGGTGTCTTTATCGGCGGTGATGTTGGTCGAATAAAGAGTCCCGAACGGCAGCGGGAAAGCGAGGCCGCCGGCAAACGCGGCGTCACCCGGTGCAGTGTGGCAGACCATGCAGTCGGCAGCTTTTGCCAGATACTCGCCCCGCTTGACGAGGTCGGCATTGGCGAGCGCAGCCGTAACGCCGGTCGGATTGGCCTCGTGATAGTCGGCGAGCGCAACCGTTGCGCCGCCGGCGAATGCCAGAGGGCCGCGGGTGAACCAGACGAAGGCGCCGCCGGCGATGACGATGATGAGAGCGATGGCGATTAGAATGATGCGGCGCATGGCGGTCACGCCTTTTTCACGGCTAGAGCGGCGCGGTCGATCGGCAGGCGGCGCAACGCCACGCCGGTCGCCGCATAGATCGCGTTGCGTAACGCAGGTGGACCTGCGGTGACGCCGGTCTCGCCAATGCCGCCCGGATGCTCGTAGCTCTTGATGACGTGAACGTCGATCGGCGGGACCTCGTCAATGCGCAACATGCGATAATTGTTGAAGTTCGACTGTTGCACACGGCCCTTATCGATCGTGACCTCGCCCCACAGCGCCGCAGTCAGGCCAAAGACCAGCCCACCCTGAAGCTGCGCCATGATGATGTCAGGATTGACTGCGATGCCGGTGTCGACCGCGGAGGTGATCCGCCGCAGATGCACAGCGCCGACATTGTTGACCTCGGCCTCGACCACGGTGGCGATGAAGCTGCCGAATGACGGTTGGACGCAGACGCCGCGGCCGACGCGGGCCGGCAGCGGCGAACCCCAGCCGGATTTCTCGGCGACCAGCTTGAGCGCTGCCTTGAGCCGCGGCGCGCCGTCGAGCATGCCGAGCCGGAATGCGACCGGGTCCATGTTTGCCTTGCGCGCCAATTCGTCCATGAAGCTTTCGATAGCGAAAACGTTGTTGTTCGGTCCGACGCCGCGCCAGAACCCGGTCGTTACCGCCGGCGGCTCAGCGCGCACATATTCGATGCGCTTGTTCGGGATGTCGTAGGGCATGTCTTGGGCGCTATCGACCGCGTCGCCGTCAATACCGTTCTGAAACGCGCCTGGAAACCAGCGCGCGAGCACAGAGGAACCCGTCACCTTGTACTTCAAGGCGACGACTTTGCCGTTCGACAGAGAAGCCGAGATCATATCCCGGTAGACCGGCCGGTAGACATCGTGCTGCATATCCTCTTCGCGCGTCCACACGACCTTGACCGGTGTTGAAACCTCCTTGGCGACGCGCACCGCGTCGGCGACCATGTCAGCCTCAAGCCGGCGCCCGAAGCCGCCGCCGATGTAATGGTTGTAGACTTTCACCTTGTCGACAGGGACGCCTGCAGCTTTGGCCGCATATTGCTGCGCCCGGCTCTGCACTTGTGTTCCGGTCCAGATCTCACACGAGTCCGGCGTCAGCCGGACCGTGCAGTTCAGCGGCTCAAGCGTGGCATGGGCAAGGAACGGCAGCTCGAAGTCGGCGTCAAAGCGCTCGCCCTGGGCGAGGCCTTTCTCGACGTCTCCTTCGGACTTGGCGAGGGCGCCGTCCTTCTTGCTTGCGGCCCGCAAATCGTTCCAGATGTCTGCAGAATTGATTTTGGCGTTAGCCCCTTCGTCCCAGCTGATTTTCAGCGCGTCGAGGCCTCGCCAGGCCGCCCACATATGATCGCCGACGACGGCGACGAGATCGTCGAGCACGACGATCTGGCGCACGCCGGGGATTTTTTTCGCGGCATCGTCGTCAACGTGCTTCACCTTGCCGCCAAGCACCGGACAATGAGCTAGCGTCGCAAACTTCATATCCAGCACCATGGCGTCGATGCCGTAGATGGTTTTGCCATCGGATTTGTTCGGCGTGTCGAAGCGTTTAAGCGGCTTGCCGATCAGGGTGAAATCCTTCGGGTCCTTGAGCTTCGGCTGGTCAGGCATTGGCAACTTGCCGGCGGCCTCGGCGAGTTCGCCGTAAGTGAGCGAACGGTTGCTCGCGGCATGGGTAACCTTGCCGTTTGAAGCGCCACAGCTTGCTTCATCGACTTGCCATTGCGCGGCGGCGGCCGCTATCAGCATCGCGCGCGCAGCGGCGCCCGCTTCGCGCAGCTTGTCCCAGAACGCGCGGATCGAGTTGGAATTGCCGGTGACCTGAACGCCGAACGTCGGATTGGCATAAAGCTTGTCGCTTGGCGGCGAATGCTCAAGCACAACCTGCGCGAAATCCGCGTCCAGTTCCTCGGCAAGGATCATGGCGATCGCGGTGTAGATCCCCTGCCCCATTTCAACTTGCGGCATGACCAACGTCGTCTTGCCGGTGTTGTCGATGCGGATGAAAGCGTTCGGCGCGAACTGGCCGTCGGGGCCGGCAGGCTGTCCCGGCTCGTTGACGGCGGCGCCCAGCGGCCACTGGAAGGCGAGCGCCAGGCCTCCGGCAAGGCCACTTTGCAGAACAGTCCGGCGCGAAAAAGCGGTGTACTTCGATGACATGACAGCCTCCTCACGCTTCGCCCGCGGCGCTCTTGATGGCTTTGCGAATGCGCACATAGGTGCCGCAACGGCAGATATTGCCCGCCATCGCTGCGTCGATATCGCCGTCGTCGGGGTGCGGATTCCTGGCAAGCAAGGCCGCCGCCGACATGATCTGGCCAGATTGGCAATAGCCGCACTGAATGACTTCAAGATCCAGCCAGGCTTTTTGCACTTTGGCGCCCGCTTCCGATGCGCTCACGCCTTCGATGGTGGTAATCGCCCGCCCTCCGATTGACGCGACAGGCAACAAACATGAGCGTACGGGATTGCCGTCGACATGCACGGTGCAGGCGCCGCACTGCGCGATGCCGCAGCCGTATTTGGTCCCGGTCATGCCGAGCACGTCGCGCAAAACCCAAAGCAGAGGCGTGCCGTCATCAACATCGACGCTGTGTGTCTGATCGTTGACCTTGATGGTGAAAGCCATGGCGCGTTTTCCTTTTTAATCGGTGCCGTCAGTTCAGCGTATTTCTCTCAGAAACTTATGCTCGTCATGTCATTCTTAAAAGATCATTCATGTGATCGCTCTCGAACTACTCCGGGTGACGGGGCCGCAAGGCGCTAACGACGTCATACAGATTTGTCATGCCCAGCCCTTTGCCAGGTGATGACGGCATTCGCTCTGCGGCCTGACAAAATGGCAGGTTGCGCAGTCGAAAGGATCAGCCGGTTGCCTTCCATCCGGACTTTGCGATTTTGTATTTTTCCGTGCCACCCGGTAATCATGGAAACATCGGCTTGTTGATGAACAACTTGCTGTTCTTCATCGACGGCCGTTCAGGGCCGGACATGTGTCAATACCGCTAAACTCGAACTAGACTTCCGAGCGTTGGAGACCGCCAGCAGTTCTGAAGGAGTTGGATGTCCATGAGCAACCGGCAAGGTAGAAAGGCACGGCGGACACAGCTCCAACGCCGTAACGTCAGAAACAGACATGAACCTCACGTTTTTCGATGTCGGCTTGGTGCCATTTGCCGACATCGGCTCGCTCACTCGATCACCTCGTCAGCGAGTGAGATAACGGTAGGTGGAATCTCGATCCCAATCTCTTTCGCGGTCTTTACGTTGATCACGAATTTGTAACGCGTGGGCTCCTCGAAGGGCAGTTCTGACGGTTTGGTGCCCTTAAAAATGTGATCAATCATGGCTGCGGCCCGCTCAAAGGACTCGCTAAGATCAGCTCCATACGACATAAGGCCGCCGTCTCGCACCAACGCGTCATATTCGTATATTGCCGGCAGGCGCTTTGCAGCGGCGTAGGCAAAAACCCGCTTGCGATTAAGCGTTGTGAGTGAATCAGACACCATCAGGATTGCATCAGGCGGATCACTGTCCATTCTCGTAAATGCATCATTGAAATCGTCTGGCTCTTGCACCCCTAGCGCTTGAACAGTCACGCCTAAATTCCGGGCCGCTTTCGCCGACGCCTCGTAGCGGAGCGACATTCCGAGATCATTCTTATTCCACAGCATCGCAACTTTGCGAATGCTGGGTGATAGTGATCTAAGCAAGGACAGACGCTTGGTAGACAGCAACGCTGCATCATCCGAAATGCCAGTGACCGTGCCACCGGGCTGTGCCAGGCTGCTCACCAGGCCGGTCGCGACAGGATCGCCCGTGCCATAGGCGATGACAGTGGGGATGCCCGCGGCTTTGGCAGCACGAGCCGCCGGATAACCCACGGCGACAAGGACGTCGACGCCGCTCGCCTTGAAATCTTCCATCAGCTGCGGAATTTTTCCGAGGTCACCGCCTGCGCCGCGCGCATCGTAGGCGAGGTTCTTCCCGAGCGTATACCCGTGCTGCGCCATCGCGTTCAGCAGTGTCGTAGCGTTCGGACTACTCACGCTAATCGGTGCATTACCGGTGAGGGAGGCCAAACGATAGATTTTCGCCGAAGGCTGAGCGACGCTATCGTACGGCTGAACGACAACCGTAGCGCCAAGCAAACCGATGAATTCCCGCCGCGTCATGGTTTTACACTCCCCGGTCGAGGACACTGTGTAAGTATACAAGTATAACAGTATTGGCGTCGGTGTGCCGTGCGTGATGGCGAAATCGGCCGACCAATTTGTCCACTATGGGTACCTCGACAGCGGATATTCTCCGGACATTCCCCGATCGCTTAGAGCACCATGAATTAGGTCACAGACCTTTATTTTGAGGCGTGATATTCTTGCGCGTTAGAGCGGGGCGCCTCAAATGGCAATCAGAATCGGAAGGCGACAATTCGTGGCCGCGCGCGGCGGTCGCGTGGCCACTCCCTTTGAGGGCGCAGCAGGCAGCGATGCCGCTGGTCGGATTTGTCCGAGATGGGTCGGCCGATACCAACATGCGTTACGCGGCCGCGTTTCGAAAGGGCCTCGACGAAGCAGGCTTTGTCGAAGGCCAGAATGTGACGGTCGAATACCACTGGCTGGAGGGTCACTATGATCGCCTGCCGGCCCTGATGGCCGATCTCGTACACCGCCACGTGGCCGTGCTCGCGACGCCCGGCAATATTCCCTCGCTCGCGGCGAAAGCTGCGACCGCGACGATCCCGATCGTCTTTGGCGTCGGCGACGACCCGGTCCAGTTTGGACTTGTTGCGAGCTTGGCCCGTCCCGGCGGCAATGCGACCGGCGTCAATTTTTTCAGTCAGGAGGTCGCGGCCAAACGGCTGCGACTGCTACATGATCTGGTGCCCAAGGCCGCTCGTCTTGCGGTTCTCATCAACCCCGCAAATTACAACGACCACCGATGCGACCTTACTTGCAGTGCAGCAAGCCGCCCCTCCCATCGGTCTGCAAGTCAAAATTCTCAATGCCAGCACGATTGGCGAAATTGATCAGGCGTTTGCCACGCTCGCGCGTGAACACGCCGACGCCCTCTTCGTCAACGGTGACGCATTCTTCATCAACCGCGCCGTGCAATTCGCCACTTTAGCGGCAATCAACAAGATTCCGGCGACATATTCGAATCGCGACTATGTCACGGTTCGCGGGCTAATGAGCTATGGAACAGACCTCGCGGATTCGTTTCATCAAGTCGGCGTTTATACCGGCAGTATCCTCAAGGGCGCCAAACCCGCCGACCTGCCGGTATTACAGTCGACCAAATTCGAGCTCCTCATCAACCTGCAAACGGCGCGCGCGCTCGGCATCGAGGTGCCGCCAGGGGTGCTCTCGATCGCCGATGAGGTGATCGAATAGACATTTTGCCGTGCGTCAATTGATGGTGACGGAACGCCGCTATGGGTCACGAACTGCAGCGCTGCGCCATCTCAGTCGCGGCCGAAGTACCCCTGAAAGCGGCCGCGCCGGTGCTCCACTATTGGGGCAATTGAGGGCCACAAGGCGACAAAGCGCATTGCAGCAAAACAAGTCTATTCGATCACCTCGTCGGCGGTCGCGAGAAGCTTATCAGGGATCTTCAGACCAAGCGTCCTGGCGGTCTGGGCGTTGATGACCAGCTCGAACTTCGATGACTGTAGTACCGGCAAATCTGCAGGTTTCATGCCCTTCAGGACGCGGCCGGTATAGAGGCCGACCTCGCGCCACGCGTCCGTGAAGCTCGTTCCATAGCTCACAAGTCCGCCCGCTTCGGTAAACTCACGCTGTGCGTAGGTCGCGGGAACTGCGTGGCGCGCTGCAAGGATGGTCAGTTGCATCCGACGATCGCTAAATAAGGGATCGCCGCTGACGAAGATCGCATCGAGCCTCTCCTGCACAAGAGTTGCGAAAGCTGCATCGATTTCTCGGCTGGTGCTCGCGTTAAGGATCCGAATTTGCAGTCCCATGGCACTGGCCGCCGGTTCTGCGTCCGATATTGTGATCTTGGCTTGGGGACCGGTGGGGTTTACGAGCACGGCTATACGGGTAGCTGCGGGTACAAGCTCATGCAGAATATCAAGCCGCTTTGCCACCAACTGACCCGTGAAGAAATTGACACCGGTCGCGTTGCCGCCTGGCCGCGCGATGCTGGCAATGAGGCCCAGCTTGAGTGGATCCTCACCAACGGCGAAGACAATGGGGATCGTCGCAGTTGCAGTCCTCGCCGCAAGCGCTGCAACGCTTGCCGGCGCCACAATCACACTGACCTGGCGACGAACCAAATCGGCCGCCAAATCGGGGAGGCGATCGTAGCGGTCTTCTGCCCATCGATATTCGATTGCCAGATTCTGGCCCTCGACGTAGCCCGCTTCGGTGAGACTCTTGCGAAATGCGTGCAGACGGTCCGCATTCATCTCGGCCGATGTGGGGTGAAGGACGCCGATCACCGGCGCTGTCGACTGCTGCGCCTGCGTCGCAAGCGGCCACGCGGCTACTGAACCAGCAACTCCTTGGATGAAGTTGCGTCGTCGCATTGTCTTCCCCAAAGACTTTAGGACCAACGCTAGGATGCGATTACAGCAGGGATTTGCGAACGGCGAAATGGGCCTCAATGCTCGTTTCGCACAGCAGCAATTCGATTGATTGAAGGGGGCAGCGCCGTGTCCGCTTTTCACCGGTTCGCGACCAAGTCGGCGCGGGCACTAAGCACCCCTGCGGGCTTAGCCGATGACAAGATCAAGTCGCGCTTGGCCGACCTAGGCGGCATCGTGATGACGGGCTCCCCCGTCGAATTCGGCAAGTTCGTCGTCGACGAGACCGAGAAGTGGGCCAAGGTGATCAAGTTCGCGGGCATCAAGCCGGAGTGACCCCGTATTTTCCGTTGCGCGAAGAACCTTTCGCAATGCATCAATTGGCGATAGCAAAGCGCCGCTTTGGGTCACGTGTGACGGCGCCCTGGCAAG
>Ga0209579_10001805_pt1 | contig 17130 bp, 16 predicted proteins | sample Coa_R1_2_FD_187152 | JGI IMG/M metagenome (GOLD analysis project Ga0209579, IMG submission 187152) | Surface soil microbial communities from Centralia Pennsylvania, which are recovering from an underground coalmine fire - Coalmine... | ecosystem: Environmental > Terrestrial > Soil >... | reverse complement strand
AACAAGAACCAGGATGAGGACGAGAAATGAGATGGCAAACAGCGCGCCGAGGGGCAGATGAAATATTCCGGCGAGCAGCAACCCGATGACGTAACCCGAAACGACAGCGACGAGCGGACGTTTCACCGGGCGAGGTTACCAGCGTTTTCGCCAGTAGCCAACCATCCAAATTACAACCAAACCCAGCGCGCCGCCGAGCGTATCAATCACCACGTCATGCACCCGGGGCGTGCGCGTCGGCACGAAGATCTGGTGAAATTCGTCACTGGCCGCGTAAACTGCCACGATCAGCAGCACGATACCGGTTTCCCGCCAGTTCCATGGACGCGGATGATGTTTTTGAGGCCGATGCAACGCGCGCCAGAGCAGCAGCGCAAACACGGAATATTCGGCCACGTGCGCGCATTTGCGGGCGATGAAGACGACCCAGTCAACCGAGTTCGCTGAAATATGCGGAAACAACCAGTACAACAGCGGCGCGATGAGCCGCGAGGAATGTTCGTACGAATGCGTGTCGCTGGAGGCTGTGAAAATCACCGCCATCCAGACCATTACTGGCAACCAGTATTTGAAAAAGGCGCGGACGTTTGGCACGCCGAATAAAATCGGATTCGGCGCAGTGGAGCAATTAGAATATAATAAAATTTGCCAAGCGGAGACGCTTTTGGCACAGAAATGCGCCATTGGAAATATTCCGCCGTGCTCGAACTGATGGGCGGATCGATTTTATGCTGAAACTGGGTGTCAACATTGACCACGTCGCCACGCTCCGTGAAGCGCGCTACCGCGGGCGCGGATTCGGCGAACCGGATCCCGTCGAGGCGGCGCGGATTTGCGAAGCCGCCGGCGCACACGGCATCACCGCGCACCTGCGCGAAGACCGCCGGCACATTCAGGATCGCGACATCTGGGAGCTGCGCGAAAAAATCGAAACGCGACTGAATCTGGAAATGGCCAACGTCCCGGAAATCGTTGGGATCGCGCTGAAAGTGAGACCGGCCATTGTCTGCATCGTGCCCGAACGCCGGCTGGAAGTGACCACCGAGGGCGGGCTGGACGTGGTCGCCGCCGAAAAGTCCTTGACCGAGACGCGCATGAAAATGAACGACGCGGGCATTGAAGTCAGTTTGTTCATCGCGCCGGACGAAAAACAGATCGCAGCCAGTGCGCGGGTCGGCAGCCAGTTTGTGGAATTGCACACCGGCCAGTTCGCGGAGGAATTCCACAAACGGTGGGGCGAGAGTCTCTCGAGCCCTAAATCAGAACAAATGGGCTCGACGAAGTCTCGCCCCACCAATCTTCCAGAACTCGACCGCTTGATTGCCGGCGCGGAGCAGGCGCAGGCGCTCGGCCTGAAGGTGAATGCCGGGCACGGATTGAACTACGAAAATCTGCCGGTGCTTTTCCGGGTGCCGCACCTGGTGGAACTGAACATCGGCCACAGCATCGTCAGCCGGGCGGTGATGGCGGGCCTGGAAAGCGCCGTCAAAGACATGCTGCGGCTGATGAAAAATTATCAGGGGTAGACGGCCGGAGCGCGACTTTCCTTGCGCGTCCATCGTAAATCGTAAATCGTGAATCGCAAATGATCCTGGGCACCGGCATTGACATCATCGAAGTGGGCCGCATTGCCTCGTCGTACGAAAAGTTCGGCGAGCGGTTCGTGAACCGCATTTTGTTGCCGGACGAAATCGCCTACTGTCTCTCGCACAAGAACCCGGCGCCGTTCCTCGCGGCGCGGTTTGCGGCCAAGGAGGCGATTTCCAAGGCGTTTGGCACCGGCATCGGTGCGGCCCTCGGCTGGCAGGACATGGAAATCCGGCACAAGGAATCCGGCGAGCCGTTTGTGGTGTTGCACGGCAAGGGGGAAAAATTGTTTGCGGCCCGCGGCGCCAAGCGGCTGCTTATCAGCCTGAGCCACACGGCGAATTACGCGGCGGCCACGGCCATATTGGAAGCGTAATGGGTTGATGCGTTTAAGCGGTCGCGGCCGTATAACACTTCAACGCTTCAACGTTTAGACTTTGGACTTTGGACGGTTTTGCTTAGACTGTCCGCATGGAGCCGGCGATGGTGACGGCGGTGGCGGTGATTTTGATTTCTGCCGGCGCGAGTTTCTTTTTCGCGCTGGCCGAGGCAGCGTTGCTTTCCCTCAACAAATGGCAGGCCCGGCAACTGGCCGAACACCATCCGCGCGCCGGCGCCATGGTGGCGCGGCTGCTGGAGCAACCGCAGGATTTGCTGGCAACCATGGCGCTCGGCAATACGTTTGCCAACGCCGCCATGCTCGCGGTGGCGCTGCAGATGGTGTTTGACGGCCGGTGGCCGTTCCTGTGGGCCGTAACCCTGTTGCTGGCGCTGATCCTCATCGGCTGCGAGGTCCTGCCCAAAACGCTGGCCGTGCGCCAGCCGGAACGCTGGGCGCAACGCGTCGGCGGGCTCCTGCTCCTGTTCCAAAGATTCACCACGCCGTTGCGTTACGTCGCGCAGAAAATGGACGAGGCAATTTTAAAACTGGCGGCGCCGCAATTCATCAGGCCGGCCACCGCGCTCACCGACGGGGAATATCATGAACTGCTTGAAATGGCGTATCAGCAGGGCACGCTGGCCGAGTCGGAAAAGGAAATCATCCTGCAAATCATCAGCCTCGACCAGCGGATGGTGCGCGACGTCATGCGCCCGCGCACGGGCATGGCATGCATTTCGGACGACGCCACGGTCAAGGAGATGATGGCTGCCGCGAAAAAATTCCGGCACCGCCGCCTGCCGATTTACGACGAAACACCGGACACCATCGTGGGCATCCTGAACACCCGCGCGTTGTTGCTGGACCCCCGGATCGACCTCGCCGACGCGATTGAATTTCCGTCGTTTGTGCCGGAGACGATGAACCTGCTGCAACTGTTTCAAAGCCTGCAAAAGCAGCAGCGCGGCCTGGCCGTGGTATTGGATGAATTCGGCAGCACGGCGGGCATCGTGACCATGGAGGACATCCTGGGCCAGATCGTCGGCAAGATCCGCGCCGAAGCGCGGCAACCGGAAGGGTTCGTGATGGAAAAGCTGACGCCCGGCCGCTGGCGCGTGAACGGCACCATGCGGCTGGACGATTTCCGCCGCGAATTTCCGGCGTTGAGCGAGGTGGCCGAGGTGGAAACGATGGGGGGATTGCTCGTACATTTGCTGGGGGTCGTGCCCAATGCCGGCGAATCCGCCACGTTTAACGGCTTGAAACTCACGGCCCAGGCCGCCGACGAACGGCGCGTCCGGGAATTGCTGGTGGAAACGATCAAATAAAATGCAAGCCCACGTGCTAACCGGATTGTTTCTGGCGGCGTGCCTGGCGCTGTCGTTTCTGTTGTCGGGCATGGAAGCGGGGGTATTTGCCTTGAACCGGTTGCGCGTGCGGCAACTGGCGCGCGCGGGCCGGCCCTCGGCCAAACTGCTCCACAGTTTTTTGGAACACCCGGAAAATTTCCTCTGGACCATCCTCGTCGGCAATACCCTCGCCAACTTCATCATCCTCGGCTGGGTCGTCGCCACCCTGCACGATCAATTTTCAGGCCGCTACGGTTTGATCACCGGCCTTTTTGCCGGGATCGTGTTCCTGTTTTACATATTGTTCGATTTGCTGCCGAAAATGCTGTTCCGCGCGCACCCGAACCAATTGTGTCTCTCGGTGGCCCGGGTGTTCTGGCCCGTCCATCTGGTTTTGCGGCCGCTGGTGGCAGTGGTCGAAACCTCGGCGGCCGGCTTGCTGCGCTGGACCGGCGGACACGCCTTCACCGGTCGTCCCTTTGGCAATCGCGAAGAGATGCGCGCGGTGATGCAGGAATCTGCCCAGGCCCTCACGACCGGCGAACGCGCCATGATCAACCGCGTGCTCGATCTGCAAACGTTCACCGTTCGACGCATCGCCATGCCCCTGGCCCAGGTGGTGACGGTGGAAACTTCAACGCCCATCGGCGACGCGCTGGCGCTGGCCCGCGAACGCAAATTTTCACGCCTGCCGGTCTGGGAAACCCGCGACGGCCAGCGGCGCATCGCGGGGTTGCTCATGCTGGGGCCGCTGTTGTTCCGCGACGACCTGGATTTGCAAAAACCCGTCGCCGCCCACATGACCCCCGCGCTGTTTCTGGATGAGGACACGCGCCTGGAAGTCGCCCTGCGGCGGATGCAACGCGCCGGCGAGCGGCTGGCCATCGTGCTGGGGCGCGACCGGCATGAGTCGGGCGTGGTCACACTGGAGGACATCCTCAAGGTCATGTTTGGCGAGGTGAAGTTGTGAACATGAACCTGATTGTCCACAACGGTGTAAACCTGCTGGCGGTGATTTTGCTCGTCCTGCTGAACGCCTTCTTCGTCGCAGCGGAGCTGGCCCTGGTGCGCATCCGGGACACGCAATTGGCCGCGCTGGCGGCCAAGGGCAATCGCCGCGCAAAAATGGCGCGGCACATCCTCGCGCGCATTGACACCTATATCAGCACGACCCAATTTGGCATTACCCTCGTCAGCATGGCGCTGGGCGTGGTGGTTGAACCGGTGTTCCGGGACCTGCTGGAGCCGCTCTTTGAACTGCTCAAGATCACCTCCGCGTCAGTCCAGAGCGGCATCGCCATCGGCGTCGGCTTCTTCGTGAACTGTTATCTGCTGATTGTGGCCGGTGAACTGGTGCCGAAGGCCATTGCCATCCGGCGCACGTTGCAAACGTCCTTGTGGGTCGCCCGACCGTTAAACTGGTTTTATCGGTTGTCCTTTCCGTTCATCTGGTTGCTGCACCGTTCGTCCCAGTTGGTGGTGCGGCGCCTGGGTTTTTCCGCGGAGGAACTGCGCAGCGCACCCTCGGAGGAGGAATTGCGCTTGGTGCTGGCCGGCACCCGGAATGTGGCGGGCGGGCGCGATCTCATCCTGAACGCGCTGGATCTGCGCCACCGCGTCGTGCGCGAAGCCATGCGGCCGCGCCACGAGATCACCGCCCTCAACACCGGCGCAACGCTGACCGAATGTCTCGCCCTGGCGGAGGAAACGCGCTATTCGCGCTTTCCTCTTTGCGAAAATGGCGACCTGGACCGGACGCGCGGCGTTGTGCATATCAAGGACCTTTACCCGGCTGCGCGGGAACCGGGCCGGACCGCGGCGGATTTGCTGCCGGTGGTACGCAAACTGGTTTACGTTCCCGAAACCGGGCGGCTGGAAAAACTGCTGCAATTGTTTCTCGAACGGAAATTGCATTTTGCCATCGTGGTGGACGAATACGGCGGCACGGTCGGCATCATCACGCTGGAAAACGTGCTGGAGGAACTCGTCGGCCAGATCCAGGACGAATTCGACCAGGAAAAGCCGGAGCTGGTGCGCGTGGGTGAAAACGTGTGGGAGGCCACCGGCACGCTGCCATTGCATGGTTTGGAAAAAATCATCGGCGAAACACCGCACGAGGAAGGCATCGCCACCGCCAGCGGCTGGATCACGCGCAAGCTCAATGGTTTTCCCAAAGCCGGCGATATTGTGAGGGTCGGTCCCTATGAATTGCGGGTGGAGGAAATGGATGGCCCGCTGGTGGCACGACTGAAAATCACCAAGCATTCGGCCGAAACGGAATTCCTGAAACGACCCGGGCTGTGACCATCATCACCAGGTCCCGCCGCGAATGGCCAGGACGGTGACCACCACAGCCAAAACCCCGTCCGCCACCGCTGCGGACAGTAGTCCCTGCTGCGCACAGGCAGCGCCGCAAATCACAATGACACCGAGCCAGACGGCAAACGGGTGAAAATCGGGGGTATTTCTTTTGCCCGGCTGTTTGTTGATCAAGGCGGGCGCGATGACCACCGCGAGCAGCACCGATACCGCCGCCCAGGCCAGAAAATTCGAGACGGGCACGCCCTGCCACGTCACCGGGAATTTCGTCGGTATCCACAGCCAATAATCTTTTATCCGCGAAGCGAACGGTTCCAGGGCAAAATCAAAGAGCAGCGTCAGCGTGGCCGTCACACCCATGAGCCAAAAGCCGTAGGCGCTGATCTTCCGCCACGGGCGTAAAATAAGCCGCGCCACACCGCGCGAGTTCAAAACGGCCAGGATCCAGATACCCGGCACGGCCCACGGCAGGGTTTTGAACATTTCCGGGCCGATGGTATCGCCGAACGTGAACGGGCCAAACGGGATGCCGGTGATAGCGCCCAGGGCGTGCACCGCGCCGCCAATCACGGCGATGATGAACACCGCCAACAGGACATTTTGCAACGGCAGCCGTTGCGCCAGCGCGGTGATGGTGCAGGCCAGCCCCGACACCAGCAACAGCAGTTCCGGCCAGTCGGGATTGCCGGGCAGCTTCAGCGGTTTAAAGAGCATCACCACCACGAGCACACCGGCGGCGACAAACAAGAGGGTCAGCAACCAATGAAGGAGCAGGATGATTTGTGCTTCGGAAGAGGGCGCACGTCGTTTTTGGGGCGGCATGAGTTTCCCGTAATCTTAACCAAAACCGGAAAGCGCGCAACCCTGTGAATCAATGGATTGCGTACGGCACCGGAGTCCAGTGGAAGTCATTTCCGCGCGATGTAAACCGTGGTACCCGCCCCCTCGTCGGTGATGCCCCCCTGGCGGTTTTTTCGAATTGTTTCTGCCACCGGCCTGTCGCTAGATTTGGCCATGAACTGGTACTACGCGCTGGGTGGTCAACAAACGGGCCCCGTCTCCGAAACACAGCTGGATGAACTGGTTCAGTCCGGAAAAATCAGCCGCGACACCCTCGTCTGGCACGAGGGAATGGCCGACTGGCAGCCTTGGCACACGGTTCGGGCCGCCGGACCGCCGCCTCTGTCCGGGATGCCCTCGGGTGTGGTTTGCGTGGAATGCGGCCGGACCTTTCCGCCGGCCGAGGTGATTAAATTGAACCAGTCCTGGGTTTGCGCACAGTGCAAACCCATTTTCCTCCAGCGTCTTAGCGAAGGGGCCGCGCCATCCGGAGTCGGCATCTGGCGGCAGGGCCAGCGACTGATCACCCGTTCGGAAACCCCGTTTCCAGACCGCTGCGTCAAATGCAACGCGCCCGCCAATGGCTTCCGGCTCAAACGCATCCTTTATTGGCAACATCCCGCCTATTACCTGCTGCTCCTGTGCAACCTGCTGATTCTGATCATCGTGGTCTTGATCGTACGCAAGAAGGCCGTCCTGCATGTCGGCCTCTGTGAGAAGCACCGCGCACAGCGGAAAATGGGACTGATCGTCGGTTGGACGGGCGCGCTCGGCGGGATTGCCCTCCTGATCGGCGCCTTAGCCTTCCAATCCGGCTGGACGGCACTGGCAGGTGTGGCGGCGCTGCTGTTCGGTTGCATCTACGGCGGCATCAGGGCGTCAACCATAGCAGCCACAAAAATCACCAAGGAAAATGTCTGGGTCAGGGGCGTTCATCGCGATTTCCTCAATCAACTGCCCGAGTGGCCCGGATTGTGACCGGAAACCGCTGGGGTATGAAACATGGATTTGGGAATTGGTTTGTGGTGACGACCTCCCTCGCCCCAGCCCTCTCCCCAAGGAGAGGGGGAATCATTCGTCGCGTTTTCGGAATGTCACGTGGCCGGATTAGCGGAAAGGTTTTCACCAACAGCGGGCAGACGACAGCAACTCCTTCTCCTGGGGGAGAAGGTCGGGTTGAGGGCGAGCGTTAGAACTGAAATGTCGCGCGAAGACCGCTACGCTGGCGAAGGATTTCCTGCCCCCCAAAAAACAGGCTTATCGTTTCATCGCCTATTTAAATCCTTCAATCGAGCGACAAATTGGACCTCCAAGGATTCTGCGTCTTTACCGTAATGAGCCTGACGATGATGCTGCGGACAAAGAGCAATGACATTATCTACAGTATCGTGTCCAGAATCGCAGAGTGCGATGATGTGATGCGTTTCTACATAAAATCTGCCGTTTGCAGTGACAAAACCTTCGACACTACAATATTCACATTTCCCCTTTGCCCGTTTGAGAACGTATGCTCTCACCTTGTTATCGCGTTTGATAATTTGGCCGACAACCTTTGCTCTATCTGGAAAATTATTTCCTTCTGGAACATCTACCAAGTCATTGAGCGCGTTTTCTTGTTCTATTCTCGAACGATTTATTTCGCGAACTCCTCGTGTTAAAGAGCATTGGCCAGTTTTCCAATTATAATTAGTGATAGTCCATGCAACTGGGTCAAGCGAACGTTTAGCTACAGTGTCATTTGTCCCTGGCGGTTTCCCAACTTGCACAATAACACGAACCTGCAGCTTATCTTTCAGAGCGGTTTTGATTGCATCATCGAACATGCGCGCGCGATGTGCCCTAGATGGTTCGTCTATGTTCTCAGCATCCTCGCGCATATTGATGTTTCGCATGATGACGCCGCCGATCTTTTCTTCCATGCAATGGTGCCATAAGTTCAGAACGACAACTTTATTGGGTTCTACAAACGCCCATTCATAACAATATTTTGGATTGCGTGATGCGTATGTGTTGCAATTCGCCCAATCACTAACATCAACTCCGGCCGATTTAACCAATTCGATGACATTTGGTTTATCTTTTGGCTCCATATCAGAAAGTATGGACATAACAAAACCTATTTTAGGCAAGCATAACCAACACCTTCTCAACCCGCTGCATCACCTTCTCCTTCCCCAGCACTTCGAGCAGGTGATACAGGCTCGGGCCGGCGGTGTGGCCGGTCACGGCCAGCCGGCAGGGATGAACCAGTACGCCGGCTTTGACGCCCAATGCCTTGGCGGTCTCCTTAAGCGCAGCTTCGAGCGTGGCCGCATCGAACTTCGGCGCGGCCGCGAATGCGTCGCGGAGCTTTTCCAGACGCGGCTTGTTCTCGGGCACGAAATCCTTTTTCGCCGCCTCGGCGTTGTATTCAACCTGGTCGATGAAATAAAATCCGGCGTAGCCGGGCAGCTCGCTGAACAGTTTGAATTTGCCTTTGCACGTGTCGAGCGCGGCCTTGACGTAAGGCAAAGGAAATTTATTGGTGTCAATGCTGGCCTTCGCGAAGGCGTGAACCGCCAGTTCGTAAAAGCGGTCGTCATTCAATTCGCGAGCGTATTCGCCTTGCAGCCAGAGGAGCTTCTCGTGGTCGAACCGTGCGTTGTGCCGCAGGATTTGCGGCAGGTCGAAACGTTCGATGGTTTCGGCGAGCGACAGCTTTTCGCGGTTTTCCTTGGGTGACCAGCCAAGCAGGCAGAGGAAATTCACCACGGCCTCCGGGAGAAATCCTTCCTCCTGGTAATTCGTGAGCGACGCGCCGGTGTCGCGCTTGCTCATCTTGGTGCCGTCGGCGTTCAGGATGAGCGGGATGTGCGCGTAATGCGGCGGGTGCACGTCGAAGGCGCGGAACAGCGCAATGTGCCGGGCGGTGTTGCTCAGATGATCCTCACCGCGGATGACGTGGGTGATGCCCATCTCCAAATCGTCCACAACATTCGTAAGGTGAAACACCGGCTGGCCGTCCGAACGCAGGATCACGAAGTCCGGGTCCGCTTCCTCGCGGTCGGTCAGTTTGCGGACGACCTCGCCAACGACGAGGTCGGGAATGGTGACGGGTTCGCGGGTCATTTTGAATTTGACCGCCCCTTCATGTTCATACGCCAGGCCGCGCGACAGCAGCGCCTCGACGCGGCGCTGGTAGTTTTCCTTCCGCTGACTCTGAAAATACGGACCGCGATCGCCCTTGCCAGGGCCGGTGGCGTCGCCGTTAAGCGGGCCTTCATCCCAGTCGAGGCCAAGCCAGCGCAAGCCGTTGAGGATGACGTCCACGGCCGCCTGCGAATTGCGCGCAGCGTCGGTGTCCTCGATACGGAGGAGGAACGTGCCGCCGGTATGCCGCGCGTAGAGCCAGTTGAAGAGCGCGGTGCGCGCCCCGCCGATGTGGAGATAACCGGTCGGCGACGGGGCAAAGCGAACACGAGGTTTCATACGTACGAACCACTTTAACCACGGATTACGGAGATGAAAAACAGAAAAGGCGCTCCGCAGGGGAGCGCCATTGGAAAGCAGATGCTATTTGATTATTTGCCGGCCAGGGCGACCGCCTGGATTTGGCTCTTTTTGCAGCGCTGAACCACGAACAATCCCATCAAGCCCAGCATTCCAAGCATTGCCGGACCGGGTTCAGGCACGCTGGTGGTGGCACCCAGATTGTAATACGGCCCCCCGGGGTGATAGATCACAGCGGAAGCGTAATAGGTATCGGCATGGTAACTGCCCTGGCTGGTGCTGCTCAATCCGAGGAAATCCGCTGCCGCCAAGCCAGCCACGCTGGAAGTGAAGGCAAACGTGATTTCGTCCCCGCTGACAAAGGTTTGGTTAAACGTATCAATGTAAACGCAATAGTAGCCACCACCCATGCCAGCGTCATAAGAGACCGGATATTGATGAACCACCGGCGTGGTGCTGACCCCCCCGATATGACCGGCCACGGTGGAGGTCAGTGTATTATTATAAGTATTGGCCACGCTGCTGGCAAAATTGAAGCCGATACTCGTCAGGCTGAAACCCGTATTACCGGCCCCTTGATCAAAATCGATCGTCAAATACACCTGCCCCGGCACGCCATCTTTAAATGAAGCCGTCACCGACGATCCGGTGGGCGGAGTGCCCGAACTGCCGTTGTAAACCGTACTCAAGGTATAAATGGGGACCGCCTGAGACGTTTGCAAAGTGACAGCCAAAGCAACAAGCACTACTGGAGTAAAAAATCGGGCGTTCATATGAATTACTTCTGGTTGTCTCTTTGTCTCAATTGCCCCAATTAAAGTCAATAGAAAAATTGATAAAAACAAATTTTACTATTACAATATATTATCATCTACTTAGACCCGCTGATAACTTGATTCCGGGGGACGGGATTTGGGGTTGGACTTTTTCGAACTGCCGGTCCTTAAGCAGAACCGGCTATTTTACAGATACTTGAAGCGAAAAAGGCGCTTCGAAAAATCGAAGCGCCTTTGACTAAAGGAATAAATTACTTGGCACCGAGGATGGCGTCCTTCGCGGCCTTGGCGACGCGGAACTTCACGACGCGCTTGGCGGGAATCTGGATGGTTTCGCCAGTCTTGGGATTGCGGCCGAGGCGGGCGGCGCGATTGCGCAGCACCAGCTTGCCGATGCCGGGCAGGGTGAAAGTGTCCTTCGCGTTCTTGTAAGCGAGCTGGGCGAGGTGGTCGAGAATTTCCACCGCTTGCTTCTTGGAAATGGCAGCCTTTTCGGCAATCGCGGCGGCGAGTTGGGATTTGGAGAGGGCTTTTGACATAATGTCGGTGTCCTTCGGTTGTTGTTTAATTGTCTGGTTTCGTTAAAAAGTCATTTGACTCGCGTCGAATTAAAAACCTTCACCCGCGGCGTGCAAGCAAAAAACATAAAAAAATCACGGTATTTGCCATGCACCGGGGCTTGACTTCGGGGAAGGTTTTCCCAACATCCGCTACGTGGCACTCTTCACGATCCAAAGTGATTTCAGCTACGACGTGGTCCGCAAAATATTTGAAGGCGGCATGGGCGTGGTGTATGAGGCCGAGCAGCACGGCGCGCGCAACTTCGCCAAACGCGTGGCCATCAAGATCATCCGACCCAATTTTGCCAGCCAGAAGATGTTCATTGAGAACTTCATCGGCGAGGCCAAGCTGGTCGCCGACTTGATTCATACCAACATCGTCCAGACCTACCACCTCGGCGAGGCCAACGGCGCCTGTTTCATTTGCATGGAATTGATCCGGGGGGTGAACCTGGAACAATTCACCCGTCAACTGGTCGAGAAAAAACAAACGCTGCCCAAGGAACTCGCCGTGTTCATCACCAGCCGCATCACCCGCGGATTGGCCTACGCGCACGCCAAAACCGACAAGGACGGCAAGCCGCTGGGCATCGTCCACCGCGACGTGAGTTTCAAAAACATCATGATTGCGTTTGAAGGCGACGTGAAACTGACCGATTTCGGCATCGCCAAGGCGCGCGGTTTTTTGACCGACCAGGAAGGCGAAGTGGTGGCGGGCAAGGCTGATTACATGAGCCCCGAACAGGCCAATTTTCAGGTGACCGACAAACGTTCCGATCTGTTTTCCACCGGCGTCGTCCTCTCGCACCTGTTGCTGGGACGAAACCTGTTCAAGGGGCCGACCCCCGAGGAATCCCGCCAGCGCATCATCAATCAGCCGATGCCCGATTTCCGGACGCTGGATCCACGCATCGACGACGGGTTGAATGACATCCTGCAACATTGCCTGGCCCGCGACCTGAAGCGCCGTTACGCGACCGCCGACGAATTGATGTACGACCTGGAGTATTACATCTACCACAGCGGCTACGGCCCCACGAATGAGACCCTGGGCAAGTTCATTCGCGAACTCTTCGAGCAATCGGTGCCGCGCGGTGGCGGGGACAAGCACGCCAAGACCTCCATTCTGGAAGAATCCGCCCGGCTCAAACAACGCGCCAAATGAATGAAACGGGCCTCCGCCAGTGTCGTAAATATCGGGCTGATCCAGACCGCCTGTGCGGCCGACCCGGGGGCAAACCTCGAAAAGACCCTCGCCCTCGCTGAACGCGCGGCGCGGCGCGGCGCCCAAATCATCTGTACCCAGGAGTTGTTCCGCTCACAGTATTTCTGCCAGCGCGAGGATCATGCGAACTTCAAGCTGGCTGAATCCATTCCCGGCCCCAGTACCGGGGCCTTGGGCAAGCTCGCCAAAAAACACCGGGTGGTGGTCATCGCCTCGCTCTTTGAGAAACGGGCGGCCGGCGTTTATCACAACACCGCCGCCGTCATCGACGCCGACGGTTCGTTGCTGGGCATCTACCGCAAGATGCACATTCCGGATGATCCGTTGTACTATGAAAAATTTTATTTCGCGCCCGGCGATCTTGGCTTCAAGATCTGGTCCACGCGTTACGGCAAGATTGGCGTGCTGATTTGCTGGGACCAATGGTACCCCGAAGCCGCGCGGTTGACGGCGTTGCAAGGCGCGCAAATTTTGTTCTATCCGACCGCCATCGGCTGGCATCCGGGCGAAAAGAAAAAGTACGGTGAACGCCAGCATGATGCCTGGGAAACCATTCAGCGCAGCCATGCCATCGCCAATGGTTGCTATGTCGCCGTGCCCAATCGCGTCGGCCGGGAAAAGCTTGCGGGCCAGGGCATCGAATTCTGGGGGCAAAGTTTCGTGGCGGGCACGTCCGGCGAAATTCTGGCCCGCGCCGGCATCGAAAAAGAGGAGGTTTTGATCGTGCCGGTGGATCTGTCCAAAGTGGATGCGACGCGCACGCACTGGCCCTTCCTGCGCGACCGCCGGATTGACGCCTACGGCAATCTCACGCGGCGGTTCGTTGATTGAACCATGAACGTGGCCCTGTTCAAACGTTACCTTCCCCTGGCCGTCTGGATCGTCGTCGTTTTCACCATCATCCTCATCCCGCTGAAAATCATCAGCTATGGTTTTTTGCCCGGCGACGATGCGCTGCGGCACGCGGCCAGGACGATTTCGGGCAAAACCTGGCAGCAAATCCTTGTCATGCGGGGCGATTTCCCCATCGATCCCAGCCCCGGCTGGCAAAAAATCCTGGAATGGGTGCACGCGGTGCATCCGGGCGATGCCCAATCGCTCGTGATTTTCTCTGTCGTGGCTTTGATGCTGCTGGTGACGCTGTGTGCGCTGCCGTGGTTCCGCCGGCCGGAGGCGTGGTTGACCGCCTTGTTCATCGCCTCGGTTTTTATCCCGGCGTGCACGACCCGCTTTGCCCGCGGCCGACCCTACCTGCTGACCGACGCCGTCCTCATCACAATTTTGTTCCTCTGGTCGCGATCGGAAAAAGACCGGCCGCCGCGCGCGGCGATTATTTTCACCCCGCTGCTGGTCGCTGCCTCCGCGTGGATTCATGGTTCGTGGTATTTGCTCTGCCTGCCCGGTGCGGCGATCCTGCTCGCGGGATTCTGGCGTTCGGCGCTGGTTTATGGCGGGTGCTGGCTGGCGGGAAGTTTTCTGGGCTGCGCGTTGACCGGCCACCCGTGGGAATTTTTATTCCAATCGGTGCGGCACATGTTTGGCGTGTTTGGCGACTTCGTGGTCACCCGCGAACTGGTGCCCGAGTTGCAGCCGGCCGATGGTGATCTGGTCGCCGTGCTCGCCGTCGCCGTGCTGCTCTTGTGGCGAAAAATTTCCTCCACCTGGAATCCGCGCGTCCTGTTGAATCCCATTTTTATGATGATGGTCTTGGGCTGGCTGCTGGGATTCAAAATCCGGCGGTTCTGGTGGGATTTTGGGACGCCGGCGTTCATCGTCTGGGTCGCGCTGGAACTTCAAAGCCGGCTGGAGCAATACCTTTCGTTCGATTCGTTCCGGCGTTTGTTCATCACGCTGGCGGCGGCGACCGGCGTCTTTTTAGGCTTCACGAGCGACCGGGACAGTCGTTGGACGGAAAATCTGACCACCGAATACTATGCGCCGGAGAATCCTGACGCCGCCGGCTGGCTGCCGGATGCCGGCGGCATTGTTTACAACACCGACATGGTCATTTTCTTCCAGACTTTTTACAAGAATCCGACCGCACCGTGGCGTTATATTCTGGGTTTTGAATCCGGCCTGATGCTACCCGAAGATCTCCAGGTCCTGCGCAAGGCCCAGTGGAATTTTGATGATCCCCGTGCTTACGAACCGTGGGTGAAGAAAATGCGTCCGCCGGACCGCCTCGTCATCCGTCTGGCGAGTGGAGGCAGCCCGCCGGGCATCCCGGAATTGGAATGGCATTACATTGGCAGCGGCTTGTGGGTTGGCCGCCTGCCGCAATCCGCCAATGCCCCTCCCGCCCTGCGCTCTTCGAAACCGGCCCCGTATGGAGCGTCAAAATAAACCGGCCTGGATCACTGGCGCCCACGGATTGATCGGAGGTTATCTCGCCCAAAGCGCGCCGAAATTCGCGCCGCAGTGGCAGGTGCGTGCCTGGACGCGCGCACGGCTTGACCTGCTCGATTTCCACGCCGTCCACCGCGAGTTCCAGCGGGACCGGCCGCAACTGGTCATCCACTGCGCCGCGCTCACGAGCGTTGCCGGGACGCGGGCCGATCCGGCGCTCGCACGGCGGGTGAACATCGAAATCACCCAACGGCTCGCGGAGTTGGCGGCAGAAATTCCGTTCGTTTTCTTTTCGACAGACCTGGTTTTCGATGGGCGCAAGGGGAATTACCTGGAAACCGACGCGGTGAACCCAATCCACATTTACGGCGAAACCAAGGCGGCCGCCGAACAGATCGTCTTGAAAAACCCGCGGCATCTGGTCGTGCGCACGTCCATCAACGGCGGCATTTCGCGCGCGGGCAACCGCGGCTTCAACGAACAACTGCAACTCGCGTGGCAGTCGGGAGGGAAAATAAAATTGTTCACGGACGAATTTCGCAGTCCGATTTTTGCCGGCGAGACGGCCCGCGCAGTCTGGGAACTGGCGGTCCAGGAACGCACCGGGCTGTTTCACGTAGCCGGGGCGGAACGATTGTCGCGCTGGCAAATCGGCCAGCTGCTGGCCGGGCGCCGGCCCGGGCTGAAGGCGAACCTCGAACCCGGTTCCGTCAAGGATTTCCCCGGCCCAACCCGCGCCCCCGACACGTCCTTGAATATCGCCAAGGCCCAAAACGCCCTGGCCCGTCCCCTCCCCGGCCTGACCGAATGGCTGGCGACCAATCCCCGGGAACCGTTTTGAAACGGGTAAGGCCCACACTTTTGGCCGGCCGTTTAAATTCTATTTCGTCTTTAACTCCAAAATCGTGATGGAATACGGCGGAAACTCGCGCGTGAAATCCGCGCCCAGCCCGTCCACGGTCCCGGTGACGGGAACAATGTTCGTCGGTTCATCAATCGAATTTGTGTCGTCAGGCCGGTTGGCCTTCAGCACGACCGCCGCACCTTCGGGTTCCACGGTCGCGACGCCGCTGATTTCAATTTTCACCGGCTGCGGCGTGCCCAGTTCGTTGACCACTTTCAGGTAAATGGTACCGTTCCGGCTGTCCCGGGTGGCGTCGAAGAAAATTTGCCGGACCGATTGGATGGGCGGACGCGGTTCCTCGATACCGCCGCGCCGCCGGGCCGGCGGCTGCCAGTCACGTGTCGGAATATTTTGCGAATCGGTCGCGAGAATTTCGTCGCCATGATGCGTGCTGAACATGGCCTGCGCGTAGTAGGCCGGCGAGCCGTAACTGCCCAACGCGTCATAGCCGATCAAGTCCGTGCGCCATTGCATCGAGTGGTCGGGACCCGTAATCCGGCTGACGTTCACGAACAGCGGCGCGTAGCTGGAGATGACGACGAGGTCGGAATTGCGTTCCATCCCGGTCATCCAGGCGGCGTCACCGAGCGCGCCGGCCATGTTGGGTGTGGGCGAGCCAACGCGAGTCGCCCATTCCCCGACGAAAATCTTCGGGCCGGTGCGCGGCCGTTGGTCATAGTCGAGCGCGTGCGCTTCCATATCTTCCTGCGAACGATAATAATGTTCATCCACCAGGTCCGGCACGCGGCTTTTGACCGGGGTGGTGGCGATGACCTGCAGGTCCGGATATTTTGCCTTGATGGCATCGAAGAATTGCGCGAACCGCCCGTCGTAACTGTGGGAGCGGTCAAATAAATCCTCATTCCCGATCTCGACATAATTCAAAACGAACGGCGCCGGATGCCCGTCCCGGGCGCGTTGCGCGCCCCATTTCGTGCCCGGGTCGCCGGTAACGTATTCGATTTCGTCGAGCGCATCCTGGACGTAAGCATCCAGATTGGCTCCGGGATCAACGTGTTGTTGCCGCAGCGAGTAACCGGCATAGACCGCCAGCACCGGTTGCATGTGCAAATCCTCGCACCACTCCAAAAATTCCAGCAGACCAAAACCGTCGGTGGACCAATAACCCCAGGGACTGTAATGTCCGGGACGTTGTGAGATGTCGCCGATGGTTTTCTTCCAGTCGAACCGCCCGGCAATCGTGCTGCCTTCAACATAATTGCCGCCGGGGAAGCGCAGGAAAGCCGGGTGCATATCCGCAAGTATTTGCATGAGGTCGGGGCGGGTGCCGTTTGGGCGATGGTTGTAAGTGGGCGGAAACAGGGAAACCTGCTGGAACCAGACCGTGCCGTGCCG
>Ga0209579_10001802_pt1 | contig 17145 bp, 14 predicted proteins | sample Coa_R1_2_FD_187152 | JGI IMG/M metagenome (GOLD analysis project Ga0209579, IMG submission 187152) | Surface soil microbial communities from Centralia Pennsylvania, which are recovering from an underground coalmine fire - Coalmine... | ecosystem: Environmental > Terrestrial > Soil >... | reverse complement strand
CCCCGAAGACGCCGTTCCTCGACCGCCGTCCGGCGCGCTTCTACGTCGACCCAGGCCTGCCCGACGTCTTCTCCGCCCCGTACCGCCCGCACGTCCTCAACCTCGCCTGGCCGACGACGTACGACGAGCTCTGGGGCGACTACTTCGGCGTCTGGGCCTGGAAAACGCCGGAGCCGCCGCCGCGGCACCAACTGCAGCTGCAGACCGTCCTCGGCGTCGTGCCGACGCTGCTCGCGATCGGCGGGGTGGTGGCCTTGCTCCTCGCGTCCTTGCGCAGCCCGCCGCGGCTCGTCGTCGCGCTCCTGCCCGTCGTCGTGCTGCTCGGCTTTCTCTACTTCGCCGTCTCGTACCCGTCGAACGACGGCGACGACCTGAAGGCGACGTACATGCTGAGCGCGACGGCCGGCTGGGCGCTCGGCTTCGGCCACGCGCTCGAACGCCTGCGAGCGCGTTGGCTCGTCGCGCTGCTAGCGCTCTGCGCGCTCGCCGACCTGCCGTTCCTCTTCTACTAGCAGCATGTCCTCGAGGAACGCGTCGAGCCCGGGCACGGGCTGCCAGCCGAGCTCGTCGACGATCCTGCTCGGGTCGGCGAGGATCGCCTGCGGGTCGGCGGGGCGCAGGAACGCCGGGTCGACCACGACCGCGGGCTCGCCGGTGTCCGCGAACGCGGCCGACCACTCGAGCGGGTCGCGGCCGTCGAGCTGCCACGAGAGCTCGAAGCCGGCGAGCGCGAACGCGCGGTCGGCGAGCTCCCAGACGTGATGGAGCCGCCCGGTGCCGACGACGTAGTCGCGGTACCAGCGCGCCTCGTCGGGGTCGCCGCGCACGGTCGTCTGCCGCAGGATCGACACCATCGCCTCGACGTAGTTCGGTGCAAATCCCCAGTCGCGCTGCACCATCAGGTTGCCGAGCGCGAGCGGGCGCCGTCCGCCGCCGGCGCGCAGCGTCCGCAGGTGGTCGACGATCTTCCGCGACAGGAACTGCGGGCCGCGCCGGTGCGACTCGTGGTTGAAGAGGATCCCGCAGGCGATGCGCAGGTCGTATGACTCGCGGTAGCTGCGGCAGAGCAGGTGTCCGGCGGCCTTCGCCGCGGCGTAGGGGCTCTGCGGGTTCAGCGCCGACGCCTCGTCGTGGACGACGCCGGCGCCCGGAGCGGAGCCGAACATCTCGCCCGACGAGGCCTGGTAGAAGCGCGTGCCCGGGCTGTCCTCGCGCACCGCGTCGAGGAGGCTGACGACGATGTGTGCGTTCGATTCCCACGTCGCGCGCGGGTCGGCGAACGAGGCGCCGACGCTCGATTCGCCGGCGAGGTTGTAGAGCTCCTCTGGACGCACGTCGCCCACGAGCGCGCAGAGCGGGCCGGGGTCGCGCAGGTCGCGGCGGACGGCGCGCAGGCACGGGTGGCGGTCGAACAGGTGCTCGGCGTGTTCGATGTTCCGCACCGGCGCGTGCACGGTGAAGCCGTCCGCGAGCAGGCGGTGGACGAGGTAGTAGCCGTCCTGCCCCGTGGCGCCCGTGACGAGGGCCGTGCGCGGCTCGACCGGGCGCGTCATCGGGAGAAGTCTAGGGTTGGGTCGCTACGCTCAATCCGGTGACCGCCGTCCTCTTTACCTGCGCCGGGCAGCGGGTCGACATCGTCACAGCGTTCGGGCGGGCCGGCGCGACGACGCTGGCGGTCGACGTCGACGAGCTCGCGCCGGCGCTCTACGCCGCCGATCGCCGTGCGCTCGTCCCGCGTGTCGACGACCCCGCCTACGTCGAGTCTCTGCGTGAGCTGGTGCAGCTCCACGACGTCCGGTTGATCGTGCCGCTCGCCGACCTCGACCACCTGATCCTCGCCGAGGCGCGCGAACGACTCGGCGCGCTCGTCCTCCTACCCGGCGTCGAGACGATCCGCCTGTGCGCCGACAAGTACCTCGCGCACCGCTTCTTCGAGGAGCGCGGGATCCCGACGCCGGCGACGTGGCTGCCCGAGGAGCTGCCGGGGGAGCTGCCGTTTCCGGTGCTCGTCAAGGCACGCCGCGGCTTCGGCTCGCGGCACATCTACCGTGCCGGCGATCGCACCGAGCTCGAGTTCTTCATCGGCCACACCGCAGTCGAGTCGATGGTGCAGGCGGTCTGCCTCGGTGAGGAGTTTTCGATCGACGTCTTCAGCGACCTCGACGGGCGCTGCTTGAACGCGATCCCACGGACGATGGTCGAGTCGAAGGGCGGCGAGTCGATCAAGGGGGTCTCGATCAAGGACTGGGACCTGATCCAGCACGGCCGGCGCGTCGCAGAAGCGCTCGGGATCGTCGGCCCTGCGAACATCCAATGCTTCCGCGAGGCCGACGGATCGCTGCGCGTCACCGACGTGAACCCGCGCTTCGGCGGCGGCTTCCCACTCCCGACCGCTGCGGGATCGCGCTACCCGGAGCTCGCGCTCGCGCTCGCGGCGGGCGAGAGGCTTCAGCCGCGGCTCGGCGAATTCCGCGAGGGTGTCGTCATGACCAGGTTCTTCTCGCAGGTCGTCCTCCAGGACATCGGCGGGACCCTCGAGCCGCTCGAGGAGCTCGCGGTGCCGGAGGAGGCCTAGGCGTCGTTCGCCGCCTGCCTGCGGCTCCGGTGCTGCTGCTGGTCGCCGTCGCGGTCGCCGGCTGCGGCCGTTCGGTGGCACCGGTCCCCGTCGCGGGGCCGCATGTCGCCGCGCAGCGGACGCAGTACGTCCACCGCGTCGCGGTGAGCGTCGTCGACGGCGACTCCGGACGAGGGATCATGGGCGCGCGCGTGACCGTCGGCCGGCGGTCGGCGCGCACGAACCGGCGCGGCGTCGCGCTCGTCGCGGCGCCGGGCTCGAAGGCGGTGCGCACCCGTGTCAGCGCACGCGGCTACCAGTCTGCGGCCGCGACCGTCTCGTACCGCCGCTTCCCGCGCTACTCGTTCCGGCTCTACCGTCCGACCGTGCAGTGGCCGGTGTACGGCGCCGATGCCGCGCGCACCCAGTCGCAGTCGCAGATCCGGCTGCGGCCGCCGTTCCGGCTGGTTTGGTCGCGCGGGCTCGACACGCTGATCGAGTTCCCGGCCGTCGTCGCCGACGGCCGCGCCTACATCGGCAACGCGCAGGGAACCGTGTTCGCGCTCGCGATGTCGGACGGTAACGTGCTCTGGCGGCACACGACGCCACACGGGAAGATGGCGGCGTCGCCGGCGGTGTGGGGGAACAAGCTCGTCGTCCACGGCATGGACGGCTACGTGCGCGTCCTGCGGCGCAGCGACGGGCGGACGATGGCGCGGTTCAATGTCGGCGCGCCGATCGAGTCGTCGCCGATCGTCCGCGACGGAATCGACTACTTCGGCTCCTGGGACGGCACCGTCGAGGCGCTCGACCTGGAGACCGGCCGCGTGCTCTGGCGGTTCCCGTCCGGCTGCAAGATCACCTCCTCGGCCGCGCTCGCCGGTTCGACGCTCTACATCGGCGACTACTGCGGGCGCCTGCTCGCGCTCTCGCGCGCCACCGGGCGGCTCCGGTGGGCGGGCGCGGTCGACGGCCGCATCTACGGGACGCCCGCGGTCGCAGCGGACCGCGTGTTCGTCGGCTCGTCGGACGGCGACACGATGAACGCGTTCACGACGCGCGGGCGCGTGCTCTGGCGCCGCTACTTCGGCTCCTACGTCTATTCGTCGCCCGCGGTCTGGGGCGGACGGGTCTTTTTCGGCACGTACGGCGGCTGGTTCTACGCGCTCGACGCGAGGACCGGCGCGACGCGCTGGTCGGTCGCCGTCGGTGGGCCGATCTCGGGCGCGGCCGCCGTCGTCGACGGCGTCGCATACGCGGGCTCGTTCGCGCACCGGATCGTCGGCGTCGAGGCGCGCACCGGCCGGATCGTGCTCGACTTCCCGCACGGTGAGTACGTGCCGGTCTCGGGCGACGGCCGCCGACTGCTTCTACACGGGTACTCGCGGCTCTACGCCGTGACTGCGCGATGAGGCGCCGGCTGCTGCTCGTCGGGGCGGCGCTCGTGCTTGCAGGCGTCGGCGCGGGCATCGGGTACGTCCTCTACGTGCGACACGAGGGCCGCAACATCCGCGGCTCGGCGACGAAGCAGTTCGTGCCCACCGAGATCCCGAAGCCGGTCGCGAAGGAACCGGGCGTCGCCTGGCCCACGTACGGCTACGACCCGCAGCGACTGCGGTTCCCGAACGGCGTCTCCCTCGCGCCGCCGTTCAAGCGCCTGTGGACGTTTCGCGCGCGCAGCCTCGTCGAGTTCCCGCCCGCAGTCGCGTACGGTCGGCTCTTCTTCGCCAACAACGCCGGCGTCGTCTACGCGATCAGCGCGAAGACCGGCAAGCGCGCCTGGCGCTACGAGTCGCATCGCTGCCAGGCGATGTCGCCGGCGGTGTGGAAGCACACGATCTACGTCACGTTCCTCAATCATCCGCCGTGCAACGCCACGGGGGGCAACCTCGACGGCGAGGTCGTGGCGCTCGGCGTCGGCAACGGCAAGGTGCGCTGGCAGCGCCGGATCGGCCCGTCGGAGTCGTCGCCGCTCGTCGAGAACGGCACGGTCTACGTCGGCGACTGGGACGGTCACGTCTTCGCGTTCGCGGCGGCGACCGGAAAGCTGCGCTGGACGTTCACCGCCGGCGGCAAGGTGAAGGACGGCGTCGCCATCTCCGGCAACAGACTCTACTTCGGTGCCTACGACGGTCACGTCTACGCGCTGAATGCAACCACCGGGAAGCTGCTCTGGCAGGCCTCGGGACAGCCGAGGCTCGGCGGGAGCGGCGAGTTCTACGCGACGCCCGCGATTGCCTACGGTCGCGTCTTCATCGGCTCGACCGACGGGAAGGAGTACGCGTTCGGCGGCGCGACCGGTGACCTGCTCTGGTCGCACTCGACAGGCGGTTATGTCTACTCGTCCGCGGCCGTCTGGCGTCGCCGCGTCCTCGTCGGCTCCTACTCCGGCACGTTCTTCTCCTTCGACGCGGCGACCGGGGACGTCGACTGGTCGTTCCACGCGAACGGGCCGATCTCCGGCTCGCCGACGGTCGTCGCCGGGCGCGTCTACTTCGCGACGCTGAACCGCCGGACATACGCGCTCGACGCGCGCACGGGCCACCTCGTGTGGACGTTCGCGGACGGCAAGTACTCGCCGGTCGTCGTCGACGCGAAGCGGCTCTACCTCGTCGGCTACACGCGTATCTACGGGCTCGACGAGAAGCGGTAGCTACGCTCCCGCCGATGCGCTATGCGGTCACCGGAGCGGCGGGCTTCATCGGCTCGCACCTCGCGGAGGCGCTCGAGGCCGCCGGCCACGAGGCCGTCGGCGTCGACTGCTTCACCGACTACTACGACCCGGCGCTAAAGGAGGCGAACGCACGCGACCTCGACGTGAGCCGCCTCGACCTCGCCGAGGACGAGCTCGACTTCGCCGGCCTCGACGGGGTCTTCCACCTCGCCGGGCAGCCCGGCGTGCGCAGCTTCGGCGACGTCTTCCCGCTCTACCTGCGCCGCAACGTGCTCGCGACGCAGCGGGTCTTCTCCGCCGCCGCGCGCGACGGCGTTCGTGTCGTGTTCGCGTCGTCGTCCTCCGTCTACGGCGCCGCCGAGCGCTACCCGACGCCGGAGGACACGCCGCCACACCCGCTCTCGCCGTACGGGATCACGAAGCTCGCGTGCGAGCACCTCGCCGGCGCGTACGGGCGTGCCTTCGGGCTCGATTGCGTCGTCCTCCGCTACTTCAACGCGTTCGGCCCGCGGCAGCGGCCGGACATGGCGTTCACGCGGATCGCCTTCGCGCTCGCCGACGGCACGCCGTTCGAGCTCTACGGCGACGGCGACCAGTCCCGGGGCTGGACCTACGTCTCCGACGTCGTCGACGCGACGATCGCGGCGATGGCACGCGGGAGCGGGACGTACAACGTCGGCGGTGCGCTCGAGGCCTCGGTGAACGAGACGATCGCGCTCTTCGAGCGCATCTCGGGGCGCACGCTCGACGTCCGCCGCGGCGAGGCGGTCCCGGGCGACCAGCGCCGGACGAGCGCCGACACGACTCGAATCCGCGCCGAGCTCGGCTGGAAGCCGCGCGTCTCGCTCGAGGACGGTCTGCGGGCGCAGTGGGAATGGGCGTCAACTAGAGTGCTCGCCCGATGACGATGGTGCGCCCGGCTCCCGAGCTCGACGCCGAGCGCGAGGTCGACCTGTCGCGTTGGCGCACGTCGCTGGTCGCTCGCTGGTGGGTGATCGCGGCCGGGCTGGTGGCCGGCGCCGTGATCGGCGGGCTGATCTCGCTGACCGGCGGCAGCGTCTGGCAGGCGTCGGTCCTGCTCTCGCCGGCGCAGGCGTTCTCGCCGAGCGGTGCACCGGTCCTCAACTACAACTCGAGCCCGCGTGGGATCAACGACCTCGTCACCTCGGAAGGCACGCTCGCGCAAGTTGCGGCGCAGACGAAGATCCCGGTCAGCCAGTTGCGTGGCAACGTCTCCACGCAGAGCATCCAGACGGGCGCGGGCACGGTCGCCGCTCGCGGCGCGGTCCTGATCAAGATCACGGTCCAGCTGCACCAGGAGAAGAACGCAGCCGATGCCGCGAACGCGCTCGGCGAGGTCGTCACGACCGAGACCACGTCTCCGTACGTCAAGCGGTCGATCGGCGTCCTCGAGACGTCGATCTCGGGGAACAAGCGGCAGCTGACGTCGCTCGCGAAGCTCTATGCGCAGCTCAACGCGTCGATCGCCAAGACCACCGATCCAACCCTCAAGCTGATCCTCGTGACGACCGCGAACAACGTCGCGCTCCGTCAGTCGACGATCTCGAACGACCTCGCACTCGAGCAGCAGCAGCTGGCCCTCGCGACGAGCATCGAGAATCCGCAGCTCATCGGTCCGCCGGCCCGGGCGACGAAGACGACGGCCGTGTCCCGGCGGAATGCAGTCCTCGTCGGCGGGCTGATCGGACTGATCCTCGGCGCGATCGCTGCGATCGCGATCGACGCGCGCTCCGCGCGCGTGTGAAGGTCTCGTTTCTGATCCCTGCCTACAACGAGGCGGCCACGATCGGCGAGGTGCTCGAGCAGGTCGCGTGTCTCGACCTCGACAAGCAGGTGATCGTCGTCGACGACGGCTCCACCGACGACACGGCCGCGATCGCCGAGGCCGCCGGTGTGCTCGTCCTGCGGCAGCAGAACCGCGGCAAGGGCGCCGCGATCCGCGCGGCGATCCCGCACGTCGAAGGCGAGATCGCGGTCATCCAGGACGCCGACCTGGAATACGACCCGGCCGAGGTGCCGACGCTGATCGACCCGATCCTTCGTGGCCACGCCGACGTCGTCTACGGCTCGCGGCTCTCGGGCGGCCGGCCGCAGCGCGTCTACCTCTTCTGGCACCTCGTCGGCAACCGCTTCCTCTCGCTTTTGACGAACGTGCTCTACAACACGACACTCTCCGACATGGAGACCGGCTACAAGGCGTTCCGGAGCGAGGTGATCCGGTCGCTCGACCTCCGCGAGGACCGGTTCGGGATCGAGCCGGAGATCACGGCAAAGGTCTGCAAGCGGAAGCTGCGCATCTACGAGCTGCCGATCTCCTACTACGGCCGCAGCTATGAGGAGGGCAAGAAGATCACCTGGCGCGACGGCTTCCGTGCGGTCTGGGTGCTGTTGCGCGTGCGCGTCGTGGGCTGATTGCTCGGCGCGCTGCTGATCGCGCTTGCGGTCGCGACGGCGCTCCTCGTCGCGGCAAGCGCGCGGCTCGCGAGCCTCGTCTCGACGCTCCTCGTCACCTACGTCGTCCTCACCGGCGGCGTCGTGCTGGTCGTGCTGGCGCTCTCGCCGTTCCGTGCCGTCACGCGGGGCTGGGTCGGCGCGACCGAGGCGGTGCTGTTCGCCGGCGCGCTCACGGTGTGGTGGCTCCGGGGCCGGCCGCGCCTGCCGCTCGCCGCGGCGCGCGCCGCGGTGCGCGAGGTCGTCCGCGACCCGCCCTGCGCGGCGTTCCTCGCCGTCACGCTCCTGATCCTCGGCTACGAGCTCCTGCTCGTCTTCACGATGCCGGTCAACAACACCGACTCGCTGACCTACCACCTCGCTCGGGCGGCCGCCTGGGCGCAGCACGGGGGGTACTTCTGGATCCCGAACGCGCCGACGGCACGCCTGAACGAGCTCCAGCCCTTCGCCGAGCAGGAGCTCCTGTTCCTCTTCGTCGCGACCGGCAAAGGGGCGCTTTACGCGCTGCCGCAGTACCTCGGCGAGCTCGCGCTGCTACTGGCCGTCTACGGCTCGGCGCGCCGGCTCGGCTTCGGAGTGCGGACGGCGGCCTGCGCTGCGTTCCTCCTCGCCACGTTCTCGCTGCCGCTCCTCGAGGCGACGACGGGGCAGAACGACCTCGTCGCGGCGTCGTTCGCCGCCGCGGCGGCCTGCCTCCTGCTTGCAGGCCGCCGGCTCGAGCTCGGGGCCGCCGGGGCGGCCGCGGCGCTCGGCCTCGCCGTCAAGGTGACGACCGCGCCCGTGTTGCCGGTGCTGCTCGTGCTGCTGGCCCGTCGCGGGCGGCGCGCGTTCCTGCCTGCAGCGACCGGCGCGGTGGTCGCGTTCGGCCTCGTCGGGATGTGGGGCTACGTGCTCGACCTCGTCCACAGCGGGACGCTCCTCGGCAAGGGGCGGGAGATCCGGGTCTACTACACCTCACCCTCGTGGCCGGGCAGCCTCCACACGGCGCTCCACGTCCTCTACCGGACGTTCGACGTGTCGGTGCTCTCCTACCGGACGATCCGCGTGCTCGCGGTCGCGGGCGGCCTCGCCGCGCTGGCCGCGGCCGCCTTCGCGCTTCGGCGCGGCCGCGGCGCGGTGGGCGCGGCACGCGGCGCCGCCTTCGCCGGCGTTCCGTTCCTCGCCCCGCTCCTGACGATCGGCGGCGCCGACGCCCTCGCCTGGATCACGGCCCGGGGCGGCATCCCGGTCCACGTCGGCGGCTGGGCGGGCGGGCTCAACCGGGGCGCCGTCGAGGACTCGTCGGCATTCGGCCCCATCGGAGCGGTCTTCGCGGTCACGACGCCGTTCGTCGCGCTCGCCCTCTATCTCGCGCGGCGGATCGACGTCCGCGCGCTCGCGCTCGGGCTCGCACTGCCGGTCTTCCTGCTCCTGTTTTCCTTGCGGTCGATCTGGGACCCGTGGACGACCCGCTTCCTGATCGCGCCGGTGGCGCTCTCGGCGCCCCTCGCCGCCGCCTGGTTCCGCTCCCGGACCGCGCTCGTCGCCACCGCGGCGGTCGCGTCGCTCGTCGGCGTGCTCACGCTCGTCCACGACGTGCGCAAGCCGTTCTCGACGTCGCTCGGCCATCCGTGGCAGCTGACGTGGAGCGAGGCTCTGACCAACGAGGAGGGTCTCGGCCTCGACCGGACCTTCGACGCGCTCCAGCAAGGCCTGCCGGCGAACGCCTGCGTCGGCGCGGTCGCCGGCGTCGACGACCCGACCTATCTCCTTTACGGAGCGACCCTCGCTCGCCGGGTCTACTACCTGCCGGTGGCCGGCGCCCCCAGTCAGGCCTTGCAGCACCACCTCTTCTACGTCGTCGTCTCGACCGGCGTCGACCGGGTCGCCGCCGACGGGTTCAGGCAGCTCGGCTGGCGCGAGCAGGCGCTCGGGACGGCCTGGCTCCTCCTGCGCTCGCCGGCGACGGGCGCGGCGACGGGCGACTGCCGCGTCTGAGATCTGCGCGGCCCGACATACTTCGACGAGCCGCGGTGCCGTCGCTCCACCTCATGCAACGCCTCGCCGGAACGGCCGTGCAGTGGTACGTGGCATGAGCCTGGCGCTCGACCTCTGGCGGCGGCGCTCGCTCGTCGCAGGCGGCTGGCTCGTGCCCGCCGCGGTCGCGTCGGTGCTCTTCCTGGTCGCGTGCCTCTTCGCCTACGGCGGCCTGCTCTCGCACGCGCGGCCCGGCGACACGACGAGCTATGCGACCTACGGCCGCGCGCTCGTCGAGCACGGCCGGATTCCGTACCGCGACTTCTACGACGAGTACCCGCCCGGCTCGGAAGCGATCTTCGTGCTGCCCGCGCTGATCTGGAACGCGCACTACGTGCTCGTGTTCAAGCTGCTGATGGCGGCCTGCGGCCTCGGCTTCCTCGCCTGTGCGGCGTGGCTTCTCGGCCGCTTGCGGCTCTCGCCGCTTCGCCTCGCGCCGCTCGTGGTCGCGCCGGCTCTCCTCGGCCCGGTGTTCCTGAACCGCTACGACCCGGTGACCGCGCTCCTGACCGCGCTTGCGCTCGTCGTGCTCGTGCGCGGGCGCGACCGTGTGACCGGCGCGTTGCTCGGTGCGGCGACCGTGATGAAGATCTACCCGGCGGTCGCGGCGCTCGTCGCCGCCTGGCGCGTGCGCGACCGGATCGGCGCCGCCGTTGCGTACCTCGTCGCCGGCGCAGTGCTCTTCCTGCCGTTCTTCGCGCTGGCGCCGGGCGGCGTCGGCTTCAGCCTCTGGACGCAGGCAAAGCGCCATCTCCAGATCGAGAGCCTCGGCTCCTCGATCCTCCTCGCCCTCGACAAGCTCGGCGTCTACCACGCGCACTGGATCGCCGGCAAGCCGGGGTCGATCGACCTCGGCGGCGGCCTGCCCGATGCGGTCGGCGTGCTGTCGACGATCGTCTCGCTCGCGCTCGTCGTCCTCGTGCTCTGGACCTATGTGCGCGGGCCGGACACGCTGCCGCGGCTCGTCGCCGCCTGGACCGCCGCCCTCGCGGCCTTCACGTTCTTCGGGAAGGTGCTCTCGCCGCAGTACCTGACCTGGCTGCTGCCGTTCGTTCCGCTCGTCGCCGGGCGTCGCGGGCTCTACGCCGCGGGCGCACTGACGGTCGCGCTGGCGCTGACGCAGCCGTACTCGTACGGCGGCGACCTCCGGCACTACGACTGGACGGTGTGGGTGCTGCTGCTCCGCAACGGATTGCTGGTCGCGACGTTCGGCTTCGTCTACGCGGCGCTTCGCCGCGCCGAGCCGTAAGCGGAGGCGCCCAGTACCATGCGCGCCATGCCGACAGCGGTCGTCACCGGCGGCGCCGGGTTCCTCGGCTCGCACCTCTGCGACTACCTGCTCGAGCAGGACCATCGCGTCGTCTGCGTCGACAACCTCGAGACAGGCTCGCTCGAGAACATCGAGCACCTGCGCGACACCGCGTTCAGCTTCGTCCACCAGGACGTCGTCGACGGGATCTGGATCGAGGAGCCGATCGACTTCGTCTACCACCTCGCGAGCCCCGCGAGCCCGATCGACTACCTCCGGCTGCCGCTACAGACGCTGAAGGTCGGCTCGCACGGAACGCACAATGCGCTCGGCCTCGCGAAGTGGAAGCGGGCCCGGTTCGTGATCACCTCGACGAGCGAGGTGTACGGCGACCCGAAGGAGCACCCGCAGCGCGAGGACTACTGGGGCAACGTCAACCCGATCGGCCCACGCGGCGTCTACGACGAGGCGAAGCGGTACGCCGAGGCGCTGACCATGGCCTACCACAACCAGCAGGGTGTGAACACGGCGATCGCACGCGTGTTCAATACGTATGGCCCCAAAATGAGAAAGAACGACGGGCGCGCGTCCGTGACGTTCCTGCAGCAGGCGCTGAACGGCAAGCCGCTCACCGTCTTCGGCGACGGCTCGCAGACCCGCTCGCTCTGCTACGTCGACGACCTGATCCGCGGGCTCTACCTGCTCGCGCTGTCGGGCGAGCACCTGCCTGTCAACCTCGGCAACCCGGAGCACGAGGTGACGATGCTCGAGCTCGCTCAGACCTGCATCCGCGTCACCGGCTCGCCGAGCGAGATCGTGTTCGAGGCGCTGCCGATGGACGACCCGCAGCAGCGCCGACCGGACATCACGCGTGCCCGGCAGATCCTCGGCTGGGAGCCCGAGGTCGACCTCGAGGAAGGCCTGCGTCGCTGGCTCAAGGCGCTCGGCCGCGAGCCGGTCGAGGTCTAGAGGAGGGCCTCCGCGGTCAGGCGCAACCCGGCGTCGAGCCCGACCGACGGCTCGAACCCGAGCACCTCGCGCGCCGCGATGACGTCCGCCCACGAGTCGCGGATGTCGCCGGGGCGCGACGGCGCGTAGCGCTTCTCAGGCGCCCGGCCGACGATCTCGCCGACGAGGTCGGCGAGCCGGTTGACGCTCGCAGGCGAGCCGGCCGCGACGTTGAGGATGCGTCCGTTGGCGTCCGGTGCGTCGGCCGCGCGGATCGTCGCGTCGACGACGTTGCTCACGTAGGTGAAGTCGCGCTGCTGCTCGCCGTCGCCGAAGATCGTCACCGGTGCGCCGCCCGCGACCGCCGTGATGAACAGCGGCACGACGGCGGCGTACTGCGAGAAGGGGCTCTGCCTCGGCCCGAAGACGTTGAAGTAGCGCAGCACGACCGCCTCGAACGACTCGTACACGCGGCTGAAGCTGACGCAGTAGCGCTCGGCGGCCAGCTTGGCGACGCCGTAGGGCGAGATCGGGTCTGGCAGCATCGACTCGGTGCGGGGCAGCACGCCGGCGGAGCCGTAGACCGACGAGCTCGACGAGAAGACCACGCGGCGCACGTCCTCGTCGCGGGCTGCGAGCAGCACGTTCAGCGTTCCCTCGACGTTGACCGCGTTCGAGGTCAGCGGATCTTGCACCGAGCGCGGAACGGAGCCGAGCGCGCCGAGATGGAAGACGACCTCGGTGCCGCGGATCGCGTTGTGGACGCGCTCGTAGCTCCGCAGCTCGCCTTCGACGACCTCGATGTCGAGCCCGGTCAGGTTCTCGCGGCTGCCGGTCGAGAAGTTGTCGAGTACGCGCACGTCGTGGCCGCGCTCGAGCAGGCCGCGCACGAGGTTCGAGCCGATGAAGCCGGCTCCGCCGGTGACGAGGCAATTCACTGTCGCTCGGCCACGACGTGGAAGTTGACCGTGAGCGAGCCCGGGATCGGCTCGCAGAGCGACGGCACGCGCCGGTCGAGCGACGCCGCGAGCGTGTTCATCGTCCAGACGAGCGGCCGGCCTGCCCACACGGCGTGGAGGCGCTTCGCGACGAGCTCGAGGTAGTGGCCGTTCAGAAGGGCGAGCGCCGAAGTGGTACCGGCGCCGGCCTCGATGCTCACCGACCTCCAAGCGCCATTGTCGGCGAACAGCCGCTCGAGACCGGTGTGCGTCCAGCGCCAGTGGTCGCCCGGATCGGGGTGGTAGACGTAGGTGCCGTGCGTCGCGGAGAGCACGCGTCCGCCCGGCCTGACGACGCGGTGGAGCTCGCGGACCGCCTGCGCGGGGTCGTCGACGTGCTCGAGCACCTGAACGCAGAGGGCGAGGTCGAAGCTCTCGCCGTCGAACGGCAGCTGCTCCGCGCGTGCCCGGACGTCAGCGGCCGAGCTCGCCGGGTCGACACCCACGTACTCGCTCGCGGCCGCGAAGTAGGGCGCGTAGGGCTTGTCACCGCAGCCGACGTCGACGACGCGAAAACCCGCCGTGCGCGCGCCCTCCTGCTCGAGCCAGCGCGCGAGCGGAGCGCGCAGGCTCCAGTTGTAGTCGCTCCGGCGCGGCCGTCGCTTGGTTTCCCCGGCGGGGCTCATGCGACCCTGGCGGCCGCCGCGGCCAGCCCGAACGTGAGCCACGTCAGCGCCGCGATCGGCACGCCGGCGACATCTCCGACCGCGTTCCAGGTTGCGGCCGCGACGACGATCCAGCTGACCAGCACGAACCCGAGGAACGGCCTTGGGCCGAACGCGCGCACGGCGAGCACGAGCGCGGCCACGAACGTCGCGAGAAGCAGTACGCCGCCGACCACGCCGGTGTCGGCGAGCGACTGCACCCACAGGTTCTGCACGCCCCACGCGTGCGCCGGCGAGGGGAACGAGCTCGGCGCCTGGTTCGGGAACCGGCGCTTCGCTGCCGGAATGTACGGCGCGTATTCCGTCGTCGAGCGGTCGAAGCCGACGCCGAGCCACGGATGCGCTTCCCACATCTTGAAGCCGATATACGCGAGCAGGACGTGCTGAGCTCCCGTCTGAATGTTCTCCTCTTCGCTCTTCGTCGGCGTCGCGCGGCCCAGGAACGAAAGGAAGTTCGAGACGTCGCTGCCCCGCAGCTCGTAGACACCGGCGCCGACGACGGCGACGGTGACGACGACGGCGAGCGCCCGCCGCGCGGTCAGCGTGCCGGCGCGCCGGCCGACGAGGAGCGCGAGGAGCGCGGCGACGACGACGCCTGCGTAGGCGAAGACCGACGCCGGCAGGATCGTGCCGGCGATCCCGGTCGCGAGGGCGACGCGCACGAGCCAGCCGCGGCGCCCGAGCACGATGCCGGCGATGCCGATCATGAGCGTCATTCCGGAGAAGACCGCGAAGTCGTGGATGCCGATGTACGAGACCTCGCGCTGCGCAGGGCGGCGGCCGAAGAACTCGTTCACGAGCCCGAGGAACTCGAGGATGCCCCAGATGCTGGCGGAGACGTTGACGGCGACGAACGCCGCGAGGAAGCGGTCGAAGTCGACGCGCCGCCGCAGCAACAGGACGACCGACGGGGCGAGCAACGCGTACTCGCCGATCTTCGACAACGTCACGAGATGTTTCTTCGTCAGCATGTGCGGCCGGTAGAAGCACGAGACGAGGAGCAGGCCGATGAGCAGCGCCGCGAGCACCCAGAGCACGAGCGGGCTGCGCAACGGCGCCCAGCCGAAACGGAAGCCGGCGTACAGCGCCGCGAGGACCACTAGCCCGACGGCGATGTCCGAGGAGAAAACGTGCAGCGGCCCGATCGACGTGCTCACGGGCTGGTACATGCGGTGCAGCACGAGGAGCGGAAGCGCGGCCGCGGGTACGAGAGGCAACAGCTCCACGGCGCGCAGTCGGAACGCCAAGAGGCGCCACTATACTCGTCGCACCGATGCGCTCCCGGACCTTCCGCCGTCGCGCCGCGACGGCAGTCGGGGTGTACGGCTCCGCTGTTCTCGGATTCGTCGCGACCGTCGTCGCGGCACGCGAGCTCGACAAGGCCGACTTCGCGCGCTTCGCGCTCGTCTTCGCGACGACGGCGCTGCTCCAGGTCTTCGTCGACCTCACGATCGACGAGGTCGTGATCAAGTACGGGAACCGCTACGTCGCGCGCGAGCAGTGGGGACGGCTGCGACGGCTCGTGCGGGTCGGCTTCGTCATCAAGCTCGCGGGCGGCGCGATCGGCACCGCGGCGATCGTCGGCGCCGCCTTCCTCGCGCCGCTCATCTGGAAGACCGGCGGGGTGCGAGGAGCGCTGCTGATCGCCGCGCTGATCCCGCTCATCCAGCAGCCGGAAGGGATGGCCGGCGCGGTGCTGACGCTGCGCAACCGCTACGACGTGCGCGGCTTCTTCCTGCTCTGGGCGATGGCCCTCCGGCTCGCCGCCATCGCGGCGGCGGCGCCGTTCGGGGTGCTCTGGCTGTTCGGGGCGATCGTGGCCGCGCAGCTCGTCTCGTCCGCGTCGATCGGCGTGGTCGCGCTCGCCGCCTTCCGCCGCTATCCGCAGGTCGCGGTCGAGCCGCTCGGCGAGGACGCACCGGCGATCCGCGCCTTCACGATCCAGTCGACCCTGTCGTCAGGGCTCATGTCGTTGCGCTCGTTCCTGCCGACGGTGCTCGTCGGCGCGGTCGCGACCGCGCCCGAGGTGGCAGGCTTCCGCGCCGCACAGGCGCCGCAGACGGCCTTCCAGACGCTCTCCGGGCCGGCGCGGCTCGTCCTGCTCGCCGAGCAGACGCGCGACGTCGAGCACGGCCGCGCCGACCGCGCCTTCGCGCTGCTACACCGCTACATCGGCGGCACGGCGCTGCTGGCCCTCCTCCTCACCCCACCCGCCTGGATCTTCATGCCGACGCTCGTTCGCATCGTCTACAAGGCGAAGTACCTGCCGGCGGTCGACGCGTTCCGGCTCATGCTGCTCGCGGCGGCGCTGCAGCTCGTCTTCGGCTGGACGAGGACGTTTCCGGTCTCGATCGGGCGCGTCGGCCTGCGGACGGTCGGTCAGGTCGTCGAGGTCGCCGTGCTCGTCCCCGCCGTGCTCGTGCTCGGCGCGGCGTACGGCGCGACGGGAGCGGCCGGCGGCGTCCTGGCCGGCGCCGCCGCGCTCGCCGTCTTCTGGACGGTCGGCCTGCTGCGGCTGCCGCAGCCCGTTCCTGCGTGAGTCCTTGAAGGTGCTGGTCGTCTCGGGGATCTGGCCGCCCGATGTCGGCGGCCCCGCTTCCCACGGGCCCGAGGTGGCGTCGTTCCTGGCCGCGCGTGGGCACGACGTCGAGGTCCTGGTCACGGCCGACGCGCCTCCCTCGCCGGCGCCCTACCCGGTGCGCTGGGTGTCGCGCGCGCTGCCCCCGGGCGTGCGTCACGCGGCCGGCCTCCGTCTCGTCGCGGAGCGGGCGCGGCGTGCCGACGTCATCTACACGACCGGGATGGTCGGTCGCTCGACCCTCGGCGCGACGCTCGCGCGCACGCCGGTCGTGGTGAAGCTGACAGCCGACCCGGCGTACGAGCGTGCGCGGCGCTGGGGGCTCTGGCACGGCTCGCTGGACGAGTTCCAGCGGGCGCCCTCGGCGCAGTCGGCGCCGCTTCGCTGGGCGCGCGACCTCGACGTGCGCCGTGCGGCCCACGTGCTCACTCCCTCCTCGTATCTGCGCGAGCTCGTCGCCGGTTGGGGCGTCCCTTCGGAGCGCGTGACCGTGCTGCCGAACCCGGCGCCCGTGCTCCCCGAGCTGCGGCCGCGCGAGGAGCTGAGGGCCGCGCTCGCGTTCGCGGGCCCGACGCTCGTCTTCGCGGGCCGGCTGACCGCGCAGAAGTCGCTCGACGTCGGCATCGAGGCGGCGCGGCGCGCAGGGGTCGCGCTCGTCGTCGCCGGCGACGGTCCCGACCGTGCCGCGCTCGAGCGCCTGGGCCACGCGCGCTTCCTCGGACCGCTGCCGCGGATGCGCGTGCTCGAGCTCTTCCGCGCCGGCGACGCCGCACTCCTCTCGTCGTCGTGGGAGAACTTCCCGCACACGGTCGTCGAGTCGCTCGCCGTCGGGACGCCGGTCGTCGCGACGAGCACGGGCGGCGTGGCAGAGGTCGTCGTCGACGGCGAGAACGGGCTCCTCGTCGAGCCCGGCGACACCGCCGCGCTCGCAGCCGCGATCCGGCGCTTCGTGGACGACGAGGCGCTTGCGGCACGGCTGCGGGCGAACGCG
>Ga0209579_10001800_pt1 | contig 17148 bp, 14 predicted proteins | sample Coa_R1_2_FD_187152 | JGI IMG/M metagenome (GOLD analysis project Ga0209579, IMG submission 187152) | Surface soil microbial communities from Centralia Pennsylvania, which are recovering from an underground coalmine fire - Coalmine... | ecosystem: Environmental > Terrestrial > Soil >... | reverse complement strand
ACAAAGACAACGCATTACCATCGCAAGGTCCGCCGTCTCAACGGCCGTGGGCCGCTGCTGTTCCGACCGGCGCGCGGTTCACCTGTTCGCGGGCGAACCCGGCGGTCATGGCATAACCGCGCACGATGGCCATGCGTTCTTCGTGGGACAGCACGGCGTCGATATTGGTGAAACCATCCGGCGCGCGCGCCTCGACCGCGTCGATGACGCCTTCCGGCCCGCCGCTTCTGTTCATGCGCACGATTTGCGCGGTCGGCGGCAGCCGCTCCTGCTCGTAAGCCCACAAGCCATGGACCGGATGTTCGGCGCCGACCAGGCGGTCGGCCAGCGCCCGCGCATCGAGGATCGCCTGCGATGCGCCGTTCGATCCGACCGGGTACATCGGATGCGCGGCGTCGCCAAGGAGCGTGATGCGGCCGAACGACCAGCGCGGCAACGGATCGCGATCGCACATCGGATATTCCCAAAATTCCGGCGTGGCTTCGATCAATGCCCGCGCGTCGACATGGCGGACCTCGAAACGGCGGATGTGCGGCGCCAGATCCTCCATGCGGCCGGGGCGCGACCAGTCTTCCTTGCGTGGCGGCGGGGTCGAGCCGTCGCCGATTTTGGCGACCACGGCCCAGTTGGTGAGCCGTTTGTCGTCGCGCGAGCCTTCGGCAATCGGATAGACGACGCATTTCGCCGCCATGCCGCCGGCGACGATCATGGAGCGGCCGGTAAGAAAGCGCGGCCAGTCGATGGCGCCGCGCCACAGCATGGCGCCGTTCCAGCGCGCCGGCCCCTCATTCGGGTAGAGCGCTTCCCGCACGGCGGAATGGATACCGTCGGCGCCGATCAGGACGTCGCCGCGGGCGGTCGCACGGTGCGCGCCGGTGCGGTCGAAGAAATAAGCGGTAACGCCGGCTTCGTCCTGGCGGAAAGCGCCAAGCCGGTGCCCGGTGTGGATGCGCGACTCGCCGAGCCGGACGCGGACGGCCTGATAGATCACGCCCTGCAAGCGGCCGCGATGAATGGAAAATTGCGGGACGTCGTAGCCGGCGTCGAGACCACGCGGCTCGCGCCAGATTTCCTGACCGAAGCGGTTGGTATAGAACAGTTCGTAGGTGCGGATGGCGACGGCGTCGAGCCGCTCGAGAAGGCCCAGGCCGGCGAGCTCCTTGATCGCGTGCGGCAGCGTGTTGATGCCGACGCCGAGTTCGCGCACGGTGTCGGTCTGCTCGAACACGTCGCAGTCGATGCCGCGCGCATGCAGCATCAGCGCGGTGGTCAGGCCGCCGATGCCGCCGCCGACGATAATGACTTTCATGGGCGTATTGTGTCAGGCCCGCCCGGCCGCGCAACCGCGACAGCCGCGATTGGTTTACGCCCCTAACCTGCCGTTTCGAGGCGGTCGAACCGGCCGAGCCGGTAGATGGCGATCGAAATGAGCCAGCTGCCGACAAAGACCGCAATGATGAGATAGCCGAGGCTGCCGAAATTGTCGTTGAGCATGCCGATGACCGACCAGAACGGTCCTTCCAGCGCGAGCCGGTCGGCAATAAGCCCGAGCGCTTCGATACTGCCGATCAATACCGCCACCAGCACCGAAACGAAGGTGATCGTCAGGTTGTAATAGAGCTTGCGAATGGGCTTGGTGAAAGCCCAGCCATAGGCGCCCAGCATCAGCACGCCGTCGGCGGTGTCGATAAGCGACATCGCCGCGGTAAACAGCGCGGGAAACACCATGATCGACCAGACCGGCAGGCCCTTGGAGGCTTCCGCCGCGGCAATGCCGAGGAGCCCGATCTCGGTCGCGGTGTCGAAGCCGAGCCCGAACAGAAAGCCGAGCGGATACATGTGCCAGCTGCGCGAGACCAGGCGGAACATCGGCCGGAACAGCCGGCCGAGCAAACCGCGTTGCGCCAACAGACGGTTGAGGTCCTCTTCGACATAGTTCTTGCCAAGGCGGACGGCGCGGAACGTGCGATAGACCGCGCAGAGGATCATGAAATTCGCGGCGGCGACGAGAAACAGGAAAACGACGGACGCCAGCGTGCCGATCGTGCCGCCGACAAGCTTGAACCAAACAAAGCGGCCTTCGAGACTCGCGGTCGCAAATGCGATCGCGGCGGATGCCAGCGCTACGATGGTCGAGTGGCCGAGCGAAAAGAAAAAGCCGACGGCAACCGGCCGCTTGCCCTCCTGCATCAGCTTGCGCGTTACATTGTCTATCGCCGCGATATGGTCGGCATCGACGGCGTGGCGCAGCCCGAACGTGTAAGCCAGAAACGCGGTGCCGATCAGCACAGGATAATCGTGGAACGCAATCAGCGCCCACAACCAGGCCAGGAAATTGGCGGCGACCAGCAGCGCAAAGATGCCGGCCGTCTTGCCGCGCAAATTGGCGTCCTGATCGTTGAAGAGACTAAGGCTCATGGGTGCGGGCCGGCTTGGGTCTGCGCTCCTCAATGACGGTATTTTGGCGTCATTCCGGCTTGATGCCGGCATCGCGGATCACGTCGCCCCAGCGCTGCGTCTCTTCCTTGACGAAGGCCGCCATCTCGGCCGGCGTTCCGCCGCCGGGCGTGACGCTGATCTGCTTGAAGCGCGCCAGCAAATCGGGATCCTGCAGGGCCTTGTTGGCCGCGCCATTGAGCTTGGCGACAATATCATCGGGCGTCTTCGGCGGCGCGGTCAGCGCGTGCCAGGTATCGGATTCGCAGCCGGATACGCCGGCTTGTTCGAGCGTCGGAATATCCGGCAGCGCCGCCACGCGCTCTTTGACCGTGACCGCGAGAATTCTCGCTCTTCCGGCTTGGTGCAGCGGCAGCGAGGTCGCAAGCTCATTGAACATCAGGTCGACATTGCCGGCGAGCAGATCGTTAAGCGCCGGCGCGGTGCCCTTATAAGGCACGTGGACGAGCTTGGTATGGGTGAGCTTCTGGAACAGCTCGGCGGTCAAATGCGACGTGGTGCCGATGCCCTGCGACGCGTAGTTGATCTTCCCGGGATTGGCCTTGGCGTAGGCGATCAGCTCCTGCACCGTCTTTGCCGGAAAATCCTCCCGCACCAGAACGACATTGGGAACGTGCGACATGATCACAATCGGGGTCAGCTGCGTCGGATCATAGTTGAGCGATTTATAGAGGTATGGATTGGTGGTGATCGGCGACGGTTGCGAAGCCAGCAGCGTGTAGCCGTCGGCAGCCGAGTGGAAGACGTAATCGGCGGCGACGCTGCCCCCCACGCCGGCTCTGTTCTCGACAACCATTGGCTGACCGAGAAAGGTCTGCATCTTGGCGGCGACCAGCCGGGTGATGGTATCGACACCGCCGCCGGCCGGCACCGAGACGACCACCCTGATCGGACGATCGGGGAAATTTGCGGCGCCCTGTCCCCATGCAGCCGCCGCAGCGGCCCCGGCAGCAACGATACCGAGTGTGGCGATAAATGCACAACGTCTCAACATGGCCGAAGCTCTCCAAATGCGGTCTGTGGTCGCCTTATCGCATAGCGCAGATTGACGATTGAGTCCCGCGGCGCACTGCCGCTAGAACTGTTCCTGATTAGGGGAGATACGCCGCAATGAGCAAGCTCGATTTCGCGCTGGAAGAAATTGTCACCGCCAACCGCATCCTGGCCAATGAGGGGATCGTCGACTCCTTCGGCCATGTCAGCGCGCGGCATCCGGATAATCCGCAGCGCTATCTGCTGTCGCGGGCGCGCGCGCCGGAACGCATCGAGCGCGACGATATCGTCGAATATACGCTTGACGGGAGCGCAATCGACGAGCGCGGCCGCGCGCCATATCTCGAACGCTTCATTCACGGCGCCATCTACGAGGCGCGGCCGGACGTGCATGCCGTGGTGCACAACCATTCGCCGAGCGTGATCCCATTCGGCGTCACCGCAACCAGGCTCAAGCCGCTCTTGCATATGTGCGCCTCGTGCGGCCACGAAGTGCCGATCTGGGATTCCCAAGACAAGTTCGGCGACACGACGCTTCTTGTCGGCGACATGGCGATGGGCCGCGATCTGGCGCAATTCCTCGGCGCGCGCCCCACGGCGCTGATGCGCGGCCACGGCGCCACCGTGGTCGGCCGCTCGGTCCGCCACGCCGTGTTCGTCTCGGTCTACCTCGAAATGGGCGCCAAGCTGCAAATGCAGGCGATGGCGATGGGCGAGATCAAGTTCCTGACCAAGGGCGAGGTCGATAAGATCGTCGCGCGGGTTAACGATTACACGCTCAACCGCGCCTGGGAAAATTGGGCGCGCCGCGCCGGGCGTGAAATGCAGAAAGCCTGACGCTATGCCTGTTCGCTGTCCATATGCGCAAGCGCGGCCGGCAGATAGCGCGTGCCGGCGACGGCGGTAGCGGGCACCGCCGCTTCGATGCGGGCAAGATCGGCCGGCGTGAGTTTCAGATCGAGCGTGCCGAGCGCTTCGCTGAGCTGATCGCGGCGCCGCGCGCCGATCAGCGGCACGATATCGTCGCCGCGCGATTTGACCCAGGCGAAGGCGAGCTGCGAGATGGTTGCGCCTTTCTCCCTGGCGATCTTGCCGAGCGCCTCGACCAGCGCGATGTTCTTGGCAAAATTCTCGGCGGCGAAGCGCGGCTTGCGGCTGCGAATTTCGCTCTTGGCGTTCTTCGCCGCTTCCGCATGGTCGCTGATCAGGCCACCCGAAAGCACGCCATAGGCGACCAGCGCAATGCCGAGCTCGCGGAGCGCCGGTAAAATGTCGCGCTCGACGCCGCGGGAAAACAGCGAATATTCGATCTGCAGCGCCGCGATCGGATGGGTCGCATGGGCGCGCCGCACCGTCTTGGCGGAAGCTTCGGAGATGCCGATGTGGCGCACATAACCGGCCCGCACCATGTCGGCGATGGCGCCGACCGTCTCCTCGATCGGCACGTGGGGATCGACGCGCGACGGCTGGTAGAGATCGACATAATCGGTGCCGAGCCGGCGCAGCGAATAGGCCAGAAAGTTCTTGGTCGCCTGCGGCCTCGCGTCATCACCGAGAATTTTTTGATCGGGCCCGCGCATCGAGCCGTATTTCACCGCGACGAAAGCGCGCTCGCGCTTGCCGCCTTTGAGCGCTTCGCGGATCAGCATCTCGTTATGGCCCATGCCGTAGAAGTCGGCGGTATCGATCATGGTGATGCCGGCATCGAGCGCGGCATGAATGGTGGCGATGCATTCCTTGTCGTCGGCCGGCCCATAGCCGCCCGACATGCCCATGCAGCCCAGGCCGAAGGCGGAGACTTTTGGGCCGTTGCGGCCGAGCTGAATTTTTTGCATTGAAAAATGGAGCGAAATCTAAAGAGACACCGCGGGCTGGCGGATTCGACTCTTTTCTGCCGAGTGTGCAAGACTCTAACCGATTCGTGATTTGGGCGGGGTCTTGCCACCCCGCCCGTATCAATCCCGCGAAATGGTTGGTCGCCTGCGGGACTGAAGTCTCACGACGCGAAATAATTTGCGCCATCCGGATTCTGCGGTCAAGGCGACCTTTTCACTTATCGGCTCCAAGCCAGAGGAAAGAGAGGTTGCCATCATGTTTTTGCGTCAAAGATTTGCAACGTTCATCATCATCGGCAGCGCCGTCACTATGGCATCCGCCATGGCCCAGGGACTCAACTCGCCTCGGGCTAATCCGCCGCTGAGGTGCGCAGATTTTGTCCGAAACTCCGACGGGTCATGGTCGCCACTCCACCAAGTCACTATCAACGGTGTAACGATGGGCGGCCCCGGCGTCCGACTTAGAGAAAGAGTCTCCTTCGGGGGTGTGGATCTTGCGGCGGCCCTAAATAGGCCATGCGGTTAATTCCAAGGCGATTCCATTCGGAAACCCTCATTCTTGCTTGTGCCGAACGCTCGCGCTGATTGACTACATGTAAAAAATCAACCAAATTTCCCCAACATTTCATGGCGGTGCCGTGTCGAAGGCGGAAATCCCATTCGAGCCTTTCTCAGAGAGTTTTCGAACTGTTTTAGTTCGCAGTTATCTATGCCCACTCGCAAAATGGCTGTTTGGGACTGGTCCGGACAAGTTACTTGCCCAAGAGTCCAATAGTGCGTGGGAAGCGGCACTCTCGGTACTTTATCTCATTCGATTTTCCCAATTTCTGAATGACGCTGGAATTGAAAACCCCGACTGTCCCGCGTCGGATAGTATAGAACGCAAATGTTTGCAGACTGCAGAATGGCTCTGCAGCATAGCCCGGCACGTATCAGCAGAAGAATTGAGTTGGGAAAACGTAACTTGGGATACCGCTACCGTTATTAGGGCGCTCTTTGCGATCAAGCATCGGTTCTCGCACGCGCTCCCTGCAAAACAGAGGTCGTCAATTGATGTTGCTATCAAAAAGGGCTTACTTTGGTTGCTTCGGCGCTTTGCAATCTGGCATCGTACAGTAAAATACCCATTCGGTCCGGCGGATGTGGCCAGTATTGCGGTTTGTTTGGTTGAGGGGCGGCAGCATTTCCCCAAGATCGTAAATGAAGTTTGCAAGACGGCACTGGGGGACGAAACAGCTGGAAATGAAATATGGATTCGCGCACTGCGCGATATTTCAGAATATCTCTTGCTACAGGCAGACGTGCCTAAGGACTATCTCGAACCAGACACAATAAGACATATTGGCCCGTGTTGGTGGGATGATCACTTTACGACGTCGGAGGCGCTGGAGGCGCTGGGCGAATATTTAATAGTCGCACACAAATCGCCAAATGAACGGCGAGATTACGAGGCCCTTATCGAACGAGTACGAACCTCGCTTATATCGGCAGCATGCTACTTCGAACGCACTCAAGCAGATGGCATGTGGGGATCGCATATCGATACAATTAAGGCGCTGTACATCTACCTGAAGCTAAGGGATTACCTCGGAGGAAGCAGGTATAAGGATGATCTCATTTCTGATGAATTGCATATCGTCTTCAAAGCAATCCGCTGGATTTGCGACTCTAAACAATTTTTTTCTGACGGTAGCATTCTTCACACGATGTTTCTCACGGTGTTCGCCGCGCATACTCTTCTTCAAGTGGCAGAACATTGGCCCTCCAGTTCAAAAATAATTAGCGATTTGTACGATGATGTCGTATGGGCAGCTCCGGTCAGGATTAGCGCCGAAAAAATAGAGCGGACAAGAATTGCGCTCGAACTGGAGCGGATTTCACGTCTTCGGGAGGAAGAAAGTGCCAGGTTTTCAAGCGAACAAATAGCTGCCAATCACACTCTGGCAGTTGCCAAGGCTCAAATCAGAACCATTGTCTTTAGCATTGCCTGGATCATTGTAACATGCAGCCTTGCTTTGTTGTTCGGAATCTTTGATCTCCAAACGCATTTCAAGCTTGAAAGCGCAAATAATCTATTTGCGTTTTTGGGTGTCATGTTGACGGCATATATTGCGATTGTCACCGTCGTTTGGCGGAGAGCGTATTCCAGCAACCAACATACATGACGAAGGGGAAGCCATGAAAGAGGTGCTGAATTACATTGACGGTTCGTTCTGTGGCGGCGGGAAGAAGCACCAGAGAAATTCCCCGCTGGACAATCTGCCATTTTCGTTGACGTCTTACGCAACAACACAGGATGTGGACCGCGCTGTGACCGCGGCGCGGAGGGCGCAGAAAGTATGGGTCAAATCGTCTCTGTCAGAACGCACTCAATATATCAGTCGTTTAGCGGCTGCCCTTAGAAAACGATATGGCGCGGCCGGCGAAGCGACGGACCTCAAGAAGACAATTCAAAACGAGGTTGGGAAGCCCCTTCCCGAGGCGGACATAGAAGTTTTGGAAACTGCTGAGTTTATCGATTATTTCACGCGAGTGGCAACTGAAGCTCTCGCCGACGAAAAGCTAGAACTCAACAGTGAGCTATGGCCGACGAAAACTAGTACGGTTGTGCACGAACCGTATGGCGTCGTCGCTATTGTGAAGCCGTGGAACTACCCTCTGGAACTGATTGCTTGGAGCCTTGCGCCGGCTCTAATCGCGGGAAATGCGGTAGTGATCAAGCCGTCGGAAAAATCTCCGGTAACCGCGAATATCTTCGCGGATGCTGCGAAGGAAGTTGGAATACCGGGCGGGGTCCTGAACATTGTGCATGGAGATGCTGCTGTTGGTCGAAAGTTAGTCGGCCATCCGTTCATCAATTATGTGACATTCACTGGAAGCAAGGCCGCCGGAAGCGAGGTGGCAAGAAAATGTGCAACAACGTTTCGTCCGTGTTCTTTGGAGCTAAGCGGAAATGACGTCGCTCTAGTCCTAAAGGATGCAGATCCAAAATGGGTCTCGCATGGTCTGGTTTGGGGCGCGTTTTGCAATGCCGGCCAAGTATGTGTCGGAATCAAGGGCGTCTTCGTTCCCCGGACGCGGCTTGACGTGTATAAGGACGAGATTTGTCATTTGGTTGATGCTCTTGAGCTTGGTCGGGACGTGGGACCAATTGTCGATCAAGCCCAACTGGACTCGTTTATGTCGGCGATCGGCAAGCTTCGATCAGAAGGCGCTCAATTTTTGCGAGGCGGCCAACGCTCAAATCGCGCTGGTCTTTACGTCGAGCCGACCGTTGTAACAGTCGATAAAAAGTCCATCGCGCATCGAGAGGAGGTCTTCGGTCCTCTTCTCCCAATCTACGCCTATGATGATGAGGCGGCTGTAATTGAAGAGATTGCGACTGCCGAGTTTGCACTTGGAGCCTCTATTTGGACCACTAATCCTTCTCGTGGGTATGAAATCGCGAAGCAGTTAGATGTCGGAACGGTATGGATCAATGATGTGAACGTCGCCTTTGCCGAAGCGCCGTGGCCTGCTCGGCGTCAAAGTGGTTTGGGTTTCTCCCTTTCAAAGGACGCTTTGAAGGCATTCACTCACCCTAAGCATATCTCAATCGATTCTGACATCGAGAAGCCTCGCTTCTGGTGGTATCCCTACAAGTAGGTTGAGGAGGGATCGTGATGGATTCCGCAATGGAAATTTGCGGTGCAGAATATACCGCGCTATTCGAATCCAGGGGTCTTTCCACTATTCGCAACAAAAGCCTCAGCAAGGCCCAAAGTGCCTACATTCTTCGACAGTATCAAAAGTATGTTGAAGTGTTTCCAAAGCTTTTGGCAATCGGCATATCCAAGTTAGATGATGATGACTCTCGAATGCCTTTAGTCGCGAATCTTTGGGAGGAACATGGTGAAGGACAGATCTCAAAGGCTCACCGGAATCTTTATAAGCAACTGCTGGCCAGTGTTGGACAAACCTCCCCTTTGATACACCCTTTGTTATTGGGTCAATACAGGCACTCGGCAGAGCGGTTCGCTGCCAGCTGCTTGGATGAGGTTTCGAGCGGAACGGCGAGCTTTGCGATGGGATTTCTTGGACCAGGTACAGAAGGAACAACGGCCGAGCTGTATGGCGTATTACAAAATCTCCTATGCGCCTTTGGCTTGCAGGACCAGGACATCTTTTTCGAACCACATTGCGCTCTCGATGTTGAACATATCAAGATGTTCGGGCCTGCAATCGACGCTGTGCTTCGTGATGGAGCGCTGACTGGTAGAAGTGATTACGTTGCGGGTGTAAGAAAAGCACTGCAGCTAGAGACGGAGTTTTGGGACGGCGTGACTGATGAAGCGGACGATATAAGCGTAGATAGTTTAGACCGATGAGTGAGATAAGTTTTAGACTTGAGCCAAATGAAACCATCACAATTGATGGTGGAAGGTCGTTAGCAAAAGTCCAGACGGCCTATCAGCATGTGGAAATCATCGAATTGCCGAACCTCGGCGAAACAATATTTATCGATGGCGTGCCGCAAATCTCTGCGGCGGACGCAGTAATGTTTAACGAGGTCGTAGCGCACGCGCCCCTGTGCGCGATCGAGAGCCCAACAGTGGTATTTCTCGCAGGCGTTGCATCAGGCGGGGCGGTCGGAGAAATACTGAAGCATCCTTCCGTGGAAACAATCTACGCTGTTGATATAGATAGAGAGGCGATGGAATTTCTGGCTAAATACCTCTCATTCTCAAGTTTCGCTTTGCTCTCAAACCCAAAGGTGACGCTCGTCTATGACGACGCACGAAAAGTTCTCTCCGAGATTATTAAGGATCGCGCAATCGACGCGATTATTGTTGATGTGCCCGACCCTCTCATTGGGGCACCCTCGCAGCAGCTATTTACGAGGGAATTCTACGCCTTAGCTAGGAGGAAACTAAATAATGGTGGTGCGCTCCTTACTCAGTCTGGTCGCTTTCGATTGGGTGCGATGTCATATCACGCCGGAATCAGGGCGGCTTGTGATTGCACGTTCAATGGGCTGAAAACGTACCACTTTTATTACCCATGTTATTATGAACCGTGGAGTTTTCTACTTTGTAATAAGGAGGGCACGGCCTTTCCAACCAAAGAGTATATTGATCAAACACTCGCAAATCGAAATATCACCGATCTGAGATTCTATGGAGGTGAAATTGACCAATCAATTTCGCGAATCCCAGCCATATTGGCAAAGGAAGTTAACCTCCGTAAGGCGGATATTCTCCGGTCAAGTGTGCACGGAGGCAGAGTATAATCGCGACCGGAATTAGTCTGGTTTTGGCTAGACTCAGGTGTTTGTAAACGTCACTCCGCCGCCAGCCGCACTTCCGGCGCCGCGGCGCGCACATCGGCATCGACGTGCTTTTCGTATTTGGTGAAATTTTCCTGGAACATGCGCACCAGCTTGCGCGCTGTCTCGTCGAAGGCCCTTTTGTCCTTCCAGGTCTTCATCGGATAGAGCAGATGCGGCTCGACGCCGGGCACCGAGGTCGGCACGGCGAAGCCGAAATAGGGATCGGTGCGGTAGCTCGCATCTTTGAGCGAGCCGTCGAGCGCGCCGGTGACCAAAGCGCGCGTCGCCTTGATCGGCATGCGCCGGCCGGTGCCGTAAATGCCGCCGGTCCAGCCGGAATTGACCAGCCAGCAATCGACATTGTGCTTGTTGATCAGGTCGCGCAGCAGATTGCCGTATTCCGCCGGCGGCCGCGGCAGAAACGGCGCCGCGAAGCAGGTGGAGAATTCCGGCTGCACGCCGACCAGGCCCTTTTCGGTGCCGGCGACCTTGGCGGTGTAGCCGGACAGGAAGTGATACATCGCCTGTGCCGGCGTCAGCTTGGCAATCGGCGGCATGACGCCGAAGGCATCGGCGGTGAGGAAGATGATGTTCTTCGGCTGGCCGGCGCGGCCGGTCTTCGACGCGAGCGGCATGAATTCGATCGGATAGGCGGAACGGGTATTTTCCGTCCGCTTGTCGCTGTCGAAATCGCAACTGCGAGTCTGCGGATCGAAGATCACGTTTTCCAGCACGGCGCCAAAGCGATTGGTCGCCGCATAGATTTCCGGCTCCGCTTCTTCCGAGAGTTTGATGCACTTGGCGTAGCAGCCGCCCTCGAAATTGAACACGCCGTGTTCGCTCCAGCCGTGCTCGTCGTCGCCGATCAGCGTGCGGGCGGGATCGGCCGACAGCGTGGTCTTGCCGGTGCCCGACAACCCGAAGAACAGCGCCACATCGCCGTCCTTGCCGACATTGGCCGAGCAATGCATCGGCATGACGCCGTGTGCCGGCAGATAGAAATTCAGCGTGGTGAATACCGACTTCTTCATCTCACCGGCATAAGACGAGTTGCCGATCAGGATGACCTTCTTGGTGAAGTCGATGGCGATGACGGTGTCGGTGCGCACGCCGTGGCGCGCAGGATCGGCCTTGAACGACGGCAGATCGACGATGGTGAGTTCAGGAACGAAGTCGGCGAGTTCGAAAACGTTGGGGCGGATCAGCAATTGACGAATGAAAAGCGAGTGCCAGGCGAGTTCGGTATAGACGCGCGTTTTTATCCGGTATTTCGGATCGGCCCCGCCATAGAGGTCCTGCGCGAACAGTGTCTTGCCGCGCGCATGGGCGATCATGTCGTCGTGGAGCAGTTTGAAATTGGCTTGGCTGAGCTTGCGGTTGCCGTCCCACCACACGGTGTTTTCGGTCAGCGCGTCGACGACGGTGTGCTTGTCCTTGGGGCTTCGCCCGGTATGCACGCCGGTCTCGGCGCAAAATGCGCCGCCCTGGACCAGCGCGCCTTCCCCGTTCATGATCGCATGCTCGATCAGGATCGTATCGGGTAGATTCCAGTGCACGCCGGCGAGGTTGGTAAAGCCGAATTTGTCGGCGCCGTAAGCGCCGTTCCTCACGCCCGTTTCCTGCACCTGAAGCCTCCGCTTGTGGCCCGCCTGGCTGGGGCACGCCAATGACCCCAGGTGTTTCGCCGTGTGGTTCGGCGTCGCTCGTTTCCCGGCAAGCGCGCGACCCTATAGCCGAGCATCCCGGCGTCTGCCAAGAGCACAATGTTCTCAAGCCTAACCGGCAGATACTACACTCGTTCCGGCGCTGCAGTGCAGCGAAGAATATTGCGCTGGGCGTTAACCGCTCCTCGCCTGAACTGCCAAATTCACCACGACTTGTCGCAGTTGCGCGGCAGTCGTGACGCGCGCGGCGAATGCCAGCCGCAGCGTGACGTCGCCGCAAGCGAGGTCAAGTCCGTCCGGATCGAGCCCCGTCAGTCGCCACGGCCCTTCCTCGGCGCCAAGAAGCTTCGTGGCGTAGAGCCTGACTGCGTCGGCGTGATCCGCATTCATATGCGCAACCGCGCTGGGCTCGGCGTCAACCAATTCATCGGCGCCGGAAATGTCCGTCATGACGTCGGCGGCGGCTAAGTCAGCGGCGCGGGCAAAGCCGCCATTGAGATGGGCGGATACCGCGTCCAGCCGCCAGAACGAGAAATCCGCAAAGCCGGCATAGAGCTCCGATTTTGGGTGCCGGGCGAGGAAACGGCGGCGCAGACGCGCCTCTCTGGGGTCATCGCGCGGCACGCGGGCAAAGCTGCCGATAAGGGTCAGGCGGGGATGCGCCAGCGGGTCGCCTTTGCCGGTGGCGGCGAGCAGCACCGAAGCGCGGCCGTCAGCTTCCAAATTGGCGGTGTGCGTGGAGAGCCGGGAAATGAGGATCAGCGGCGAGCCGTCGCTGTCGGTTGCGATATTCACCAGCGAAGCGAACGGATGGCCGGTGTTGCGGTCGATGGTCGCAAGCGAACCCGCCCGCGTCGCCCGCAACAGCTGTTTGGCGAGTGATTTGGGGTCGAAATCCGGCGCAGGGGCGTTTTCCGGCAGGCGATCGGGCATCGTGCCCGGCAAGGCTTGGGGTGCTTTTTTCTCTTGGGCTTTCCCGGCTTCGGCCATAGCGGTTTCAACCACGGTTCGATGACACTTCCTGAGCAATTGCTCTGTCCCCACCCACCTCTTACAGCCGGCCGGCGCTGAGCCAAACCGTAGCAATTGCCCTGATTTTGCCTTGTCTCGTCACACTTCCGCCCCCACATGGGGTTTCAAAGGCTTGGGGCCGGGCTTTCGATGCTGCGGCCGACTCATGTAAAGAAGGCCGCCATGCCGACAATCGCTCTCGTCGACGACGACCGCAACATCCTCACCTCAGTATCGATCGCGCTCGAGGCCGAAGGTTATCGTATTACGACCTATACCGACGGCGCTTCCGCGCTCGACGGTTTCAAGACGGCGCCGCCCGACCTCGCGATTCTCGATATCAAAATGCCGCGCATGGACGGCATGGAGACTTTGCGCAGGCTGCGCCAGAAATCCGACTTGCCGGTGATCTTTCTTACCTCGAAGGACGAGGAGATCGACGAATTGTTCGGCCTCAAAATGGGCGCCGACGATTTCATCCGCAAACCGTTTTCACAGCGGCTTCTGGTCGAGCGCGTCAAGGCGGTGCTGCGCCGGGGCATACCCAAAGACGGCAGCGCGCCGAAAGAAGCCGACAGCAAGGTTTTGGAGCGCGGGTTACTGCGCATGGACCCGGAGCGCCACACCTGCACCTGGAAAAACGAGCCGGTCACGCTCACCGTCACCGAATTTCTCATCCTGCAGGCGCTGGCGAGCCGCCCCGGTGTGGTGAAGAGCCGCAACGCTTTGATGGATGCGGCCTACGACGATCAGGTCTATGTCGACGATCGTACCATCGACAGCCACATCAAGCGGCTGCGCAAGAAATTCAAGGCGAGCGACGACGAATTCGATATGATCGAGACGTTGTACGGCGTCGGCTATCGGTTTAAGGAATAGACGCGGCGAGCACGATCCGGCAGGGCTTTCCGAGAAGATCATGCTCCAACAATAACTTAACGCGCAACGGGAACGCGCAATAGGCCATGAGGCGCGGGCTATCGGAGGCCCCCATGGCCCGCTGACTGGGCGGCTGACCTGCGGTAGTAATGGCGTCCATGCCCGCGACGAGACAGGGCATGATCGAAACCCCGGCAGACGACGTGCTCGATCGAACGGTAGAACGACCAGCATCCGAGCCTTCGGCCTCAATGGAGGCCGAGCCTCGAATCGAGAACCAGCTCGAAAGCCGGGCCGACGGCGCTGGCCTCGACGATACGGAAACGCGCCCGCAGCCTCACGGTATTGCCCGCGTCGGCAATTGGGTGCAGCGCGCCTGGCAGTTTTTCATCACGCAAAGCTTTTCGAGCCTCACCCGCCGCATCGTCGTCTTGAACCTCACCGGACTGGTCGCGCTGTCGATCGGCATCATTTTTCTTTCGCAGTTCCGCGCCGGGTTGATCGATGCGCGCATCCAGAGCCTTCTGGTGCAGGGCCAGATCATCGCCGGCGCGATCGCGTCTTCGGCCACGGTCGAGAACGATTCCTCGATCACGCTCGACCCTGACAAGCTGCAAAATCTGCAGCCGGGTCAAAGCTACGGTCCGAATGAAGATGCGCTCTACGGCATCGATTTCCCGATCAATCCGGAGCGTGTGGCGCCGATCCTGCGACGGCTGGTTTCGCCGACCAAGACGCGGGCGCGCATCTACGATCGCGACGGCGTGCTGCTGGTCGACAGCCGCAATCTGTTCGGCCGCGGCGACGTGCTGCGTTTCGATCTGCCGTCGCCGACCGCGGAAAAGCCGGGCTTGTTCGAGCGCGCCTTCATTGCCGTGCGGCTGTGGCTCGGCCGCGGCGATCTGCCGATCTACCGCGAGCTCGGCCCCGACGGCGGCAAGGGCTATTCCGAAGTGGCGCACGCCTTGAACGGCGAGAATGCCAGCATGGTGCGCATCAACGATCGCGGCGACGTCATCGTCTCGGTCGCGGTGCCGGTGCAGCGCTTCCGCGCGGTGCGTGGTGCGCTGATGCTGTCGACGCAGGGCGCCGATATCGACAACATGGTGGAGGCCGAGCGCCTCGCCATCCTGAAAGTCTTCCTGGTCGCCGCCGCCGTGATGATCGTGCTTTCGATCCTGCTCGCTGGCGCCATCGCCGAGCCGGTGCGGCGGCTTGCCGACGCCGCCGAGAGTGTGCGCCGGCGCATCCGCTCGCGCGTCGAAATCCCCGATTTCACCCGCCGGCGCGACGAGATCGGCCATCTTTCCGGTGCGTTCCGCGATATGACCAACGCGCTTTACTCAAGGATCGAAGCGATCGAAAGCTTTGCTGCCGACGTTGCGCACGAACTGAAAAACCCCCTGACCTCGCTGCGCTCGGCGGTGGAGACGCTGCCGGTCGCCAAGACCGAAGAAAGCCGGAGCCGGCTCCTGAATATCATCCAGCACGACGTGCGCCGGCTCGATCGGCTGATCTCCGATATTTCCGACGCCAGCAGGCTGGACGCCGAGCTGCAGCGCCAGGACGCCGCGCCGGTCGACTTCGCCAAGCTGCTCAACACGCTCGTTGGGGTGTCGAACGAGGTGAAGCGCGACGATGGCGTCAAAGTTACGCTGCGATTCGAAGGCGGCGGCCCGCGTGTTTTTCAGGTGCCCGGCCACGATTCGCGCCTCGGCCAGATCATCGACAATCTGATCGAAAATGCGCGCTCGTTCTCACCGCCCGGCGCCACGGTGCGCGTCACGTGTCGGCGGCTCCGCCATCAGCTTGAGATTTTTGTCGACGACGACGGCCCAGGCGTGCGCGACGATGTGCGCGAAAAGATTTTCGAGCGTTTCTACACCGATCGCCCGCACCAGGGGTTCGGTCAAAATTCCGGGCTTGGCCTGTCGATCTCGAAGCAGATCGTCGAAGCCCATGGCGGCTCGATCTGGGTCGAGAACCGCACCGGCGCGATCGGGCCGGACGGCGCGCCGAAAATTCTCGGTGCGCGCTTTATCGTGCGCCTGCCGGCGATGTGATGCCGGCATCGTTCCTACTGTCTCTCTCCGCGGCGGGGACGAGGGGATGACATCGGCGACCCTACACGCTTCCGCGGTGCTCGTCGGCGCGCGCGCGGTGTTGATCCGCGGGCCCTCGGGTGCTGGCAAATCGCGGCTCGCGCTCGAACTCATCGAAGCGGCGCGCGCCGGGCGCCTGCGTTTCGCGCGGCTTGTCGGCGACGACCGCGTCCATCTGGAGGCCGTCGGCGGCAGGCTTCTGGTGCGGCCGGCAGCAGCACTCGCCGGCCTTATCGAATTGCGCGGAGCCGGCATAAGACGCGTCGATTACGAGCCATGCGCCGTGGTCGGCACGGTTGTCGACCTTGGCGCTACGTATGCCGAACGCTTACCGGACAGGCCGACCATTGCGATTGAGGGTATAGAAATACCGCGACTCGCGGTCGCATCGGGAGCGGCGCCCTTGCCGCCGGTGCTCGCCCTCATCACCTCACTCGGTGCGGCTATGGATGCGGCAGCGGACGCTCAATCGTCCTGATTTGCAATAAGCCGCACGCGGCATTTGGCAATTGATTAACCATAATGGTCCTAAGACTGCACTCCAAGATCGCCTCGTCGCCGATTGCTCGCCGGCTGGATCGCTACGGCCGCATCCAAACTGCTAGATTATAGTGCAATGCAGCAACCCTCGGAATTTACTGAGAATGGCTCTTGCGCCGAGAGTTCGGATGGTCAAGATGTGCACCCTTTCGTGCGGTGCACCCGGGACGCGCCCGCGGGGAGTTCCATGATCGGTCTTGTGCTTGTGACCCACGGTCGTCTGGCTGTCGAATTTCGCGCCGCTCTGGAACACGTGGTCGGACCGCAAGGCCAGATCGAGTCGGTGACGATCGGCCCCGATGACGATGTCGAGGAGCGCCGCAAGGACATCATCGAAGCCGTGCGCCGCGTGGATTCAG
>Ga0209579_10001799_pt1 | contig 17149 bp, 13 predicted proteins | sample Coa_R1_2_FD_187152 | JGI IMG/M metagenome (GOLD analysis project Ga0209579, IMG submission 187152) | Surface soil microbial communities from Centralia Pennsylvania, which are recovering from an underground coalmine fire - Coalmine... | ecosystem: Environmental > Terrestrial > Soil >... | reverse complement strand
TCGCCTCGCGCGGATGAAAGCGGAAGCGGCGCTGGCGAATATCCGAATGGATGACGAACTCAAGGGCTCCTACATCCTCGCCGCCGACACCATCGTCGCCGTGGGCCGCCGCATTCTGCCGAAGGCAGAACTGCTCGACGAGGCGGCGCAATGTTTGCGCCTGCTCTCTGGCCGCGCCCATCGCGTTCATTCGGCCGTGTGTCTGGTGACGCCCAAGGAGACGTTCCGCCAGCGCTACGTGGAGACCCGCGTGCGCTTCAAGCGGCTGTCCGACGAGGATCTCGAAGCCTATCTTGCCTCCGGCGAATGGCGCGGCAAAGCCGGCGGCTACGCGGCGCAAGGCATCGCCGGTACATTTCTGGTCAAGATCGTCGGCTCGTTTTCCAACATCGTCGGCCTGCCGCTCTACGAGACGATGACGCTGCTTGCCGGCGAAGGTTACCCGGTTCATTTCGGTTGGCTTAACGCGGGAGTGTGACGCTGGCGCAGCCAGCGATACCTCCCATATTTCGATTATGGCTAACGCAGCGAAGGCCTGCCCGATCTGCGGCAAACTTGCCGAGGAGCAATTTCGTCCGTTCTGCTCGCGGCGCTGCCGTGAGGTGGACCTGAATCGCTGGCTCTCCGGCGTTTATGCGGTGCCAGTGACGGCGGACGAGGAGGAGGACGAGCGGCGCGACGAAGGCGGCGAAGCGTCGACGTGACGGAAAGCGTCGTTCTGGACAGTCCAAAGTCGAGCCACTATAACCGCCCGGCTCTCGCAAGAACGTTTCACCCCTCTCATCCCGTGGGCGTTCGACGTGGGCCCAGGTAGCTCAGTTGGTAGAGCACTGCACTGAAAATGCAGGTGTCGGTGGTTCAATTCCGCCCCTGGGCACCAAAGAGCAACAGTCAAAATTGCGGGATCGGCTTCGCCTGCAGCGTGACACGCATGCTGGCAGTGGGACACCGACCGTAGCGTTTCGCTGACTGGTTGATAGCAGCGGCGACCTTTGCCTGTCGTGATCAGACCTATCCGTCTTCTCGGAGGCATGAAATCAAAACCGACAGTAGTGTGCTTGTTGAGGTGAATTGGTTTAGCGTTCGACCACTCCTCCGATTTCGGTAAAGCGAAACCTTTGACGAATCGCGCTGGCGAAATCCTCTCACGGCATCACGTTTTGAGCTTTGATCGTCGATGTTTGCCCAGGAAGGAACCCGCACCCGCATTTCAGCGTTAATGCTGTGCAACGGCGGAGGTTCTTTGGAATGCTGCTAGCAGCCCTGTGTGGACATTTTGCAATGCGATCCATCATCGTCAACGACGCATATCTCAAGGCCCAAGCATTCTGTGCTCATTGCGGCAACAGAATCGGCAAAGGCTATGTTCGGGAAATCGCTAACCGTCTGATCTATTGTGATTACAGGTGCTACGGCGTCGCCGTCAAAGTATCGACGGTTGCCCACCGTGCACCGGCGATCAGCGCATGGACACGCAGCTCATGACAGCGCGTTGCGACCATTGCCGCGGGCAGCTCGGTCTCTTCATCCACCGCTATTGGCGGATGCAATTCTGTTCAGAAGCATGCAAGAAGGCATATCAAGGGCGATTGGACGAGAGCACGCGAGACAAGATCGGCCGGCTTGACCTCGTGGCAGGCGGCACGACCCAAACAAACAGCCATCGGCCTGTGCCGCGGCTGGGCACAGGTGCTCGCCACCGCGCGGCCGCATAATTTATTGGTAAATCTTGATATTGGTTTGCATCGACCGTTGCGGCGGATGAGACCACGCGGCAACAACCGATTGAGCATAATTGCGATTTGTGGGAGCAAAACGGCCCCTCGGGCGTTGGTGTGCGAGGTGGCTGCGCTGAAGAGATCGCTATATCATAATGTCATGGTAACGGTCCGCGACGGACGGTTCCGTGCAGGTGTGGCAATGAGGGGCGTGTCGCCGCAAGCCGGCAATCTTTTGCTGGCGACTCCGTTCTTTTTGATTCCAACGACAGCCTTCGCGGCGCAAGCATCTCCGCCGGAGCACTCCGTCGTAGTATTCATCGGCGAGCTGGGCCTCCTGCTTCTTGTCTGCCGCCTCGTAGGCGAGGCCGCACAGCGGATCGGTCAGCCGGCGGTGATGGGCCAGCTCATCGGCGGCCTCCTGCTCGGCCCCTCGGTGCTCGGTCTGATCTGGCCCGATGCGCAACACGCCATATTTCCAACCGGCACGGCGCCGAAAACCATGCTCGAAGGCGTTGCGCAACTCGGCATTCTGTTGCTGCTCCTGCTCACCGGCACGGAAACAGATTTGCCGCTGGTCAAGCGCGTCGGCCGCACGGCCATCACCGTGGCGGTCGCCGGAGTAGCAATTCCGTTCGTCTGCGGTGTCTGGCTCGGCGAGATGCTCCCGGATGCGCTCCTGCCCAAACCCGAAGCGCGCCTTGTGACCGCGATCTTCCTTGGCACCGCCCTGTCGATCTCCTCGGTGAAGATCGTCGCCATGGTGGTGCGCGAGATGAATTTCATGCGCCGCGACATCGGCCAGATCATCGTGGCCTCGGCAATTCTGGAAGACACCATCGGCTGGGTGATCATCGCCATCGCATTTGGGTTGGCCTCGGCCGGCACCATCGATGCCTGGTCGGTCGCGCGCGCTATTTTGGGAACTGCAGTGTTTCTGGCCGCGAGCCTCACTGTTGGGCGGCGCATCGTCTTTCGTCTCATCCGCTGGACGAACGATAATTTCGAAAGCGAGTTTCCCGTCATCACGACGATTCTAGTCATCATGATCGCGATGGCGCTGACGACGCAGTGGCTCGGCGTGAACATGGTGCTCGGAGCGTTCGTCGCCGGCGTCCTGGTCGGCGAGTCGCCGATCCTTACCCGCCACATCGACGAACAATTGCGCGGGCTCATCGCGGCGTTATTCATGCCGGTCTTCTTCGGCCTGTCCGGACTGAGTGCCGACCTCACGGTTCTCAAAAACCCCGACCTCGCATTGCTGGCCGGCGGTCTCTTCCTGATCGCCTGCGTGGGGAAATTTCTCGGCGCGTTTATTGGCGGCAAGCTTGGCGGCCTGAGCGGCAGCGAGTCGGTTGCGCTGGCCTCAGCCATGAATGCGCGCGGCTCGACCGAAGTGATCGTTGCTTCGATCGGCTTGTCGATGGGCGTGCTCAGTCAAAATCTCTTTACGCTCATCGTGAGCATGGCGGTCATCACCACCCTTGCCATGCCGCCGATGCTGCGCCGGGCCCTCAAACGTTTGCCGATGCGCGAAGACGAGAAAATCAGACTCGAACGCGAAGAGTTGGATGCCCGCGGCTTCGTGACCAATCTTGAGCGTCTGCTCGTCGCCGTGGACGGCAGCCTCAATGGCAAGTTTGCCGCGAGCCTCGCGGGTGTGATCGGCGGCTCCGGCGGCAAACCCACCACGATCCTTGAAATGACGCCCGAAGATCCGCTGCCGGACTCTTCGTCGCGGACTGAGGAGTCCACCGCGAAGGAGGCGAACGCCAGCGCGCCCGCTGAAAGTTCTGCGCACGAGGCAAGATCAGCGGCTGAGCGCGTTACTACTCTCGAAGCCCACCCGGATGAAGAAAAGCAAGGCAGCATCGAAGTCACCACGATGCGCAAGCATTTCATCGGCCCCGAAGAAGTCGCCGAAGAAGCGCGTAAGGGTTACGACCTCCTGCTCATCGGCATCGCCAGCACCCGCGATGCCGCGGGAGGCTTCAGCCGGGACGTATCGCTGATCGCCAAAGGCTTTGACGGTCCATTGGCCGTCCTCGATTCGCACGGGTCGCAACTTGATCGGCTGTTCAAGCCCAACGGCAGAATTCTGATTCCAGTCAACGGCACCGATGTGTCGCGCCGCGCGGCCGAAGTCGGCTTCACCTTGGCGCGCGCGAACGATGCGCAGGTGACCGTGCTCTACGTAACGCGCGCAACCTCCACGACGAACCCGCGCAACGGGCGCCCAAATACCGACGCGACTCGCCGCAACGACGAGGCTGTGCTCAAGGATATTGCGGTGCTGGCCGATCGTTATGAGGTCACAGTGCGCCGCAGCACACGCAGCGACATTGCACCCGACGAAGCCATTATTCACGAGGCAAATCTCGGCTATGATCTGATCGTGCTTGGAGCAAGCCGCCGGCCGGGCGAAACCTTGTTCTTTGGCAATACGGCTGCGGCGGTGCTCGATCGCTCTGATACTTCGAAGCTTTTTGTGGCGAGTTGAATGAAAGCGGCGCCGCAGCCACCGTGAGTCCGGCCGCAAGATTGTTCAACAGCGGTGCTTGCCGTGCATGCGAGTACACTAGGAAAAGCCCATGGTCGCGCATATTTTCGACAAAAATGACCGTCGCACTGATGACGTTACGGCTGACGGCGCTCCCGGGCGTGGAGCGGGGAGAGCGTTCATGTCGATAGTTCCATTGCTTGCACAATCGGCTTTCGACCCGGAATTCATCGAAACCTTGGTTACGGCCTATGAGGACGCGTGGCAACGAGTCGAAACGTCGGGCAGCGCATTTGCATCGCCGCGCTACCGGCGCGCCGCCCGGGAAATCGTTGCCAAACGCATTATCGAAATGGCTCAACGTGGGGAACGCGAACCGACACAACTCGCTGAAGACGCGGTGGCCTATTTGGCGCAGTCGTACGCGTAGGCTGCGGACCTCTAACAACGCGACCCACTGACTACGAAATGAGCGTGATGTGTTGGCGTACGATCTGCGAGGAATTATTGGAATCGATCGTACAGAAAGTTGGCCGAAGGCTCTTCGGCATAGCCCAACACGCTGGGCTTCCGCTGGAATAACCCATTCCCCGCGCGCACCTGGCGAGCCAACCGGTGCACGCGTAGCCTTGGGGAAGCTGTATTTTCAGATCCGTCGTGCGGGCCATCGGCTGCCGCTTGCGCAACCGCGGGCGATACCTGGCGCGCGTCCGCGGACGGCATCGATACGGTCTGCGTTACGTTCGGCTTTGCCGTCGCCGCTATTGTCTGCTGGCCGAGTGTGGTCAAAGCGGAAGGGTAGAGAAACGCATCAAACGACATCAGCAAAGCGACCACGAGCGCCGTGACACCAATCAGATATGCAAAGACGGACGCGATCAGTCCCATTGACTGCCAAGGCTTGCAGCCCACCGCCTCGACAATGCACGACCCGCGGTTTCCGTTCCTACGCAATAGCCATTACGCGCCCGACGTTGATCGCTCTGAGTGCTTCTCAATCTTCGCCAAGCGGGAGTTGCGGTAGAACGTGGACCTTCTTCTCTCTTGTGCTTGGCTCGGGGTCGTAACGTGGTTAATTCTGCGTGCCGTCAATCAGCGCGGTCTTTTGCCCCGCGCGGCAATCGCTGCGCCGCCGACTGCGCAACGGGCGCCGCACGTTGCGGTGATCGTGCCGGCACGTGACGAGGCCGGCAATATTTGCCGGTGCGTGCAATCGCTCCTGGCCCAAGACTACCCGGCCGGCCGGTTCAACGTGCTCGTGGTCGACGACCATTCCACGGACGATACGGCCGCGATCGTTCGACGCATTGCCGCCGAACATGCGCAGTTGTCACTACTCCAAAGCCCGCCGCTGCCGCCGCAATGGACGGGCAAATCTCACGCGTGTTGGATCGGCGCCTGTGCCGGCGCGGAGCGGTCCGACTGGCTGTGCTTTATCGATGCCGACGTCTGGGGCGAACCGGCACTCCTGTCGAGCGCGATGAGTGCGGCACTTGCCCAGGGCGTCGACCTGCTATCGCTTGCGCCGCGCCAGGAACTGCGCAGTTTCGCTGAGCGCCTGATCCTCCCGTGCGGTCTTATTCTTCTCTCGTTCATCCAAGATCTGCGGCGGGTACAGGCGCGTTCCGGTTCTGCAGTTACGGCAACCGGGCAATTCATGTTGATACGGCGCGATGACTACGACGCGGCGGGCGGCCATGCGGCTGTATCAACTGCAATCTGCGAGGACCTCGAAATCGCCCGCCTGCTCAAGCGAGCCGGCCGATCCGTGTTGCTTATGAGCGGAGAGGATTTGATTTCAACGCGTATGTACACGGGCTGGCGAACGCTCTGGCCGGGTCTGGCAAAAAACCTGGTCGACACATTCGGCGGTCGACGAGCAACGCTCGTGCTTGCGCTTGCGGCCGTCATATTGGCGTGGGCGGCTGTATTCATCCCCTTGATCGACGCGGCGCGCTTCGTCGAAGACAGCCCAACCGCATGGGCTGCCTTAATTGCTGCGTTACTCGGCTCGGCGGCGGCGTTTGCATTGCATATCGCGGCGGCGATCCATTTCCGCATCCCTTTCTGGTACGGCCTTTTGTTCCCGCTCGGGTATACAATAGGAGCGCTTATGGCGCTTGACAGCGTGCGCCGCCGTCTCAGCGGTCGGGTAAGCTGGAAAGGCCGGATTTATCCATGAATGACGCCAACAAGACCGCGGACCAGCGCAATGCCGTTCAGTTCAGCGCGACGCACCCTCTCGATCCGGGCGAAACCCGCGCGGTCATTCTGGCGGCTGCGGCGCTCGTGGTCTTTCTCTATTTCATCAAGCTTATTTTGCTCCCCTTCGTGCTGGCGGCCATCGTCGCCTACATCTGCACCGGACCGCTGGACTGGATTGCCAAACGTACCGGGTGGCCGCGCATGCTGTTCGCGGTTCTGTTGTTTGTGGTCTTTTTGGGCGTTGGCGGCTTTTTCTCGGTTTTTGCGGCAAAACGAATCGCCATCGAAACGCGAGGCCTCGCGGCGGATCTTGAGCAGATTCTGGAAAACTTCGCCGGTCAGGTGGTCGGCGATCATCCTGTGCAACTGCTTGGGCGCTCAATCACCGCCCGGCAAATCGTGGATTCCGGCCTCGACCAAATTCGCGATTGGATCGGCCAGACTGATCAACTGGCGTTATTGACCGGATACAGCCTCGCTGCCGTCATGGGCGCGTTTTTGACGGTCGTGCTGCTGTTCTATTTCCTGACCACTGGAAAGCGCATTGCGCGGGGGCTGTTGTGGATCGTGCCGCCGCACCGTCGCCCTCTGGTGCGGCGCATCTGGACGCAGCTCGATCCGGTTCTTACGCGCTATTTCCTTGGCATGATCGTGGTGGTGGTCTATGCGACGACCGCCGCTTACGTCGGCTTAGGTTTTTTTCTCGGCATCGATCACGCGTTCCTGCTGGCGCTGCTCACCGGAATTCTCGAAACCGTTCCGGTGGTCGGACCTACCTCGGCGGCGATCCTCGCCGGCCTGATTTCGCTACGCACCGCGACAGGCTTCATAAGCATTCTGGACTATGCGCTCTATGCCACGGCTCTGCGTCTTTCCATCGACCAACTCGTTGGTCCCATTGTGCTTGGCACCGCCGCGCATGTGCATCCGGTGCTCATCATATTTTGCTTTTTGGCCGGAGGAGTCGTGTTTGGTATTCCGGGCATTATTCTCGCCGTTCCTGTCGCACTGCTGATCAAAAGCGCCCTCGCCACCCTGTACGGCGACGAAAGCAAATAGCTGCACGAGCGCGGTTCCGGCGGCAGGAAGTCTTTCTAAAGTCTCGTATCCGACCGAAATCCCGACTATAGTGTGGCATTGTTAGCAACCTTTTGGGGACGGCAGGGTTGCCGGTAGGGTGAGCAGGCGGAGACCGCTTATGGCGGTGTGGGAACCTGCAAAGCAAGTCCAGTCGCCGCACAGCCATCCGTGGCTGGCAAGGGCCATTTTTGCACTCGACACAAGACTACGCCGCCGATTGGCGGTAGTGGAATATTCCGCTCATCCATCCTGCGTTTTCCGACTTGGAATCGCCCGCGCGCGATGCGCGCTGACATTGCGCGATGGAACGCGCCTGCAGACGGGCGACCGCGTCGTCGAATTGCATTTTTGGAACGAACACATCCCGCCGATCCCGCCGAGCGGAACGACGATCCATTGGGCGCGAGAAGCACAGCAAGCGATGGTGATTTCGTTACGCCAGCTTGCTCGTTATCTATCGTCGCAGCCTGAACTACGCGCCATCAACGTAATTTGCGCCCATGTTCCGTCCGGGACAAAAGCGCAAAGCCGGCAGGTCGCGCGCATCATGGCCTACTTCGGTTTCGAGGCGTTCCCCGACCACGGGCGACTATCCATCAGCGAGCGCATTCATCGCTTCGGCGAGAACATTCTGATCTCACTGATCGTATTCGCTCAGAACGCAGCCGCGCTTCGGATCGACACGCTGAGCCGCGTGCGGGTACCGATCTATCTTTCGCGCCGAACCCTGGAAGAGAAATTCGGGAGTGTGAATTAGCCGGACGGCAAAGCCGTGGAGGCGTTATGAGTATCGTTCATAATATTCCTGATGCAGTATTATTCATCCGATCACTGTGCGACGTCTGTCTCGCCTGCGCGTTCGCCGGATGCATTCTTATGCTGCTGGAGGCGGCATTTGTCCTGGACTTCCCCGAGGAACGCAAGAACGTCAACGCTGTCGAACCGCCGATTACGATCCTGAAGCCGATGGACAATGCCGAGCCCGGCCTGCCCGGGCGTCTCGCCGCGTTCTGCCAGCAAGACTACGATGGTCCCATACAGATCCTTTGCGGCGCAAGGGACTCGTCCTCGTCGGCTGCTGGCGCGGTGCTCGCGATGCAGCGCAAATATCCCCGTGAGCCGATCGAGCTTCATGTCGATCCCCGCAGCCACGGCACGAACCACAAGGTCTCGAACCTGATCAACATGGTGTCTCGCGCGCGGCATGATACCCTCATACTCTCCGACAGCGATATCGTCGTGCGGCCCGGCTATCTGCGCGCCGTCGTCCCGCTGCTGGCGCCGCTCCGCGTCGGCGCCGTGACCTGCCTGTATCACGGCATCGCCAGCGACGGGCTGTGGTCGCGCCTGTCGGCTCTCGCCATCAACTCGCAGTTTCTGCCGCATGCGATTGGCGGACTGAGTTTGCGGCTGACGAAGCCCTGCTTCGGCGCCACGATCGCGCTGCGGCTCTCCACCCTCGAACGGATTGGCGGCTTTGGCGCCTTCGCGGATGAACTCGCCGACGATTATGCGATCGGCACCGCCGTGCGGGCTGCGGGCTACGACGTGGTCATCGCGCCGCTTGTGGTCGGGCACTGCTGCTTCGAAAACAGCCTGCGCCAGCTGGTGCAGCATCAGATACGCGTCGCCCGCACGATCAAAACCATCGATCCGGTCGGCTATGCGGGTTCGATCATAACCCATCCATGGCCGCTTGCGCTTATCGGCATGCTCTCGGGTACCGGTGCGGCGGCGGTGCTTGCAGTGGCGGCGCTCGCGGCGCGCATCACGTTGTACCGCTGCGTCCAGCGGCGGTTCGCTTTGCCACGGGAAAACTACTGGCTCATTCCGCTGCAGGACATGATTGCTTTCGCCATCTACGTGGCGAGCTTCTTTGGGGCGACGGTTCATTGGCGAGGTGCCGCTTACCGCGTGACGGCGGACGGCATCCTCATCGAGGAAGACCTGAGGCGGCCATGATGAGAACATTGTGCCTGCAAGCGCCCTCCTTCGACGGGTTCGACGGCGGAGCGGGTTCGCGCTACCAGGCGCGGCGCGAAATACGCTCCTACTGGTATCCGACGTGGCTCGCGCAAGTCGCCGCCGTCGTTCCCGGCAGCAAGCTCATCGACGCGGCGCCGCACCGGCTCACGCTTGACCAGGTCGTAAACACTGCACGCGATTACGATCTCGCGGTGCTGCACACCTCAACACCCTCGTTCGCTTCCGACGTTCGTGTCATCGAGGCGCTCAAGGCCGCCAATCCAAGCCTGAAGGCAGGCTTTGTGGGCGCCAAGGTCGCGGTCGAACCTCACGCCAGCCTGACAAGTTCTCCACTCATCGACTTCGTCGCCGATAATGAGTTCGATTTCACCATCAAGGAAATCGCCGAGGGCCGTGAGTGGAACGGCATTACGGGATTGTCATACCGCGACGCCGGCGGCGCGATCCGGCACAATTCGCCCCGCGCCATTCTCGAAAACATGGACGAGCTGCCGTTCGTCACTCCGGTCTACAAGCGCGATCTGACCATCGAAAATTATTTCATCGGCTACCTCAAACATCCCTATGTGTCGCTTTACACGGGCCGCGGATGCAAATCGCGCTGTACCTTCTGCCTGTGGCCGCAGACGGTCGGCGGCCACCGCTATCGCACCCGCAGCGTCGGCAATGTCATCGACGAAATTCGCTGGGCGAAAGCCGCCTTGCCGCAAGTGCGGGAGTTCTTCTTCGATGACGACACCTTCACGGACGATCGGCCGCGCAGCGAGGCGATTGCGCGCGAATTGGGCAAACTTGGAGTCACGTGGTCATGCAACGCCAAGGCCAACGTGCCGCGCAATACTCTGAAAGTCATGCGCGACAACGGCTTGCGGCTTCTGCTTGTCGGTTATGAGAGCGGCAACCAGCAGATCCTGCACAACATCCGAAAGGGCATGCGCATCGACGTCGCGCGCCGTTTCACCAAGGACTGCCACGACCTCGGCATCACGATCCACGGCACCTTCATCTTCGGACTCCCCGGCGAGAGCCGCGAAACCATCGAGGAAACCATTCGGTTTGCCACCGAAATTAATCCGCACACCATCCAGGTCTCGCTGGCGGCCCCCTATCCTGGCACGGAGCTTTACCGCGACGCGGTCCAACACGGCTGGCTCGATACGGATCACGCGGAGCTCGTCGACGCAAATGGCGTGCAGGTAGCACCGCTGCACTACCCGCACTTAAGTCATTCGGAAATTTTCCAGTCGGTCGAAGATTTCTATCGGCGCTTTTACTTCCGTGCTCCCAAGATTGCCTCGATCGTGTCTGAGATGGTGCTCAGCCCACAAATGATGGTGCGGCGGCTGCGTGAAGGCGTCGAATTTTTTTCCTTCCTGCGCGAGCGCCGGCAGCCCGTTCACTGAGACCGCTTACGCTTGCCGTCCAGATATCCGGCCTCGCGAAACCAACGGATCGCATCTTCGAGCCCCTCCATGTATGGACGCGGGCGAAAGCCGAGTTCACGTTCGGCCTTGGCAGCGGTGAAAAACATCCGGTACTTGGCCATGCGGATACCGTCCACGGTAGCGAACGGCTCGCGGCCGCTGATCAAAGCCATCGCCTCTGCCGCGTAAGCGACCGGCATCGCCACGTTGTGGGGAATCCGAACGGTCGGTGGCTTGCGTCCTACCAGACGCGAAATATCCGCGAGCATGTCGGCGAAAAGCACGTTGGTGCCACCGAGAATGTAACGCTCGCCGATGACGCCTTGCTTGAGCGCCGCGATGTGACCATCCGCAATGTCGTCGACATGCACGAGATTGAGACCGGTATCGACGAATGCAGGGATTCGCCCTAGCGCCGCCTCAACGATGATGCGTCCCGTCGGCGTCGGCTTCACATCGCGCGGCCCAATCGGTGTCGACGGATTGACGATGACTGCCGGCAGTTTGTCGCGCGCGATCATTGACTCGACGAGGCGTTCGGCCGCGATCTTGCTGCGCTTGTAGGCACCGATTCCTTGCTCTTCGGACAACGGCGAGGTCTCGTCGGCAGGCGTATGCTTCAGGCCAAGCGTCGCCACACTGCTGGTATGCACTACCCGCTCGACTCCCGCGTGCAGGGCCTCCTGCATGATGTTGCGCGTGCCGTCCACGTTGGCGGCATAAATTTCCCGTTTATCGCGCGCCCACAGACGATAATCGGCAGCAACGTGAAAAACATAGCGGACCCCTCTCATTGCGCGTCGAATTGAGCCCGGATCGCGGAGATCACCCTCGGAAAACTCCAGGTCGAGCCCATCGAGGTGGAAGCGGGGACTGCCCGGCCGCACCAGGGCGCGGACGCGAAACCCGTCACCGGTCAGTGTCCGCGCCACTGCCGAACCGACGAATCCTGAGGCACCCGTGACCAGTGTTTGTGCATCACGATACATGGCAAGCCACAAAGCCCTATGGTATCCTCGGGTTGGGACGATTCGAGTTCGTTACCACCGCTTAATCAACTACGATCAAGGTTTGGGCGCTATTTTAATCTGGTGCTCAGAGTCGGTGCAGTAACGAAGAGGGGCAGCCGCGCTGTTAGCAACTGCGAAAGCGATCGACCGCGCTCTCTTTCTGACCCGAGTCGAGGGCAGACGTAAGCGTGTGGACCCCGCCGGGGGGTTTTACTGAGGGCGCAATCACAGGCGCGGGGACCCCGTCTTATCCATGGCATACGAAACGGAATTCGTTGACACCTCCCTCGCGGAAACGCTGCTGGGCGAGGATGACGATACCAACCAAATCGCTACCCTAAAACTCCATCCGCCGCATCACACAGTCATTGCATTTGTCGGCATGCCTTTCGAGGCGAGGATTGCGGCTGGGCCAGGCGTCGTAGTCTTCTCGCGCGAATCGAGGAGAGAGATGATCGCGGCGGCCGAAAGCGCGGCGCGGCGCGGCTACCGCGGCATCATCAGTTTCGGTGTCGCTGGAGGCCTCGCTTCAAACTTGCGTCCCGGCGACTGGGTGGTCGCATCCTCAGTCGTCGATGCGCAAACCAGCAACGTCACGGATCTGGCGTGGTCCAACAAGCTCCTCAATTTGATCGGACATGCGCGCCACGCGCCGATCGTCGGCGTCGACGATCCGATCGCCGAGCCCACCCTCAAGCGTGAGCTGCATCGCAGGACCGGTGCTGCCGCAGTCGACATGGAATCGCACGTCGTCGCCAAGCTCGCGGCCGAGCACGGCCTCGCGTTCGCGGCCGTGCGTGTCATTGTCGATCCCGCCGAGCGCGCCATTCCTCCCGCCGCGCTCGTCGGCATGAATGCCGACGGCCGCACTAACATCCCGGCCATATTGCGCGAATTGATCGCGCGCCCTGCGCAACTGCTGCACCTTGCTCACATCGCCTACGACGCGTTTATCGCCCGCTCCGAGATGCAGCGGGTGCGTGGGCTCCTGGGTCCGCATTTCGGACTTACCGAGGTGGCGAGCACGGAATTGCCACAAGCCGAATTGGCGGCCACAGCCTTGGTCCAATCGGATGTCGGGGCTTACCGCTCCGTCGCCTGAAGCAAATCGAACTCGCCGCTCAGGACGAGATCGAGACGGCCGGTGCGCCATTTGCCAGCAGCGTCACGCACGAGCGGCGGCTCTTCACGATAGCGCCGTACGACCGCGTTCGATCGTGGTGCTTCGTCGAGCGCCCCGACGATCAGTTTTTGTTCTTTGGCAGCAGGGACATCGCTCAGCGGTACGGCGGCCAGACGGATCCGCGCGGTGACCCGGCCGGCCCCACCCTCCGAAGTTTCGAGCACGTGAAGGCCGCTCTCCGGCGACAGGATGCGGTACGCGCCGAAACCGCCGACCGTCATAATCGGCGCGCCCTTATCCTTCGCGGAACCCGGCATATCGAGAAACTGCATGCGGCGCTTGGCGGCCCAGGCGCGATACATCGACCGCAGTCTGTTGCACCAAGCGAGAGTCGCCTGTCGATCGCCGGCGCCGTCGAAGACCGGTTCAACGATCAAGGCCAGCTCGACCGGCGCGTTATCAAAAGCGTCCCTTATGCCTTCCCGGATCAAGTGCAACTGCAGCGCCAAGCGGCCGCTCAATTCGGCCGAATAGCGCCCCGGCGACCGGATATATCGCTGCAAACGGCCGCGCAACGCATTCGCGGTCTCGGCCGCCGACTTGACGCGATCCATCAAAGCAAAACGCGCGAGCGTATCGAACCGGTCAGGCCGATTCCAAAAATCGGCCGAAGACATCTCGTCCGCCAGCCGTTCCTTCAGTGCGCTCCATTCGGTGGATTCCAGCGTTCGATCGATATTCTCACATTCAGTCCGCAGCGTTTCGAATTCGGCCCGCGTGCCCTTAGGGCCCAGGATCGTCGCTGCGAGCGTCGACGGCGTAACGGGACCCAAGGGTACGGCGACCGGCGTTTCATGCGCCGTTGCCACGTCCGCATCCGGATCGACAAATTCCACTTGAACGCCATTGCCGTCGCTGCGCGCGAAGAGGAATTGCTCACCTTCCGGAAAGCGCTTTTCGACGATGATCGCGGCTAACGGCGCAACCACGTATTGATCGATTGCCCGCTTGAGCGGACGAGCGCCCATTTCCGGCGAAAAACCCCGTTCGAGCAGAAACTCGAGTACGGACGATTCCCATTCGATCGCCCAAGCACGGTCTTTAAGGCCGCGCCGATCGAGCAGCGCCGTGAGTTCCTTCTTGAGAATGCCGCGCATCAGTTCGCGCGTCAGCGGGCGGAACACGATGACTTTGTCGAGCCGGTTCTGGAACTCGGGCCGATAGGTCTGGCTGATGGCGCGCATGACTTGTTCTTTGGTGAACACGTCCGCCTGCGGCGCGAAGCCGAGCCCAAGGCTGCGATGGGCGGTGGCGCCGAGATTGGAGGTCAGGATGATCAGGCAGTGGCGCAAATCGGCGACCAGGCCCATCGCGTCGGTCAGACGGCCCTCGTCAAACGCCTGCAGGAATAAGTCCCAGATGTTTGGATGAGCCTTTTCGAACTCATCGAGCAGGATGACCGAGAACGGCTGCTTGCGCACGCGGCTGATCAGCGAATCAGCTTCCATGGATGAAGCGGTGCTCTGCCCGAGGATCTTGCTCATGGAGTCGTGAGTCTGAAATTCGCTCATATCGAGCCGAATCATCCGCTCCACAGACCCAAACAGGTATTCCGACACGGCCTTGGCGAGTTCGGTTTTGCCGGTGCCGGTCGGGCCTGCGAACAAAAACACGCCAATCGGTTTGTCGGGGTCGTTCAGTCCGGCCTTGAGCATGGCGATGCGCTCAACCACGGCCTCCACGGCCTCGTCCTGGCCGAGCACACGCGCGGTGAAGAAATTTCGGATCGATTTGAGGTCGAGCTGCTCCTTGGTATCGAGAATGGAGAGCGGCAATCCCGAAAGCTGCGACAGGGTCTCCAGCACCCGTCGCGGCGTGATCACCTCGCTCGTCTGCTCGGCGCGGACCGCCGTCAGCTTCAGGATCAACAAAGCCGAGCCAGGCAGTCCTCCAGTTCCCAAGTATTGGCAGGCGGTGTCGAGCGCGACCTTGGCGCATTCAGGATCAAAGCGAATGTTGGCCTGCTCGGCCATTTCGTTGATGACGTTGCCGGCCAGCGCCAGCGCGTCGGGTGGCGAGAGCGGCTCGATCGTGACCGTTTCAAACAAACCGCGGAGCGACGGTTTGATCCGCACCAGCCGCGCCGTGCCCTTCGGGGTCGCTTCGGCCCATACGACCAGTCGGCCGGCCGCAATGGCCGGAATGATCTGGTCAAGCATGGTCGCGCTCTGTCCCGAGTGCGTCCCGCTCAGCGCAAGCTGCACGATATCGGGGATGTACCAGATCAAGCGGCGGCCTTTGCTCAGTTCCTCGACCACCTGGCGGATGCGGCCTTCAAGCTGGCCGATATAAATCTGGTCGGCCTGCAAATCGGCGCCACTCGCTTCAAAGACGCTCCAGCCATCCTTCGCGATGCGTTGAGCAAATAGTTGCAGGAACGACGACTTACCCACCATCGGCTCGCCCGACACGATCAGCGATCGGATGGGATGTTGGCGCAATGTCGATTCGGCAAGCGCGAACGATTTGCTCCAGCCGTCGGGCACAACGAGAATCTCGCCGCCTTGCTGGTTCTTCCAGAAGCGGCCGACCGCATTGAGCACGCCGGTATTCTCCGTCGCCGGCGCGTCCGATACATCGGGGGCCAGCGGCGGAGCCTCGTCAAGCTCTTCCAAGAGCGTCGTTGCAGCTGGATGAGCGATGACCCGCAGGAATTTGCGGATGTTGTCGTGCGAAGCGCGCCACGCGGTCAGCGAGTTTCCAAACGTCATGTTGTCGCCGCGCGCAGCGCAGCGCGCCAGATAGTCACGAAAGACATTCGGCATCCAGCGATTGTCGTGCCACCAGTCCCTGGCGCGGACTAGCGGCGCGCCGACCGGAACACGCGGTTCGGCCTCGAACAAATGCTCCAGCGCAAAGTACATGGCCCAGGGCGAAAGGTGCTCGCATTGCGCAACCACTCGATCAGTTACTCCATTGCGATCCGAGCGCTTGCGCAACGCCGCCAGCGCCGCGCTCGACAGCGACCAACTGTTGCCTTCGACGTACTGCATCACGGTGGCAAGCGGCACGTCCTTCTGGCTGAGCAGCCGCACGGCTTCGCGGAAATCCGGCTGCGCGTAGAGATCGCTCGGATGCGCGGCATTAGATCCAAACGGACCGAATATTTTATCGAGCTCGTAGAGGCGCGCCGTCAGCGCTTGCGGATCGAATCGCTCGGGGGGAAGAACTTCTGCGACCGCGGCGGGATTCGCGGCAGGTTTGCGCCAGCGGCTCCGCCAGGTCCGTATTTGATTGCGAAACACAAATCCGAGGACGAGGCCGGTTAGAACGAGGGTCGTTATTCCATCCCAGAAGTCCACGCCGTCAACTCCGCCCTCGTCCTCAAGCCCATGCAGGGTGGGCACCGCGCGCCCAAGCAGAGCCGTGTGGGCAAAATCGCCCAAACGCGGTGCCTACGCGGCACCGCAGAGCAGACGATTTTACCAACTCTACGCAGTTACCCCTGCGAGATAAATTTGGTCACCAGATAGGCTCCGAGGCCCTCGATGCCACCCTCGCTGCCGTGGCCGGACTCTTTGACGCCGCCGAACGGCGTCTCCGGCGTCGAAATGGCAATCGAGTTGACGCCGACCATGCCAGACTCCAGCGCGTCGCCTATCGCGGCGGCGGTCGAGTTCGACGAGGTGAAGGCATAAGCCGCAAGCCCGTATTCCAGAGAATTGGCGCGGTGGACCACCTCATCGAAGGTCTTGAACGTCACGATCGGCGCCAACGGCCCGAACGGCTCATTCTTCATGATGTTGGCGTCGTCCGGCACGTCGGTGATCACCGTAGGCTCGTAGAAGTAGCCTTGATTGCCATGGCGCTTGCCGCCGGTCTGGATCTTGCCGCCGCGGCTCTTGGCGTCGTTGACGAAGCCCTCCATGGCGTCGATGCGCCGTGAGTTCGCCATCGGGCCCATGGTGATGCCCTTCTCCAAGCCGTCGCCGATCTTGACCCCGTTGGCGTATTCGGTGAAGCGCTTGAGGAAGCGCGGGTAGACATCTTCCTGCACGTAGAACCGCGTCGGCGAGATGCAAACCTGACCGGCGTTGCGATAT
>Ga0209579_10001796_pt1 | contig 17183 bp, 14 predicted proteins | sample Coa_R1_2_FD_187152 | JGI IMG/M metagenome (GOLD analysis project Ga0209579, IMG submission 187152) | Surface soil microbial communities from Centralia Pennsylvania, which are recovering from an underground coalmine fire - Coalmine... | ecosystem: Environmental > Terrestrial > Soil >... | reverse complement strand
TTTAACCGCCAGTTTAAATAATAAAATGGCGAATTTAGCTTTAGCAGTAACTTCGTTCTCTAAATAATGATCTCATCGGTACCAGGGAAGAACTGCAAAAACAAACGACTATCCTTCATTTTTGAATTTCAAAAGAAATTGCCACAAATCGGCGCAAATCAGAAAATTTTCCAGGCCTCACGTGATATTTTTATGGCAAAAATAAGACTGTCGAGCTCGATATAAGGCCAGAGAAGCTTTTCACTGCAGCAGGTGCCAAAATTACTCGCAAAAAATTTGTGCAGAGAGCAGGTAAGGAGGGAATGAGAAAAAATCCGGCCTGCTATTTAAAAAACTGGTAAGTTTGATTCCAAGCGTAACTCAACCTTCATGCAGGATGATCAAATGATACAGTCCCTTACGCCACTTGAAATCACCCTTCGTGATGGAGAAGAGATTGTTCTTTCCAAAGGACGAAGTAACCTTCCGGAGAAAAAGTTAATGTTGCCTGGATTCGAGGCCGTGCACGCTTGTGGCCCCTATGGGAAAATGGAATTCTTTCATTTGGCAGGGCAGGATTTTGACATTTGGTATAGTAATTATTCCGTTCGAAAACATTCCACCTTTTTGGCCTGCGGGAATTTCCCAGTTCTTGAGTTACATGCATCTTTACAATCGGATATCACTTCCTGGTGGGACGATTGGAAGCAAAACGTTCAACACGATCAACAATTCGAAATTTCTTACATTCCCTTTATAAACAATCGGACCGAATTTGGGCAGGGAAAGTATTATTCTACTTTCGATATACATTTCAAACCATCCTTTCTCCGGAATTTCTGCCCACAGGCTCCTGCGCTTTCGCGGTTTCTTGACAAGGTGGATAAAGGCTTATGCGCAAACTTATTTGAAGCTCCTCAATTTTTAAGCCCGAGGATGCTTACTCTTGTATGGGCTATGCTTAATTGCAATGTAACACCCGCCTTTGCGGAACGATATTTTGAAAATTGCGTGCAGTTGTATCTTATTGAAGTGCTTGACCGGTCAAATAGCCTGGGATCTCCCATAAGCCAAAGCTCCCCTTACGATATTGATTTAGCAATTGCTGCCAAAGAGATTATTTTAGGTGACCTTTCGGAGAAATATAGTATTGAGTCCCTTGCCAAAGCTACCGGATCCAATCAGTGGATATTGCAGCGTTCATTCAAACAGCATTTTGGTTCTACCATTTTTGAATATAGTCAATCAGCAAGGCTGGAGCTTGCCAAACTTCAATTGCTTGAGACGAACAAACCAATTCAGGAAATTGCGTCGCAATGTGGCTATCACGACCACTCGAATCTAACTGCTGCGTTCAGGCAGAAATTCGGCGTTTCACCAGCTAAGTATCGGAAAAATTTCAAATAGAATTGCCTCTCTCCTTTTTTTGAAAAATAGCAAGTAAAAATCCTCGAAACAAATCAGGGTCCTAAGTTATTTTGTGCCAATACTTTGGCCTGTTCCATTCGAAAATATGGGGATAACTAATTAAAAATTCATAAGTAATATTCTAGAATTCATAAGTGGCTTCGCGATTGTCACTAATAATTTTACTCCCGAGAAATGAAAATCATGGAAAAAACGAACTACGAATTTCTTTGCGAAAACCTCCGATTCCTTGGCTTCGGGCCGGAACTGCAAGCAGACCTCAAACAAAAAATTGACCAAAAGAAGCCTGCTTTTGAGCTTTCATATCGTAGTGAATTCGATCAGGAAATTGTTAACTGCACGATTTATTTTGCCAAATCCATCAACTCCGATCGCTATTTTCTGGCCAGGTATGAATTGTCCCTGAAAGGTGGAAAACAGCTCTTCCCAATTTTCAGGGGTAAGGGAGTCGGATTAAAAGATGGTTTCAATCTTCTTTCAGGACAAAATCTCGTCAAAGAAAATATGGAAAAAACAAACTATGAATTCCTTTGCGCGGACCTTCGATTCCTGGGTTTCGGGGCGGAGGCGCAAATAACCTTAAAAGAACAAATGGAGCAAAACAAGCCTGCTTTTGCACTTTCATTTAAGAGGCTATTTGACGGGGAAATCGTTCAGGCGACTATCTACTTTATCAAATTCGCCCACACCGACCGTTATGTTCTGGACAAGTACGAGTTAAGTCTGAACAAAATCACGCAGCAGTTTACGATTTTCAAAGGGAAGGGAATGACCTTAAAAGAGGGTTACAATCTTCTCTCGGGAAGGGCCGTATTCAAAGAAAAAAAAGGGAAAAATGGCACAAAGTACAATACTTGGTCCCAATTGGATCAAACAGTCAAAGTAGGGGCCGGATTCAGGGTGAATACATATTATGACAGCTATGGATTTAATCTCGATGCCGCGCTAGACAAGCTCAATTTTGAACTGCCTTCACCGAACTGGGATCGACAAATGTTAATCAAATCCCTTGAAAAAGGGAACCGTCAACCCGTTTTTCTAAAAGAGAATGGCGGATTAAAAAAAGTCACGATAGAAGCGAATCCCAAAGAGAAAACCATAAATATTTATGATTGCTCGCCGACAATTCGGCATGACGAAGAAATACAAGAGCTTGGAAATGAAAATTAATTGAAGCTATTCGATCCTTTATAAAAATGTTAGTTTGTGAACTCAGCCGAATTGCATAAAAGGTCAAGGTTAGAAATAATCGCATTGGCGATTGGATTCTCATTATTTATTTACTTAAAACTTTCCGCACAACCTCCGTCAAATGAACTTGTTTTGACAAATAAGGATATCATTGACATGTGCAACTCGGGGATTAATCAAAATGTAGTCAAAGCATCAATCAGCAAATCAAGAATAAATTTTGATTTGTCTCCTACTGGACTGATTCAACTTAAAAAATCGGGTATATCCGATGAAGTACTACTTACCATGATCAACAAGGCGAGTGAGAGCGACGCCACTGCCCCCAAGGATACCCTTTTATCACTATCTCCCGGGATATATTATAGGTCAGAAAGGGGATATAAACCGGTACAACCAGGAGTGATGAATTGCGCGTATACCAAGGGGGCTTTTGGCGCGCTTAAAAGGACGCTTGCCAATCTGATAAAACTGAACGGTTTGCTAATATCAAATGGGCCTCATTCCGGAACTCTAGTCGAAAACTCCAAGCCTTTCTTTTTATTCGTTTCCGACTTTGCTTTAGGACATCCAGATCAATTTTTTCTTGTTAGGCTTAATAAGGCAATCAATTCGAGGCAGGTTTCTTTTCAGCGCATTTCAAATGTTCCCGGAATTATTGGCATTGAGGACACTTCCAAAGTAGAATTTAAATCTAAAACGCTAAGGGAAGATATTTATGAAATATCCGTGATGCATAAACTTCCGGAGGGCGAATATACTTTTTTGCATAAAGCGACTTCAAAATATCGCACCCCGGCGGTACGCGTCTTTGACTTCACAATTTCAAATTCTCAGACCAATCCATGAAAAGAATTACTCAAATATCCCTGATCCTCGCGTATATTTTATTAACCAGCTCTCTAATTTTTTTGATGATCGCTTTATGGAGAATTCACATTTCATTTAAAATGTCTGCATGTGTAACCTTTCTCTGGAGTTTCACCTGTTTTTCGATCTTCCGCATTGAAGCCATTTATCCTCTCCTGGTAATGCCCGGGATTCATAAACCGGAGCTGGAGAAGAAAGTCCTTCTGGACGAATTAATTAAAGAAGTTCTTGTCCGGGCAAAATGCAATTTGAAAGTAGAAATATTAACGCTGGAGGCTCATAATATCAGATCTATGTCATTTGGTGGCAAGATAATTCTTATATCGAAAGGGGCTCTTCAAAGGTTAACCAAGTCTGAGTTGTCCGCTTTGTTGGCTCTCGAAGTCGGTCACCTCCTGAGTAAGGATTCGCAGATTTTTTCGGCCTTTGCCGTATCCAATAAGGTGCCTCATTTCCTCGGATACTTAAACAGGCTTTTTTGGAGAAGAAAAGTGGCGGCGATTATTCTTAGAAACGGTTGCATACCGTCGTCCGTGACCGTGGGACTCATAGTAGTCATTTTCATAGAATTGTATCTCAACCACCTCATGTTTTCTGTGGTATTATTTATTTTTTGCTTTTGCACCGCTGGCTTGCTGGAGCCTTTCTTTATATGGTTGTGGATGAAAGTGTATATCTGGACAGAATTTGAGCAGGATGATTTCGTTCAACGATTAGGTTACGGTCAGGAATTGGGTCAAGTATTGCAAAAGACTATCGAAAGTAGTGAACAAAAATATGGATTAATGAACTTGATCCAAGCAACCAATATCGATGTCATCCGCAAGCGCCTTTGGCGATTGGAGAACTTTAGGTGCGGTCATACCATTTAATTGGGGAATTGATATTCTTGTGGTGTGCACGCATTAATAAACTTCCTGGGTAATCAGCCAAAAAAAACTCTGAATTAGCTATTAAATCGCCAATGCCAAAGAATATTATCCATCAAGTCCGGCGGAGTTACGGGCAATTTTCCCTCAAGTTTTTATCTGTACGCTTGCGAGAAACCTGGTACCCAAGTTCATCCGGATTTAGCCCATCCTTTGGTGATTGATTTAGATGGAAACCCGTGCGTTCCAATAAACGTGCGGACGCGTAGTTAGAAACGTGCGTAATTGCCAGGATGGTATCCAGTTCCAATACATGAAAACCAAATAGCAGTACAGCCTGCAGCGCCTCGGACATGAACCCCCTGCCTTGAAAATCCGGACGCAGCTCATAGCCGACTTCAGCAACTTTACGGTCAGAGGACATATTCCAAAGGCAAATCGTTCCGATTGCACGCGGCTTATTCGCTAAACAGATGCACCAATAAAAACATTTCCCTTCCTCAATTCCCATATTGATGTTTCTAATGAATGCGGATGCGTCGGATAGCGCGACTGGTCGTTCCCTTGTCACAAATTGATTTACACGTTCATCCGTGCGTAAAAAATAAAATTCCTGGGAATCAGCGTCTTCAGGCCTTCGCAATACTAATTGACTGGTTTCGATTTTTTGGAATTCCATTCCGTTATCCAATTTCGCACCATGAAATTAGACCAATCTGCGTGAAAAATCTGCGAATATATTGCTGGCCGCCATGATCTATTTTTTGTTTCCAAGTTCAGATCCAAATAAACAAGGGACTTTACCACGGCAATGAAAAAGTCTTGACGAACGAAAAGTGTTTCATGGCCTCTATGACGCCTTCTTTCACACCAAGCCCAGAGTCCTTAATACCTCCAAACGGCGTGCTTTCCATTCGAAAGCCCGGTACCTCGTTTACATTGACCGTGCCGACTTTCAGATCTTTCACAAAACGAAGGACATTTTCTAAATTATTCGTGACAATGGCAGACGATAATCCGTAGGCTGTTGAGTTCGCAAGGGTTATGGCGTCTTCAATATTTTTGAAAGCAAGAATGGGAGCCAGCGGGCCGAACGATTCAAATTTGACAATATCGGCATCACGCGGAACATCAACCAGGACGGTTGGCGACATCAATGCACCATTTCTTTTTCCGCCGAGCAAAACTCTAGCACCCTGTTCAACTGCATTTGCTACAACCGTTTCAAGATAGATGGCCGAAGCCTCATCGATGACAGTTCCCACAATAATCTCGGGATCTGCAGGATCTCCGTAAGTGTAAGTAGCTGATTTTGCTAAAAATTTTTCTACAAAGGGCTCGATTACTTTTTCGTGAACCAGAATTCTTTTAACGGCCGTGCATCGTTGCCCACTATTGCGGAAGGAGCCTTCTGCGGCTAGATAAACGGCCATGTCCAAATCTGCATCTTCCATAATTATTATGGGGTCATTGCCGCCCAGTTCGAGAATTATTTTTTTGTACCCCGCGATTGATGCTATTTTTTTCCCCACCCTGACACTGCCGGTGAAAGAAACCACCTCTACTCTGGGATCCTGCACCAGCGTTTCAGCAATTTCAGCAACAGGACCCAGAAGCACGCTTAATAAATAGTGGGGCAAACCGGCCTCATAAAGCAATTCGGTGAACTTAATTGCTGTCAAGGGTGTTTTTTCAGAAGGTTTAAGAACTACTGGAGTTCCTGCCGCAATGGAAGGCACTATTTTATGCACTACCTGGTTTAAGGGATGATTAAATGGTGTGATGCAGACTGCCAGTGACAATGGTTCCCGTATGGTAAATATCTTTCTGGCTTTCCCCTGAGGCGACACATCTGATGAAAATATCTGACCATCGTCTCGCAGACATTCCATCGCGGCAAACATCAGAACATCCTGCGCGCGGCCTGTTTCATAGATGGCCTCGCGAATCGCCAAGCCGGATTCTGCGGAGATCATCTGCGCGAATTCGATTTTTCGCTCAATGAGAAGCTGTCGGGCCCTTTCAAGAATCGTATAACGTTCAAATCTTGAAAGCCTTTTCCCCCCTGCAATTGCCAATTCTATAGCCCTGTCCGCATCGGCCTTTTTTGCAAGAGTTACTGTTCCCACCAATCGTCCGTCAAATGGGCTTCGAATATGTAAGATATTCCCGGTTTCGACCGGCTTGCCGGCGACGTAACAAGTTTTTGCAGCAACACCACTAGAGGAATCAGTTTGTTCCATTTATTGTAAAATCAAATATTTGGAAATTACGCGGGTCTCCATCTGCCTTTAATCTATACTGCTGGTTGAGCGGACTTGAGATAATCATTGAAACCATCTCCTCATACCGACCTCCGTGGGACCGAAGCGGACCGTCGAGGACCGAAAGATCATGGAAGGCAGGTTTCCTGCCCAAAACTGTGTCTCTGGAGGAAAGCAGAATCAAATCTCCTATCCTATCGATCGGCTGTTCAAGCACCCGGGCGGCCTCTTGTCTGGTATAAACTTCGGTTACACCCCTTTGTTCCTGCAGCCAGCATTTCACATTTTCGATGAGCGATTTGTCGGAAATATGCACCACGACATAAGATCCTAGGGCGCCATGATGCTTTACATACGGATCAGTAATTGGACAAATGACTCTGAAGCCCGATCCAAATTGATCTTCGAGCATATCTTCAATAAAAAGCACATTCGGCTTCCCGTCTTTGTTCATTTTCGCATTCATTCCATGATCAGGAACAGTACCAATGAGTGCGTTGAGGCTCAGCAACCGGCCGAATTCCTGATCCAGGCGCTGATAAAAATCTAATGCACCTTGCGAATCAGGCCCGTTGGAATGCTGGATGTAGTCAGTCAATGACAGGTACAAAAAATCAGCTATACCTTTTTCGATGAGCACTGCACCTGCCCTTAAAACAAACAAGCTTGCCTCGGCACTATAGATTGGGGGAGTCTTGAGGCCGATAAGGTTTTCCACTTCTTCTATTCCATGAGATTTTGATTGTGCTAATCCTGCTTTTTCGGCGGAAAACGCAATACCATGTAAATTCGAAGACAATATATCACGTAGTTTCTCCTTCGCCGTAATCACGGCCACGCGTCGGCCGGCGTTTGCCGCCGCGGAAAGGATTGTCTCGGCTCTCAGGTAATCAGCAGAATTCATCATCACTTCTTCATCCTTCAATTCGTCGTAAAAAAAATTGCCGCAAATTCCATGAATATCAGGTGCGACACCAGTTACGATGGAAGCGTTATTTACATTGGTAAAGGAGGGCAACGCGTCACGTACCGAGCCGCGAAAACCCGCACAGATCATTTTTTTAATATGGGGCAAAAGGTCCCTTGCCAAGGCCGCATTATAATATTCGTCGGCGGACCCATCCATGCATACGACCACAATGGGACGAGGGGCAGGATAATATTCAATCCCATTTGCACTAAACGGTTTCGTGGAAAAATGCATACTCTATTTACTTTAGCTTTCTTGGCTATCAAGTCGAAGCGAAAGATATGGCATTTTTCAAAACGCAAATATGAATTTGTAATTAAGATTTATGCCAACTTGCTACTGTAGAAAAATCTATCGGTTGGAAAGTAGGTCTTGAAAAACCCCCATTAATCGTTCCTGATTTTCACGCGGCTGGAAATAAGACTGCCATCCTCCAGCATACCTACGATATCGATCGAATAAATGCCTGGGTTGTCTCCTGTAAAAAATGTCTGGGAAGCAATGCCGTTCTTATCCGTCAAGACGTTTGCATTCCAAAAGAGCGTTGTTCTCTTGTCTGCGTTGGACGATTTTTTCAAATCTTTTTTTTCATAGTCAGGTAAGAGAAAGCTTACATTCTTAAAATAGCCTTTGGGAAATATCGTAGTAATTCCCTGGTCGCTCATTTGCGTAGCCTGATTCTTCGAATTTGTGGTATTGATTAGAATGACCCCACCTGATCCCTGGAGACCATATGTGGCTGCAAGTGGTCCTTTGAGCACCTCAATAAAATCGATATTTGTTTCATCGATATTTTGAAGAAAAGTTTTAACGTCACCGGATAAGCTGAGTGGCACTCCGTCCAGAACAACGAGCGGCTGGACCCCTTCAGAAGAAACCATGTATCCGCCACCGGATAGGGTCTCTGCCGCTACACTGAATGTTGAAATTCCAGAATTGAATCCCGGAACATTCTGAATGACATTCAAAACAGCGTTTCTGTCGCCATTATTCAAGTTATCTGATGTAATGATATAAGAGAACGGGCTTACCCGTTTGCTCTTGTCATAATTCGCAGTGTTGTTTTTCTCGCCCTTGATCGTCACAGGAGTCAAAAGATCGTTTTGTTTACCATAAAAAGAAGTGTCTTCCAGCATGTGCGCCTTGAAATTTCTAATTGCCGTAATGTCTGCCTGCGCGAGCGCGGCCTTCAATGCCTTTGGTGTCGGAAACTGTGGGAATTCCATTTTGTCGATAAGGACGCGTCCGGATTCCCCGTGGCCCTTTAAATTAGTAAGTTTCAGGACAAATTGGGCGCCGTCATAATAATCTGTCAACGACATTTTGAAACGGCCGTCATTATCGGTCGTGTCAATTCTAAACAATGAATTATCTTTTGATATCAGGTTAACTATATGATTTTTTACCGGCTCATTCTTCATATTGACAATCCTGCCTCTAATATCGAGTATGGAACTGTCATCATCCACTGCATTGCGGGTTGCCAGACTGCCCGGGTTGTCAAATTGCCAGCCAGGATACAAATTCTTTTCCGTCAGCGCCACTAGATCAATGTCGGTTACTCCAATGTTTTCAGAGCTTTCGGGCAAATTCAAGATAGGGTCTTGCTCGCCTTCAGTAGCCGGCTTCGTTTCAGCTACCCGTTCGTCAACTGCTGCAATAGTAAATAACGCGAGTGCGTGTTGGTGCCCTTGATCAGAAAAATTAATATTTAATTTTACCTTTTCCCTGGGGACATATTTTGCCTTGTCAGTTGATGCCTCGAACTTTACCATGCTTGGAGAGGCATTAACGTATATGTGTCTTTCGCTAACAATTCTTCCATCATCTGAAAATAGAAAAAGTGTGGACATTCCCTTTGGGAAATTGCTTTTCGGGACACCAGTCTCATACATATCGGCTCCATTCGCTGCGAAACAGATGCTATCGCGATTAATCCCCAGAATATAAGTGGTCTTCCCTTTTTTGTAAAGTGAATCACCCAGCGACACGCGGACCTGAAATTCATTTTCAGTTTCTTTTATAACTGATAATTGGTAAGCAAAGGGATCCAGGGAAGGCAAAGAATATACAGTATTTTGCCCGCCATTTATCAATACATGGGCAAAATACTTTCGAGGGCTGAATGCGTCGAATGTAAATTCTCCGCGGCCTGAATAAGTACTGCGAAATTTTGCGACCGTATCGTTCCTTGTGTCGAGTACGAATCCTGATACATCTTTGGGCATACCGGCGCCGTTGTGGGCAAAAAAAGCAACTCTCGCTGTGGTACCTGATACGATGGAGCCACCTTCAGGATAAAAATTCACCCGGGCAATGCTATCTGACGCAGCGTAACTATTTCCAAATAAACGCGAATTCACAGAACGTGGGTCACTTTTGGCAGAGTTGAGAACGTATATCGGTTTCACAAAAATTCCGGTACTATCTTCCTTCAGGATATTGATTGTATAAGCACGCAACCAATAGTAGCCTTCTTTTAGAGACTCGGGAATCAGAATTCGGCCAGCGGTTTTATTGTCGGCATTGTTGAATAGCAATTGGCTAATGGCGCTGTCATGATCATCGACCAGGTCAACATACAAATTTTTGCTTCTGCTGATCACCTTATTGGTTACAGTGCCAAGGCACCAGGCTTTCAGCCATAAATTTTCACCTGCCGCATAAAATTTTTTGTCGGTAAGCAAGAGTATTCTTTCCCGTTCGTTTGCGCGGATTTCTTTTACAAACTTTCCGGCAAGAGCGTCGAGACTAACCTTTTCTGCCTGACCATTCGAAAAAAATACTGAAATAACAAAAAACCCAAATGGAAAGATTTGTCGGAGGTGCATATAGCAAGTATTAAGGTATCGTATGAAATTCGAAAAGGGAGGAGTTCCCTATAGTGAATTTGCCATCTCAAATTTAGCCACAAACGTGTTAAATTTTGGATGCACACCACTCGATTTATACAAAAAATTGTATTTCAGGCAAGTAGGAGCTTACGGCAAGAGTTAAGCCTTCTTCTTTTGGGGCTTTGGTGCCCAGATGGCAAGCATTCGCTTTCCTTCCATTTTAGGCAAACCCTCAAGAACACCCGCCTCATTCAGGCGTTCTGCAAATTTCAATAACAACAGCTCGCCCCGTTCTTTGAATTGGATGGCACGTCCCTTAAATTGAACATATGCTTTGACCTTATTGCCGTCCTTTAGAAACTTTTCCGCATGTTTGGCTTTGAAATCGAAGTCATGATCATCGGTGTTCGGAGTAAAACGAATCTCCTTCACTTCAGAGGCTTTGCTTTTTGCCTTCATTTCCTTCTCTTTCTTTTTCTTTTCGTAGAGGAATTTATTGTAGTCGATAATTTTACAAACAGGGGGCTCGGCATTCGGGGAAATCTCGACCAGATCCAGACCCTGCTCGTGCGCGAGCCGCATTGCTTCTTGAATTGAATAAACGCCAACTGTCACATTATCGCCGACAAGGCGTACTTGGGGGACCCGGATAAAATAGTTGATTCGATGTTCTGCTTGTTGTTCTCTTCTAAATCGTGGATTAAAATTACCCCGGGGTTGTCGCGGTGGAAAAGCCATTCAAATTTTTTAAATGAATAATTTTATTTAACTGACGCGCAATTTCAAAACAGCTCCGACCTGCGCCTCGGCAGAAGCCAAGATAACCTTCATTCATAACGATCGATTGGGTTCGCACACCAGGTCAATCGGTGGCCCTGGCCTGAATCTCCCTGGTTAATTGGATAACAAAATCTTCTAGATTTATCTGTCCCAGATCTCCTTTGCCATGCCTTCTCAATGAAGCTTTTTGCTCAGCAAGTTCCTTTTCGCCGACAATTAGCATAAACGGAATTTTGGCAATTTCAGTATCTCTGATTTTCTTCCCAATCTTCTCATTCCGGTCGTCAATTTCTGCGCGAATATCCGCTTTTTTTAGCGATCCCAAAATAGTTTGAGCGTAATCGATATACTTATCACTGATTGGCAACACCTTGACCTGCACAGGGGAAATCCAGACCGGGAAATTTCCTGCATAATGTTCCAGCAGAAATCCGATAAATCGTTCGTGTGTACCAAGTGGTGCCCTGTGTATGATAAGCGGAGTTTCCGGATTATTTTCCTTGCTCACAAATTGAAGGTTAAATCTGCGACCTTGGGCAAAATCGACCTGGTTTGTTGCCAGTGTGAATTCCTTTCCAATAGTGCTCCAGATCTGTACGTCTATTTTTGGGCCGTAAAACGCGGCTTCATCCGGAACTTCGACAAATGGTGTGCTGGTCCGAACTAAGACATCGCGAACCAGGTTCTCCGTTTCTTTCCACAATTCCGGTTCATTAACGTATTTTTTCCCCAGTTTGGAGGGCTCGTGGAGGCTTAGCCGCATTACAAACTTTTCGATGCCGAATATCTTAAAGTATTTGATATACATTTCGTTTACTGCCTTGAACTCATCGTAAAATTGCTCCTTGGAACAATAAATGTGCGCATCGTTCATGTGCAGGCATCGAACTCGCATAAGGCCAAATAATTCGCCGCTTTGTTCATATCGGTAACAAGTGCCGTACTCTGCCAGTCGTAACGGCAAATCTTTGTAACTCTTGGGTTCGGCAGCAAATATCTTATGATGATGAGGGCAATTCATCGCCTTCAGGTAATATTTTTGACCTTCAAGCTCCATCGGCGGATACATGCTGTCCTGATAATATGGAAGATGGCCACTTGTCAGGTAAAGACTCTCTTTCGCGATGTGGGGTGTAACCACCCTTTTGTAACCGGCGGCTAGTTCCGTTTCCTTAGCGAGTTTTTCTAACTCTTCAATTATGATTGTTCCGTTTGGTAGCCAAAGTGCCAGACCAGGCCCCACATCGTCATCCATGGTGAATATCCCCAACTCCTTTCCCAACTTTCTATGATCCCGCTTTTTGGCTTCCTCCAACAATCTGAGATATTCGTCAAGGTCCTTTTGGGAAGGGAAGGAAACACCATAAATCCTCGTGAGTTGCTTGTTTCGGTCATCGCCCTTCCAATATGCTCCTGCGATATTCGTGAGTTTGATCGCTTTGATAAATCCGGTATTCGGTATATGCGGGCCACGGCATAAATCCGTAAATCTACCCTGGGTATAAAAGGTAATTTCGCCGTCCTGGAGATTCTGAAGAAGGTCGAGCTTATATTCATCTCCTTTATCTGAAAAATACTTTACGGCGTCGCCCTTGGATATTTCTTTTCTAACATATACTTCATTTTGCCGAGCGAGATCGGACATCTTAACCTCAAGCCTTCTTAAATCTTCTTCCACGATGCTTCTGCCACCTAAATCGATATCGTAATAGAACCCATTTTCGACGGGCGGTCCAACCCAGAATTTGGCTCCAGGATACAGGGCCTCAACCGCCTCGGCCAGCAGATGCGCTGAGGAATGCCAAAAGGTCGACTTGCCTGCAACATCATTCCAGGTCAGTAGTTTTAAACTGGCATCCATCGCAATTGGCCTTGTTGCGTCCCAAACCTTCCCGTCAACCTCCGCGGCCAATACCTTCCTAGCCAAACCGTCGCTTATGGATTTCGCAATATCTAGAGCCGACGAACCTGTCGGATATTCGCGAACTGCACCATCTGGAAAAGTAATCTTGATCATCCTAATAAAACTGTTTTTATTTCAAAGCCTATGAGTCATGCGAACTGCTAACCAAAAAATAGTTTGCAAATTTAACAAACTCTTGCCAGATAATCATTTACGAAAAAGTTCATAGAAGTAAAAATTTGATAATTTGCTGGTAGATTTTACTATGAAAATTATTTTCATTACTATCTTCCTTTCGCTCGCTTTTTTGAATTTGCAATCGCAAAACGTTACTGGTATATGGCGAGGTCATTTCTGGAGCAACGATTTACGTTCAAAAAATTCTATTCAGCAACCTTTTCAGGGCGACGACCGTTATAAAATAGAAGTTCAAATAGCTCAAGATGGCAATAGCTTCAAAGGCGTTACGTATTCGTACTTGAGCACAATCTTCTATGCCAAGGCAGATGCAGACGGCACGGTTAATGACAAGACCAAGAAAGTCCTCCTTCGTGAACTAAAACTGCTGGAAGTCCGATCTCTGGGCGGAGATATTTATTCCATGACTTATTTCCTTCATTACTCGAAACTGGGCGACGAAGAATTTCTGGAAGGGACGTATACAAGCATGAACATGCACGATTCCACAAGGGGAACAAGCGGAGTCGTTTTCTTGCATAAGGTGCCGGAATCTGATTTTTACAAAGAACAATTTGTTGAAAAACGCCAGGAAGAAATTGCGAAGAATAAATCGGCCATGGAAGGATTGGAAAAAAGTGGAAAGACGGTCGTTCATGCGCGGGAAAAACCGAAACCAAATATCATTAACGCGCCAACCAGGAAAGACACCGTTTCGGGAAAGCGGCCATCGAATATGCGACCTAAAGTTGCCAGTATTCATTCGCAACATCAGGGTTCTACTCCAAAGGCTCCTCAAAAAAGTGATATAGCCTCGAATATTGCTCCCGTAGTTGTCGACTCAGTCAATAGAGAGAGAAAGATTTCCGTACCGGTAATCATTCCGAAAGTCTTATCCTCGCGTCAAAACCAGCTTGTTAAGACGATTACTGTTAACACCAAAGAAATTGAACTCGACATTTATGATGATGGTACAATAGATAATGATACTGTGTCTGTTTATCTCGATAAGAAACTGGTAATTTCTCATGCTATGCTTACTGACCGGGCAATTGTAATGAAGGTTCATATGGACGAGGATAATGATTATCACGAGGTAGTCATGGTAGCCGACAACGAGGGGACTATACCTCCGAATACCTCTCTCATGATTGTTAAAGCCGGCGAAAAGCGATATGAAGTACGAATTATTTCCACCGAACAAAAAAATGCAACCGTCATCTTCAAGTATGAAAAACCTTAGATTCCATGTTGAAAGAAATTGGCATTTTAAGATAGTTACCTGCCATTAGGACTACTAGTCGGAGATCTGGAAAATTTGGAGCGAGAACCATTCAAATAATTTTTTCTCAATTGCAAATTCGAACAGCTAACTTCCGGCCAAAATCCCGGATGCGTCAGGGTCCTTTTTTATTCTTTCTACTCCTGCTATCTATTTCGGGTTTTTCCGACGATCTGAATGGTATTTGGAAGGGTGTTTTGACGCAAGGCGCCGGTGGTTGTTACGCGCAATACCTCATTGAATTTCATATCAACTTTACGGACAATTCAATAACTGGAAAGGCATTTGATTATTACGACACCACAAAATTCGTCAAACTTTCCTTTTCAGGCAAATACAATGCTGTAACCCATCGCCTCGTGCTAATTGAGGACAAGGTCCTTGAATATAATATTCCGCTTGATTGTGCCCCATGCATCAAAACCTACGACCTCGTCTATGAAAAAATAGGCAGGGACGAAAGGCTATCTGGAGAATGGAAAGGTCACATCATGGATAGGAAGAGCGCTTGCCCGCCTGGCAGGATTTCATTGAAAAAGTCAGACCATTCCGATTTTCCCGTTGACATAGACCAAAACGATACCCTCGCGGAAATTCAACGAAGCCTGCATTTGAAACCTCGAGCCTTGAACCTTGCCAAAACACTCGTGATTGATACGTCAAAAATTAAGCTGGAGTTCTACGATGACGCGGAAATTGACGGGGATACGATAACCGTTTTAGTAAACAACAAATTACTTCTCTATCGGCAAATGCTCACAGATAAGCCCCTGACAATTTATTTGAACGCATTTCCGAACACGGAATACGAACTTGTCATGTATGCCGACAACTTAGGGACAATCCCGCCAAATACAGCGCTGATGGTTGTTACTGCGGGCAAAGAAAGGTATGACGTCTATTTGTCGTCGAGCGAACAAAAGAGTGCTTCCGTGAAATTTATTTACAAACCAAAATAGAGGGTTCGATGCAGAAAATCGAACCCGCGAAACATAGCTATCCTGATTTGCCGGAGATGCTTGGTCTGGTGAAAATGCATCACTGCCTCGGTGTAAAGGGTTTTCGAGGTATTTTCTCGTCGCGCTGCGAAGCATCGTAGACAAAAGATGCAATGATCGTCGCTGCCTGCTTAAGATCATCAGCTTGCAAATGGTCGTAAGAATCCATATTACTATGATGTGTCCTTGTGTCATATTCGATCGGATCCTGGATGAATTGAAAGCCTGGCAGTCCTATAGCATCGAAAGATAAGTGATCGGTACCCCCGGTATTCTGCAGCGTTATGGTCGAAGCTCCGAGATCATTATAGGGTTTTAACCATTGAGAGAAGATGGACTTGACGCTCTCGTTACCTTGTGTATATACTCCCCTGATTTTGCCACTACCATTGTCAAGGTTGAAATAAACAGAAAGTCGGTCGCCGTCCGCATTGTATTTATGTAAGGTGGTATCAGTGAAATGGTTCTTTACATAGTTCCTAGAACCAAAAAGTCCTGTTTCTTCTCCGCCCCATAGAGCAATGCGTACAGTCCGGCGGGGTTTAAATCCGACCGCTTTCAATATTCTAATTGCCTCCATCATCGCCGCGCATCCCGCTGCGTTATCCGTCGCGCCCGTAGCTCCGTGCCAGGCGTCCAAGTGGCCGCCCATCATTACAAGTTGCTCCTTCAGCTTTTTGTCAGTACCGGGAACTTCTGCAATTACGTTGTAGCCCTTCAGGTCATCCGTCAAAAACCTGGATTTGACATCAAGGTCCAGTTTAACGGAAATACCATGTTGAACTAGTCGCTGTAGAGTCATGTAATCTTCATACGCAATAGATATATCAAGAAAATTTTCCGGGCTGCCGCCTGTGAATTGGCCGCCGCCCTGGACAAAAACAGTGCCTTCGGCGTTTCTCGGGCTCGTCGTCAAGATGGCGATTGCCCCTTCCTGCTTTGCCAGTTCTTTTAACTGATTTGAAAATTGCATAAGAGCCCTAAAGTTGCCACGTTGATTACCCCTCGGTCTTTCAGGCGCATTTTTGGGATCATATTCTGCCATTTTTTCTAAAGCAGAATCCGCGATCCTGGTCGCGTCCGGCTTATAGCTGGGAATGAGGGTGTCTGTTCGAGGAGTGATGATGATTTTACCCCTTAATTTTCCGGCAAACGCCGTCAACCCCGCCGAATCCTTGGCATCAACCATTACAACTTCGGCATTTTGTACGCCGTTTGTCGACGAGGTCCACGATTTAGGGAAGGCGATCAAAGGCTTGTAATAAGGTGCTGTCAGCGCAATGTAGAATTTTTGCAATTCCCAACCTTTTCCCCATTCGCCCCAAGGTTCCAATTTTGCATTTTCCAAGCCCCATGAAGCGAGTTTTGCTTTTGCCCAATTCGCGGCCCGAAAAAAACCAGGCGAACCTTCTAGTCGCGGTCCGCTTGCATCTGTCAGGTTAAATATGATTTCCATGACCTGGGAATTATTTAAACCCTCATTTCGGATCTTTTGTAACATATCCAGATCCAACTTTTCGTCTTGTGCAGTAGCGATGCCAATACCAATAAAAAGTGGAAGGAAAATTAGCTTTCTCATGTGTAGACAGTTTTGTTAAGAAGTGATTAAGGTATGACAATTGAAAAAGCGGCCGAAAA
>Ga0209579_10001795_pt1 | contig 17187 bp, 14 predicted proteins | sample Coa_R1_2_FD_187152 | JGI IMG/M metagenome (GOLD analysis project Ga0209579, IMG submission 187152) | Surface soil microbial communities from Centralia Pennsylvania, which are recovering from an underground coalmine fire - Coalmine... | ecosystem: Environmental > Terrestrial > Soil >... | reverse complement strand
AAGCTGGACCAGTTCGGGCGAATAGTGAGCAAGAGGGCTAGTAGAGGGCACAGCTTGCGTGATGCCTTCCCACTTGACCTGCGATGCTTTTCCATAATAATACTCATAGCATCCATCTGGGACATCTTTGAGGCGAGGGGCATAGCTATTTTGCAAGGCAGATTCTTTGTGGGATCCATAGCGATAGGCAATGCCATCCTGCACGCAGAAACGCGCTGTGTACAGGTTATTGAAAATCGCTTTGAGGTGCTGCTCTTGCAGCGGAACAATAGAGGTGCTTTTCGCAAGAGAAGGTCTTAAGCGTCCCATTTCATCGCGGATCAGCTTGGCATTAATAAAAGAAGGGTGATGCGTGATCTCGAGATAGAGGGGCGCTCCTTCGAGTTTTGAGACATCGAAGCGGGTGAATTGTGTGACTTGATCTTTGGTCAAAAGACGCGCCATGCCAAAATTTTTCATGCCCCAAATATCGAAATAGTCTTTTATAGGAGGGGTATTGGGCGCATGAATGCTCGGAGAATTGAGGACCTCTCCGGAAATAGTGCCCGTCTTATTCACAAACAGTTTTGCGATCGGTTCGTTCATCTGATAGAAGAAGACAGGGGAATAGATGCCTTGAGTCGGAGCAGGAGGAACTACGATTTTTCGATCGAAGTCGATAAAAGGGATATGTTCAATCCGGTCTAATTGTTCGAGTTGCAATGTAGAAGAAATATCTTTTCCGTCTTTATCCAGGCCGTAGATCATCCCGCCATAGAAGTAGAGGATATCGCCTGGTTTGCCCATCAGGCGCTTGATATACTGTTTTTTTCCAGGGAAAATATAGAAATACATCGTATCGACATCGCGTATATCCATGTTTTCGCCGGTAAAGACGATGATTCCATTACGCTGTACAAGATTAGGGTCAAAATACAGATGTGCGGGGCGCAAAGGAAAATTGATCCCGAAATCCGTTTTGGTCACAATCAGGCGATCTTTTTCTTTTAAAGTCGGCCGCATCGAACCGGTCGGTATCTCATAGGGCTCAAACCACATTTGACGCACAAGAATAGCGACAATTAACGCAAAGACGATGGCGATGATGAGCTCGCGTATGTGGTCAAAAGAATTTTTCTTTAAATGGTAAGCGGCCAAAGAAGAGGCCTCGTTTGCTAACGCATCCGCTTTTTCCCGATTTTTTTCCAAGATGGCATTCTGTAGTGCCTCTAAAGTCTTGCGGATATGGTCTGCGGTCTCTTGGGAAAGCTTCTTGCGCTTTCGCTCAAATAAATGAAACGTATGACGCAGGACATGCTTGGATTTTTTCAAGGAATACATAGAAGACAAGACTCACCTTAACTTTTCAAGGATAGACACGGCACGCGATGCTTCCAAATCTACAGATTTTTTAAAAAGAAGGCAAGGCGCATTTTGTTTTACCCACTGAACCTATCCCGAAATTCTTAACAATGGATTTTTGAAGGATTTTTTGGCCTCTTTTTATGCCTTTTCGCAGGACATACTTGGTTAAGTAGGCCAAGAAAAGGCATGAAAAGAGGGCGAAAAAGACTCAAAAATGCATTGTTAAGAATTTCGGGATAGGTTCCTGCATTCCCTGAAACGCGGATGCAAAAGTTAGAATTTTAAATTTTCTGTAAATTTTTTGTTTAAATTATTCGCGGTGTTTGTCAAAATATTTAGTGTTTAAATTTTCAACAGGAGGCAGATATATGGCTACACAAGTATCAGGTCAACCCAAAAAAAATGTTCTTAATCTCGAACAGACACCATCTGTCAGCAGCAAGTCTTCGAAGACTTCATCAAAATATCAGTCGATTGGCCCACAATTGAGCGAATCCTTTTTAACAGAAAATAACCAGCACCATTTGCACTTAACCAAGCAGGTAAAAACCTATTTCAATAATCATTATCATATCTTTTTAAAAGAGGGTGAAAACCTGACTCAATCCTTAAGAGAATCTGATCAGAACAATAAGCAGTTAGCGCTCTTGATGGTACACAATAAGACATTTCCCCCTTCTAAAGCGGGCGCCCTGCAGTCTAGAACTCAATTGGCTAAACAAATGGATATTCAGGATGAACAATACAGTGGATTTAGTAACACTTACACCAAAATAGAGATTTTTTTAAGTCTCCTGACCAGAAAAATTGAAATATTGAGCCCTCTAGATGGAATGAAAATAGAGCCAATTCAGAAAAGATTGGATAGCACAGACCTAAGTAAAGTGGAGCGTGATCACTTAGAATTACAGCTTGTTCAATACGGGAGAAAAGTAGAAGCATATGACAAGTATTGGAGCCCTGCCGCTTCCTTGCAGAACTCCATGAAAGAGAGCCTAGGCAATCTGCACACTCAAGGGGAGATATCGCGTTCTTTCCATCAAAAAATGGAAGAGGCGGCCAAGCTGGAAACAAGTTCTAGGGAAGAAACAAGCACTCCTGAAGCGACTCCAAAACAAAAAGAAGAATCTGCCAAGCCCGCTGACTCAGAAAAAGTGAGTTCCAGTGCAGCTAAAAAGAAAGAAGAGGCTCCCGTAGCTACGACCACATCGTCTGGGTTATGGAGTTATATTTGGGGAAATAGTGCAAGCAGTGCTTCTTCGTCTTCTTCCTCCTCATCGAGTAGTTCTTCGTCGTCCGCTGCGACTGTCTCTTCGACAGAAACGGCATCTTCGTCTAGCTCTTCAGAATCATCGTCTTCAGTTTCATCGTCGTCTTCTAGTACTATCAATGATGAGTATGAAATCATTCCAGATCCTGCTTCTTCAGCTTCAGCCTCCAGTTCTGCGAAGAGGAAGAAGCCGAGAAGAAAAGAGCACAGTTTTCCTAAGACAAGTGAGCAAAATACAAAAGCTTCTACATCTCAGGAGAAAGCATCAACAACTCAAACAAAAATTTATCCTAAGAATGTTTGGGGGCACGGGGATCCTGAAAAGTGGAAAAAAAAGTTTCCGACTAAGACTAAGTCTACATCTGACACAAACTCATAACATCCGGGTTTCATAATCTGCTTTAAGCGGCGCGCCTGTTGCGCCGCTTTAACGCTATTATAGTAATACTCGCATCTCTAGATCGATTGTTCCTTTGGGAGCGATCGATTTTTTTTTCGGGATGATGTGGAAAAGTTGTTTACAATATTCTGTATGAGAGGAGAAAAGAGGGAAAATTAAGAATGTGCAAAAAAATGAGAAAGAGAAGCGTAAGATAAAACTTAACTTTCTTATTATCAATATCTTTAATCGCAAGAATTCCCGTTTAAGCTCAAAATGCAACTCCTTGATTAGATCCATAAAACACATGGGGAAATCCCTGTTCATAACTTTATTATTTCCAAGTGAAAATCTCTTCGGACTTCACATAGCTGGAAGGAGTTTTGTCAGAAAGGATCGCCCATTGATAGCGATGATCAGGATGGAGGATTTTTTTTAGGTCTAGCGTCTGGATGCAGATGTTTACATGTTCTTTTTGCTCTTGCCACTCTAAGCGATGCGGAATTTCGATGGCAGTACGAGAGTCAGAGGTGAGATCGATGGCAAAAAGATGCAGCGTGTCGTGATAAGGAGGTGCGCGCAGGGGAATCGTCCACAAAGAAGTGCTCTTTTCGGTCATTTTAATGATTTCAGGCGGGCGTCGAGGCATCTCCTTGGTCATGGGAGATACGAGATCATGTCCTGATTCTATGGTTTGGACCTTAAAGGCATAGTGCGGACTCTTAACCTCGATCCAATAGGGAAAGGGGAAGGAGGTCCTTGCAGCATCAAAATACAGGTCGATATGGCATAAGGATAATTGTGAAGTGTCTTCGGGCCAACGGGTGTGCATCACCTCAAAAGCGGGACGAGATATTTTTTTCCCTTCGATGATGAGAGGAGGGCTCCAGAGTTTGCGGTGGTCTTTTTCATCGGGTGCAGGTGGAGGCCCGATCTTTTTTTTCTCAGAGTCGGGAAGAGGGGAAAACGGAAGGGTCAGGAGTTTGGCAAAAAATTGCTCTTGTTCGTCGAGAAAAATCCACCCATTTTTGCTATAAGAGAAGCATTCGAAAAGTTGTCCTTGCTTCAGATCGATCTCATACAGCGTCCATGCTGTGTGTCCAGGTGCTTTTTCTGAGAACCATTTTCGCCAATCGATCGTTTTAGCATGCACTTGCTCCGATGGGATAGATACTTCTTCCAATGTGAGAATATCAGAATGCAAAGAGCGTAGAAGGAGCAGAGAATACGCATTATCTTGGGCCGTAACGATATAGTCTCCTGGGCCTGCATGCTGAAATTTTTCCTGCAGATAAGACGATTCCGCTATTGCGACATATCCCGCGAAGACAAGGAAAAGAAATAACTTAAGCACTAAAAACCTCTACTCTCGGCTTTGTACATTTTTTCACCCCGCCTCCAGCCAGAGAGCTCTTGATGCGTAATTTTAATTCGCAGGAAGGCGTATTCAAGCCGATCCTGCGAATTAAAATTACGCCTGAAGAGTTCTCTATCCTGGATTCGGGGCGCAAAAATGTACAAAGCCGAGCTTCTAATTTAACGAGCATACCAGAAAACAAAATAGGCTCCTAGCAGACTCCTATCAATGGACAAGCTAAAATTTTATTTTACAAATATCTCATCGAAAAGGTACAAGTCCATTTTGAAATTTTTTTTTAAAAATAGAGGACAATCGATGAAGAATATTTTTCAGTATGTGTTTTTTTTATTGATCCTTTTCCGGGGATTACCGTGTGCAGCAGAGCAGGATGCGAGTCATTCTGTCTCAAAAACACTTTTCATCACTGGAGGCGCAGGATTTATCGGGAGCAATTTTCTGCAATACATGTTTGATAAATATCCCCAGTATCAATTTGTCGTTCTGGATGCTTTAACTTATGCGGGTTCCTTAGAGAATATTCCCGATCACATTCGAAAATCCAACCGATTTTCTTTTGTTTATGCGTCTATTTTGGAAGAAGATCTTGTCGATAAGATCATGAGCACTGCCGATTGGGTGGTGCATTTTGCTGCGGAGACGCATGTCACTAGAAGCATTATGGAAGATCATGTCTTTTTTGAAACAGATGTGATGGGAACCCGTGCGCTCATGTCGGCATTGGTCAAACATGCAAATAAAGTGGAACGATTCATTCATATTTCTACTTCAGAGGTCTATGGGACGTCGGAATATATGCCCATGGATGAAAATCACCCGCTGAAACCTAGATCACCCTATGCAGCGGCCAAGACGGGTGCGGACAGGCTGGTGTACGCATATAGCTGCACCTATGATATTCCCGTAGTGATTTTACGCCCTTTTAATAATTATGGTCCCTGCCAACACTTGGAAAAAGTGATTCCTCATTTCATAACATCCGCTATGCAAAATAAACCGCTGACCATCCATGGCCATGGAGATCAAAAGCGAGATTGGATTTATACAAAAGATGTGGCAATCGCCATCGATAAGGCGTTGCACCTACAGGATTTTTCTAAGATCAAAAATCAAGAAATCAATATTGGCAGCGGCAAGGCGCTTTCTGTTTTAGAGATCGCCCAGTTGATTTTAAAGTGTTTTCATCTCCCAGAAACATTTCTGTCTTATGTCGCAGATCGTCCTGGACAAGTGGAATGCCATATCTCTTCTACAGATAAAGCTTTTACGCTTTTAGGGTGGACACCCACGATCAGTATCGAGGAAGGTTTACAGATGACTGTAGACTGGTACAGAGATCATCCTTCTCATTGGAAAAAAATGGAGCCGGATGCCGTTGTATCATTAGAATATTAGTAATTATTTTAAAACATTAAAAGAAAACTTTTGTTTTGTTTATTAAACGCGTTGCGTGTTAAAAAAAATCCTTTATTTTTTAACCGTTTTTAGGAGGGAATATGCGTTTATTTAGACGATTTTTATCTATCATCTGTTTGTTATGCCTGATCATTGTACATGTGAGTGGTTTTAGCGATGCGAAACCTGTCTTTTTGGTGTTTGGGGGTAAGACGGGCTGGATAGGCCAACAGTTAGTCGCATTGCTCGAAAAGCAAAACCATATCGTCGTCGCAGCGGAATCTCGATTAGAAGATCGAAAACAGCTCGAAGAGGAGATCCGTGCTGTTAAACCAAACTTTATCATCAATGCAGCAGGCGTGACAGGAAGGCCGAATGTAGATTGGTGCGAGGATCATAAAGTGGAAACCCTGCGCGCAAACATTATTGGGGCTCTCAATTTGGCAGATGTCGCCTATAGCCATCAGATCCATGTGACCAATTTTGGAACGGGCTGCATTTATCAATATGATGAAGCGCATCCGATGTACTCCGGAATGGGTTTTAAAGAGGAAGAAAAACCTAATTTTTCTGGTTCCTTTTATTCCAAATCTAAAATCATGCTCGATGAGCTTCTCAAGAGCTATCCAAACGTTTTGAACTTGCGTCTCAGAATGCCTATTTCCAGCGATCTTCATCCTAGAAGTTTCGTGACTAAAATTATCCATTACGAAAAAGTGATCAACATACCTAATTCTATGACTGTATTAGATGATTTGCTTCCTGTGGCCATTGAAATGGCATTAAGACATCTCACAGGCAATTATAATTTTACCAATCCAGGAGCGATGTCCCATAATGACATTTTGAGTCTCTATCAACTCTATGTAGATCCCTCATTCACCTGGAAAAATTTTACGGTTGAAGAGCAGAACAAAATCTTGAAAGCTCAGAGATCGAATAATGAGCTGGATGTGAGCAAATTGCTTGCAGAGTTCCCCAACATTCCTTCGATTCAGGAATCCATGGAGAATGTATTCAAAAGAATGAAAGTGTGGAAAGATTCCAATCCATAGAATGATATGATACCAGTATTTTGCTTCTTTAAAAAAATATGCCTCGACTCTGGAATTTCCACAGTCGAGGCGTTTTTCTTTTGGAATATTTAATTGGAGACCCTGCGTAGTGTAGTGAGCCCATGGTTATTCAAGCGTCTTTCTTGAAGCACCCATTCAGGATGTCTTTCCAAGAAATCTTCGACAGCTGGCCACAGTCCCCGCTTATTGCGGTCATACCAGGAAGGATATTCCTGAAAATTACCATGGTAATCATTGTCATCGGCATCTCCCCAGGGTGCGCTTGTATCATGCATCACGATGTACTTGCTGATAAAAGGAGAGAATTTTTCGAGCTCGTAAGTTAAATGACAGTAAGTGTGTACAGTATCGATGAAGAGCATTTCTGTAGGAGCAATATCGATATGCATGTCATTTGCATGGATAAACTCGAAATGGATATCGTTATTCTGCGCTAGCTTTCTTGTTGACTCTAATGCATGCCCATCAGGATAAGCGATATCCACTCCAATATAGGAGCGGGTGGAGGAGGTTGAGTCGGCAAGTCCCATCAAGATTCCCCATGAGGAATTCATCCCTCTAAGCCCCAACTCGACGACTGTTGCGCATTGACTTGCGAGATCTCTAAGGACAGGAACATGCTCATGAATATCAGAATATTCGCTGCATTTATGGTTATATTGATGCTCTAATTCAATTCTGGATTGTGCGTCAGCGGTGTAAACAGAAGAAGCTGTGCAAAAAAAAGATAAATAAAGAGTAATTTTGTGAATGAATTTACTTCTCATAATGCTCCCGAGTTAGATCTTAAAAAATTCCCTGATTGGGTAGATCATCTAACCATTTTTTTACTTTATGTTCCTAGTGTTTTTTGTCGCAGTCATAGCAGAATTTAGGCTCAAAAGAGGAAGGATCTTCGACTTGAATAGTCATATGACGGATGTCATGCTTCTTTTCAAGGATCTGATGGGCTTCATTGAGCGATGCTTGCGGTTGGGTCGTCACCAGATGTACGCTCAGTGCGATATGATGCGAGGAGACAGTCCAGACATGCAGATCGTGCACTTCTGTAACTCCCTTGACCTCGCGCAGGTCGCGCTCAATGGCGATGGCGTCTACACCATCAGGAGTGGATTCCATGAGGATTTTGATGGATTGCGCGATGACTCGCCAAGATCCATAGACAATGCCCAATGCAAAAAGCAGAGAAATGATGGGGTCGATCAGATTCCAATTCGTCAACCAAAGAATCGCGCCTCCGAGAAGAACAGCGATGCTTCCTAAAAGATCGCCGAGAATGTGCAAGTAGACTGCGCGGATATTCAAGCTGTGGCTTTGCGTGGGATGCAATCTGCGGACCATGATGATATTGGCGATGAGACCGATCGCTGCGACCACGAAGACAATAGGGCCTCTTACTGCTTGAGGGTGCATTAAACGTGTGATCGCTTCGTAAATCAGAATGGCACAAAGGATCCATAGTGAAAGAGCATTAGCAAGTGCTCCGAGAATTTCTGCGCGCTGATAGCCGTAGCTCATCTTGACAGTCCTTGGCAAATGAGCGATTTTTAACACCAGCAAGGATAGCATCAAAGCGCCTGCATCCATGAGTAGATGTAGCGCATCGCTGAAAAGCGCCAGGCTATTGGCTATAACGCCACCTATTACCTCAATGGCCATGAATGCCAAGGCGATGGCCAAAGTGCCATACAGAACTTTGCCTTGTACAGCATGGGAACAATGCGTATGAGGAGAATGCATAATATTTTAACATTATCCGCTTGCATTTGAACGGTCAACTGCATTAATTAGGAATTGCGCACGGGCTTAAGAGAATCTTTCATGGCATCCAAAGAATTTTTAAAATCTTTCTACAGAGAGTCGCTTGCTCTTTTGACGGATTTATACGAGCTGACTATGGCTTATGGATATTGGAAGCTAGGAATGGCAGAGCGCGAAGCTGTTTTCCATCTCAATTTTCGCAAGCCGCCTTTTAAGGGTCCTTTTGCCATTGCAGCAGGTCTGGAAACTGTTTTGGACTTTTTGGAAAATTTTCATTTTTCTGCAAGCGATCTGTCCTATTTGGAAAAGCTCACAACAGACGGCGGCGACCCGCTATTTGAAAAGAAATTTTTAGATTATCTTTCTAAACTTTCTTTGCAGTGCGACATCGATGCCCTTGAGGAAGGGACACCTTTTTTTCCTTACGAGCCCTTAATCCGCGTGCAAGGCCCCATCCTCCATGCACAGATCCTCGAAAGTCCGCTTTTAAATATTCTGAATTTTCAGTCCTTGATCGCAACAAAATCGGCCAGGATTTGCTGGGCGGCGCGTCCGGATCCTGTTGTAGAATTCGGCATGCGGCGCGCTCAAGGAATCGATGGGGCCCTTTCCGCGAGCCGAGCGGCATTTATCGGGGGGTGCGAATCTACCTCTCATGTGCTGGCAGGAAAAATTTTCGGCATTCCTGTGAAAGGAACCCAGGCGCATAGCTGGATTATGGCTTTTGATGAAGAGGAGGCTTCCTTTGATGCCTTTGCTCATGTGATGCCGCGCAATTGTATATTTTTGATCGATACGTACAATTCCATTGAGGGTGCAAAAAAAGCGATCTCCGTCGCGAAGAAAATGCGCAAAAAAGGCATAGAGATGCTCGGAGTGAGGCTCGACTCTGGAGATCTGGTCGCCTTAAGCATTGCCATTCGCAAACTTCTGGATAAAGAAGGATTTCCCGATGCGAAAATTATGGCAAGCAACGAGCTCGATGAATATCTCATCACCGATCTCAAGCAGCAGGGGACGAAGGTCACTATTTGGGGCGTCGGCACTAATCTTGTCACAGGAAAAGAGCAGCCCGCTTTAGACGGCGTCTATAAACTCACAGCGATCAAAGATGCGCAAGGGAAATGGGACTATAAGATCAAGATCTCCGAACAGATTGCCAAAGTCACTAATCCCGGCATCTTGCAAATACGCCGTTACTTGGACAAAGACATCTATTGCGGCGACATGCTGTATGATATCCATACCCCATTTTGTGCAGACAGCGACTTTATCGATCCTTTTGATCCTACACGTATCCAAAAACCCAAAAAAGGCATGACGTATCAAGATCTTCTGGTGCCTGTAATGCGCAACGGAAAAAGGATATATCACTCTCCCTCTTTGGAGTCTATGCGCAGCAAGACCATACAGGAATTAGACCGTTTTCCCTCTACCATGCGCCGGTTCCTTAATCCCGAGCCCTATTTTGTGGGAATGGAAAAGAACCTATACAATAAGAAGCTAAAATTGATCAGGGAATTACGTGAATAGAAGGTCTAATGAATAGAGCGCTGCTCATCGTCGATATGCAAAATGATTTTATGCCCGGCGGTGCTTTAGCTGTCTCACATGCTGATCAAATCATTTCGATCATCAATGGCTTGATCCCTAAATTCCCCCTCGTGGTCGCTTCACAGGATTGGCATCCCTTTGATCATGTCAGCTTTGCAGAAAATCATCCCGAAAAAAAAGTCGGAGATGTTGTCACAGTAAAGGGCAAAGCCCAAGTATTATGGCCGGTGCATTGCGTGCGTGCGAGCAAAGGAGCTGAAGTGATTGAAAAGTTGCATAAGGGCGCCATTGCCAGCTATTTTTATAAAGGAACAGAAAAAAGCATCGATGGCTATAGTGCTTTTTTCGATAATGCACATCTCAAATCGACAGGACTCGGCGATTATTTGAGAAGCCGCGGCATCCATGAGATCTACATCGCAGGAGTTGCGACGGACTACTGCGTCCTCTACTCCACGCTCGATGCAATCGATTTAGGATTTTCTGTCAGCGTCATCCAAGATGCCTGCCGGGCGATCAATCTACATCCCCATGACGAAGAAAACGCTTTTGCTGCGATGGCCGCAAAAGGGGCCCGCATCGTCTCTTCTTCTGAGATTTAAATTTGTTTTTTTGTTTCTAAGCTTTACAATTCCATCCTCTTTTTCAAATGGGGGAAAAAATTATGGCATTTATGCATAAAATCGTAGTGGGTAGCGGGATAACAGGAACCATTGCTTTTCTTGCCTACAATCAATACAAAGCGCCTCTTTCAGATTTAGAAAAGAGGAATGCAAAAGTGCATGAAACTGCTTTGCAGAATATCAAAGACAAATATACAGCTACAAAACATGCGTATGCATTATTGCAATTGCCCAAATTTGATGCGGTCTTAAGTAGTAGACAAAATGAAAAACTTAAAGACCGATCGTCCTATATTGTAGGTTATCTGCAAGGTAAGCTGCAGCAAAAGCAGAGCTATTCACCCTCTGTTTTCGAAATAGCACCCAAACAAACACTTAAAGGATTTCATGAAGGTTTTAATTATGTAGGTCCTCTTAATGAGTTGCATCAATCTGAATTACGTCAAAAAATTGAAGAAGGAAATTATCTGCGTTGCAAAGAAGTTATGCCTGTAATCGACAGAGAAACGCATATGAAAGAAGATGTTTTGATTGTGGGAACGTCAGATATACGGAAATGCCATAGGTTAGGATTGAATATTTTGAGCGACGCTGCGCGTGTTGCGGCTGGCATGTCCTCTTTATCCATCGATAAGGAGCATCCGATTTCTGATACACCCGTATTCTCCGCAAAGCAGACAGGCTTTCAGGCAGAAGGGGATTTAAGTGAGATGAGCGAAACGGCAAAAAAGGCCATACGAGATAATACATTTGTCGTATGTAATTATTTTGGAACTATTAAAACGCGCTTAAGCAAATCCTCTTTTAAAGACGCTGGGGCTATTCTTACAGGTACAGAGGATTCTAGTAAATGTCTCCTTTTGTCTTTGCGCAAAGCAGGAGAAATTTTAAAAACCTCCGAAGAAGACTTAGAACGGGAAGAGAATTCTATTAGTGACCGTTGACGGGTTCGGGTTTTAAGATTCTAATCACCCAATAGATGAATAGGCCGGTCAATGCTAGGTTCAGCGCGAGGCTGAGTTGCGCCAGTTCCACGACGACGCTGGGAATGCCGTATTTGAGAGAGATGAGCAGGATGCCCGCCCCTACCTCGCCGCGCGGCCACATCGCGATGCTCAATGCCCATCGCTTCCGTTGGGAAGCCTCTTGCTTATAACAAAATACGGGAAAAATTTTTCCTAAGTTAGCCAGAAGCGTGATGAGAGCCACATGCATGCCGATCAGGATCCAACTGCTTTTGCCATGCCCAATCTGCGGCAGCGAAGATCCCACTAGAAACATATACGCGTATTTTACCAGATCATCTGTGCTTATGCGATTTTTTTTAAGTGCTGTAAGTTCTTGAGCTTCAAAACGCGGATTGTACAGCGTACAGCCCAATGCGAAGGCAGGAAGGATGATCTCGAGACTGATGAGCGTCCTTTTCTCAAAAAGCTCGATAAAGAGAGTTAGAAGGATCGCATAGAGAAATAACCAAGGACGTTGGCTAGGGATGCGCACTCGGTGCAGATAGCGATAGCTCAAGATAAGCAAGAAGATAATAATCAGGATCAAATACACGCTCTGTATGTTAAATCCCATATGCAGCATCTGAAGGGGGATGATCATAAGGACTGTATCCAAGTCATCGAAAATCGCTAGGATTCGCGCTTTTTTATAAACCCATGTTTTGGCAAGTCCTGCTGCCGCCAACATGGTGAAAAGGACCCCTGCGGATGTCGGCGCTGCAAAGCGTCCGATGATCGCGGCAGATGTAGCGTCCACAGGAAACAAAAACCAAAAGTACAAACTGCAAAAAATCCAGGGAAAAGTCGCGGCAGTCATCGCGATGAGATAATCTTTGCCGTATTCTCTCAAGTTGCTTTTATCCATCGTAAACTCTAAGCCTACCTCGATCATGATATAGGCGAGCACGGTGAGTGTAATGGGATGGATAAAGGAATGATAAGGGGATAGATCGATGATTTGGGAGAGGATCATCCCCAAAATCATGAGGAGGCTATAAGCTAAGACCTTCAGCATGATTTATCACTCTTCATAGGGCTTTAGCCGTAAAAGCGGAATAGGCCGGCATCATATAGGTCAATTTCAGAGGAGCCGATTGAGGGTTTTCGTTGAAGTCTTGAGGAGAGGCAAGGGAAGTGTCGATGATCCGATACCATGCTTTCCCTTTAGGAGCAGGAGGCAGCTGGATTTCGGCTGCCTTGAATTGGGCATTAAAAGCGATATAGATATATACTTCGGATTGTTTGTCCTTTAAAGTGTAAGCGACAAAGCGGGTTTCTGAATGCCAATCGGGATGCATGGGTTTTTGAGAATGCCAATCGACATCAGCCTGTGTGAGATATTCCTTTTTACGAAAGACCTTGTGCTCTTTACGGAATTGAATAACCAGGCGATGAAATCGCGCGAATCTTTGGTTTTTTTCTAATTCGTCCCATAAAAACCTATTCAAGTCATTATCTTGACAGTAGGTATTGTTATTGCCGTTCCGCGTATGACCATATTCGTCTCCCATGAGGATCATCGGAGTGCCGATAGCGAATAAAAGCGCCATATGTAAATTGCGCATCTGCTGCTCGCGGACATGAAGGATATGAGGATTAGTACTCGGACCTTCTTCACCGCAGTTCCAACTATCATTCTGATCGCTGCCATCGCGATTGTTCTCTCCATTTTCTTCATTGTGCTTTTCCTGATAGGAGACGAGATCTTTAAGCGTAAATCCATCGTGCGCTGTGATAAAATTAATGCTGTGATAAGGCTTTAGATTTTTGCCGTAGACATTTTGTGATCCGCATAGCGCACTGGCAAATGTCCCTGCATATCCATCCGTTCCTTTGATAAACCGACGTACCTCATCGCGGTATTTTCCATTCCATTCCGACCATTTCCCTTCACCTGGGAAGGAGCCGACCTGATAAAGGCCGGCTGCATCCCAAGCTTCTGCAATGAGAAGAGTGTTTTTAAGAACGGGATCCTGTGTGATGAGATGGATTAATGGTGGCATAAGCAAAGGGTTTCCCGTTTCGTCGCGTGTCAAACAGGAGGCGAGATCAAAACGGAAACCATCGACATGCAAGACCTCGACCCAATAACGTAAAGAATCGAGGATGAGCCTGGAGACGATGGGTTGATTAGCATTAAAAGTATTTCCCGTGCCGGAGTAATTCAGATATCCACCTGATGGATCGAGGATGTAATAGATTTGATTATCGATGCCGCGAAAAGAAAAATAAGGACCCTCGCGCGGTCCTTCCGCAGTGTGATTATACACTACATCCAAGATCACTTTAATCCCATTTTTATGCAATTCTTTGACAAGCATGCGAAATTCATCGAGCGCGCCTGTCCAACTATCTGATGCGCAATAGCGGTTCATCGGGGCAAAAAAATTGATCGTGGAATATCCCCATACATTCTTCAGTTGCTCATGCGTTTTGGGATTTTTATTGGGATTTTCCCCTTCATCAAATTCGAATACAGGCATGCATTCAACGGCATTGATCCCTAAACTTTTAAGATAGGGGATTTTTTCTATAAGCCCTAAGAATGTACCTGGATGCTTGACTTTGCTTGAAGGATGCATGGTAAAGCAGCGCACATGCATCTCGTAAATGATTAAGTCTTCCGGAAGGATATCAGGAGAAGTTGCGTTTTCCCAATCAAACGGTGCATCTAGGATGACTTTTCCTCGAGAAAAGCGCGCAACTTGCGCCTCATGCGGTGCACCCCATTGGTTGAGTGTGTTTAATCCTTTGGCATAAGGATCAGAAAGCAGCATATGGGGATTGAAACGGTTTTTCGGATCGTCATTAGCTCCTTCGATGCGATACGCATATTCTACTTGCTGAGAAGTGAGCCCGCGCAATAACACATGCCAAATCCATCCTGTGCGATGGGTGTTTGGATCTAGAGAAAATTCCAAGAAAGCTTCGTTTGCACCAGGCGCAAAAAGCAATAGAGTGACGTGGTCAGCGTGACGTGAAAATAGCGAAAAATTCAGTCCTGCATTTAGTTGGCTCACGCCACTTGCATCCAGTTGGCTTACGCCAAGAGGAATGGGGCTTCCTTTTTCGATCTGGATTTCTTTGGGGATTTTTGCTTGACTGTCAACCACTTATACCCTTAATTTTCTCTAGCAAATCGATTTGGTACATTTAAAATTTTCATATCATTTGTAAAACGAAATTCGCAATCTTTATTTACTTGATAAGTAACATTTTATTAGATAAAATGTAAGTAGTAAAATAGAGAAAAATCATCTTAAAAACACTCTATAAAAACAGATCTCTTGCGAACAGGTTCGGATATTTTTTGTTGAATTTTTTTCTTAGGAAAGCGACACTCAGCCCTTAATCCTTTTTCTAATTAATTTGGGTAAAAGAAGGATGGATTAGCATCATTGTTCGAAAAGATCTAAACTAACATTTCACTGTAGAAGGAGGACATTTCATGTCACTGGAAAATGCCAAACAAAATTTAAAAGAATTCGGCAAAGAGCTCAATCTTGACTTGGTGTTTGACGAAAATTACACGTGTATTTTGGGGATTGATAATACATTCTCCTTACACTTGACTTATGAACCGAATTCAGACCGTCTTTATCTGTATTCCCCTATTTTGGATGGTCTCCCAAAAGATCGAGAGATCAAACTGAAGCTGTACGAATCGCTTCTAGAAGGTTCCATGCTCGGTGGCCAAATGGCTGGCGGGGGTATTGGAGTAGCTGTTCCAGAAGAATTGATCCTCATGCACGCTGTGCTGGAAATGGGAACAGGTTCCGACGCCTCTTCTTTGCGCCGCTTTGCTCCAGTCTTTGTAGAAGCAGTGGAGAAATGGCGAGAAAAAGCAAAAAATATCTGCGAAGGAAGAGAAGTAAAAGAGACAACACCTCCTTCTTCCGGACCGCCAACACCTGGCAAACCAGGCGGACAGTTTATCAAGATCTAAACTAGTTTTACGTTCGCGATGTCAAAATGACCAAAATGATTCGTATTGTCGTCTGTTTTTTAGCATGCACTTTTTCGCTACATGCAGAGGTCGTCCAAAAAGAAGGAAATGCCTTTCTAGAACAGTCGCAGTCCCAATGGGTTCTGCATGTGAAAGGCACTCCTTATGAAATGGGTTTTCAGCATGGAAAGCTGCTCAAAGACCTCATCGAAAAAAATGTGACGGCCTTCATTGACAATGCACCTTCCTCTTTGACATCGCGCATCAATAGTTTTCAACAGAACCTCCCAACGCTAATGAGTTATGTTCCTGAACGCTTTCAGGAAGAGATGCGAGGCGTAGCGGATGGTTCTGGCATTCCTTTGAAAAAGATTATCGCTCTAAACATCTTTCCCGAGATGTTTCATTGCAGCGGGATCACTGTTTCCGATGCAGCGACAAAAAACCAAGACCTCTATCATGTCAGAGTTCTCGATTACTCTATAGGGAAAAACCTTCAAAATACCGCTGTGCTCATGGTCGTCCAACCGGAAAATGGCCATGCGTTTGCCAATGTCTCCTATGCGGGTTTTATCGGCTCTGTCACCGGAATGAACGATCAGCATATCGCGATGGGCGAGATCGGAGGCTGGGGATACGGTCACTGGAATGGCATGCCCATGTCCTTTCTCTTTCGCGATGTTTTGGAAAGAGCCTCGAACCTGGAAGAGGCCAAACAGCTATTAACGGAGACTCCTAGGACCTGCGAATACTATTATATCCTCTCGGATGGAAAAAATAAGACATCTGTAGGAGTGTATGCTACCGAAAGTCAAATCCATTTTATAGAGCCCGGAACGAACTACGCATTGCTTGCCCCTAAAAATCTTCCAGCCAATTACGGCACCAACGGCGATCATGATAAATTTTGTCTTCCTTCCAGTTCCCTTCAGTCCTCGTCGCATCAAACACTGCTTTTTGATTCCGATAAACGCGTAGCTGTGCTTTATCATGCTCAACCGCAGAATTGTTTATTGCTCACGGGCTTTCCGCATCCAGAGCGTTATCCGCTTTTGGTAGAACGCGTACTCTCTTCTTATGGGAAAATCGATGAAAAGGCGCTTCAGGAGATCATCAAATGCCCTATTGCCCGCCCTTCCAATCTCCATAATGCCATTTTCCTTCCTTCCCAGTTGAAATTATGGATATCCCATGCCGGTCCTAATGGTGAACCTGCATGCGATCAGCCCTATTCTGCTTTTGCACTGGCCGATTTACTGCAGTAATAGACCTCTTTCGAATGTACGAAAATTATTCGATTTATTATACTGTTCTCCCAAGAACCTATCTAGATAAAAAGTTTCATAGGTTCAAACCTAATTCTTAGGAGGGACTCCATGGTTTCAGGCGACAGATCGCGGAGCTGTACCAGCTTCGCATGCCCATTTTCTTTCGAATTTCTTGCTTCCTTGAAG
>Ga0209579_10001792_pt1 | contig 17201 bp, 13 predicted proteins | sample Coa_R1_2_FD_187152 | JGI IMG/M metagenome (GOLD analysis project Ga0209579, IMG submission 187152) | Surface soil microbial communities from Centralia Pennsylvania, which are recovering from an underground coalmine fire - Coalmine... | ecosystem: Environmental > Terrestrial > Soil >... | reverse complement strand
GGCAAACTCATCTTCTTAAATATCGCGACCGGCCAGTTCACTTCGGTGCAGGCGAATCCGGATCAAACCGGCGGCGCCAGCAGCATCGTCGCCGTGGGCGACCGGCTCTATATGGCGAATCAGACCGGCGGCACCATCACGACCACGCCTGTCGCCGTGCCTCCTGGCTCTCAGCTTTCGCCGGCGAGCGTTCAGATGAGTCCCGTGAATTTCAAGGTCGACTTGGGAACGCGGTCATTGTCGCTCGATCCAGCCGCGAATTGGCTGCTCTCCGCCAACGAAGGAACGGGAACGATCGTCGCGACCGACCTGACCAGCAACAAAGTGATTTCCCGATTCGACGCCTTGCGAACCTCGTCGGGCGACAACGTCGACGACCATTCGGATCGCCTGGCGGCGCCGAATATGCCGACCATCGCATCGATCACCCCAGCCAGCGGGAGCGCGACCGGTATTTCCAACTCGCTTTCCGTGACGGTTACGGGAACGAACCTGACCGGGGCCGAAGGGGTTCTTTTTATCGATCCCGCGACCATTTCGGGCATCACGCGCGGAAACGGCAACGTGAATCGCGGCAACGAAGGTGTCAGCGACCCGGCGATCGTGGTGAGCAATATTCAGGTAAACGCTACGGGCACGGCGGTCACGGCGCAGCTTCAGATCGCCGCAAACACGCAGCCCAGGACTCGCGCGGTGCGCGTGCTGACGCCGAATGGTGAAACGAGCCTGACCAACGCTCCCACGTTCGCAGTGAAGTAGCAGCGTAGGAAGCCAGCTGTGCGGCCCGCTTCCTTCTAATCCGCGGGTTCCGGCACAGAACCGCGAGCGCCAGCGAGCGGGTTTAGAGCAACTCCGCTGCGCTAAAAAAGAACGGGATTTCGACGGCCGCCGTCTCCGGCGCATCCGATCCGTGGACGCAGTTCCGCTCGATGCTCTTCGCGAATAGCTTGCGGATGGTCCCCTCGGCCGCGTTGGCGGGATTGGTCGCGCCCATTGTGTCGCGCCACTTCTTGATGGCATCGGGCGCTTCCAGCACCATCACCACGACGGGCCCTTCCGTCATGAACTTCACCAGCGATCCGAAGAACGGCCGCTCGCGATGAACGCCGTAGAAGTTCTCGGCCTCAATCTGGCTAAGCCGCTTCATTTTCATTCCGACGACGGTGAATCCGGATTTCTGAATCAGGGCGAGAATCTCGCCGCTCTGTCCGGCGCCGACGGCGTCCGGTTTGATGATTGCAAACGTTCTTTCCATGATTGTTTTTGTTTTTTATGCGAGCCGCGATTTCACGTTCTCGCCGATTTCCGCCGGAGTGGGGCAAACGGTGACGCCCGCTTCTTTCATCGCTGCGATTTTGTCCTCGGCTTTGCCGCTACCGCCTGAAATGATCGCGCCGGCGTGACCCATGCGGCGTCCGGGAGGCGCGGTCTGACCGGCGATGAATCCGATCACCGGCTTTTTCACGTTCGCCTTGATGAACGCAGCGGCGGTCTCCTCCGCATTGCCGCCGATTTCGCCGATCATCACGATCGCGTGCGTATCCGGATCGTCATTGAACAGCCGGATCGCATCGGTAAACGATGTCCCGATGATCGGATCGCCGCCGATGCCGATGCACGTCGATTGTCCAATGCCGAGCTTGGTCAATTGTCCGACCGCTTCATACGTCAGCGTGCCCGATCGCGAAACTACGCCGACATGACCCTGCAAATGAATATGGGCAGGCATAATGCCAATTTTGCACTTACCGGGCGAGATAATTCCGGGACAATTCGGTCCAATTAATCGCGTATTCGGATGAGTCGAGAGATAAGACCACGTCCGAATCATATCGGCTGCGGGAATGCCCTCTGTGATGCATACGACGAGCGCAATTCCTGCATCGGCCGCTTCCATGATCGCGTCGGCGGCAAACGGCGGCGGCACGAAGATGACGGACGCGTTCGCTCCGGTGGCCTTCACGCCATCGGCGACGGTGTTGAATACCGGCAGGTCCAGATGCGTCTGCCCGCCCTTGCCCGGCGTAACGCCACCGACGACTTTGGTTTTATATGCGATCGATTGCGATGCGTGGAAGGTCGCCTCTTTCCCAGTGAAGCCTTGAAAGAGAACGCGCGTGTTTTCGTTGACCAGGACGCTCATTTCGCCAGCCCTACCACTTTCTGGGCCGCGTCGCGCATCCCGTCCGCTACCGTGAAGTTGAATCCCGATTCCATTAAGATCTTGCGCCCCAACTCGACGTTGGTTCCCTCCATCCGAACCACGATCGGTACTTTAATCGAGAGCTCGTGCGCCGCGGCGACCACGCCGGTCGCCAGTGTGTCGCAGCGCAGAATGCCGCCGAAAATATTGATCAGCACTGCCTTCACGGCTTTATCGGAAAGCAGAATGCGGAACGCGTTCTTGATCTGTTCGGCATTGGCGCCGCCGCCGACGTCCAGGAAATTCGCGGGCGCGCCGCCGGCGTACTTGATGATGTCCATGGTCGCCATCGCGAGGCCAGCGCCATTCACCATACAGGCCACGTTGCCGTCGAGTTTGATGTAATTCAGGCCGAATTTCGAGGCTTCCACTTCGAGCGGATCTTCTTCGTTCAAATCGCGCAAATCCAGAAGATCTTTGTGACGAAACATCGCATTGTCGTCAAGATTCATTTTCGCGTCGAGCGCGAAGACTCTGTTGTCCTTGGTGACGATGAACGGATTGATCTCCGCCAGCGACGCGTCCAACGCCTCATTGGCGCGCGCGAGAGCCATGATCGCCGCGGCAGCGGGATTCACCGCCGGACCGTCGATCCCGATGCCGAATGCCAGTTTGCGTGCCTGAAACGCGCTCAGGCCCAGGCCCGGCTCGATCGCTTCCTTTAAGATTCGCTCGGGAGTTTTCGCGGCAACCTCTTCGATCTCGACGCCCCCATCGGCTGAAGCCATGAAGACGTTTTTCCCCACCGCGCGGTCGAGCACGATTCCGAGATACAGTTCTTTTTCGATCGGCAGAGTCTCTTCGACGAGCAATGTCTTTACGACGCGGCCCTCGGGCCCGGTCTGATGCGTCACCAGCGTCATGCCGAGAATCTTTTCCGCGATCGCTCTGGCCTCCGCGGCGTCTTTGGCGATCTTGACGCCGCCGCCTTTGCCGCGTCCGCCCGCGTGGATCTGCGCCTTCACCACTACGCTGCCGCCGAGCTTCTTCGCAACCGCTTCGGCTTCGGCGGGCGTGACAGCCACTTCTCCTCGGGGCACAGGAACATTGTGCCGGGCCAACAAGGCTTTGGCCTGATATTCGTGTATCTTCATTGCAATGTTGTGAGAAACTCCTACTATAACATCCTGAATGTCTCTCCTGCCTTTTCTGCATCGAGTCTCCACTCGCGAAAATCTGAGCGCATCAGAGGCGCACGCAGCCATGAGCGTGATCCTCGAAGGAGCCGCGACGGAGCCGCTGCTGTCGGCGTTTTTGATCGCGTTGCGGATGAAAGGCGAGACCGCCGTGGAGCTGGCCGGATTCGCCCGGGCGATGCGCGAACGCGCCGTATTCGTCGATGCCGGGCCCGATGTAATCGATACCTGCGGCACCGGCGGCGACAATGCGGGCACGTTCAATATTTCGACGGTCGCCGCGCTGGTGATGGCGGGCGCGGGGGCGCGAGTGGCGAAACATGGCAACCGGTCGATCACCAGCAGGACTGGCAGCAGCGCGGAGATGATGGAGGCGCTCGGCGTCCGCTTCGCGATGTCGCCCGAAGAAGCGGCGTGCGCGGTGCGGGAAATCGGCATCGGCTTCCTGTTTGCGCCGCACCTGCACCCTGCCATGAAGCACGCGCAGCCGGTGCGCCGCGAGTTGAAATTACGGACGGTTTTTAATCTGTTGGGGCCGCTGGTGAATCCGGCGCGCGCGCAGGCGCAGGTGATCGGCGCGCCGTCCCCGGAAACCGCGCGGCTGATGGCGGAAGCTTTGGCCGAATTGGGCACGCGCCGCACGTTTGTGGTGCACGGTCACGACGGACTGGATGAGATTACGACGACGGCGCCCACCGATGTCTACGAAGTTTCCACGGGCCGCGTCGCGAAGGCTGTCTGGACGCCGGCTGATTTCGGCGTGCCGCATGCGTCAATGACAGCGCTTGCCGGCGGCGATCCGGCTCGCAATGCTGAGATCGCCGGGCAGATTCTCGGTGGAGAAAGGAGCCCCGCGCGAGACATTGTCCTGGTGAACGCGGCTGCTGGGCTGGTCGCGGCGGGGATCGCAAAGGATCTACGCGCGGGGATGGACGCGGCGGCTGATTCGATCGATTCGGGGGCTGCGAGTGACCGACTGGCTCGGCTACAGGAGAAATTTCCGCTGAGTTAGGGGCTGAGAGGCACGTGATGACCCGACTCGCTGCCGCTCGCGGCTCCGTGTGGGCGATCGCTGGCACGGAACCGCGCACGAGAGTAAGCGGGTGGTCCTACACACGGTTAGGGCGCCGACGTGGAGAATCCGCAGGCTTGTGCTGCTGCGCGGAGCTGGCGGTCGTGAGTGAGGAAGGTCAACCTATCGCCCGTGTCTTCCTGCCAGAGCAAGGCGGTGGCAAGGTGAATTGCGTCGAGCGTGCCAACAACGGTCGGAAAAGCAGCGGCCGCGCGCACCAAGACTGCTGGGAAAATCGGTAAGATATCCACCTTGCCGAGCCAAATCTCGGCAAGATCCAAAAGTTCGTTGGCGTCTTTCGGCTCCAGTTTCTTTTCGACCTGATGCCGACGGATCACTCGCGTGAACTCAAGCCGGATCAGTTCACTCGCAATAGAGGCTCCAAAAGCTTCTGGCTCCGGAAGGCGGTTGGGTTCCTTCATAAGCCAAGCAATTAGGACCGATGAATCGAGATAGAAAAAGCCCACACGTTACTTCTTGAACCAATCGTCAGACCGATCTCGACGCATCCAGCGCAACGTCTCCTCGATAACCTCGGGAGTAATCTTGCTGAGATCGGGCTTTGGCATTTTATCCAGCAGACGCTGAGCCTCCGCCCTGGTGAGTCGCGCGGGGATGATGGGCAAGCGCGGCTTGCTGCCCTGAAGCGCCACCACGCGCGCGATCGGCCGTTCGCGATCCTTAACCAGGATCTCTTCGCCATTCTCGGCCAGCCGCAAATAGTAGCTCAGGCGAGCCTTCAGCTCGGCGATCTTGACTTCCTGCATACTTGACTAATTATAGTCACATCTAGTCAAGTTGCTACTCGACGCGGATTTCGATCTTCGATCCGTCCGCCCCGCCGAAATAGACACGCTGCGTGGCTTTCACGAAATCGCTGGACAAGGCCTTGGGAATCTCCATGAACTTCTGCGGATTTCGATCCGTCAGCGGAAACCACGAGCTTTGAATCTGCACCATGATGCGATGCCCCTCGCGCCAGGTATGCGCGACGTCGGGAAGGCGGAAGGTGATGCGGTCCGGCTTGCCGGGTTCGAAGGCAACCGGCTTTTCGAAGCTCTTTCGATATTTGCCTCGGAACGGTTCGCCCCGGATAAGTTCCTGGTAGCCGCCCATCTTCACGGCGTTCGGCGGGCCCGTCGGTGGACCGGGAGGGCCGTTCGGTGCCGCGCGCGGCGCAGGAGGGGCGTTGTAGTCGGGGTAATCATCCGGGTAGACGTCGATTATCTTGACGACGAAATCGGCGTCGGTTCCGGTGGTGGAAACCTTCAGATCGATCGAGATCGGGCCCGATGCCGTAAGGTCGTGATCGAGCTTCTCCGACTTGTACACCAGCACGTCGGGCCGCGCCGCCGCGAAGCGCTGGTCTTCGGTCATGTAGCTGTTCAGCACGCCGTAGTTAACGAATCCGACGTAGGGAACCGGTTTGTTCGGATCGGCCAGATACTCATCGAAACCGGATTGCGCCGGGTGCTGCCAACCGAGTTTTCCCTTGTCGTCGAGATACAGCGCTCGCGTGTTGGCGGCGCGCGGCGGCCAGTCGTTAAACTTGCGCCATTGATTCACGCCGGTCTGAAACATCCAGGCCTTAGGGAATTTGCCGTCGCCTTTGCCTTTCAGGTGGTACATGAAGAACGGAAATTCGATGTTCTGTCGGTAGTAGAGTCCGGTCTTCGATCCAAACGTGACGTTGCCGAGTTTGTCGCCATCGCCGCGAGCGAAGCCGCCATGATTCCAGGGGCCCATCACCAGCATCAGATCCTTGGGCGGCTGATTCTTCTCCATGAAATCGAACTGGCGGAGCAAACCCTGCGGATCTTCCGTGTCGTACCAGCCGCCGACCAGCATCACGGCGGGTTTGATCCCTTTTAAGTGTTTCCAGATGGCGCGCGATTGCCAGAAATCGTCGTAGGTGGAGTGCTCCAGATTCAGCAGCCAGAGCGGCTGTTTGTGTTTGAAAAATTTCTCGTCGAAGTTCGCGAGCGATCCGACGCTCAAGAAAAAATCGTAGCCGTCCGGCGTGCCGGGATCGAAGCGCACCTGGTTCGCGGGTGGCGGCTCGGGATCACCTTCGCGCAGCTTAAACCCGTTATAGAAGCCAAAGCGATGCGCCAGCATGAATGCGCCGTTATGATACACGTCGTCATTCATGTAGTAATCGCTGACGGGCGCCTGCGGGGAAACGGCAACCAGCGCCGGATGCGCATCGATCATTCCCGCTGTCGCATAAAAGCCGGGCTGCGAGATTCCCCACATCCCTACCTTGCCGTTGTTGCCGGGCAGATTCTTCACCAGCCAATCGACCGTGTCGTAGGTGTCGCTGCTCTCGTCGATATCCTTGATGCCCTTCTTCATCGGATTATGAGGGCGCAGCAGGCTGTATTCGCCTTCGCTCATGAAGCGGCCGCGGATATCCTGATACGCAAAAATGAACTTCTCTCGCGCGAAGAATTCCGACGGGCCCAGGTTTTCACGATACTGATCCGGGCCGTACGGGTGGACGTTGTAGGGCGTGCGATCGAGCATGATCGGATAGGTTTTGCCGTCGGTGAACACATCCTTGGGGATGTAGACGGAGGTGAACAGCTTTACGCCGTCGCGGACAGGGATGCGGTATTCGAACTTGGAATAATTTTCACGGATGTAAGCGGCGTTAACCGGCGGCATAGCGCCGCCGCGCGGAGCACTTTCTCGGGGAGCATTGTCTTGGGCGAAGACAGAACATGTGCCCAGAAGCAGCAGCATTGGAACACGCATTGCAGCAATTTTAGCAGGGAGCATCCCGGCAAAAGCAGCTACGATTAGGCACGGCATGCAAAATACACGCGTCGTCCTCACGGCCCTCGGTGGACCGGAGGTCCTTAGGATAATCGAAGACGATGTCCGCGATCCAAGCACCAAAGAGGTGCGCGTCCGGATTCTTGCGGCAGGTGTTGTCTTCGCCGATGTTCTGATGCGCCGCGGGATGTATCCCGGCTCGCCTGCTCCGCCCTTTTGTCCCGGCTATGAGATCGCAGGGGTGGTCGAATCGTGCGGACCAGGCGTCTCTCAGTGGAAGCCCGGTGATTCGGTCGCCGCACTGACTCAGACTGGGGGATATTCCCGCTACATCGTGTTGCCCGAATCAGAACTGGTGCGGGTTCCCGAAGGGATCGATCCCGCCGAGGCGGTCAGTCTGGTTCTTAATTACAGCACCGCGCACCAATTGATCTATCGCATCGCCAGGTTGCGCCACGGCGACAGTGTGCTGATTCACGGCGCCGCGGGCGGGGTGGGGACTGCTGCGCTACAGCTTGGCTCGATCGCAGGGTTGAAGATGTTCGGGACCGCGTCAAAAGCCAAGCACCCGCTGGTGGCCGCGCTCGGCGGCATACCTATTGATTATCGAACCGAGGATTTCGTGGAGCGCGCCGCCGGGGTCGATGCCGTCTTCGATCCCATCGGCGGCCGCAACTGGCTGCGATCCTATCGGACGCTTGGGAACGGTGGACGGATGATCGGTTATGGAATGTCGGCGGCGATAGGAGGCGGGCACAGACATGTGGTCCTCGCGGGTGCGAGCTTTGCATTGCTCACGGCGCTGCGTCTGCTTCCCGGAAAATCCGCTCGCTGGTACAGCATCACGACGGAGAAGAAGAAACACCCTGAGTGGCTCCCTGAGGACCTCACCCAATTGCTGGCGATGCTGCGCGACAAGTCCATTCATCCGGTGATCGCGGAACGGCTGCCGCTATCGGGCGCGGTCCGGGCGCATGAGCTGCTCGAACGTGCGTCCGTCAGCGGAAAGATCGTACTGATGTGCCAGGAATGACCTGCGTTTCTGGCCGCAGATACCGCCGATGCACGCGGGTACGAAATTGTCTTTCTTGATCCGCGTCTATCGGCGTGTATCTGCGGCCAGCATCAGAAGATCAACTTCAGGCCGAATTGAATCTGCCGCGACGTGGTGGTCGTCGTGGTGATTAATCCCGCCGTCGAGCTGACGTTGGTGCCGGAGAACACGATCGCATTCGGGGTCCCGAAATTTGCACGGTTCAGCGCATTAAAAAATTCGGCGCGGAATTGCAAGCTGGTTCGCTCCGCGATGGCGGTGGTTTTGAAAAGCGAAACGTCCAGATCGGCGAGACCGGGCCCGGTGTAGACGCCGCGGCCGAGGTTGCCGTAGGTGCCCGGCGTCGGAAGAGAGAACGCGGCGGGGTTGAACCACTGGTTCGGGCTGCTCAGAATAATGGGACCGCTGAACGATGTATTGACGTTGGGCCGGTCAGGATTGCGCGTGTCGCCGTCGCCGGAGCGGTTCGATCCAACCTGCGGCGTGAATGGAAATCCGGTCAGCAGCGTCAGGATTCCGTTCAACTGCCAGCCGCCGATCAGCTTGCCTTCGATGCCATGCATGCCGCGGCCGAAGGCAAGTTCGTAGCTGGAAGAAATGCTCGCCTGGCTGGTGATATTCAGCGCCGACGGACCCCAGTCGCGGCCGAGATCGTTGCGATCGAGAATCATCTGCGCCTGATTGTTGGCCTGCGCGCCGGTCAGGCCCGAATTCATGTCCAGATTCTTCGACCATGTATAGTTGCCGCGGAACTGCAGGCCATGGCTGAAGCGATGACTCACTTCGGTCTGCAGCGCCTGGTAGCTGGTGTTGCCTTCCGTGTACCAGAAGAACCCCGCGCCCAGATACGGATCGGGACGGCCTTGTACGGGGATGTATTGCGCGCCTTGCGGGACGCTTCCCCGGGTGGTCCCCGGGGTTCCGCCGGAAACGCAGCCGGCTGCGGTCTGGCAAACCTGCGCGGGAATGTCGTTGGGATCGACGCTGACAAATCCGTGATAGCCGAACGACCCGACATAGGCGACGCGCAGCGATGTATTATGCGTGAGCTGCTGCTCGATGGTCAGGTTCCATTCGTTGACCGCGGGCGTCTTTGCGTTTGACTGGAAGCCTTGCGGCGCGTAGGTGGTGCACGGCGCCGGAACGGTCGCGCTGCATTGGGGCGCGGGCTGCACGCCGGGGATCACCGGAATCAACGCCGGCAGGGATGCATTCGTGTAGGATACCGATCCATTGGTCGGGGGCACGGTGTTCACCAGGAAGCTGAGATCGTCGATCAGCGAATAGTAAATGCCGAATCCGGCGCGGATGGCGGTCTTGCCTTTGCCGAACGGGTCCCACGCCAGAGCGACGCGCGGAGCGAACAGCTTCTTCGCGTTATTCTCGGTCAGGATCGAATTGCCGACTACCGTATTCGGCAGCAGCACCCCGCTGGAATCGGTGATGTAATTGGCGGCCCGGCCGGAAACCTCGTTCCATCCGTTGGTGAACTCGTGACGAATTCCCAGTTGCACGGTCAAGTTCGGGCGAAGCTTGATGGAGTCTTCGAAATACCAGGCGCCCATGTAACTGCGCCATCCCAGCTCGTTCGGCGCCGGCACAACCTGGAACGAAGTGACGGTGCCCTGCAGAAACGTAGTCAGACTCGCGAAGCTGGCCTGGCCGAGCTGGCGCGAGGCGCTGTCTTCGTTGTCACGCAGCCGCTGGAGCCACACACCGGTGCTGATCTGGTGCTTGCCTTTGATGATCTGCACGCCATCGGTATAGGTGAACAGATTCCGGCGGTTCCACGATCCGGCGGCGTTGTTCGGTCCGGCGGAGGTGATGGCGGAAAGGCCCGTGGTGGTGACGCCGCCGCCGATAACCAGCCCGCCCGGTCCCGCGCCGGTGACGAAGGAACTGCTCGCTGGAAACTGCACAAACGGCACCGAGCTGAAATTGAATTCGCCGCGTGAAAATCCGGCCGTGAAGGTGTTCAGAATTTGCGGCGAGAATATATGCGTTTCCTGGATGCTGGCCACCTGGCTGCGGAGAGCCTCATACGATCCGAACAAAGGATCGGCCAGCGGGATGATGCTGTTTCCGTCGTCGATGGTATAGGCGATGGAGAGCGTATCCTGCGGCCGCAGGTCATAATCCGCGCGCGCGGTGCCGAAATTCTCGTGGATCGAGGACCTGGGGTTGTTGTAGGAGAGAGCGATGCCGCTGCCCAGGTTGGGACCGTTCGGAACGGGCCAGTACGACATGTACTGAAGCATTGCCGGATTCAGATTCGTGACCCGGGTGGGAACGCCCGACGCGTTCGGCAGATTTCCCAGACGCGCCTGCGCGTCCGGCACTTCGCTTACGCTGCTCAGCGCCAGCGCCTGCCGGAATCCCTCGTAGTTGCCGAACAGGAACAGTTTGTCCTTCTTGATCGGCCCTCCCAGCGCGCCTCCGAACTGATTCCGGCGGAACGGAGGAACGAAACCCTGGTCGAAGAAATTGCGCGCATCGAGCGCGCTGTTTCTCAGGAATTCGAAAGCCGAGCCGTGCAGGGAATTCGTACCCGACTGCGTCACCACGCTCACCTGCGCGCCCGCCCGCTTGCCGTATTCGGCCCCGTAGGTATCGGTCAATACGTTGAATTCGCGCACGGCGTCGATTCCCAAAAGCTGGCCGCTGACGCCGCCCGGCGAGATGGCGAGCTGGCTGGCGCCGGTATATTCGATGCCGTTCATCAGGAACAGATTTTCCGAGGTGCGCCGTCCGGCGACCGAGAAGGTGTTTCCGTCGCTGGTGCTGGTGTTGGCGCTTTTCATGGCGCTGTAGTTAACGGTGCCCGGATTCAGCGCGATCAGATTATCGAAGCTGCGGCCGTTCAGCGGAAGATCCTTCACGGCGCGTTCGTTGACCATTCCGGACACGGGCGCGGTGGTGGTGTTCACGACCGGAACTTCGTCGGTGACCGTGACCTGCTGCACGATCTCGCCGACCTCCATGCGAACATTAACCACGGCTTCCTGGCCCACCGCGAGATCGATGCCGGTGCGCACCACGGACTTGAATCCGGTCTTTTCGACCTTGACTTCATGCCGGCCGAGCGCGAGCGAGAGTGCGCGGAAGTTGCCGTCATCGTCGCTGGCGACAACGCGTGTGGCGCCGGTTTCCAGATTCTTGACCGTTACGGTTGCGCCGTGCACGACGCCTCCGCTGGGGTCCTCGATTTTCCCGGTGATCGCGGCAGTCACTTGCGCCGCCGTGGGGAGTGCGCACAGCATCAGAGTCGTAAGCAGAACATACAACGATACGCGATTCTTCAAGACGGACCTCGCTTCGTGGCTTTGGCTGTTACCCGCTGGCAGGCGTGAACTGTTCGGAGCCCAGCATGCGAATGCCGCGGCTTTCGCCCATGCCCCAGCCGATCGCAGCCATGCGTTCGGGGTTCGCGCTGAACACGATATGGAAACTGCTCGGGTCATCGGGCGCCGCAGGCGGTTTCCCCTTCAATGGGGACACCAAAGCTAAGTACTTAAGGATAGTATAGATGTTCCCTTCTTCGGGCAAGGTTATGTCGTACTCCTGGGTCTGAAAACGGACGTGCGTTCCGTGCTCGGCCAGTCGAAACGCCAGGAACGCGGCGCAGTCCAACGCGGATTCGAACCAGGCTGTGGATTCAAGCGGCACGTCGAGGTCGAAATAAATCAAAACCCGGTGATCCTGTTCCCGCGCGAATTCGCGAACTTGCAGATCGCCGGTGTGCGCCGTGGCTTTCCAGTCGACGTGGCGCGCGCTTTCCATGGCTTCATAGGGCCGGATGCGATAGAAATCGTGGCCGCGCCCGCGTTGCAGGGCTTCCATTTCTCCGCTGACAGACACCAGCAGCGCTTCGAAGCCGGGCTGCGGATCGATACACGGATAAACGATGACGTCGTGGCGCGCCGTTACGTTTTCACGCCGCTCAGCGAATCCGAACGGGAAACGGGTGGAGAACTGGAAGCTTCGTTCCCGATGCGCCCCGCGCTTAGGGAAATACAGCTCGACCGATTCCTCCAGCACCGCGCCGCCGGGGATCACCGGGAAATAGAGAATGGATTCGAGCCCGCTCTGCGGCGCGCCGGCCAGGTGGATGCTGAACGACGGCACCCAATGCTTCAGATTTTTAAGTCGAATGCCGGCGCGAATCCGGCGGCGCGCGGAGATGTGCTCCGGCAAGACCAAATCAAGCTCCAGCCCGGCGAGCCCCAGGCGGCTGATGAATCCGGAGACCAGGAACGTGGAGAACATCGCCGCCAGAATCAGGAACAGAAGGTTGTTCGCGGAGAGGAACGCAGCCAGCGTGACCACGGCCAGCGTCGCGACGTAGCCGATACCGGCGCGGGTGATCCGCTGGCGCAGCCCCTGGGTCCAGGCGAAGGGCAGCGCGCCGGGAAGCTTCTGCAGCCAAGTGGTCACATCCACAAGGCTAGCCTATTCGTATCGCAGGGCCACCATCGGGTCGATCTTCGCGGCCCGGCGGGCGGGAAGATAACCGGCCAGAATTCCGACCGCGGCCAGAACCGCGGCGGCCGCGACGAAGGAGGCCGGATCGAGCGCGGTTAGCCCGAACAGAAGGCTCTTCACCAGCCGCGTGGATCCGGCGGCTGCGATGATCCCAACGATGGCTCCGGCGCTGACCAGGAACATCACCTCGCGTAGGATCATGGACACGACGGTCGAAGCGCCGGCGCCCAGCGCCATCCGGATGCCGATCTCGTTGGTGCGCCGTGCGACGGCGTACGACATGACGCCGTACAGTCCGATCGCGGCAAGCGTGATGGCGAGCAGGCCGAAGAATGCGGAAAGATTCGCGATCAGGCGCTCCTGCACCAGAGTCGAGTCGATCAATTCTCTGGCGTCCTTGATGCTCAGGACCGTCAGATTGCGGTTCACCGCCTGAACTTCGCGGCGCAAGGCGCTGCCGATGTCGCCAGGATGCGCCGAGGTCCGGATCTCGAAATTGGCGGCGCTGATTGCATCGATAGGCTGGAAGTAGGAGACGTAGTAGCGTCGGACCGGCTCGGCGCGAAGATCGTGATCCTGCACATCGCGAACGACGCCGACGATTTCCAGATCGAACCCGTCGGCCTTGATGTGACGGCCTACCGGATTCTGGTCCCGGTAGTAAGACTTCGCCATGGTCTCGTTGATCACAATGGCTCGCGGCGCGTTAGGGAGATCGCGGTCGGAGATATCCCGGCCCGCCAGAATCGGGATTCCTGTGTGGGTAAAATAGCCCGGACCGACCTGATCGAACCGGCATTCGCGATCGTCGTCCGATGCCGGCACGTATCCGGGGACATCGACGTGATTCATGGACTCGGTTCCCGAAAACAGGCCATTTTCGGAGAACGTCGCTTCGCGCACTTCGGGTAAGACTGCGATTCGGTCGAGGATCGTTTTCACGGCTCGACCAACCTCGTCTCCGCGATAGCCGGCGCTGACCGGATCGATCTGCATGAGGACGAGATGATCGGGATTGTAGCCGAGATGTTCCGCCTGGAGATTGTAAAGCGTCCGGAGAAACAGGCCGGTTCCGATCAGCAGCAGCATCGATACGGCGACCTGCGCGGCGACCAGGAATTTGGCCACCGAGACTTTCGCGCCCGTGGAACCGCGGGACGTTTCCTTCATGGTATCGGCGAGCGTGATGCGGGTCGCGCGAAACGCCGGAGCGAGGCCGAACAGAACGCCCGTGAGCAGCGAAATGCCGGCGGTGAAGCCGAGCGTCCGCAGATCCGGCTCGAAAGAAATGTTTAACGGGCGGCCGACCTCGGACAGGAGTACGAGCACTGCTTTTGTGCCGAAGTATGCGATGCCCAGGCCGAGCAATCCTCCCAGGGCTGCCAGCGCCAGGCTTTCGGTCAGCAACTGGCGAATCAGCCGCACGCGGCCGGCGCCCATTGAAAGCCGGACTGCGATCTCCCGTCTTCGAGCGGTAGCGCGGGCAAGCAGGAGATTGGCCACGTTCAGGCAGGCGATCAGCAGAACCAGTCCCACCACGGTCATCAGCACCTGGAGGGGCGCGGAGAATTGTCGCCGGATCTGGCCGAAGCCTTTTTCACCGGATTCGATGACAATCTTGGCCTCGAAGATCTGGCGCCTCTGCCTCTCCGTCATCTTGCTGCCTGCTTCATCGATCATCACCTGGCGGAAGAGAGTGAGCAGCCGGGCGCGCGCCTGTTCCTCGGTCACACCCGGTTTGCGGCGTCCCATGATATTCACCCACACCGCATTTTTTTGACGCAGGAATGGCCGGCCCGGCATCACGGACCCCTGCATCATCATCGGTATCCAGATATCGGTGGAGGCGCCGACTGTATCGCCGAAAAACTCAGGCGGAGCAACACCCACGATAGTCAACAGAGCTCCATCGAAAGACTTCAGGCCTGATTTCTGATTGGGGTTGTCATACACGTCGAGCCCGCTGGTGCCGCCGTTGGTCATGCCGGTCCGGACCTGGATCTTTTTTCCGAGTGCGTCCGGCGCCCCGCCGAAGACGCGTTTCCAGTAGCCATAGCTGATTACGGCAACCGGGCTCGATTCCGGCGCGCGATCGTCTTCCGCGAGGATTGTCCGGCCCAGTGCCGCCCAGACGCCCAGGGTCTCGAAATAGGAGCCAGAAACCAGTTCGCCGGTGGCGAGCCCGGAAGGGTTGCCCGGAATCGTCACCTCCATTGCGGGCATCAGGTGCATGCCGAGGATTCCGGAGAACACGTCGTTGCGATCGCGGATCTGTTCGAAGGTTGGATAGGACAATAGCCGGCGCATCACCAGCAGCTCATGCGCGTCGCGGACGGGGAGCATGCGCAGCATCACGTGATCGATCAGGCCAAAAATAGCGGTATTCGCTCCGATTCCCAGGCCGAGCGATAGCGCCGCAATTGCGGTGAATCCGGGGCTGCGCCGCATTTGGCGGAGCGCGTAGCGCAAATCCTGCCAGAAATATTCAAGAGAACGAAAGCCCCACATTTCGCGGCTGAGCTCCTTTACGATTCCGATGTTTCCGAATTTGTGGCGCGCCTGATGATGATCGCCGGTTTCCGCGGCGCGCATTTCCATGTGGAAACGGATTTCTTCGTCCAGGTCGCGGTTCAGAGCGCGGCGCTGGAACAGGAACAGAAGTCTGCGCCAGAGTTCGCCCATGGGATCAGGCCGGTTGAATGACTTTGGTAATCGCGCGCACGGCATTTTCGAACGCGGCGATTTCGGTGTTGAGCTGACGGCGTCCGGCAGCGGTCAGGTGGTAGTAGCGGGCCCGCCGGTTGTTCTCGGTCTGCTTCCATTCCGCGGAAACCCAGCCCTTCACCAGCATTCGCTGCAACGCCGGATAGAGCGAGCCTTCTTCCACCTGCAAAACGTCGCCGGAGGTCTGCTGAATATAGTCGGCGATGCCGTAGCCATGCATGGGTCCAAGACGAGCCAAGGTTTTCAGGACCAACATGTACAGCGTCCCGGGAGGGATTTCTGAGCGTGTTCCCATAGTGTGACTACCCTAGTTAGACTATGCTAACGCGAATCGGTTAGCTCTGTTTCGCGACCCGGCCGATGGCGTTGACGAGTTTTCGATAGGGAATCTTGTCGAACGAGTCGAAGGCGATCCATTCGCCGTCGCGCCAGCTCGATCCGTGCCAGCGGAGCAGGATGGACAGGTGTTCGGGATTCGGCGTTCCGGCGGGCTCGAGACCGGCGATCATGTCGCGGATGCGGTGGTCCAGAGACTGTCCGGCGCCTTCAGACACGGGAAGCGCGCGCGGATCCTGCCAGCGGCCCGAGAGCATGAACCACAGGTCGACCGTTTCCGCCTCCGAAGATGGAACCACTGCGACACCGTTGGTTTGCTCAGCCGTGCGCGCCAGATCGCCGGCCAGGGTCTGTACTTCACGGATTCGTTCGACCCGCTGATGCAGGCGCTCGGCGTCTTCGAACTGCATTTCGGAACTGGCGCGATCGCGGGCGGTTTCGGCGCTGTCGATGAGCGAAGCGCCGCGGGTGCGCAGGAACAGCTCGACGCGGGAGGCTTCGCCGCGATATTCGTCGAGCGACACGGCCTGCTGGCAGGGGCGCAGGCAGCGGTTCATTTCGCCGTAGATGCATCCGGGATGTTCGGGCGAAGGCGCCAGGTTTTCCTCGCAGCGGCGGAGCTGGAAAAGGTCGAGCATCGCCCCATCGAAGTGTTCGGCGGCGGCGCGGCTCCCGAAGGGTCCGAAAAAGAGACCTTTGCCGAAACGCGTTGTGATCATCGTTCTGGGGAACGGATTATCCAGCGTCAGGCGAAGAAACACCGGGGGACGCAGACGCGTCAGGCGTGGCCAATCGTCGGGAAAATAGCGCTGGGCGAGTTCGAGGTGTATGAGAGTCGCTTCGATTTGGGAGCCGGTGGGCCAGTATTCGATGCGCTCGACTACGCCGCGCAGATTCAGGACGCGTGAAGCACGGTCCCGCTCCGAAATCAGGCGCTTCAGACGGCGGCGGAGGAGCGCAGTGCGGGCCAGGTAGGGATTTCCTTGAGCCGCCCAGACGAGAAAAACCGCGGGACGATCGGGAATTAAGTCGAGTTCGGAGGGCAAAGCGGTGATGGGGTCCCGCATCGCCTCCGATTCTAGCGAACCTTCTGAACACTTCCTTCGTCTATATCGCGATGAGCCACGATTTCGATCTGGCGGTGATCGGGGGAGGGGCAGCGGGACTCGCCGCGGCCCGATTGTCGGTCAGGCTCGGGGCGCGGACGGCGCTGGTCGAGTCGAATCGTCCGGGTGGCACACGCAATTGGACGGGATGTATTCCGAGCAAGGCCCTGATCAAGGCCGCGCGCGTCGCGCACCTGATGCGGACGGCGCAGCGGTTTGGGATGGCAGCGCATGAGCCGGAGGTCGATTTTCCATGCGCGATCGGGCGGGTGAAGGCGATTTGCGAGGAGGCGCGCGCTGACGAAGATCC
>Ga0209579_10001791_pt1 | contig 17212 bp, 20 predicted proteins | sample Coa_R1_2_FD_187152 | JGI IMG/M metagenome (GOLD analysis project Ga0209579, IMG submission 187152) | Surface soil microbial communities from Centralia Pennsylvania, which are recovering from an underground coalmine fire - Coalmine... | ecosystem: Environmental > Terrestrial > Soil >... | reverse complement strand
TCCATCGCGTAGTAGCGACCGCAGACCGACGCGATGCGCACGCTGCGATGTTGCGCGTGCATCGCCTCGACCGATGCGAGCGACGGGCCGGCGCTTCGCGGCGGCGTGTCGCGGCCGTCGAGGAACGCGTGCACGACCACTTCGCGAACGCCGCCTTGCGCGGCCATTTCGATCATCGCGCGTATCTGCCGCTCGTGGCTGTGCACACCGCCGGGAGAAAGCAACCCCAGCACATGCAGCGTTGCGTGGCCCTCGCGGGCGGTCTTGACCGCGTCCACGAGCACCGGGTTGCGCGCGAATTCCCCGTCGCGGATGGCGACGTCGATACGCGTGAAATCCTGGTAGACGACACGCCCCGCGCCGATATTGAGATGCCCGACTTCGGAGTTGCCCATCTGTCCTTCGGGCAAGCCCACGCGAAGCTCCGATGCATCGATCGTCGTGTGCGGGCACGTCGCGAGCAGGCTTCGCCAGTTCGGCGCGTTCGCGCGAGTGATCGCGTTGTCGGGCGCGTCCTCGCGACAGCCGAAACCGTCGAGGATCAGGAGGATCGCGCGGCGCACGCTCGGGTGCGTTGACGATGATTGCGGCAAGGGATTCTCTGATACGCGAGCGTCCATGGTCGGCGGGACGACCGATGCAACGGGTGCGCTGCATCGTGGCTTCGGTCGGGTATCGAGCACATTCCCCGAATCGGCTATTGCTATCATTTTAGTCTTTGTCCGCGAGGGCCCGTTCCGTTGCCGAGCATTGCGACCTTCATCGCCAAGAACTGGTTGCTTGTCCTGGTGTTCGTCTGTTCCGGCGCGCTTCTTTTGTGGCCGCTCGTCCAGCGAAAGCTGTCGCCGGGACGCGAGATCAACACGCTCGACGCGACGCGGCTCCTCAACAAGGAAAACCCGCTGGTGCTCGACGTGCGCGAGCCGAACGAGTTTGCCGGCGGCCGGCTGCCGAACGCCGTTCACATCCCGTTGTCCCAACTCGCGGATCGCGGCGGCGAGATCGCGAAGCATGCTTCGCGTCCCGTGATCGTCTACTGCGATCGCGGCGCCAGGTCCGGCGCCGCCGTTGCTGCGCTTGGCCGCATGGGCTTCACGCAGGTGCAATCGCTTCGCGGGGGCCTTCGCGCATGGAAGGATGCCGGGTTGCCGCTAGCGAAATGAATGAGCCGCAGGCACCGAAAGTGACGATGTATACGACGGCTTGTTGCGGCTATTGCCGGCGCGCGGAGCGGCTGCTCGAAACGAAGGGCATCACCGACATCGACAGGATCTACGTCGATACCGAGCCGCAGGAGCGCATCGCGATGATGAAGCGCACGGGACGGCGCACCGTTCCGCAGATCTACATCGGCGACTATCACGTCGGCGGGTACGACGAGCTCGCGGCGCTCGACCGTGCCGGGCGCCTTTCCGAATTGCTGGGCAGCGAAACCGAATGAGTCGGATCGCTTCGTTCGATCGCCGAGTAGAATCGACCGTTTAATCTTCCGGAGCCTGGCACGCATGGCCGATTCGCCCGCACCGAACGCCGATTCCCAACCCGCCCCGGCGGCGGAGGGCGCGACCGCGCAATTCGCGATCGAGAAGGTTTACGTCAAGGACCTGTCGCTCGAAAATCCGGGTGCGCCGCAATCGTTCCAGTTGAACGAAGCGCCACAGGTCGAAGTGGGCCTTCGCACGCGTGCCGAGCAGGTCGCGCCCGACACGTACGAGGCCGTGCTGACGCTTACGGTGACCGCGCGCGCGAGCGACAAGACGGTGTTCCTGGTCGAGGTCGCGCAGGCCGGCGTGTTCGTCATTCGCGGCCTGCCGGCGAATCGGCTGCAGCCCGTGCTCGCGATTCATTGTCCCGCGGTGCTGTTCCCTTACGCACGCGAGACCGTCGCGAGTGCGACGATGCACGCGGGATTCCCGCCAGTGCATCTCGCACCCATCAACTTCGAGGCGTTGTACCAGCAGCAACTTGCGCAGGCCGCGGCCGGCGCTCCCGCTGTCGCCAACTGATTTCTCGAGCACCATGACGTCGCGGGCCGCGCTCCTCGTTGCGCTCGCGTTGCCGCTTGCCGCGACCGCGGCCGATTTCCGCACCACGCGCGACGCGGCGACGATCCTCTACGATGCGCCGTCGGCGCGCGCCAGGCCGCTCTTCGTCTACGGACGCGACGTGCCAGTCGAGACGCTCGTCAATGTCGAAGGCTTCACGAAGGTGCGCGACTGGACCGGAACGATCGGCTGGATGAAGAACGCGGCGCTTTCCGACAAGCGGATGCTGATCGTGCGTGCGCCGGGCGCCGACGTTCGCGCGGCGCCCGACGACAAGGCGCCGATCGTTTTTCGCGCCGATCGCGACGTGCTGCTGGAGCTCGCCGAGCCCGCTTCCTCCCCGATCGGGACCGCGACGCCGGGATGGGTCAAGGTTCGCCATCGCGACGGCCAGACGGGCTACGTGCGCATCGCGCAGGTCTTCGGCTTGTGACGCGCCGCATCGCCGCATCACGCGGATGACGAGCGACGTTGCCGTCCTGGGCGGCGGCGCCTGGGGAACCGCTTTCTCGATTCACCTCGCGACGCGCACGCACGCGCGTCCGCGCGTGACGCTTTACGTTCGCAATGCGCAGGCGGCGCGCTCGATGATCGCCGAGCGCGAGAACCGGCGTTATCTGCCGCGCGTTGCGATCCCGGAAAGCGTGGCGATCACGTCCGATTTCACACAAGCGCGGGGTGCGATCCTGTTCGCGGCAACGCCTGTCTCGGCGTTGCCCGAGCTCGCATCGGCGCTACGCGATGCCGGCGTTCGCGTCCCGCTCGTCTCGCTCGCCAAGGGATTCGTGCCCGCGTCGATCGACGAAGGCGGCTTTGCACTGTCGCATCGGATGCTCGCGTCGACGTGGTCGAATGCCGTCGGTACGGTGTCGGGGCCGTCGTTCGCGGTCGAGGTGGCGCAAGGCCTTCCCACCGCGCTCGTCGTCGCGACCAGCGATGCGTCGCTCACGCGCGACGTCGCGGCGCTTCTTCGCGGCGAGACGCTTCGCGCGTACGAAAGCGACGATCTCGCCGGCGTCGAAGTGGGCGGCGCGGTAAAGAACGTGCTCGCGATCGCCGCGGGCGCAAGCGATGGCCTGGGATTTGGCGACAATGCGCGCGCGGCATTGATCACGCGCGGCCTCGCCGAGGCGGGACGCCTGTCGACTGCGCTCGGCGGCAAGCGCGAGACGCTCACCGGTCTCGCCGGTCTCGGCGATCTGGTGCTCACCTGCACGAGCAACCTGTCACGGAATCGTCGCGTCGGCCTCGCGTTGTCGCGCGGCCAGCCGCTCGCCGCGATCCTCGCGGAGATTGGGCACGTCGCCGAAGGCGTGGGCGCGACACGCGCGACCTGCGAGCTCGCGAAACATCACGGCGTCGACATGCCCATCGCCGACGCAGTGCATCGCGTGCTCTACGACGGGATTACGCCGCGCGATGCGGTGCTCTCGCTCCTCGCGCGCGAACCGCGCCCCGAATGATCGTATTTCGCCGAAGGATCGATCGACGCGCCATGCCGCAACCGTCGTTATCGCGCTCGCGTTGATGTCCGCGCTTGTCGCCGGCGAGGAGACGGATTTCTTTCCGCCGCAAACGCCTGCACGTCCGGTCGTCGACGTACTGCACGGCACGACGCTCGCCGATCGCTATCGCTGGCTCGAAAACGGCAAGGACCAGGAGGTCGCGACGTGGACGCGCGCGCAGCATGCGGCGACGCTCCGCCATCTCGATCGCCATGCGCCGCCGGTGCCGGGCATGAAGGACGAGCTTTCGCTATTTCGACCGCGACAAGACCGATCCATCGCTCGTCAAGCACGGCCGCCAGTTCTTCCAGCGCACGCGCGGCGGGCAGCCGCAGCCGGCGCTCTACACACGGGTTGACGGCCGCGAGATCCTGCTTCTCGATCCGATTGCGCTCGATCCCTCGGGCAAAACGAAGATCGGCAACGTCCGTCGCGACCGCATCTATTTCCGCACGAACGACCACGCGCCGAACTGAAGCTGACGGCGGCAAGCTATGCGAAGCCCGGGTTCGCCGAGTGGACGACACTGATTCCCGAGCAGTCGAACGTTCTCGCCGAGGCGACGGTGACGCGCGACTTCGTTGTAGCGACGATGCGCGAGGACGTGCTGTCGCGCCTCGACGTGTACGACCACGCCGGCAGGAAGCTGCGCGAAGAAGGACGGCGCCAATCCGACTCTCCTCCACGTCTATGGCGGATTCGACGTCACCGTCGACCCGTTCTACCTCGGAAGCTATTCGTCGTTCGTCAACCGCGGCGGCGTGTTCGTCGACGCGGGCGTTCGCGGAGGAGGCGAGTACGGCGAGAAGTGGCACGAGCAGGCGATGCTCGCGCGAAAGCAGAACGTTCGACGACACGATCGCCGTGGCCGAATGGCTCGTGCGCGAGGGCTACACGAAGCCCGCGAAGCTCGCGGTCGAGGGCGGCGGCAACGGCGGCCTCACCGTCGGCGCCGTGCTGACGCAGCGCCCGGATTTGTTCGCGGCCGCCATCTGCCAGTGCCGCTGCTCGACATGGTGCGCTACCAGAAATTTTTAATCGCTCGCTACCGGATTCCCGAGTACGGTGATCCCGACAAGGACGCCGACTTCCGCTGGATCCTGCGCTATTCGCCTTATCAGAACGTGCGCGCCGGCGTGAATCTGCCGCCGACGCTCGTGGTCGCCGGAGAATACGACTCGCGCGTCGATCCGATGCATGCGAAGAAATTCGTCGCCGAGCTGCAGAACCATCCGGGACAGATGTCGCCGTTTTTGCTGCACATGGATTTCGGCAGCGGTCACGGCACCGGGAAGACTCAACAGCAGCGCGTGGTGGATCGGGACTACGAACTGCGGTTTCTGATGGGGGAGTTGGGGATGTGAAAACTCCCGTCTGCGAACCCCAGCTGCCTCCACGCCTCATACACCGCCACCGCCACCGCATTCGAAAGGTTGAGGCTTCGCACGTTCGGGCGCATCGGAATGCGCAACCTCGCCTCCGGCGCGAACTGCGCGACGATGTTCGCGGGCAAACCCTTCGACTCGCATCCGAACGTCAGCACATCGTTCGCTTCGTAGTCGACGTCGTACGACGAGCGCGTCGCCTGCGTCGTGAACGCGAACCAGCGTCGTGGTCCATCGTTATCGAGCGCCGCATGGCACGTCGCGAAGTCGGGGTGTACGCGAACGCGCGCGTATTCGTGATAGTCGAGCCCGGCACGTCGCAACTCGCGATCGTCCATCCGGAAGCCGAGCGGCCCGACGAGATGCAAGTCGACGCCGGCGTTCGCGGTGAGCCTGATCACGTTGCCGGTGTTCGGCGGGATTTCCGGATGGACGAGGACGACGGCGAGCATCGTTCGTCAGTGGCGCAGGGCCGCCCCAAGCCACTGACTGCGCCCCCTCAGGGAGCAGCGAGCAAAGCGAGCGTGGTGGTCGTTCACTTCAGCGCACCGTGCGTGCCACGACCCACGCGTCGACACGTATCGCGCCGGCCTTCTTCAAGGCACGCGCTGCCGCTTCGATCGTCGCACCGGTCGTCATCACGTCGTCGACGATTGCGATCGCGCGTCCGGCGACGCCCGCGCCCGCGTCGAACGCGCCGCGGACGTTGGCCACACGCTCGCGTTTGGAAAGACCGGCCTGCGGCGGCGCGTCGCGCATTCGCCGAAGGTCGTGGCAAAGCGGAATGTCGACATATGTCGCGGCGCACCGTGCGATCTCGTGAGCGTGATTGAAGCCGCGCTCGCGCTGTCGTCGCTTCGATAGCGGCATCGCGACGATTCGATCGGGCAGCGCCAGGCCGCGCTCGAGGATCGCGAACGCAAGCGCTTGCGCCAGCGGCTCGGCGAGCGCGAGGCGGCCTCCGTATTTGAGCGCCTGCAGCAGGCGATCCGCCGGGAATGCATAGCGCCATGCGGCGAACGTCGAATCGAAGGGCGGCGGCGTCGACAGGCACGCGCCGCAGACCGCGCTTCGCGACGAAGGCAGCGCGCAACGCGGACATGCTTCGCCGATCATCGGCATATCGCCACGGCATGCGTCGCAGACGATCGCGTTCGCGCTGCCCGCCGCGCACAGCACACAGCACTGGGGCAACGAGCGCTGCAGCACGTTGCGCAGGCGCTCGCGCAGAGCGTGTGTTCGCCCGCCGCGCGCGATGTCAAATTTCGCGTTCCGAATGCTTGACAGCATGCGATAGTGTGCCGCCGTTCGTGCAAGCATTGTCGGATCGATCGACAGCGCGCGCGATCGTCCGAATGCATGACCGTGACCGTCGCCAACGTAACATTCGCACGTCCCGCGCCCCGATCCCTTGCAGCCGACGACGCGGTCGACGAGATCGAGGCGCTCTTCGAGCTGCCGTTTTCCGACCTGCTGTATCGCGCGCACTCGGTGCACCGCGCGCATCATGCGCCGAACGAGGTGCAGCTTTCGACGCTGCTGTCGATCAAGACGGGCGGATGTCCCGAGGATTGCGGCTACTGCCCGCAGGCGGCCCGTTACCACACGAGCGTTGCCAACGAAGCGCTGCTCGACTGCGCGGATGTCGTCGATGCCGCGAAGAAGGCCAAGGCCGCCGGCGCGACGCGCTTCTGCATGGGCGCGGCGTGGCGCGGACCGAAGGATCGCGATCTCGCGCCGGTGCTCGAAATGGTTTCGGCCGTCAAGGCGCTCGGCCTCGAAACGTGCGCAACGCTCGGCATGCTGAAGGACGGCCAGGCCGAGCGGCTCAAGGCCGCAGGGCTCGATTACTACAATCACAACCTCGATACGGCGCCGCAGTTCTATGGCGACATCGTGTCGACGCGCGATTACGAGGATCGTCTCGACACGCTTTCGCGCGTTCGCGACGCGGGGCTTCGCGTCTGTTGCGGCGGCATCGTCGGCATGGGCGAGTCGCGCCGGCATCGCGCGGCGTTGATCGCGCAACTCGCGAGCCTTTCGCCGCCACCCGAGTCGGTGCCGATCAATCATCTCGTGCAGGTCGAAGGAACGCCGCTGCACCAGCGCTTCCACGGCGAATCGACGATCGACCCGCTCGAGTTCGTGCGTACGATCGGCGTCGCGCGCATTGCGATGCCGCGCGCGATGATCCGCCTCTCCGCCGGCCGTCGCGAGCTCGGCGAGCCCGTGCAGGCGCTCTGCTATTTCGCCGGCGCGAACTCGGTGTTCCACGGCGATCGCTTGCTTACCACCGGCAATCCCGACGCGGATGCCGATCGCACGCTCTTCGACAAGCTCGGCCTCGTCGCGATGGGGTCGGCGGCGTAACGACGAAAGACGAAGGCGATGCTCGCCGAACTCGAGGCCGCGCTCGAGCGTCGGCGCGACGAAGGCCTGACGCGGATGCGGCGGGTTGTCGCGAGTCCGCAGGATCGGCGCATCCGCGTTGCGGATCGCGACTATCTCGCGTTCGCGAGCAACGATTACCTTGGCCTCGCGAATTCGCCCGCGTTGATCGACGCGTTGTGCGATGCCGCGCGCGAATGGGGCACCGGCGCCGGCGCATCGCATATGATCGTCGGGCATCAGCAGCCGCACGAGGCGCTCGAGCGCGAGCTCGCGGCGTTCGTCGCGCCGTGCGACAACGCGCGCGCGCTTCTGCTGTCGAGCGGCTATCTCGCCAACCTCGCGATCCTGACGGCGCTCGCCGGCCGCAACGATGCGATCTTCGCTGACCGCCTGAATCATGCTTGCCTGACCGATGGTGCGCTGCTGTCGCGCGCGAGTCTTTCGCGCTACCCGCATTGCAACGTCGATGCGCTTCGCGCCTCGCTCACCGCCAATCACGGGCGGCGCAGGTTCATCGTCACCGACGCCGTGTTCAGCATGGACGGCGATGTCGCCCCGCTCGCCGAACTTGTGTCGATCGCCGAGGACCATGATGCATGGCTCGTCGTCGACGACGCGCACGGGTTTGGAGTGCACGGTGGCGGCCGTGGCACGCTCGCCGAGCTTGGCATCGCATCGGAGCGCATCGTGTACATGGGGACGCTCGGCAAGGCGGCGGGCGTGAGCGGCGCGTTCGTCGCTGCGCATCCGCTCGTGATCGAAACGCTCGTGCAGACCGCGCGTCCTTACATCTACACGACCGCGTCGCCCGCGGCGCTGGCGCAGGCGCTGCGCTGCGCGCTTCGACTGGTTCGTGAAGGCGATCAACTGCGCGCGCATCTCGTTGCGCTGATCGCCGCGTTTCGTGCGCGCGCCCGCGCATGGCCATGGAAGCTCGGCGATTCGTCGACGCCGATCCAGCCGATCATCGTCGGCGATGCAGCGGAGGCTATGCGAATTTCCGAAGCGCTCGCGGATCGCGGCATCCTGGTTCCCGCGATTCGTCCGCCAACCGTGCCAGTCGGCACATCGAGGCTGCGCGTCTCGCTGTCGGCCGCGCATACGCTGCAGGATGTTTCATCGCTCGCGGATGCGCTCGATGAGATCGCTCGCGCTCACCCCAACCCTCTCCCCGATGGGGAGAGGGAGCCGAGCGCAAGGGAGGCGGGTGGGGGGTAGAGCCATCTGCGATCACGAGCATGCAGGCAAACATCGCTGTCCCGAGCATCCACGTCGAATCGCAGGGCATCGGCCGCTCGCTCGTGCTTTTGCACGGTTTCGCCATGCATTCGGGGCTGTTCGCGCCGATCATGCCGGCGCTTTCCCTTCACCATCGCGTACACGCGGTCGACCTGCCAGGACACGGACGCTCGCCGCCGGTCGACGATGGCGACGTGTCGTCGCTCGTCGATGCCATCGACGGGGCAATCGACGAAGCGCCGCTCGACGTTCTCGGCTGGTCGCTCGGCGGCGAGATCGCGCTTGCGTGGGCGCTCGCGCGACCCTCGCGCATACGTCGTCTCGTGCTCGTCGCGACGACGCCGTCGTTCGTGGTGCGCGACGACTGGCCGCATGCGATCACTTCGCAAACGCTTTCGCGCTTCGGCGACGAGCTCCGCGTCTCGTATCGTCTGACGCTCGCGCGCTTTCTCGCGCTGCAGGTCCACGGAAGCGAGGCGGGACGCGCGACGCTCGCGGCATTGCGCGCGCGACTATACGAGCGTGGCGAGCCGTCGAAGGAAGCGCTCGATGCGGCGATCGATATGCTGCGTAACGTCGATTTGCGACCAAACCTCCCGCGCATTCGTACGCCCGCACTGGTGGTCGCCGGCGATCGCGATACGCTCGTGCCGATCGCTGCGACGCGCTCGCTCGCGGCTGCGCTGCCGAATGCCACGCACGTGACGATCGGAGGCGCCGCGCATGCGCCGTTCCTGTCGCATCGCGACGCATTCGAGCGCGCGGTGCTTCCCTTCCTCGATGCCTGAGCCGAGCTTCGCCGCCCCCGATCCGCGCGATGTCGATCCGAGCGCGGTGCGCCACGGATTCGCGCGCGCGGCGTCAACGTACGACGCGTCGGCCGCCTTGCAGCGCGAGATCGGTGTGCGGATGGCCGAGCGCCTCGATTACGTCAAGCTCTCGCCGAAGGCCATTCTCGACGCGGGGTGCGGAACGGGCGAGGCGGTCGGCGATCTTTCCGTTCGCTATCCAGGCGCACGCGTCGTCGGCCTCGACAACGCTTTGCCGATGGTGATCGCCGCGCGGCGCCGCGCACGCGCGGGGCAACGCGCGTTTCGGCGACTGCTGCATCCGTTCGGCGCCCGCGGCAGCGTGCAACCGCTTTTCGTGTGCGGGGACATCAACGCATTGCCGCTCGCCGGCGTGTCGTGCGATCTCGTCTGGAGCAATCTCGCGCTGCAATGGGTGAACGATTTGCCGCGCGCGTTCGCCGAGTTCCGCCGCATTCTCAAAGTCGGCGGCCTGCTTTCGTTCACGACCTTCGGTCCCGATACGCTGCGCGAAGTGCGGAGCGCATTCGCGGGTATCGACGCGAGCACGCACACCAATCGCTTCGTCGACATGCATGACATCGGCGACATGCTCGTCCACGCCGGGTTTGCCGATCCCGTGATGGACATGGAATACGTGACACTGACGTTCGCGACGCCCGACGCGCTCGTTGCCGAGTTGAAGGCGATCGGCGCGACGAATCGCACGCGCGGACGACCGCGAGGCCTGATGGGTCGCGAGCGCTGGCGTCGCGCGATCGAAAGGCTCGAAGCACTGCGCCGCGACGGCCGCATTCCGGCGACCTTCGAGGTCGTCTACGGTCATGCATGGAAGGGCGAGCCGCGGACGACCCCGGAGGGCCACGCGATCGTCAAGCTGACCCGGCCAGGCGGCCGAGCGTGACGCCGTCCGTGCAGGCGCTCTTCATCACCGGCACCGACACCGACGCCGGCAAGACGCATGTCGCCGTGGCGCTGCTCCGTGCTCTGGTGAACGCGGGATTCCGCGCGGCCGGCATGAAGCCTGTCGCCGCGGGTTTTGCGAAAGGGGAAGACGTCAATCCCGACGTCGCCGCGTTGCGCGCAGCGGGGAACGTCGATGCCCCGATCAGCGACGTGAATCCGTACGTGTTCGCCGATCCCGTCGCGCCGCATCTTGCCGCCGAAGCGACGGGTGTCGCGATTCGCCTTCCGGTCATCGCCCAGGCGTTCGATCGGCTTCGCATCAGCGCCGACGCGCTGGTTGTCGAGGGCGCCGGGGGCGCGCTCGTGCCGCTCGATCGTGCGCACGACATGCTCGACATCGCCGCCGCATTGAAGCTGCCGGTGCTTCTCGTCGTCGGCATGCGGCTGGGCTGCCTCAACCATGCGCTCCTGACGGCGCTCGCCGTGCAAAGTCGCGGACTCGCGCTGGCCGGATGGATCGCGAACGAGCTGCCGCCCGGCATGCCGCTTCTTCGCGAGAACATCGAGACGCTAACGGCGCGGCTTGGCGTCGCGCCGATCGATATCGTCGAAGCGGGTCATGTGCCTGTCTTCGACGCATCGCGCCTAGCGATGCTTGGCTTTACGCAAGGGACGCTCGCGCCATCGTGCTAACATCCACGCTCGTTATAAAAGCCACGCGCGTCGGCCGGCGCGCGTTTTCTCCGCGAGCGAGTCGAGGTCGCCTGACGTGGCGGGACTGCGTCATGAAGAGGAACGGCATGGTGGGTAGACGTTGGGCGCTCTCGCGGCGACTTCTTTCCGCCGCGGCTTTCGCATCGATGCTGTTGCCGGGCGCGGCGCTCGCGGTGCCACCGTGGTACTTCCAGACGCCCGTCACGTCCGTCGCACGCGAAATCATCACGCTGCACGACCTGATCTTCTGGATCTGCGTCGCGATCTTCATCGGCGTGTTCGGCACGATGTTCTATTCGCTGTGGCGACATCGCAAGTCGGTGGGCCACGAGGCGGTCCCGTTCCACGAGAACACCGCGGTCGAAATCATCTGGACGATCATCCCGTTCTGCATCCTGCTTCTGATGGCGTGGCCTGCCACGAAGGCGATCCTCGCGAATCACGACACCGGCGCGTCGGACATGACGATCAAGGTGACGGGCTACCAGTGGAAGTGGCATTACGACTACCCGCAGGAAGGGTTCGGCTACTACTCGACGCTCACGACGTCGCTCGACCAGATCGAAGGGCGCGCGCCGAAGGACGAGCACTATCTGCTCGAGGTCGACAACCCGCTTGTCGTGCCGCAAGGCGAGAAGATTCGCGTGCTCGTCACCGCGAACGACGTGATCCATTCGTGGTCGGTACCCGCGTTCGGCGTCAAGCAGGACGCGATTCCCGGCTTCGTCCGCGACACGTGGTTTCGCGCCGACGAGGTCGGCATCTACCGTGGCCAATGCTCGGAGCTTTGCGGCAAGGAGCACGGCTTCATGCCCGTCGTCGTCGAGGTGAAGTCGAAGGACGACTACGCGAAGTGGGTGGCCGAGCGGAAGCAGAAGCTCGCGGCCGCATCGGAAAACCCGAACAAGGTGTGGGACCTCGCGGCGCTGATGGCGCACGGACAGAAAGTGTTCGACGGCAACTGCGCGGCGTGCCACCAGGCCAACGGCATGGGCAATACCGCGATCGGCGCGCCTGCGCTCGTCGGCGACAAGGTCGTGCTCGGGCCCGATAAACACCAGATCGACGTCGTGCTGAACGGGCAGACCAATGGCGTCGTTCAGAAGGCGCCGACCGGCGGCAAGATGCCGTCATGGGCGCAGCTCTCCGACGTCGACATCGCGTCGGTGATCACGTATACGCGCAACAGCTGGGGCAACAAGGCGAGCGAGAACGTCGTGCAGCCGTCGGCGGTGAAGGCGGAACGGAAATAACGCCAGGGAGTACGTAATGTCGAGCATTCCTCACGATGTGGTCGCCGGCGGCGTTCCGCACGGCGGATATGCGCATCACCCGAAGGGGCTGATGCGCTGGGTCACCACGACCAATCACAAGGACATCGGCACGCTGTACCTATGGTTCTCGTTCTCGATGTTCCTCGTGGGCGGCATGATGGCCCTCACGATCCGAAGCGAGCTGTTCCAGCCGGGCATGCAGATCGTCACGCCCGAGTTCTTCAATCAGATGACGTCGCTGCACGGGCTCATCATGATCTTCGGCGCCCTGATGCCGGGCGCGGTCGGCTTCGCGAACTGGCTGATCCCCATGCAGATCGGCGCGCCGGACATGGCCTTCGCGCGGATGAACAACCTGAGCTTCTGGCTGCTGCCGCCAGCCGCGCTGATGCTCCTGATGTCGCTGGTCGTTCCCGGCGGCGCAACCGAGAGTGGATGGACGCTCTATCCGCCGCTGACGGTCGAGCAGGGCCTCGGGATGGACCTGACGATCTTCGCGATCCACATCATGGGTGCGTCGTCGATCATGGGTTCGATCAACATCATCACGACGATCCTGAACCTGCGCGCGCCCGGCATGACGCTGATGAAGATGCCGCTCTTCTGCTGGGCGTGGCTCATCACCGCGTACCTGCTGATCGCCGTGATGCCGGTGCTCGCCGGCGCGGTCACGATGCTTCTGACCGACCGCCATTTCGGTACGTCGTTCTTCAATGCGGCGGGCGGCGGCGACCCCGTGCTGTTCCAGCACATCTTCTGGTTCTTCGGCCACCCCGAGGTCTATATCATCATCCTGCCGGCGTTCGGCATCATCTCGGAAATCATTCCGTCGTTCTCACGCAAGCCGCTGTTCGGCTACGCGTCGATGGTTTACGCGCTCGCGGCGATCGCCGTCCTGTCGTTCCTCGTCTGGGCACACCACATGTTCACGACCGGGCTGCCGACGGCCAGCATCCTCTTCTACATGTACGCGACGATGCTGATCGCCGTGCCGACCGGCGTGAAGGTGTTCAACTGGCTCGCGACGATGTGGAAGGGCTCGATAACGCTCGAGGCGCCGATGCTCTTCGCGCTCGGCTTCCTGTTTCTGTTCGTGATCGGCGGCTTCACCGGCCTCATCCTGGCGATCCAGCCGATCGACGTGCAATTCCAGGATACCTACTACGTCGTCGCGCACTTCCACTACGTGATGGTGGCGGGGACGCTCTTCGCGTTCTTCGGCGGAACGTATTACTGGCTGCCGAAGTGGACCGGCCACATGTACGACGAGAAGCTCGCCGACTGGCACTTCTGGGGGTCGTTCATCTTCTTCAATGTCGCGTTCTTCCCGATGCACTTCCTCGGCCTCGCCGGCATGCCGCGGCGGGTGCCCGACTACCCGCAGCAGTTCACCGACTGGAACATGGTGTCGACGATCGGCGCCTTCGGCTTCGGCCTGTCGCAGTTGCTGTTCCTGGCCGCGGTCGTGAAATGCATCCGCGGCGGGGCGCCGGCGCCTGCGAAGCCATGGGAGGGTGCGACGACGCTCGAATGGACGCTGCCGTCGCCGGCGCCGTATCACTCGTTCGAAACGCCGCCCGTGGTGAAGTAGAGCCGCTCCGATGCCGGAATCGACCACGACCCCACCGTCGCAACCGATGCCGATCGACGCGCGGCAGCGGAAGGCGAACCGGAGGACGGGCCTTCTGCTGCTCGCGATCGCGCTGCTGTTCTTCTTCGGCATCATTGTGTCGCGATTCATCGACGACCCCGTCGTCTCGATCGGCGTCGTTGGCGGCGCGGTGCTGCTCTACCTCGTCGTTGCGATCGGCAGGCATCTCATCAAGTGAACGACACCGAGCGTTCATCGAAACCCGGCGGCACAAGGCGCGCCAGGACGGCGCGCGACAATCGCGTGCTCGTCATCAAGCTCGGCGTGATCGTCGTCGCGATGTTCGGCTTCGGCTATCTGCTCGTGCCGTTCTACGAGAAGATCTGCGAGGTCACCGGGCTTCGCGATATCGACCGGGCGGATGCGGTCGCCAACACTCAAGTCGACCCATCGCGCACGGTTCGCGTCGAATTCGACACGAACCTGCGCAATCTTCCGTGGCAGTTTCGCGCGCTCGAGCTATCGACCGACGTTCATCCGGGTGCGGTGACGCAGGCGATGTTCGAGGTCGTCAACATGACCGATCATCCGATCACCGGCCAGGCGATTCCAAGCTACGGGCCGCGCCAGGCCGCGCTCTATTTCAAGAAGATCGATTGCTTCTGCTTCTCGAAGCAGACGCTCGCGCCGCGCGAGAAGCGCGACATGCCGGTCGTGTTCGTCGTCGATCCCAAGCTTCCGAAGGACATCTCGACGATCACGCTTTCGTACACGTTCTTCGAGGTCGAGGGGGCGGACAGGCCGCCCGCTTCGTGAGAGCAGGGTCGGGGACGACGTTTCGTCAGAACCGAACCAACACCAATGCAGGGCCAGCGACGAAACCAAGGTGGGGTCAGAGACGACTTTCGTGAAACGCAACGGAACTCGTCTCCGACCCCTTACGAAACTCGTCTCCGACCTCCGGAGCCACCGCGATGAGCACCGCCTCGGGCGCCAAGCCCTATTACTTCATACCGCAACCGTCGGGCTGGCCGATCTTCGGGCCGTTTGCGCTGTTCCTCATGGGAACCGGCGCCGCGTTCTGGTTCAACGGCTATGCGCCCGGACCGTGGATGGTGCTTGTCGGCGCATGCGTTCTCATCTACATGTTCTTCGGCTGGTTCGGCAAGGTCGTCAGCGAATCCGAGCACCGGCTCTACAACAAGAAGGTCGACACGTCGTTCCGCTGGGGCATGAGTTGGTTCATCTTCAGCGAGGTGATGTTCTTCGCGGCGTTCTTCGGTGCGCTCTTCTTCGTGCGCAACATCTCGGTCCCGGATCTAGGCGGATCGATGACCGGCCGGCTGCTTTGGCCCGGATACGCCGCACAGTGGCCGACCGACGGCCCGTACATCAAGCAGGCATTCACGCCGATGGCGGCGATGGGGATTCCGCTCCTCAACACGATCATCCTCGTGAGCTCGGGCGGGACGCTGACGATCGCCCACCATGCGCTGAAGGCGGGCCACCGGGGCGCGCTCAAGTTCTGGCTGCTCGTCACGATCCTGCTCGGCTTCTCGTTCGTCTGCCTCCAAGGCTACGAGTATCACCATGCGTACACCGAGTTCAACCTGAAGCTGTCGACGGGCGTTTACGGCTCGACGTTCTTCATGCTGACCGGCTTCCATGGCTTTCACGTGACGATCGGCGCGACAATGCTGACCGTGATGCTGGTTCGCGTGTTTCGCGGACACTTCGACGCCGAGCACCACTTCGCGTTCGAGGCCGCGGCCTGGTACTGGCACTTCGTCGACGTCGTGTGGCTGCTGCTGTTCGTGCTGGTGTACTGGCTCGCGTAGGCGTTGCGCGCTTTAACGTCGCTTGCGCCTACAGACCGCCAGGCGTAATCCAACCCATCCACCACGAGAAGACCAGGAACGCGATCAGCGCCATGGACAGGACGACGCGCACCGCGAGCGCGATGACCACGCGATTGCCGCGACCCTTGTCGCGGTAGAGAAACACGAGCGCGGTGAACAGCGCGGCGACGACCGCGATCAACGCGACGATGACGATGGCTCTCATGGCGTCCGCGGTCCGCGTTGCAGTGTAGCACTCGAGAATCGCAGTGAAACCGAGCGGCCCACGCCGAGCGCATTGGTTGCCGACGCTCGCGGCATTCGTCAGCGTCGTGCTTTGCGTGATTGCCGGCAACTGGCAACACCGGCGCATGCTCGAAAAGGAAGCGCTTCGCGACGCGATCGCGCGCGCGGCGGCGATGGCGCCCGTTCCGCTGCCAACGGGCACGCATGAATGGACCGCATGGCGCTTCCGCTCAGTTGTCGCGACCGGCGAATACGACGGGCGCCGACAGATCCTGATCGACAACCGGGTGCACGACGGAAAGGTCGGCTTCGACGTCGTCACGCCGCTTCGCCTTGGCGATGGGCGTGCCGTGCTCGTCGATCGCGGGTTCGTGCCGCTTCGCGGAAGTCGCGCCAACCTGCCGAGCGCGCCCGCGCCGACGGGGAGGGTCGACGTGCAGGGTCGGGTCGACATCCCACCGAGCCACTACTTCGAGCTCGGCAACGGCAGCGCGCCTGCGGGCATCGTCTGGGAGCATCTCGATCCGCAGCGCTTCGCGAAGGCGAGCGGCGTAGAGGTGCTGCCGATCGTCATCCAGGCGACCGATCAGCGCACATCGGATGGCCTCGTGCACGACTTCCCCCTGCCCGACACGGGCATCGAAAGGCACCTGAGCTACATGGTCCAGTGGTACACGTTCGCCGCGATGGCCGCCGGCCTCTGGGCGTGGTTTACGTTTCGTCCGCGATGGCGATTGCCTGCACGTGCCGCTCGATAACGCCGTTTCGATTCACCGGACCAGCACGCGCGCCAAGCGGCTGATCGCGCTGCTCGTCGCGATCGCGCTCGCGCCGGTCGTGCTTGCCTGTCTCGCGTACTACGTCTTTCCGCGCGATGCGCGGGTCAATTACGGCGAGCTTCTGCAGGGAACGCTGCCAGCGATCGAGGGCACGCGCCTCGACGGCGCGTCGTTCGATGTCGACGATCTGCGTGGCCGCTGGATCGTTTTGTATGACGCGGGTGCGACCTGCACGGGACGCTGTGCCGACGCGCTCTACGCATCCCGCCAGGCGCGAACGATCCAGAACACCGAGCGCGAGCGCGTCGTTCGTGTGCTGCTCGTCGGCGGCAATGCGACGCCGGCAAGCGATCTGCTCGCACAGCATCCCGACGTCGTCATCGTGCGCGTCCCGGACGTGCCGCCGCTGCCGCGCGGCGCCGATCGCATCTATCTCGTCGACCCGCTCGGCAACTTCGTGCTCGCCTGGCCGTCGAAGCCTGACATCAAG
>Ga0209579_10001790_pt1 | contig 17229 bp, 20 predicted proteins | sample Coa_R1_2_FD_187152 | JGI IMG/M metagenome (GOLD analysis project Ga0209579, IMG submission 187152) | Surface soil microbial communities from Centralia Pennsylvania, which are recovering from an underground coalmine fire - Coalmine... | ecosystem: Environmental > Terrestrial > Soil >... | reverse complement strand
CGCCCTTTTCGTTTCAAAGGAGGGGTTCATGAATAAACCTTTTCTCCGACGTGACAAGTACTTCCTGCGCGAGCTTCATCAGGAGATTGACCTATATGATCGCAAGCTTGCTTACCTCGACAAGTTTGTCGAGTTTGCCTCATCCATGGATCGCGAAGAGGCCAAAAGCAGAATGCTGGCGAAGAGGGCGCCACTTGAGAAGACTGCTCTGGAACTCGCAGCATCGGGCGTTGAATACGAGGAGAAAGATCTTCCACGCTCCTTCCGCACTATGAATCTTGAGCATAACCGTGCACGAAAGAATCTCATCCTGATAAGACCCGCGTAGTGCCAGCCCCTGATCGAACCGTTCGCAAAGGCCGGCTCCTCTGAACGAGCCCCGTTGGATGAACAAGAGTCTCGCCGATGATGTCCAAGCAGCAATTCTCTCCGTTATGCGATGTGCATCATGTCCCTATGCGCCGCGTGATGCTGGAGGAAGACTCGGACGATGTTCGCTCCTACCATGCATGTGAGCGGCGAGATTGCACGCGGATTTTCCGTGATTCCAACGGCTATTCGGATCGGACCGAAGGCCAGTTTGATGGTTCGCGGGCTTCGACTCGGACTTGTCCCCGATGTGGAGCCACCCTCTATCTCGCAGAGGTGGATCGCTCACAGAAGGTGGAAATCTGGGAGTGCCCGCAGAAAGAATGCAATTTCTCGGAAGAGTATCCATCCCCTTCTGCGCGATAACTAGACTCGATGTCGATGGGCTTTCAGAAGCAACTGGAACATAGTGAGACATCTGAGACATCAAGCAAGCGCGATACGATGCCATATCGCCGAGCCCGGAAATTACCCCGGTTATATGCCTCTCCGGTTTCGAGAGGCCAATTCAATCTAAGATCTTTGTTTTGTTGGTGCCGGGAGGGGGTCGAACCTTAGCCGCGCTTTGAAATACGTAACTTACTGATTCGACAATCGACAGAATCGCTCAAATCGCCACAACCGACATCTTCAGGCACAATCTGGGCACAATCGGGTTCCTCCGCGGCCTCTACGCCAGACCCGTGTCAGCCCCGCTTTCTTTCAATCTGAGTGTCCCCTGTCCCACCCTCACCCTTATTTGCCCAGCACGCGGTAGTGACGATGATCGATACGCCGTGCACTTGTGCACTGTACGGAGCATGCACCGTGACATGGGGAGTCGAACCCCAGATTCCGGCTCTTCGGAATCGCCAGGGTGCCGGCTTTGCCCCCGGCTAGGCTTGTGCTCGCTGCAAACAAAAGTTACCAACTGCTCAGATCAGTTCAGTCTTCCAGTTCAGTTCCTGCAGCCGCGTATCCAGTTCGCGATATCTCTTCGCGAGCTGATCCACTTCCGTCTGCAATTTTCCGACAGACACGGTCGCGACAAATCGTACCTCGGACTTCGAGTAACGATCCTGCCGAGTGCTTCCTGCCTCCGCAATTCCCGCCAGGAAATCGCGACGCTTGCCGACTACATCACGCTCGGCGATCGCGTCCGAAATTGACCGTTCATTATCGAATGCGGTCTTCGAGTTGGTACGATTGATCGCGCCGACGAGCTCAAGCAGACGCGCGAAGACGCGCTCGGTTTCCGCCAGCAACTCGGTCGTGTCTTCAGCAGGCGCCTCGCCTTCCTGCACGCGTGCTGAACGAATCAGCCGTTTCTTGATTTCTTCGATTCTGTTCTGGCAATCGCTACGTTCTGCCAGTGCCTCTGCAAGCTTCATGGTGCCTCCCATTCAGGCGTTCACAGTGTAATTTGACCGACTCGCCTGATTTGAACCGACTACGCAGAACGATTGCCGCTCCGCGCAGTCAGTTCCGCTTATGGTTCAGTCCTTATATGGATCGAACTCGTTCGCTCCTGCCATCGCAACTCCAACAGGCGTGAGACGGTGAAGGATGCGAACTGTGTCGCCGACAGACTCAAGCACCTCATCGAGGCGCTTGTAGCAGTCGGGAGACTCATCGAGCCCGGCGCCGCGCAGTTCAATGCCTGCGCGATCGATCCAGGCACGCATCATCTCCGGCGTCACCTTGCCGGCACGCTTGACCTCTCCGGTCTTGCGGTCGACAACGCCAGTCGCCTCGCGGCGGCCCAGTGCGCGGCCTGCGCCATGCACTGTGGAGTAGAGCGAATAGCGGGCATGCTCGTTTTGGACTCCCTCGAGAATGACCGACTGCTCACCCATCGTGCCGCCAACAAATCCGCGCTGGCCCGGAAAGGCCGGCGTCGCACCCTTACGTACAACCCACAACTGCTCGCCTTCGTGCTCTTCGCGCCAGGCGTAGTTGTGATGGTTGTGTACCTCTTCGACAATTGGCGCTCCCAGGATCTGGGCCACGCGGCCGCAGACCCAGTCACGACCTGCATAGGCGTAGTCGCCAGCCAGACGCGTAGCCTCGAGATACTCCGCTCCGAGATCGCTATCGGTCGAAAGAACGCAAGGCTCGACGTCCATTCCATCCGAAGCGCCGGCGGCCTTCAAGAAGTGCGTAGCTGTCTTGTGACCCAATCCACGCGAGCCGAAGTGCATACCAATCCACACGCGATCCTTTTCGTCCGTGAATAGATCTACGTAGTGGTTGCCACTGCCCACGGTGCCGAGCTGGTTACGCGCCATCTCCTTGAGAGAAGAAATGGCCTTCAGCTTCCAGGCCACATCATCGAACAGAGCGTGGTCCACCTTCTCGTTGTTCGTGCGGCCAACGCCGAAGCTGATGATCGACCACACGTCGTCCATAATCCTGCCAATGTTCGCACGCAACTCCGCGCCGGGCATATCAAGGCGCACAGCCTTGTTGCCGCAGCCGATGTCGTAACCAACACCGGTAGGGCTGATCGCATTCTTGTATGCCACCACTCCGCCGATCGGCACACCGTAGCCGACGTGATTGTCGGGCATCAGTGCGACTTTGTCGGCGGTGCGTGCGCACACACGAATCTGGTTCAGCGTACGATCATCGGCCTGACCGAACACTGGAATCCGATTATCGACAATCTCCATGCCTACCACGAGAGTGAACCTCACTTGCTTCTGTCGCTACTTAAGGCAATGGCGACGACAGTTTTCTTGAGTGCCACGAAAAAGCCCCTGACTGTTAAGCCAGGGGCTCGAAATCTGCTTTGGGAAAACGCGCTATGCGCTTGTCCAATCGAGTCCTGGCATGAATACAACCTCACCTTGCGAATACTGCCGGAGGCCTTTCGCTTCGTGAAGTGTCGTCAGTGGGATTCGATTCAGCATGATTGTCATCATGCCCTACTTTTCGAAAAGAAGCAACACACATTGAAGGTGAATTCGCTGTTTACTTCTGGTAATAACCAGAAAGTTAGTTGCGCATAAACCAGAACTGGGTTATTCTCGTCTTCGTGAAGAACCTATTCAAGTCGTATCTGTCCGAATCACTCAGCGATTTGCTGGGCATGGAGGGGTGCGGCTGATTTAGGTAGAATCTACGGAATCGCCGAAGCCCCTCGAGAAATCGAGGGGCTTTTGCTTTATGGGCTTCTGGCGGAACCGGCAGACGCGGCAGCCTCAAGAGCTGTGACATCTTCAGGGTTCGAGTCCCTGGGAGCCCACCATTTGCCAACGAGTTTGTGCTTATCAACTCGATCACTTGTTGTGTATCTAAGTTAGTGAAGTACTAAGTTGTGGGGATGTGGTGGAAATGGGAGACACGCTGGTCTTAGAAACCAGTGCCTTCGCGCGTGAGAGTTCAAGTCTCTCCATCCCCACCAGGAGGTTCATGGAGACGTGGCCGAGTGGTCTATGGCACCGCACTGCTAACGCGGAGTGCCCTTGAAAGGCACCATCCGTTCGAATCGGATCGTCTCCGCCAGTTTGTTTCGTCGGTAGGATGAGCGGAATGGTATCGCACCTCATTGGAGACGAGGCTCACGTCGCAAGGCGTGTGCAGGTTCAAGTCCTGCTCCTACCGCCAACCGGAATCCCCGGCGACAGGTCTTCGTCGCTGGGGGCGGGGTAGCGTTGGGCATTTGGAAAGCCCATCCCGTTCGAGGCGGGACGTACCTTCGGGGCATGCGCGTTCGACTCGCGCCGCTACCGCCAATTTAAGCGCAGTCAACTGTGGGTCAGAGAGGATGAATCCAATGATGCCGAGCATCAAGCAGATCGTAAAGGACAACATGACCAGGTTCTCTTTCTATCGCACGGGCAACATGTTCTACACCGTCGATGTGGAAGGACAGAAATATCAGTTTCCTGTCTCGCTTGAAGACATCGGTGGAGCAACGCTCACGGCTGAATTCAAGGCGATCGCGCTGATGCGCTACATCCGCAAGGCACTAACTGACGGAACGTTCGTGCGAGCCAGCTGATATGCGCTGGTTTGTGTCATGAGAATTGGAGAGGTTCGGCATTTGGCAAGCCGATCCCGTTTGAAGCGGGACGTATCTTCGGGACTTGCGCGTTCGACTCGCGCCCTCTCCGCCAAATGTGGGTGTGTTGGGGCAACTAGTCGCCCCGCCGGGCCGTAACCCCGGAGCTCTTCGGAGTATTGAGGGTTCGAATCCTTCCGCACCCACCATTGCATGGAGCTGCCGCTCGCTAATCGCTCAAATGAGTGTCATGCGAACCGAGGCAGCCCCAAATGCGCAGCCGTAGCTTAATGGCGAGAGCTCTCGATTGTCGATCGAGCAGATGCCGGTTCGAATCCGGTCGGCTGCGCCAACAATTCGTCACGCCGTAGGCTAACGGTTAGGCCATCGCACCTTCAATGCGAGGATGCCAGTTCAACCCTGGTCGGCGTGACCACACTTTGAATGTTCATTCGCAGGAGTAGACGTTCATATATGTCGTACACCGGAAGTACTAAAGTCCGTGAGTGACTAATGATTACAGCGTTTGCATTTGACTTTTGAAACTAAATCGGGGTAAAGTACAAACGTCATGATGTTCCGAGCCCATCACGGATTTACACCAGCGGCGATTCAACCGACGCAGCAGGGTAATACCGTGTTCAGGCCGGACTAGCGATTTAGCTCCATTTTGAGGAGACTAAGCCCCCGGCCTTCAACAAGGTCGGGGGCTTTTAGTTTCTGGGTGCAATTGCGCGGTATCTCAACTGGCAGAGAACCTGCCTGTTAATCAGGGTTATGTGGGTTCGACTCCCGCCTGCGCAGCCAAATGTGATGGCGAGTAGTGTAACTGGCAACACACCGCGCTCTGAACGCGGAGGTCAAGGTTCGAAGCCTTGCTCGCCAGCCAGTTAGTGACTATGTCAGTGGAGTAACTGACGTAGATAAGTGATGTGTGTCCAGTGAAGTGAAAGGTGAATATTCCGGGATCGTCTAATGGCAGGACAGCGGTCTTTGGAACCGCGGATGGTTCGGGTTCGAATCCCCCTCCCGGAGCCAGTTGATGAGCGGCTGTAGTCGAGCGAAGACGCTGCGTCGCCAGCGCGGAGATCGCCGGTTCGACTCCGGCCAGCCGCTCCATGATTTTGATTCAGAGGTAGGTTTTTTGCTGGCGTGGCAGAGAGGGCAATGCACCTCACTCGTAACGAGGACGAAGCCGGTTCGATTCCGGCCGCCAGCTCCAAGACGCAAGAGAGACTTTATGACGAGTGCAATGACAATGCCGGTATTAGTGCTCAATGCGAGCTATGAGCCCGTGAACATCACGCGCGCTCGCCGTGCCCTGGTGCTGCTCATCAAAGGTGTTGCTGTCATCGAGGAAGCCCACGACCGGTGCGTGCATGTCGGATTGCAATTGCCCTGTGTCATTCGCCTGCGCCAGTATCGGCGTTTTCCGTCTCGGATTCAAACGCTGTCGAGGAAGAACATCCTTATCCGTGACGGACACATTTGCCAGTATTGCGGCGAGAAGTTCTTGAGCAGCGAATTGGAACTGGAGCATGTAATTCCGCGCGCTCAGGGCGGACTGAGCACCTGGGAGAATCTGGTCGCCGCGTGCCGTGACTGCAATGCGCGCAAAGGAGACCGGACGCCGACGGAGGCTGGCATGAAGCTGCTTCGCCAACCTCGACGCGTGACAATTCATACTTCTCGCGCTTTGATGCGCCAGACGGGAATCGGCGAGGAGAAGTGGAGGAAGTATCTGTACTACTGAAGTCGGGCCGGCATAGCTCAATGCCAGAGTGTCGCCTCGGTATGGCGAAGGATGCGGGTTAATGTCCTGCTGCCGGCTCCAAAAGATTGCACCTGTAGCTCAAGTGGAAGAGCGGCCGATCTGTAATCGGCAGAATGGGTTTTCGAATAACCCCGGGTGCTCCAACTGTGGCCGTGCCGACTATGGGAATGTCGGGCATGACTGTGACTCATGTCTCTTGTGGGTTCAACTCCCACCGGCCACCCCAACGAGGAGATGCTTCATGCCGATGCGAAAACGCGCCGGACAAAGGGCGGCATCGACATGAAGCATTCATCGATTTAACACGCAGAGAAAGACGAGGATTAAATTTCGGGCCGTAGGACTACTCGGGGTGGTCGCCTGCTTTGCAAGCAGGATAGTCAGGTGGGTTCGATTCCCACACGGTCCACCAAATTTCGCCAGTCGCGTATGCGCGGTCGATACGCTCCGCTGAAAACGGAGAGAGCAGCGTTCAACTCGCTGGGCTGGCGCCATCGGGGAATAGTGTAACGCGTTGCATCCGTGCCTTGGGAGCACGTGGTCTGAGTTCAATTCTCAGTTCCCCGACCAAAGTCTTGAGCGCCCGTGCCAGAGGGGATTGATGGCCTTCGCTACGAACGAAGTGCACGCAGGTTCGAATCCTGCCGGGCGCTCCAAATTCGTGCTACAGTAAGAACTCGAAAGTGGAGACGGTGAATCGACGCAATGCTTAGGACCTTCAAACGCGACATAGTCAGAATGACCACAAAGCGGGTCATTTGGGGAGTCGTGTCTTGAGGGTCTGAGTGCATTTCGCGCAGTGCGCACCAGACCCGGCTTAGGCCGGGTTTTTTATTGCTCTTTGAAAATGAGGGTGTAAGCGAAGTGGCCACACTGCCGGGCGACAAGGGGTCCCCCGCGGACATTCGTCCGTGGGGCAGAAAACCGGACCCGGAGGTTCGAGTCCTCCCACCCTCGCCAATGGCTGCGAAGCTCATGCGGATGAGCAGGCGTCTCATAAGCGCAAGGTAGTCAGTTCAAATCTGACCGCAGCCACCAGATTCTGTGGACGTGTAGCTGCTGGGTTGGTATGTAGCCGGCGCCTTATAAGCGCCAGTCCGTGAGTTCGACTCTCACCACGTCCACCAATGGGTCACAGGTGTTGACGGCAGCATAGGCGGCTCTTAACCGCCCGGACGGGATTCGACTTCCCGGTGACCCACCAACTTTGGAGTCGTACTCGAATTGGCTGCAGAGACCTGACTTTTAATCAGGGGGAGAAATCCCAATGTGGGTTCAAGTCCCACCGGCTCCACTAACAGAGCGCCAGTGGCCGAGATGGATAAGGCGCGGCACTTCTAACGCCGTCATACGCGGGTTCGAGTCCTGCCTGGCGCTCCAGATTCTTTACGCCGTCCTAGCTCAATGCAGAGAGCGCATCGGTCCTAACGATGAAGATGCGGGTTGAAATCCCGCGGACGGCCCCAGTCGTGTTGTGAATGCGCGTGAAGCTCAACGGATTGAGCATCGGCGTCCGAAGCCGAAGGTTGTGGGTCCGAATCCCATCACGCGCTCCAAGGCCGGGTTAGTTCAACGGTAGAACACTTGTCTTACAAGCAAGCTACGCGGGTTCGACTCCTGCACCCGGCACCAAGTTTGTCTATCCAGGGATAGCTCAGCTGGCAGAGCACGCGATCGATAATCGCGAGATCGTGGGTTCAACTCCCACTCCCTGGACCACCCTTGAGCGGGCGTCGCCAAGTGGAAAGGCACCAGGCTTCCATCCTGGTACACGTGGGTTCAAATCCCACCGCCCGCTCCAACTGACCGAAAATTGACGGTTCGCCTCGCTTCTTTGCAAAAGAAGAAAGAATTCTTGACATAGTGTCTGCAAGAAACTATATTGGTGTCTGTAGAACACTAATGGAGGAAGAAATGATCAGCTTCATGAAGGTGCCGCCCACAACCTACGTCCTGGAATTCAAGAGCGGAAGGATTCGCCGCGAAGGAGCCGGTCTCTCGTTCTTCTACTACGCCCCTACCACTACAATTGTCACTATTCCGATCGCCAGCACCGACGTGCCCTTTGTTTTTCAAGAGGCCACGTCCGATTTCCAGGCAGTGACGATCCAAGGGCAATTCACCTACCGGGTGGCCGATCCAAAACGGCTGGCTTCGCTGCTGGATTTCAGCATCGATAAGCGGCATGCCTATTGCACAGACGATCCACGGAAGTTGCCTGAGCGCCTGGTGCACACTCTACAGACACTGACGCGATCCATTACCCAGCGTCTTGCGCTACGCGACGCGCTGACTAGCTCGGATGCCATCGTTGCCGAGGCGTTGGCGGGATTGAAGGAGTCTGAAGCCGTTACAACGCTTGGCGTCGAGATCCTGTCTCTTTCCGTCATGGCCATCACACCGACTCCGGAAACGAGTCGGGCGCTTGAAGCCGAGGCAAGGGAGGCTCTGCAGCGCCGGGCAGACGAGGCAATCTACGCCCGTCGGAACGCAGCGGTCGAACAGGAGCGTCTGATCAAGGAATCGGAGCTGAACACCGAAATCGCCGTCGAAACCAAAAAGCGTCAGATTCGCGAGACACAAATGGCCGCCGAAATCGCGGTCGAAGAGCAAAGAGCTCAGTTGGTCGACCGCCGCGTGGAGAACGAGCGCAAGGATGCCGACAGCCGCGCCTACGCACTGACCGAATCACTGAAACCGGTGAGAGATCTCGATTGGAAGACCCTGATGATGCTGGGTGGCAATAATGGAGACGCACGGACCATGATTGCTATGGCCTTCCAGCAGATGGCGGAGAATGCACAAAAGATCGGCGAGTTGAACATCTCTCCAGATCTTCTGACAGCGTTGACCAAGCCTGGTCTACCCGCAACGGCAGCCGCTGCACCGGTGAGGAAATAGCCGTGTTCAAGAAGATCGTCATCGTTACGCGCCGAACCAGGCTCCAGGAGCTCGTGGAACGATTCAACACGCATTCGCAGGCCAAGTTCTATATCGAGCACTCGGGCGGCGACTTCGCGGACTATGAACGCGAGGACGACTCTTACCGAACCGCCTTGGATCTGGTTCGGCGCTCACTGGATTTTGGATTGCCGCATCAGCTCGTCGATCGCGCCTTGGTTCCGACGTACAAGTTCCAGAAGGAAGATGTCGTCGTGACTCTGGGGCAGGATGGATTGGTGGCCAATGCCGCCAAGTACGCCGGTGCCCAACCCATTGTTGCCGTCAATCCAGAGCCAACCAGGTTTGACGGCATTCTCCTGCCTTTCCTGCCGGATCAGGCGAGGACCGCGGTTGGACAGGTTCTCGACGCGAAAGCAGCGTTCCGCGAAGTGACGCTGGCGGATGCAAGTCTCAATGACGGTCAGCGGTTGCTCGCTTTCAACGACTTATTCCTGGGAGCGCGGAGTCACGTTTCTGCGCTCTACCGAATCGTGCGCGGCAAGCGCTCGGAAACGCAATCTTCAAGCGGCGTTCTGGTTTCGACCGGCGCAGGTTCCACCGGCTGGATTTCCTCCGTCTTCAACATGGCCTCGGGTGTGACTAGTTTTTGTGGCGGGCGACCGGTCAAGGGCATTCGCATGCCCTGGGAAGATCGGCGTCTGTTATACGTCGTTCGGGAGCCGTTTATCAGCCGCCACTCGCAGGCTGGCATCGTGGCAGGCATGCTCGAAGCCGGCGAGGAGCTCGTTCTCGAATCGTTGATGCCATCAGGCGGCGCTATCTTTTCGGATGGGATGGAAGCGGACTTCCTTCAATTCAACTCCGGAGCTATCGTCCGCGTTCGTGCTGCCGAACAATGCGCACGTCTTGTCGTATCCTGAGGACCTCCATGAAAGTCGCAGTCGATACGGTGATCTTCACCATTCAGTCAGGCGAGCTGAAAGTGCTTCTTGTGAAGCGGAAGATCCCACCCTTCGTGGGGCAACACGCAATTCCCGGCGGCTTCGTCCATGATGACGAAGACCTCGATCAGGCAGCCCTTCGCGAGCTCAGGGAAGAAACCGGCGTCGCGGACGTGTACCTGGAGCAACTCTATTCTTTTGGTGATCCGAGGCGGGATCCCCGCGGGCGTATCGTCTCGGTTTCCTACATTGCTTTGATCTCCGCTGACCGTAAACTCCAGGCCGGAACGGACGCGTCGGAGGCGAATTGGTGGCCTATAAAGGGGCTGCCCTCACTAGCTTTCGATCACTCGGAAATCCTGAACTACGCGCTGGAGCGGCTGCGCAACAAGCTCGAATACACGACGGTCGGATTTCAATTGTTGCCGGAAAAGTTCACGCTCACCGAGCTGCAAACGGTCTATGAAGCCATTCTTGACAAGCAACTCGACAAGCGCAACTTCCGAAGAAAAATGGCGCTGCTCAAAATTCTCAAACCACTCAAGGAATATCAGCGTGCCGGCCGCCGGCCTGCGCAATTATTCAGGTTCGCAGCAAATCGGTTCGAGAAGCTTAAGGAAAAGGGGATTCTGTTCCCGTTTTAATCAGGGACTTCCGAACGCAAATTTCCGAGACCACTTCGAGTGCACAAAAACTGAAAGGGAGCCTCAATCTGACTACGATTCGGCCAACCGAGCCCGCTTGATCTCGCCATCGCCCCCAACGGCAATATCGTCGTCTCGAGCGAGCGGCCATTTGGGGCGGAGGACGCGGTGACGACCGTTCGGGAATACGATGCGAGAGACGGGCATCTAGTCCGGGTTTTCTCTCCCGATGGGAAAGCGACGTTCCGCAATCCGCGCGGCTTGCGCTTTTCTTCCGACGGACTTCTCTACTGCGTAGGGCGCGACGAAGTTGTTGCCTTCGACTTCACAACTGGCCAATGCCTGGGGGCCGTCGCGCAATTGCCGCGATTGAATGGACAAGCCCTGGTGTTTTTCCCCGGGTGAGCCGACCAAAACCCCTCCCATCACATCTGTTCCCGACTTTGGGGGTCGCCACGACGATAGCAGAGACTCAATGAATGCCCATTCATGTTCCTGCCGGCGCTTCCGAAAGAAGCATCTCCTCCTGTGCGGAGGCTTTCGCAACTTTGGATATGCCTTTCACGATTGCGTGGAATACAACGCAAGAACTGCTTACAGAGCAGTCCGACGACAGATACGACGAACAAGGTGACCACTGCCTTAATCACGCACAAGCCGTACCACAGCAGTTCCACGTTGTCGCCTCCCATGTTCCTCCTTCATCAACCTGCGGTCTCAAGATCCCCGATCGGCAGTGCGGCGGTTTCCTAATTGCTCTCGAAGCACGGGAACTGAGACTTCTCCCACACACTACACAAGATCTACGTCAATGCACCTGAATCTCGCCAGATCCCCCCGGCTTATTTTTCTCCAGCAGGAAGGACAACAGAAACATCAGGGCAGCGGTCACTGCAAGCAGCCAATAGACGTCAACATGAGAAAGCGCTTGAGCTTGTGTGTTCAACAGGTCGTACATTTTGGCGAGCGCCGCTTGTTGCGCGGAATACAAATCAAAACCGGCATCGGACAGCCGCGTTGTTAGCTCCGAAACGGCTGCACTGAACTGGGGTGAACGCGTGTATGCGGCGAGGATGGATTGATGATATTGACTTCGCCGCGCGATCAATGTCGTCACAGCTGAGGTTCCGACGCTCTGCCCCATATTGCGCATGAAGTTCATCAGCCCTACCGCTGCATTCGTCTTGTTCTTCGGCACGCCAACGTAACCCGCCATCGTGAGCGGAACAAACAAGAACCCGACCGGCAAGTACTGCATGATCCGTAGCCAGGTGGCATCGCCAAAACTGATCAACAGATCGATACGTTTGCAGGATACGTACATGCCCAGCGCAAGAGTGATCCAGCCAAATGCAAGAATGTGGCGAGCCTGGAATCGAGTTGTCAGATGGCCCACGACCTGTAGAAGAACGAGCAGTAAAATTGCTGCGACCGAGAGCACCATCCCAGCCTTTTGCGCGGTGTAGCCCATGAGCGTTTGCAGAAATTGGGGAAGGAGCACTGTAGAACTGAAAAGAACGACGCCGACGACGAAAAACATCAGGCTGCAACTCATGAAATTGAAGTTCTTGAATAGATGGACATCCACTATGGGTTCATTGTGGAACCATTCCCAAATCACCAGTGAGATAAGGCCAATTGCGGCTACAATCAGCAGCGCTGTAATGAAATGAGATCCGAACCAATCGTCCTCCTGCCCTTTGTCGAGCGCGACCTGCAGAGCTCCAACAGCGATGGCCAGGATGCCGAACCCTACAAAATCGAAACTTGCTGTCCGGCCCTTCTCCCGGGTCAAGTAGGGCGGATCTTTGACCAGTTGGAAAACGAGGATGACCGCAAGAATTCCTACAGGTACGTTGATATAGAAAATCCAGCGCCAGGAATAATTGTCTGTGAGCCATCCCCCTAGAGTCGGGCCGATTGCCGGAGCGCAGATGGCCGTCACGCCATATAGAGCGAAAGCCAATCCTCGCTTCTCGGGCGGGAACGTATCCGCGAGAATTGCTTGGGTCATCGGCTGCAGTCCGCCCCCGAAGGCGCCTTGGAGCACCCGAAAAAGGAGCAGAAGGCCGAGACTCGGCGCCAACCCACACAGAAACGAACTGACGGTGAAGAAGGCGATGCAAATCAGAAAAAAGCGCTTTCGGCCAATCAGGCTGACTAAGAAGCCGCTGATGGGAAGCACGATGGCGTTTGAAACGAGATAGCTCGTCAAGACCCATGTGCTCTCGTCATTGCTTGCTCCCAGGTTGCCAGCGATGTGAGGGAGTGCAACGTTGGCAATACTTGTGTCGAGCACCTCCATAAATGCAGCGAGCGAGACCACAACCCCGATGAGCCATGGGTTGACCTCTGGCGTCCTGCTTGCATTTCCAACGGAGATCGTTGTTGCACTACTCATCGACCTTTCCTTTCCGGCATCGACCAAGCGCAATGCGCGCGTACTTGGGGAAACCGGCGAATCCAGTTGCTGATTGACCCATGGCGTCCGTGGGGCGTAGGGCGGTGGTTGACACGAGACAGTCGCTCCCCTTCATCGCAGCGGACGGGCTCCATTGCGTGTGCGAGAATTGCTTTGGTGCGGAAGCCGCGACCTAAGCTTTTAGGGAGTCGAACAACCGTTCTGCTTGAGTGAACGCCGAAGTATGTGCCGCGCGCGCAGTAGTCTGGATTTCGCGGTCGCAACCGTGATGCCTAGGATGGCTGCGGCGTCTTTCATGCGGCTCTCCTTCCTGTAATAGAGATCCATCAGACGGCGCGCATGGGGTGGGAGCCGCTGCATTGCAGCATGCAAATTATGGAGAGTCTGATCCGCCATGTAACGTTGTTCAGGATCGAGTTCCGGATCTCGGAAATCCATTGACTCGAATCGCTGACCATCCTCCGAGATATGGTCGGAGATCATTTCCGGCGCACGTCTTCGCTTGCGCAACAGCATCAAGGACGTGTTGGTCCCTATGGCCACCAACCAGGTTGAGAACCTGCACGTACCCCTGAAGGCATCCAGGTGCCGGTATGCGCTCAGCAAGGTCTCTTGAAGAACGTCCTCCGTATCTTCCTGGTTGCGGACGATCCTGAATATCCTCTGTTTGACCAATCCTCTATATCGCACACATAGTTCTTCGAATGCGCGATGATCTCCGGACTTCGCGTCAGACAGCAATTTGTCGTCACATTCTTGTCCAAGCTGTACCGTTGCAGTGCTCATACAACCCGTCCTCATTCGTAGGGCCGCTGAATTTCTCCAGGGGCAGAGTTTGTGTTCTCAAAGCGTCCGCGTGTAAAGCGAGAGATAAGTCAATGTGCCTGTCAGCCACCTCACCGAACTCATGACAATCCCGAGAACCGTGCCGTCTTCCTCTTCCCTCGCTTCAGCACTGAATTCTGGATCGAGGTAGTGGATTGCCAACGCTATCTCTGCATCACTCTTTTGCTCAAGAATCGCTAGTGTGTGGTTTGTCTGCATGTGAAGCTCCTTGGAACCAAGCGGCCGTCGGTGACGCCGGCTTCATGTTCCTTAGGCGAGGATCGATCCTCACGGTTAATAAGCCGCGTGACAATCGCAAACAGAACACTTACCGATATGCCACACATCAACACGCCGATGACGCTCTCGAGAGGCCCTAACGTGCGCCAACCCTTTGGGAGGCCTACGTCGCTGCAGCCAAGCGTGGAGTAACTACTCGCGGAGAAGTAGATTGCCGAGTCCCACGACGGTAAGCAACGCCAGCGATAGAAGCTAGCCCACAGCAGAATCTCCAAACCGTGCAGAACGACAATCGCCATTGCCAGTCGCACAACTAGAGCGGCGGAACGAAGGGCGCTCATTTCCCGGGTATCTCGCGCCAGCCTACGCCGTACCCAGCCGATGAGCGCGGCTATGCCGGCCGATTGAAACCACAGCGTGAGGGTAATTAGAGGCAGCTCCGCAATAAATCGATGAATCGACATCGGCTCTCCGATTGGACTTTCGGCTCAATTCCACCCACCACCAAGCGCCTTGTAGAGCTGCACAAGGCCCTGGTATTCGTTGTTTCGTGCCTGCGCTAGCGTGATTTCGGCAGTGAAGAGGGATCGCTGGCTATCAAGGACATCGAGATAAGTTGCTGTGCCGCCCCGATAACGCATGAGGGATACGTTGACTGATTCCTGCAAATCTTTTACTGACTGTTCCTGGCGCTCACGGACTGCGTGGTACTTGTCGTACCCAATCAGCGCATCAGAGACATCGCCAAATGCGTGCTGAATGGTCTGCTGGTAGCCAATGAGAGCTTGCCGTTGTTCCGATTTGGCGTAGCGCAGGTTATTGCGCAGGGCGCCACCCTCGAAGATCGGCTGTGTCGCGCTCGCCGCGTAAGTTCCAACTCCGAGAGGAGCCCCGATATATGAGCCAGCAAACTGGCTATGACCAAATGCCGCGCCTCCAGAGCCGAGGAGCGAAATCTGCGGAAAGAACATCGCCTTTGCCACGCCGATATTCGCGTTGGCGGCGACCAGATTTTGCTCCGCTTCGCGAATGTCGGGCCTGCGTTCGAGCAGTTCCGAGGGCAGGCCGGCAGGCAGCTGCGGCGGGAGAGTCTCGCTCCATGTCCAGCCCCCGGCGGTTTCGATGCCCAAGGGCATTCCCCTGGGGACATTGTCCGGATACTTTCCCAGGAGGATATTGATCGCGTCCTCGGTCTGGCCGATTTGCCGCTCGAGGTCCGGGATCTGCGCATTCGCTACGTCGAGAACTTGCCGTGCCTGAAGCACATCGAGCGTCGTCGCGACGCCATGCTGAAGACGCAGCTCGGTTAGCTTGACCGAGTCTTCCTGGGTTCGCACGGTTTCCTTGGTTATCTGAAGCTGCAGATCGAGATCGCGGAGCAGGAAGTAATCGCTCGCCACATCGCCGACAAGGGTAAGGATTACGGTCTGCTGCGCGTCTCGCGTGCCAAGAAGCCGGGCTCTGGCGGCTTCGGTTTCCCGGCGATATCGACCGAATAGATCGACTTGAAAGATCACGTCTCCAGCCAGCTGAAAGACATTCGACTTGATGTTCTCGTCGGTTTTTCCGCCGCTGAAATTCGGATTGAGTGAAACTTGCGGAAATTCGTTCGATCGCGTGATACCAACCTGCGCTCTTGCCGCATTGACGCGCTCGACCGCGAGTTGCACATCATAGTTCTGCTTCAGTGCGGTCCGGATGAGTTCCTGAAGTTGAGGATCGTGGAAGACCTGCCACCATGGCAGATCGGCGAAGGACGCGGTTTGTGGCTCGGTCTGTTGCGATTGGTCAGGGCCACGGAAAGCCGGAGGCGTCTGCACCGCCGGCCGATGATAGTTGGGACCAACCGCGCAGCCGGAGATCACAAGCGCTGCTAACAGGACCAGTATGACGTTCACGATGACATTGGTTTGCCGGTTACGCATCTTGTTGACCCTCCGTCATCGCACTCGGCCGAACTGCAGGCGCCATGAAGCGCGCGCGGCCCGCCGCGGGCCATCGCTCCACCAAGTAGAAAATTGCAGGAACCGTGAAGATGCCGAGCACACTTGCGGCTGTCATGCCGCCGATCACGGTGGTACCCATGATCTGGCGTGCGACTGAGCCGGCCCCGGAAGCGGTCCAGAGCGGAACACAGCCGAGAATGAACGCGAACGAGGTCATCATGATGGGCCGCAGGCGAAGGCGCGCACCTTCGAGCGCCGCATCCATAAGCGGCTTGCCTTGTTCGTACTGCTCCTTGGCAAACTCGACGATGAGAATCGCGTTCTTGGCAGCAAGGCCGATTAGCATCACCAAGCCGATCTGGGCATAGACATCGTTTTCCATCTGGACCATGTAAGGCGGCAGGAAGAGGCCCAGCACGATGCGGCGGAGCCAAAGCACACCAAAAGCTCCGAAGACAGCGACCGGCGTGCTCAGCAGCACGCTGAACGGCAGGCTCCAACTCTCATAGAGCGCTGCGAGAATCAGGAAGACGAACAAGAGAGAGAATCCGAAGATGACCCAGGATGGAATGCCCTCTTCCGCTTTTTGCTCCTGGTATGACATGCCCAGGTAATCGAAGCCCATCTCATGAGGCATGGTCTGCTTAAAGACGTCTTCCAGAGCCGCTCTTGCCTGATCCGCGCTGTAGCCGGGTGCGGCGCTGGCATTGATCTGCGCGGACCGGTACTCGTTGTAGCGCATGGTGAATTCAGGACCCGACCGCGTCTCGAAACTTGCCAGGGCGGATAGCGGCACCGTCTCGCCCTGGTTATTGCGCACATAGAACTGCCCAAGATTTTCGGTAGTCGATCGGTAGGGAGCTTCGGATTCGATGTACACCTGCCAGGTTCGGCCGAATTGGTTGTAATAGTTGACGAACAGGCCGCCCATGTTCGCTTGAATCGTGCTGTAAACATCCGGCAGTGCAACGCCTTGTTTCAGCACCTTCTCTTTGTCCACCTGGACGAACTCTTGTGGGACGCTCGGTATAAAGGTGGAGAAGATGGTGGCAATCTCAGGGCGCTTGCGAGCGGCAGTGAGGAATTTGGCGAGATTGCCTGCGAGGAATGGGACGTCCTTGCCGGCGCGATCCTCCAACACGAACGAAACGCCTCCGGATGTGCCAACGCCAGGAATAG
>Ga0209579_10001789_pt1 | contig 17236 bp, 17 predicted proteins | sample Coa_R1_2_FD_187152 | JGI IMG/M metagenome (GOLD analysis project Ga0209579, IMG submission 187152) | Surface soil microbial communities from Centralia Pennsylvania, which are recovering from an underground coalmine fire - Coalmine... | ecosystem: Environmental > Terrestrial > Soil >... | reverse complement strand
CCCGGGTGAAGGCGGCGGATCGCTACTGCCGCAACCAGCGCGCGCGGCTCGTCGCCCGGTTCGCCAGGGAGACGGTCGGCACCTACAACTACGCCTGGACCGACCTCACCTATCTGCTGCATAAGCACGGGGTCAGCTGGGGCTATTTCCTCAGCCCGGGCGGTCAACCCGATTGCCAAGACGGCGATGCAAACTGCGCCCCGGTCCGGATCAGCTCAGGAACCCCCAACATCTGGAACCCGTTGCCGTCGTTCACCGACGTGAAGCAGGACCACCAGCTCCACAACGTCCAGCCGACGTCACGGTTTCTGGCCGACGCCCGGGCCGGAACCCTCCCCGCGGTCTCATGGGTCGTCCCCGACCAAGCCCACTCGGAGCACCCGCCCGCGAACATCAAATTCGGCCAGGCCTACGTCACCAACCTGATCAACGCGGTCATGGAGGGGCCCGATTGGGGCTCGACGGCCATCTTCCTGGCCTGGGATGACTGGGGCGGCTTCTATGACCACGTCGTCCCGCCCACGGTCGACATGAACGGCTACGGGCCGCGGGTTCCGAGTCTCGTGATCAGCCCCTACGCGCGCCCCGGCTTCATCGACCACCAGACGCTCAGCTTCGACGCGATCAACAAGTTCATCGAGGACGACTTCCTCGGCGGCGAGCGGCTTGACCCGCGCACCGACGGGCGCCCGGACCCACGCCCCGACGTACGCGAGACCAGCCCAGTCCTGGGCAACCTGATCAGCGACTTCGACTTCAACCAGGCGCCGCTGCCTCCGCTGATCCTGCCGCTCCGTCCCCGCCCCGGCCCGGCGTCGCGCCCCGGCGGGTAGCGCAGCGCAAGAGCCCACCGGGGGACTTGAACCCCCAACCGCCGCATTACAAGTGCGGTGCTCTACCAGTTGAGCTAGGTGGGCGTGCTGAGGTGCATGTTGCCCCATCGGGCTGAGCCGCGACGCGAGCTAGTCGGGCAACAGCGGGACCCAGGCGCCGGGATCACGCCCGATCAGGATGGCGCGAGTGATGGCGGTTGAGCCGAAGCGATCGCGGATCGAGTCGAGGGTTGCATCGAGCTGCCGCGAGCGATCGAAGGGAAGCGCCAGCTGAACCGCTCCCTGATCGCCGAGGTTGGTGAGCGCCACTCCCACCAGGGTGAGCCCGCGACGCTCGATCGTCGGCATGGACAGCGTGAGCAGGCCGAGGGCGGTGGTGAGGATCGTGTGGGTGTGGGCAGTCGGGTCGGCCATCGTGTAGGACCGAGTCGCGCGGGTGTAGTCAGCGAACCGGAGCCTCAGCACGACGGTCCGGCATACCCGACGCGCGCTGCGCAGGCGCCGGGTCACGCGGTCGACCAGCGCGGTGAGCGCGGCGGCGATTTCCTCAGGGGGACGCTCGCGCCGGCCGAGCGCGCGCTGGGCGCCGATCGAGCGTCGGCGCTGACGCCGGCGCACCGGACGCGGGTCGTGGTTGTTGGCCAGTGCGTGGATGTGGCGGCCGCCGGCGCGGCCCAGCAACGCGACGAGCGCGGGCTCGCCGGCCTCGGCCACCTGCGCGACGGTGGTGATCCCCCGCCGGTGGAGCTTGGCCGCGGTAACCCGGCCGACGCCCCATAGATACTCGACCGGAAGCCGGTGCAGGAACTCGAGCTCTTCGCCTGGCGCAACGCGCAGGAGCCCGTCCGGCTTGGCGACTCGGCTGGCGACCTTGGCCAGGAACTTCGTCCGAGCGATTCCGACAGTGATCGGGAGCCCTACCCGCTCACGGACCTCTCGGCGCAACTGCTGAGCGATCTGCATCGGCGTACCCGAGATGTGCCCGAGTCCGCGAACGTCGAGAAACGCCTCGTCGATCGACAACGCCTCGACGAGGGGGGCGGTGTCCTCGAAGACCCGGAACACCGCCTTGCTGGCCTCGCTGTAGGCGGCCATGCGCGGCGGCACGACGATCGCGCCCGGGCACAGGCGCCTGGCCTGAGTGCCGCCCATGGCGGTCCGGACCCCCTGGGCCTTGGCCTCGTAGCTGGCGGCGAGCACGACGCCGCCGCCGACGAGTACCGGTCGACCCCGGAGGCGCGGATCGTCACGCTGCTCGACCGAGGCATAGAAGGAGTCGAGGTCGGCGTGGAGGATCGTGGCCGGGTCGGGCACGAACACATGTTCGTGATCGGTGCGGATGGATCGGTTCGGACCGACCCGCGTGTCGGGCGGGGCGCGCGGGGCTAGGCCGACTCGGCGGAGATCGCGTGCTCGAGCGAGCCGTGCCCGTTCGAGGTGAAGTCCGGCGGGCTGGCCGGCGGCGCGGGCTCAGGGGCGGCGTTCAGTCGCCGCTCTAGCTCGCCCATGACGAGCCCGAAGAGAAGGTGACGGATCGTCGCCTGGGCGAAGGCCCGACGGTTCCCGGCGAGCTGGGGAAGCTGCTTGCGCGCCGGATGAAGACGATCCGAGACCACGGTCAGCGGCCAGAGGAGCAGGTGCTCGGTCAGGGCGGCCGCGGGACCTCGGAGGACGGGGGGGAGGGGCAGGGCCGGCGCGAGGTTCGAGTAGACGGCCCCGAACAGGGCTCCGTTGCCGAGGTGGAAGGCGATGCCGGCCGGGTACCACGCCTCACCCGGCACGACGGCGCGCCCGAGCAGCTCGACGTCGTCGTACGAGCTTGCCAGGAGGAGCTTGTCGAGGGGCTGCTCGGCAGCCCAGATTGCCGCGGCGACCGCGCCGGAGACGGCTCCTCTCAAGGTGCGAGTGCGAACGGTCGCGGTGGCCAAGGAGGCCCAACTGTAACGGGCGCGCCGAAAGCGGGTACGCCAATGTGCGATGGATCACGAGGCCCTGCATAGGCGCGCCCGCGAGCGCGGGGTGAACCTGGTCGTCTACCTGATCGTCCGTGCCGTGCTTCAGCCGTTCTTCCACATTTACTTCCGGATGGCGCGGATCGGGCGTGAGCACATCCCGGCCGAGGGGCCGGTGATCATCGCCGCCAATCACCGGAGCTTCCTGGACCCGTTCGTGATTGGGACGATGGCACGGCGACCGCTCTACTACGTCGCGAAGCAGGAGCTGTTTCGAAATCGCCTCCAGGCCTGGGTGCTCAACTCGCTGGGGGCCTTCCCGGTCAGGCGCGGGCAGGCGGACGCCGACATGGTCGAGACCGCGAAGGCGATCCTGGCGCGCGGCGACATCGTCTTGATCTTCCCCGAGGGAACGCGCACGCGTCCGGGCGCACTGGGCGCGCCCAAGCGCGGCGTAGGGCGCCTGGCTCTGGAAACCGGGGCCCCCGTCGTTCCGGTAGCGGTGATCGGCACCGAGGACGTCCGCCGCGGCTGGAGAATCCGTCCGCGAAAGGTGCGGATCCGCGCCGGCCGGCCGCTGACATTCCCCAAGGTCGAGAACGCCTCACCGTCACTCGCGGGTGCCGTAACGGATCGAATCTGGCCGTGCGTGATGCTGCAGTGGGAGTGGCTGGGCGGCCTGCCGCCCGTCAGGCGCGCCGCGATCATCGGCGCCGGCACGTGGGGCACAGCGCTGTCGGTGGCGCTGACCAAGGCGGGGCTCGAGGTTGAGCTCGGCTGCCGAACCGCCGAGCAGGTGGCCGCGCTGTCCGAGAGACGAGTCAACGACACCTATCTCCCGGGGATCGAGCTGCCGGAGTCGGTAAAGATCGTCCGCGCTTCCGAGCTCGAGCTCGCCGGCCACGACCTGATCTGCCTGGCCGTGCCGGCGCGGGCCCTGCCCGCGGTGATGGCGGCCAACGGTGAGCGGATCCCGCGCCGTGCCGGCGTGCTGATGCTCTCCAAGGGGCTGGTGCCGCCGCTGGGGACGCTTCCCTCCGCGTTCGTGTCCGAACGGTGCCAGGCTCGCGCCGTGGCGGCGCTGGGCGGTCCTGCGCATGCCGCGGAGGCACTGGAGAACGGCGCGTCGGTGGTGGTCGCGACCCATGATGCGGCGTTCGCTCGCCAGCTGGGCGAGGTCCTGCGCAGCGCGGGGATGGACATCACCCCGAGCACCGACATCACCGGGGTGGAGCTCGCGGGATGCGCCAAGAACGCGGCCGCGCTGGCTGCCGCGGCCGCCGCCGGCGCGGGCCCGAATGTGGCCGGGGCCGCGGCGGGCAAGGTGTTCGCGGAAGTTGACGCGCTGGCGCGCCGTCGTGGGGGGCGGCCGGAAACCTTCGCCGGCCTGGCCGGCGTGGGCGACCTGGTGGCCACCGTCGGATCCTCGAGCTCTCGCAACCGACGGGCCGGAGAGCTCTTGGCCCAAGGCGTCCCGGGGCCTGAGATTTCGCAGGCGCTCGGCCAGACCGCAGAGGCCGTGGACGCCGTGCCGCTGCTGGCGCATGTGGCGCGCGAAGCGCGGGTCGAGGCGCCGGCGCTGGAGAGTCTGGCCGCGCTCGTCGAGGGGCGAATCGAGCCCAAGCGCTGGACGGCGACGATCACCAACCCCGCGCGGCGCAGGCGGAAAGGCACTGTCCGCGCGGCTTAGCTGGGGGTAGGCTCTGATGCGGTGGCCGAGCTGCTTCCTCAAAACAAGACGGAACTCGACGCCCGCTTCAGCGAGCTGTACCGCGCGCACCTGCGGGATGTCTACTCCTACAGCTATTACCGAGTCGGGAATCACCACGATGCCGAGGACCTCACCGAGCAGACATTCCTCCAGGCCTACCGTCACTTCGAGCGGGCGCTGCGCGAGTCAAATGGGCGTCCCTTGCGGCCGTGGCTCATCCGGATCGCCCACAACCTGGCGGCAAACTTCTATCGGGACCGGTCGCGACGGCCGGAGTCGGCGATTGAGGATGCCGATCTCGTCTCCGCGCCCCACACCACGGAATCTCTGGTTGAGGGGCGAGAAGAGCTGGCGGCGATCCTGGAGGGGGTCCAGCAACTGCCCGACGACCGCCGTGAGGCGCTCATCATGAGGTTTGCACTGGGGATGGACAACCGCGAGATCGCGCGGGCGCTGGGTCGATCCGACGGCGCCACCAAGGTGCTCCTGCACCGCGCCATCCGACAGCTGGAAAGCATCGTCTCGAGCGATGGGGTCGGCGAACGCGTGGACGGGGTGGGCGAAGGTGCAGCCAAGGCGGGGAACAGCGCATGAGCGCCAGTGCGGCTGATTTTGAGTCGCTGCTCCGCGAGGCGCTCAGCCCGATCGATCCCCCGGCTGACCTCGTAACGCGGCTGGAGCAGACGCTGGTCAGCCTGGCCGAGCTGGCCCAGGAGGAGCTCGACGCGTGGGAGCTCTCGGCCATGCGCAACCCACGCAACTGGGCGCGGCCGGCAGCCGCAGCCGTGGTGGGGGCCAGCGCCGGGACGGCGCTGGTCGTCCTCCGGGTCCGGGCGCGGCACCGAGCCCGGCGTCAACAGTCGGGGAGCCTGGCCGAGCTCGTCGGGCGGACCGTTCGGGACGCCGCCGACGAAGCGCGGCGACTGCTGCGCTGAGGCCGTCCGGCACCTCTGATGGAACCTTTCAAGTCCGCTGATAGCGTCGGCGCGGAGATGCCCGTCTGCTATCGCCATCCGTCGCGTGAGACGGGCGTCGCCTGCTCGTCCTGCGGACGCCCGATCTGCCCCGACTGCATGACGCCCACCTCGGTCGGGATGCGCTGCCCCGAATGCGCGCGAGACCGCACCCGGGTGCGAACGGTCCGCTCCGGGTCAGGCGTGCCGGTGGTGACACGGGCGCTGATCGCGATCAACGTGATCGTGTTCCTGGCCGAGACGGCCACCGGGGTGCGGCTCGGGGGCTGCTCGGTGAGCTGCGGAACGGTCTGGAACCACGGCGTCCTGTACGGACCGGCGATCGCCGATCAGCATCAGTACTGGCGCATCGTCAGCGGTGGTTTCCTGCATGACGGGATCCTGCACATCGCCGTGAACATGCTCTCGCTGTACTTCGTCGGGAGCGCACTGGAGCCGGCGGTCGGGCGCATCAACTTCACGGGCATCTACCTGGCCTCGTTGCTCGCGGGATCCTTTGGGGCGCTCCTGTTTCAGCCCCGGGTCCCGACCGTCGGCGCCTCGGGAGCGATCTTCGGCATCTTCGGGGCGCTGATCGTCGTCGCCTACCACCGGGGGATCCCGATCTGGCAGAGCGGGCTGGGGATGGTGCTGCTGATCAACCTGATCTTCTCCGTGACCTTCGCCGGAATCTCCATCGGTGGCCACCTCGGGGGGCTGATCGGCGGGCTCATCTGTGGCGAGATGGCCGTGCAGTGGAGTGAGCGTCGCCGGCGTCCGGCGCTGGCCTACGCGGGATACCTTGTTGTCGCTGTCGCCAGTGTCGCCGGCGCGATCGCGGTGGCCGGCGGGACCGGACTGACGCCTACGGGGCTGACGCTGTAGGGGGGCTCCGGCGACTAGAGCTCGAGGACGAGGGCCTCGGCGGGGGCGTCCGGGAAGAGCTCGGGGTGAAGGATGTGCGCGAGCAGCTCGAGACCGTCGAGGAGGCGAGGCCCCGGCCTCGAGAAGTACGCGGCGGCGTCGACCGCGACGACCTCGCCGGCGCCGGCGGAGGCAAGCTCATCGCGGTGCATCTCGGCTTCGCGATAGGCAAGCTCGGCGTCAAAGCCGCAGGGCATCGCGATGATGACATCTGGGCGAGCCGCCCGGACCTCATCCCAGGTTCGCTCCTCCGAACGCTCGCCAGGAAAGCCGAGGACGTCCTCGCCTCCGGCGTAGTCGATGAGCTGCGGCGTCCAGTGGCCGGCCGCGAACGGCGGATCCAGCCATTCAAGGGCCGCGACCCGCGGCCGCCGAGACGCGCGGCGGGTGGCCAGCCGGACGCGATCGATGCGTTCGGCGGCGTCGCGGACCAGCTCGACAGCCGCGTCCTTGTGATCGGTGGCCTGAGCCAGGGTCCGCACGTCACCCAGAACCTCTCCGAGGGTGTGCGGGTCGAGCGCGAGGACCCGGGGCCGGGTCTCGATCTCCTCGGCGATGGCTCGAACGTCCTCGTAGGCGACCGCGCACACCGAGCACAGGGCCTGGGTCACGATCAGGTCAGGGCGCAGATCCCGGAGGAGGTCGGTGTCGAGCTCGTAGATCGATTCGCCCCTCAGCGTTCGCTCCTTCACTGCCGCATCGATCTGCGCCGAAGACAGGCCGCTGGGCAGGACGTCGCGGGTCACACGAGGCAGCTCACGGGCGGCGGGGGGAAAATCACATTCGTGAGTCACCGCGATCACGTCGCTCCCGAGCCCGAGCGCGAACAGCATCTCGGTAGCCGACGGAACCAAGCTGACGATGCGCATCAGGCTGGTTTTCCGACGGGCGAGACGCGGGCAGCTGTAGGGCAGAGCACGATCACGACCAGGGAGACGGTATGGCAGAGCTTCTGAGCCAGGAGGACATTGCTTCCAGCCTAGAGGGCAGGGAGTGGAAGCGGGAGGGATCGGAGATCGTCAGGGAATGGCAGTTCAAGGACTTCGCACAAGCAATGGCGTTCGTCAACCGCGTCGCGGAGGCAGCCGAGGAGGCCAATCATCACCCGGACATCCTGCTCCACGGCTGGAATCGGGTCAGGCTCTCGCTGACGAATCATTCCGCCGGAGGCCTCACCCAGGCCGACTTCGAGATGGCGGAGAAGATCGACCGGCTGGGCTGAGCGGACAAGGCCGCGAACCCACGGTGCTGGCGGGAGCGGCTGCTAGCGTTCCCGCCGTCGCTTTTTGATGAACGACGACGATCCATCTCGAAGTACCAGCTGGCCAGCGCGGGGTAGGGTCGCGGCCGCCGCGCGGTGAACGTCCTGTTCGTAATCCTCGCGGGCCTGTTGGTCCTGGTGAACGCGTTCTTCGTGGTTGCCGAGTATGCCCTGGTGCGCTCGAGCCGGGCGCGCCTGGAGTCGCTCGTGGACGAGGGCGCGCGAGGGGCGAGGCTGGCCATGGCCGAGATCGACGAGATCGGCGACTACCTTGCGGCGTGTCAGGTCGGGGTAACGATGGCCTCGATCGGCATCGGCGCGCTGGGTGAGCCGGCCATCGCGCATCTGCTCGAGCGGGCCTTTGGCGGCGCGGCCGGAGACGCGGCCGCGGTCGTGATCTCCGTGGTGATCGCCTACCTGTTCATCACCACGACCCAGAGCATCGTCGGCGAGATCGTCCCCAAGCTCTACACGATCCAGCACGCCGAGGGCTTGGCGCGCCGAATCGCGCGGCCGTTGCGGTTCTTCCGCGTCTTGTTTCACCCGTTCATCCTGGTCCTCAACTCGGCCTCGGAGGCGATCCTGCGTGCACTCGGGACGGATCCCGACGCCGAGCCAGAGGGCGGGACTCCGGAGGAGCTCAAGCGGCTGATCGCCCACTCGACTCGCGGGGGCCAGCTCGACATCGGCGAGGGGAGCATGCTCACGGGCGTGTTTCACCTCCACGAGCAGGAGGCCCGCAATGTGATGACCCCGATTCCGGCCGTGGTGACGATCGACCTCTCTGAGGATGTCGAGGCGGCGCTGCGGCGGGCGGTGGACACCGGGCACTCACGGCTGGTGGTCACCGAGGACGAGAACCAGGATCGGGTGAAGGGGATCGTCCACGTCAACCAGCTCGTGAAGCTGATGATGAATCAGGGCATGCAGGCCCATTTCGAGGGGCTCGTGCGCCCCGCACCCCTGGTGCCGGAGACCAAACCGCTGGACGACCTCTTGGCCGACCTCCAGCGCGAGCGGACCGAGCTGGCCATCGTGATCGACGAATACGGCCGCACGGCTGGGATCGTCACGATCGAGGACATCATCGAGGAGGTCGTGGGAGAGATCTCCGACGAGACCGACCCGGCCGGCGGCGCGGTACGGAGGCTGGCCAACGGCGACTGGTTCGTGCGCGGCCACGTCGCGGTGTCCGACCTCGAGGACTACGGGCTCGAGCTCCCGGTCGATACGGACGCCTACAACTCGGTCGGGGGTTTCGTGTTCGCGGAGTTGGGGCGGTTGCCCAAACGCGGGGACACGATCTCGGCCAACGGCTACTCGATTCGGGTGGAGTCGGTGCGGCAGAACCGGATCGAGGCGGTGCGGATCAGGCAGCGGCGGCCGGCGCCCACGGGGTGACGTCGCGTTTGCGGGCGGGGTGGGTTCGAGGGCGAGAGTGCGGCAGATCACACTCAGCTGGCGAGACATCGCATCATTCGTTACATTTGGCCCTCACGACGGCGGAGACGCTGCTGCGCGACCACTGCTTATCCGGTGGTTGAGAGGAGAGATGAAGCCGGCCCTTCGGGGCCGGCTTCGGCCCTCGGCGTCCGGCGGGGCGGGGCAGGGCGGGGCCGGCGTCGACCTAGCTCGTCAAGGGAATGCGCGGGCGGCCTGGTGCGATTGCCCGTGTAGGCGGGCAATCGACACGGCCTCGAGGTGCCCTTGGCCGGCGCTTTCGGCCTACCTGGGCGAACTTTTCGCCTACCTGGGCGAACCTCTCGGCCTACCTGGGCGAACGAGCGAACTGTGGGATCGCTAATTCGCCCAGGTCGGTCGCGGGGAGCCAAAGTTGGGCGTTTTGAGGCGAACTTGTTGCAGAGTCGTGGGTGTCGTGGGAGAAACGCCCCACATAGAAGGGAAAATCGCCCAGACGCCTTGGCAAGCCATTCGATCGAGGCGGCAAAAAAAGAGCCGGCCCACGGGATGGGCCGGCTCAGTGCTTCTGGGGAGGAGGTGCTGCTATGAGGTACGTCGCAGAAGGAAGTGTCGGCTCAGCAGATGAACACGCCCTAAAGACTTTGTCTGAGCTTTGTGAAGAGGGTGATTGGCCGACACGCAGCCGGACACGGATGCTGGCGGGATAGATGGTCATGCAGTGGTGTTCTGGAGGCGGGGCGAGGAGATGCAGCTTCAGGGAGCAGCCTCGATGACGGCGATCCTGTCTGCACGGTGCTCGCCGTGGCCGCCTTCTGTGCGGTCGTCGCGTTCGCGTTCCAGCCCTGAGCGCGTCCGCCACGCGCGCCACGAGCTGCCACAGGCCTAGAGGTAGGGCGTAGAACCCCCCGCCTACTCGTACGGGTAGAAGCCCTGGCCGGTCTTCCGGCCGAGCTTGCCCTGATTCACGAGCTCGATGAGCGCGTCGGGCACCGGGGCCCCGATCGACTCTCCGATGGCCTGGGAGACGTCGAGGCCGACGAAATCGAGGAGGGCGAGCGGCCCCATGGGCATGCCGGCGCCGAGCGACATGCACTGGTCGATGTCCTCCGGAGCCATGCCGCTCTCCGCCATCAACTCGACGGCGCTGAACAGGTAGGGAAACAGGAGCCGGTTGACCACAAAGCCGGGGGAGTCGGGAACCTGGACCGGCGACTTGCCGATCGCCTCAGCCAGCCGGCGGGCGCGGTCCCGCGTCTGCTCGGTCGCCTCAGGCGGGAAGGCGAGCTCGACGAGCTTCATTCGCGGCACCGGGTTGAACGGATGGAAGCCGACGAAGCGATCGGGATGGCCGCTCGCCCGGGCCAGCTCGGAGATCGAGAGCGAAGAGGTGGTCGTGGCGAGGATGGCGTTCTGCCCGGCATGCCGGGAAAGCTCACCCAGCTCAGCCAGGATCTCGGCCTTCATGCCGTGGTGCTCGACCACGGCCTCGACCAGGAAGGTCGACTGCTCGAGCTCGTCGAGGTCGGAGACGATGCGGACGTGGCCGGGATCGACCTCCCCGGCGAGCAGCTTGGCGCAGTTCCGGGAGATGGTGGCGTGGGCCCGCTTGGCCGATTCGGGCGAGCGGGCCCAGAGCAGGACCTCGCCGTTGCGGGCCGCCGCGGCGGCCAGACCGCAGGCGATCGCGCCCGAGCCGGCGATTCCCAGTCGTTCCTCCACGCGCGGGTACAGTACGTGATGGTTGCCGGGAAGGCGCCGCCCGACGCGGCGTCTCACTCGATCTTGATTCTGGACAAGGAGACGTGATGGCTGAGGAGCGAGGCCGCGAGGTCGTGATCGTGGAGGCGGCGCGGACGCCGATCGGACGCGGTCACCCGGAAAAGGGCTACTACAAGGACAAACACCCGAATGAGCTGTTGGGTGCCGCCTACCGGGCGGTGATCGAGCGGTCGGGGATCGAGCCCGGGCAGGTCGAGAACGTGATCGCGGGGTGCGTGGCCCAGTTCGGGCCCCAGGGCCTGCACGTGGGCCGGAACGCGTGGCTTCAGGAGGGCTTGCCGATCGAGACCTCGGCGACCACGATCGACCTTCAATGCGGCTCGGCCCAGCAGGCGGTCAACCTGGCGGCCTCCCAGATCGCCTCGGGCGTGCACGACGTCGTGATCGGGTCCGGGGTCGAGCACATGGGCAAGCTGCCGTTCGCGGCGACGATGAAGACCCAGGCAGAGTTCGGCGCCGCGTTCACGCCTGAGCTGCTGGATAAGCACAACGTGGTCGGACAGGGACTCGGGGCGGAGATGATTGCCGAGGAGTATGAGATTCCACGCCCCGAGCTCGACGAGTTGGCGCTTCGCTCACATCAGCTGGCGCACCGAGCCACCGAGGAAGGCCGCTTCGAGCGCGAGATGATCCCGATGCAGGTCAACGGCAGCACCTACATCACCGACCAGGGGATCCGGCCGGACACCAGCCTCGAGGCCCTCTCCCAGCTGAAGACGGTGTTCAAGGAGGACGGCGTGATCACGGCCGGCAACTCCTCCCAGATCTCCGACGGTGCGGCGGCGGTGTTGCTGATGAGCGCCGATAAGGCCAAGGAGCTCGGCCTGCGCGCCCGAGCCCGGATCGTCGATCAGACCACCGTCGGGTGCGACCCGGTGAAGATGCTCGAGGGCCCGATTCCGGCCACGGCGAAGATCCTCGAGCGCAACGGGATGTCGATCGACGACATCGACCTGTTCGAGATCAACGAGGCGTTCGCGCCCGTGGTGGCGGCCTGGCGCCGCGTGCACAACCCGGACATGGACCGGGTCAACGTCAACGGTGGCGCGATGGCGCTCGGCCATCCGCTCGGCTCGACGGGTGCGCGGCTGATCACGACCATCCTGCACGAGCTCGAGCGCTCGGACAAGGAGGTTGGGTTCGTCACCATGTGCTGCGGAGGCGGTCTCGGAACCGGGACCCTGATCCAGCGGATCTAATCGACGCTCGAAGCCACGGCCTCGCGGGCCGGGGCCGAGACGCGGGCTCGCTCGGCGCGAACGATCAGAATCTCCTCCTCGTCGCCATCGAGCAGGAGCCCTTCGGCCCTGAGCCAATCCGCGCGCGCCGCCAGGCGCGGCCCGAGCGACCCGCGTCGGCGTAGGACCACACTCGGGATGAGGCCGCCGGCCCGCAGGAGCTCGAGCGTCTTGGCTTCCCCGCAGACCGTGGAGTAGACCAGGAGCAGTTGCCCGCGCTCGCTCAGATGCTCGGCGGCATGAGCCGCGATCCGCTCAATGAATTCGCGGCCGGTCCGCCCCCCCTCCCAGGCCCGCGGGAGGCCTCGGCGCGGCAGCTCGGAAACATCGCCCGGCAGGTAGGGAGGGTTCGAGAGGATGAGGTCAAACCGCCGCCCGGCCACGGGTGAGAAGAGGTCGCCGCGGAGGGCCTGGACCTTCACGCCGTTCACCGCGGCGTTGAGTTGAACCGCGACCACCGCCCGACGTGAGATGTCGACGGCGGCGACTTCACCGGCGCCGGCGAGGGCGGCCGCGATGGCCAGGAAGCCGCTGCCGGTGCAGATGTCGAGCACGCGGGCGTCAACCGCCAGGCGCTCCCGCGCCACGTAATCGGCGAGCATTCGTGCGTCACTCGGCGGCCTGAACACGCCAGGGAGGGGCAGCAGTCGCATGGCTCGGACACCTATCCTGTCCCGCGGCCCGGCAAACGTCAGGGCATGACCATGGCAAACAACCCCCTGTCCGCCGCTGCGCTCAGAGCGACCTTCGACGCAGCGCCGCAGTACACGGTGGGCGTGGAGGAAGAGGTCATCCTGCTCGACCCGGAGAGGCTCGAGCCGACGGCGCGCGCGCTCGATCTGTTGCCGCGCTTCGACGGCGATCCTCGCTTCAAGCCTGAGCTGCCGGCCTCACAGATCGAGATCGTGATCGATCCCGACGCCGACGTGGGCACCGTGATGGCGGCGCTCGCGGCGGCTCGACGCGAGCTGGCCGCGCGGACCGAGGACGAGGTTCGCCTGGCGGCCGCGGGAGTCAGCCCACTCGGGAGCGGAGCGGGCGAGCTCAATCAGCTGCGGCGCTACAAGGACATCGAACGGGCCTACGGCCCGATCGCCCGCCGCCAACTCGTGTGTGCGCTCCAGGTCCACGTGTCGATCGGCGACGCCGACGGCTCGCTCGCGGTGTACAACGCGGTCAGGAGTTACCTCCCGCTCATCGCGGCGCTGGCCGCCAATGCGCCGTTCTACGAGGGCAGGGACACCGGCCTGGCCTCGGTGCGGCCCAAGCTCGGAGAGCTCCTGCCACGCCAGGGCGTACCGCCGGTCATCTCGAGCTGGGACGACTATGCGGCGGCACTGGAGTGGGGGCGACGGACGCGAGTGTTCCCAGAGCCGGGATCCTGGTGGTGGGAGCTTCGGCTGCACCCGCGGCTGGGAACGCTCGAGTTCCGCGTTCCGGACAGCCAGAGCACGGTGGCGGACGCGGCCGCCGTAACCGCCACCATCCAGGCTCTGGTCGCGTGGCTCGATGAGCGCCGCCAGGCGGGCGAGGCGCTGAGCGCCGAGCCGACCTGGCGCATCGAGGAAAACCGCTGGCTCGCGTGCCGTGGCGGGGTCGACGGGGAGCTGATCGACCCCGAGTCGGGCGCGCGACGTCCCACGCGCGAATGCCTCGCCGATCTGCTCGCAGCTCTTCGGCCGGTGGGAGCTCGCCTTGGAGCGTCCGGATGCCTCGAGCAGGCGGCGCGGCTCATGCAGGCCAACGGTGCCGTTGTCCAGCGCCAAATCGCCCGACGCGACGGGGTGAGTGGGGTGGCGGGTTGGCTCGTGAGGCGGTTCCTCGAGCCATGGGGCGGGTAGGTTCTAAATCCGTGGCCCACCTCCCGCTAGCCAGGGGCCCGCTCAGCGAGATGCTGCTGGTGGAGCTATCGCGTGGGCCACATGCGCTGCCGCCTTCGCCCGCGGCAACGGCCGGCCCCGACGTCCTCGGCGACGAGGACCTCCAGCTGAGTCTTTACCTGTGCTACGAGCTGCATTACCGCGGCCTGCCCGGGATCGACGAGCGATGGGAATGGGATCCGTCGCTCCTGGCCCTGCGCGCCGAGCTGGAAGCGACGTTCGAGGACGCACTGAGGGACGCGGTGGCAAAGCCGGAGCACGTCGTCGAGCCCGAGGACATGGACCTGGCGCTGCGCGAGATCGAGAAGGCCGAGGGCCCGTCGCTTTCGAGCTTCATCCGCTCCCGGGCCACGCTCGATCAGGCGCGTGAGTTCATGATCCATCGCTCCGCCTACCAGCTCAAGGAGGCCGATCCACATTCCTGGGCGGTTCCGCGGCTCGCCGGTGCGGCGAAGGCGGCCCTGATCGAGATCCAGCTCGACGAGTACGGCCGGGGACGGGCGGACTGGATGCACGCGGAGCTGTTCGCGCGGGCCATGCGGGCGGTGGGGCTCGACTGCGCCTACGGTGCATACCTGGATCAAATCCCGGGCGTGACGCTGGCCACGGTCAACCTGATGTCTCTGTTCGGGCTGCACCGGCGCTGGCGCGGCGCGATCGTCGGGCACCTTGCGCTGTTCGAGATGACCTCGTCGATTCCCAACCGCCGCTACGCCGAGGGGCTGCGCCGACTCGGCTTCGACGGCGAGGCGACGCTGTTCTTCGACGAGCATGTGACCGCCGACGCCGTACACGAAAACATCGCCTGCGTCGATTTGGCTGGGGGGCTGGCGCGTCAGGAGCCGGCGCTGAGCGGCGACATCCTCTGGGGAGCCCGGACGCTGGCCTACCTCGACGCCCGCTGGAGCGAACAGCTTCTCAGCGCCTGGGAGCGCCAGGAATCGTCGCTGCTGAGAGCGTCGCTCGACGCGGCCGCGGCCTAGACGCGGACCCGCTCGGGAGCGCCGGCGGGCGCGCGGAAGCCGACCAGCTTGTGCGTCCCGTCGCAAAACGGCTTGAGGGCCGAGCGGCCGCATCGGCACAGGGCGACGGGATCACGATCGCAGGCGATCGGCGTGCCGTCCGCGCCGCACAGCTGCACCGGCCCGCGGACGAGCAGGGGTCCATCCCGGTAGGGGGTGATGGTCACCGGTTGTTCGATGGTGCTGAAGCTTCCCGGGCGAGAGCCGGCCTAGTCACGGACTCAGCTCGCCCAGCGAAAGCCGACCGGATCCAGCTGCGGCGTCAGCGGGCTCGTCGGCAGCCCCGGAGGCGGGTCGTCGACGTTGAAGGCCGAGGGCGCCAGATCGTTCGGGGTGCCGGGGTGAAACAGCGAGGCGAGGTACTGGGCCTGGCCCCGCCCCGGGCCAAGTTCGAACTGGCCGCCCCCGTAGGCTCCGATCCCGCGCTCCGCGCAGTAGTCGTAGCTGTCGCACAGGGCGCGCAGGCCCCCGATGCGCGACGGCTTGATGTTGACCATCCTGGGCGGGAAGGGAAGCGCCTCGATATCGGCGATCGAGTGGATCGGCGCATCCCAGGTGATGCGGTCATGCTCGCCGGCCAGCACGGCGGCGGTTTCAGGCGTGACGACGTCGGGGTCTTCGAGCCAGGCGCCGGGGAAGGCCTCGACGACGCGGCGGTAGAGCACCGGATCAGGCGCCTGATCGACGATCGTGCCGCGGTAGAGGGCCTTGAAGTCGATCGAGTCGACCGCGCCGGTGTCGACGAGCGCGTCGAACAGCTGGGGCGTCCACGAGCTCGTGGCGTCGAGCTTGAAGCGCAGGTCCGGATAGCGCGCGAGTCGCCGGGCGACGGGCTCGATCGTCGCCGGCTCCCCGAGGCGAAGGGAGACCACGAAGGTCAGCGGCTGAGGCTCGCGCCCCAGGACGGCGTGGAGCGAACGCCCGGCCTGACGCAGGGCGAGGTCGAGCGCCGCGCTGTGAAATGTCCAGCGCCGATAGAGGCGCGAAACCTCACGGGCCGGCGGGACCGGGAACAGATCGAGCGCGTCGATCCGGTCGCAGAACTCGCCCAGGGTGAACTGGCCGGCCAAGTCGAGCACGGGGCCGGCGGACTGGAGCGCGACGTGATCGGGAGCGTCGTAGACGACGTCCTCGCCAACGCCCTCGCACCCGTCGCCGTGCAGGTGGACGACCGTGGTGAGACGCTCGAATCCGCTCGAGACGTCGAGGCGGAGACCCTCCAGGGAATAGCCGTCGACCCGCAACGGCAGCTCGGCGAGCAGGTCAAAGGTGCTCACGAGGCGCTGCCGGTGCGTTCGAGGCGGGCCACCAGCTCCTCGAGCCGAAGCTCCTCGAGTCCGGTCGAGACTGCCTCGAGCTCGGCGGCGCAGTACTCGACGAGGTCGCGCCCCTCCTTGACCAGGTCGAGGGTCTCACGGAGATCGGCCTCGCCCGAATCGAGCCGCCGGATGATCGCCTCGATTCGCGCCACCGCGGATTCGTATGTCCGCTCCCCGTTCACGGAGATTTGCTCTCCATGACCCGCGCCGGGACCTTGCCGTCGTGAAAGCGCAGCTGCAGCTCGCGCAGCGTCCGAGCTGCGGACGCCGAGCCGATCGGCTCGCCGGACGCGGCCTCGACCAGGGCGTATCCCCGGGCCAGGGTCCGTTCGGGGTCGTGCGCGGCCAGCGCAAGGCTCAGCCGCGCCAGCTCACGCCGGCGCCTGTCTCTGTCCGACGAGGCGCCACGCGCGGCGCTTCGGCGCAGCACGAGCAGGTGAACGCCGGCCTGCTGGCGGCCGTCCTCGACGGCCCGGCGGGCGCTGGCCCGGAGCTCGCGCAGGAGCTGATGGAGGTGGCGTTGCTGACGGACCAGATGCTGAGACGGGGCTCGCGCGAGGTGCGAGAGCGTACGGGCGCGAACGAGAATCGCGCGGTGGCCGTGGCCGCGGAGCCGGCGGGCGTGGTGCCCGAGCTCGGTGCGGGCGACCCGGCAGTCCACCGGCACGGCAACCTCAGCGGCGTGGGTCGGCGTGGAGCACGCGAGCGCGGCCACGTCGTCGATCAGGGTGTGATCCGTGTGGTGTCCGACCGACGCGATCACGGGCACGCGCAGGAGCGCGACTGTCCGGCACAGCGCCTCGTCGCAGAACGCGAACAGGTCGGCCAACGAGCCCCCGCCGCGGGCGACGATCACGACCTCGACCTCGGGTACCGCCGCGAGCTCTCGGAGCGCGGCAGCGATCTGCCCGGCGGCGCGGCGATCCTGCACGGGGGCAAACG
>Ga0209579_10001788_pt1 | contig 17240 bp, 17 predicted proteins | sample Coa_R1_2_FD_187152 | JGI IMG/M metagenome (GOLD analysis project Ga0209579, IMG submission 187152) | Surface soil microbial communities from Centralia Pennsylvania, which are recovering from an underground coalmine fire - Coalmine... | ecosystem: Environmental > Terrestrial > Soil >... | reverse complement strand
TGAGCGGTATCACTCCCCCAGCCATAATGAAGATTGACAAAGGAATAGTTCTTACCAATGTTGCCTACATTATAAGGGCCCTCTTGATAACCTTGTTGGACATCCGGTTTGTTGCCAGAGAGGTTATGCGACAAGTGGTGGGACGACCGAGACCACCTCATCCGCGTTGCCGGGGTACGGAGGGATGCGATCGCTCGGCTCGCCGGCGTCGGAGTCACGACGCTCGAGCAGCTTGGCGGCGCGCCGGCCGACACGACTGTCCCCCGGATGGCCGCCGCGACCTTCGAGAAGCTGCGGAGCCAGGCGGCGCTCCAGCTCGCGTTCCGCAAGACGGGAGTCCACAAGTTCGAACTGCTCCCGCTCGAGCCGGAGCGCGGCTTCGGACTCCTCCCGAAGCCCTCGCCGGGCGACCTCTTCTTCGACATCGAGGGCGACCCGTTCTGGGACACCGACCGCGGGCTCGAGTATCTCTTCGGCGTCACCGACGCGCGCGACGGGCAACCGCGGTTCACGGCGCTGTGGGCGCACGACCGGGACGAGGAGAAGGCCATGTTCGAGCAGTTCACCGATCTCGTCCACGACCGCCTCAGTGAGCATCCCGACCTCCACGTTTACCACTACGCGTCGTACGAGACGACGGCGCTGAAGCGGCTCGCCTCGGTCTATGACACGCGCGTCGAGGAACTCGACGACCTCCTCCGCCGCGAAATCTTTGTCGACCTCCTAGCCGTCGTCCGTCAGGGACTGCGGATCTCGCATCCGCGTTACGGGCTCAAGAACGTCGAGCAGTTCTTCTTCCAGCGCAGCGCCGACCTCCGCGCCGGCGACGACTCGATCGTCCTCTACGAGCAGTATCGGATCGACGGGCAGCAGCAGATCCTCGACGACATCGAGGCGTACAACGCGGAGGACTGCGAGGCGACCCTCCTCCTCCGCCACTGGCTGCTCGAACGGAAGCTGGAGGCCGAGGCGAAGTGGGAGACGACGATCGAGTGGCGGCCACCGCCCGAAGCGCGTGAGCCAGGGGAGGAGTCCGTCGAGTTACGGGAGGAACGCGACGATCTCCGCGCGCAGCTGCTCGAGCACGGCGAGACGCTCGCCGCACGACTCCTCGACTACCACCGGCGCGAGGCCAAGCCGGCGTGGTGGACATACTTCGCGCGGCTCGAGCGCACAGCCGAGGAGTTGGTCGAGGACGCAGAGGCGATCGGCTGCCTCGAGCACCTTGAGAACCTCGGTGATCGGTGCCACCGCTTCCGCTACCCGGTGCAGCAGCACAAGCTCGACCGGGGAGATGAGGTCGCCGACCCGGCGACGCGCAAGAGCGCCGGCGTGATTGAGCGGCTCGACGACGTGAAGCAGGAGCTAACCCTTCGGCTGACGAAGGCGGCGGAGGAGCTGCCGCCACCGCGAGCGCTCGTGCCCGGCGGCCCCTACGACACGACGGCACAGCAGAAGGCGCTGCTCCGATTCGGGCGCTCCGTCCTCGCCGGCGACCGCCGCTACCCGCACCTCGAGGCGATCCTCCACCGCGAGCTCCCGCTCGGCGGCGACCGCGTTCAGGTGAGCGAGCTCGACGAAATGAAGCGGCTCGTCGAGCGCATCGAGGGGAAGCACCTATTCGTGCAGGGGCCGCCCGGCTCTGGCAAGACGTGGACCGGCGCGCGGCTGATCGTCCACCTGATCGCGCGCGGCAAACGTATCGCCGTCTCCTCCCAGAGTCACGAGTCGATCCACAACCTCCTGCGGGAGGTCGAGAAGGTCGCGCTCGCCGAGGGCGTCGAGTTCGCCGGGCTGAAGAAGGGCGACAACTACGAAGGCCCGTTTATCCAGACGACGGCCGGCGGCTTTGACGACGAGAGGGTCTCGCTCGTCGCCGGCACGGCCTGGCTGCTAGCGCGCGATGAGCTTGACGGGACGCTCGACTACCTCTTCATCGACGAGGCCGGACAGATCTCCCTCGCCGACGCGATTGCGATGGGGACCGCAGCTCGGACACTCGTCCTGCTCGGCGATCCGCTTCAGCTCGCACAGGTGAGGCAGGGGCTCCATCCCGACGGTTCGGGCGCGTCGGTGCTCGAACACCTGCTCGGCGAGCATCAGACGATCCCCGAGGATCGCGGTCTCTTCCTCGAGCACTCGCGCCGGATGCATCCCGATGTGTGCCGATTCGTGTCGGACGCGTTCTACGAGTCCCGGCTTAGCTCCGCCGACGGCTACGAGCGGCAGACGACCGCGTTCGGCACCGGGCTCCGCTTTCTCGCCGTCGAGAGTGAGGGGAACCGGCGCGAGTCGCAGCAGGAGGCCGACGCCATCCTCGCCGAGCTGCGGCGGCTGCTCGGGACGCAGTGGATGGATCACGCTGGCGTGACGCGCCCACTCGCGCTGGGCGACGTCCTTGTCGTCGCGCCGTACAACGACCAAGTCGCGCTGCTCGCCGAGACGCTACCCGAGGGGGCGCGGATCGGCACGGTCGACAAGTTCCAGGGACAGGAGGCCGCGGTCGTCTTCTTCTCGATGGCGACCTCGAGCGGCGAGGATCTCCCGCGCAATCTCGACTTCCTCTTCTCCCGCAACCGGCTCAACGTCGCGGTGTCGCGGGCGAAGTGCCTCGCGTACGTCGTCGCGAGCCCACGCCTTCTCGAAATCGAGTGCCGGACGATCGAGCAGATGCGGATGGCGAACGCTCTCTGTCTCTTCGTCGAGCAAGCGGAAGCGAAGGAGATAGCCCGATGACGCGCGGCAGCCAGTTCCAGGTTCGGACCTACGTCAACGAGCGTAACGAGGAGCTGAGCGCGGCCGTGCTCGACCAGATGCCGGATCTCGCCGAGCGCGCCGTGATGCTCGAGTGGCGGGCTCCACTTGCTCCGCGATTCGACGAGCCCCGTGACGAGGCCTTCCTCGCTGCCGTGGACCGAGGCAATCTGGCGCAGTCCTTGCGGGGGTTCTGGCCGGCAAGAGGGCCAGTCTGGGATGCGCTCGCGGTCGTTCGTCTGCGCGGGGAAGGCAGCGGTGTCCTCCTCTGCGAAGGGAAGAGCCACCCAGGGGAGATCTATGGTGGTGGCACGAAAGCCGGGGAGAGGTCTCGCGTGAGGATCGCAGCGGCTCTCACGGAAACTCAGGATTGGCTCGGCTTGCCGCCAGATCCGGAGAGGTGGATGGACCCGCTGCGTCCGAACGAGCCCGGGCATTCATCGGTCTATCAATCCGCGAATCGCTACGCGCACCTCTATTGGTTGCGGGAGGTTGCGGGCGTCGAGGCCTGGCTTTGCCATCTCCTCTTCGTGGACGATCCGACTTACGGCGCGACCTCACGCGCACGATGGAACAAGGCGTTGCCGGACATCGAACGTGATCTCGGGCTGGAAGGCCAAACGATCCCGTTCGCGGGGCACGTCTACCTCCCGGGGTTGGACGAATGACACGATCCATGGCGAAGAAATGAAACCGCTTCCCGGGACTCTCGACATGACCGATCTTCTCCGCACGCTGCAGGGGGAAACGACGGACGTCGAGTTCGCCGTGCAGATCGGGGTACCGCGATCCACCTACACGATGGTCAAGCTCGGCCGGAGGTATGCGAACGAGAAGCTCGTCGCGGGCCTCCTCAGGAACTTCGCCGATCACTCGGAGGAGATCGTCGCGGCCTTCGGCCAGCTCCCTCCCTTCAGCGAGCGCCCCAGCGGCAGACGCGGACGCGCCGCGCCGAGCTCAGAGAGCGAGTTTCAGCAGTCGCTTATCGAGATGATCCGGACCGGGCGCGGGCCTGAGGCGCGGGCCGGCATTAACCGAGCGCTCGGGACTTCGGCCGATGCGCCACACAAGCTCTGGCTTCTTGATCACCTCGCTGATCTCGAGTTCGGGTCAGGACGGTTTGACGAGGGCATCGATGCCTGGGAGAGCGCCCTAGCGGTTGCCGTTGCGGCGGATCTCTACGAAGACGAGATCGAGCTCCGCTCGCGAATCGCCAGTCGACTGACGAACGGTGGCTTCCCTGATCAGGCCCTCCACGTGATTGACGATGGGCTCGTACGGGACCCGGAGGCGGGTCGGCTCTGGCGGCGCAAAGGAATAATTCAGTGGCACCAACACGACTACAGCAATGCTTACGCCTCGCTGGTCTCAGCAGCTTCGAATGGTGTCTCGACAGAGCTGGTGCTCTACGCGCGTGGTCAAGTGCTTGCCGAGTGGGGCGCGCATGCCTCGGCCGTAGCAGAACTCAGCAAAGCCCTCAGACAGAAGCTGCCGGCCGAGCGCGCAGCGTATGTCCGCGTTACACGGGCGCACGCTTATGCACAGCTCGGCAAAACGAAGCTGGCCCTTCGCGAGTTTGCCACCGCGGAGCGCGTTACGCCTGAGAACGGATGGCTCCACTACTTCCGCGCGCTTTGCCACGCGACCCTCGGAGACAAAGAAGCGGCTGTCGAGGGACTCGTTCGGGCTGTCCGATCGGAAGTGCCTCCCCTCAACCCGAAGAAGCGAGAGCACGCTCTCGCTTTACTGGCCGACATGGGAGTGCGGCTCGACTCGTGAGTGAAGTGGAAGAGCCAAGGTTCCTGCGCGTGGCGCTGGTAGACGTAGCGTTGCACCGCCCCACCGAGATCGTTGTTGGCCAGTCGCTTTGGCTACCGGTCGAACTAAGCGGGAGCGGCGCGCTAGTTACCGTTCGTGTGACGGCGACTAGCGACAACGTGATGCCGCTCTCGTCGGAGCGCGTTCTCCAGCTTCCATTCGTGGCTCAGCCTGTCCGTGCATGTGTCGAAGTGCTCGGCGTCCGTCCTACGACGGTTCCAACCCAGATCCTGATCGCCGCGACCTCGGACGACGGCCTCGCTCAGGGCGCCGCTGTACTTGTTTCCGTGGTCTAGCGGGCCACGACGGCCTGGCGATCTTCCCGGCCATCCAGGTTGAGCCGACCCTCGCCCGGATTGTCGCCGCCGAGCTGCAACTCCTCGTCATAAAACTTGATCCCCAGCGGCTCCAGAATGACCTGGCGGGGGCCGGGCGTGACATGGCCGGCGACGCCGGCGCGCAGATTGACGCTCTCCGCGATGTCGACAACCTTTTGGGCCTCGCCGGCCGCGCAGAAGACGACGAAGCCGACGCCCATGTTCAAGGTCGCGTACGCGGTCCGCGTGTCGAGCCCCGCTGCGTCGCAGATGAACGCGAGTACCTCTGGCACCTCGAACGGAAGCCGCTCGATGAGATAGGTGACGTCCTTGTCGGCACGCATGAGCTTTCGGAGTCCGTGTCCGGTGATGTGGCTGTAGTACGTCACGGCCACGTCGGATCCGCTGAGTTCCGCGACGAGTTCGGCGTACAGACCGGATTTGTCGAGCACGGCCTCGCCGAGTTCTCGACCGCTCGGGAGGCGCGTCCGGTAGCCGTGGTCGAGCTGCCGTGTGATCTTCCTGACGAGAGACGCACCGTTCGTGTGGAGGCCGGTGCTGGCGATGAAGACGATCTCGTTGCCGGGCTCGACCTCCTGTCCAAGAACCGGTTCCTTGCCGGGTGGGATCACTCCGACCGCCGAGCCGGCAAGTTCGATGTCTTCCGGATCGAGAAGACCAGTGAGCGTGGGCGACTCGCCGCCGCCCCAGACCGCGCCGGACTCGCGGCAGCCTTGCTCCCAGCCAGCCACGAGGCGTTCGAATCGACCAGGCTTTCCGTACCAGTCGGCAGAACCAGTCGCGAAGTACGCATTAAGCACGATTGGCAGCGCCCCGACCGAGACGAGGTCGTTGATGATGGACGCGACTGCGTCGAACCCGACGTGGTCGAAGAGGTTCGGCCCTCCGGCATCCAGGTACTCGCGAGCGATGACCGATTTCGTGCCGAGGCATTCGAGCACAGTGGCCACCGTCGAGGAGCCGTTAGCTCGGAAGACGAACGCGGACTGGCCGCGCGACTCGGGCAACACCGTCGCGTGCTCGTGGCCAAGCCGTGTACGCGCAGCAGATGCAAGCGCTGTCCGCTTTGCAGCGTCGAGTACGTCGTAGTTGACGCCAGCAGATTCGTAATCCGTCGAGGCCATGGGTGGTTCCTGTTTAGGTGGTGTGTCGGTCGTCTCGGTGACCAAGTGTGTAGTCACAAGCGGACGACGCTACGCCTAGATTGTAACACATCGCACTATGATCATCGGCTGGGCGATCGTCCGATCCTAAAGCGCTGGAGTAGAAAATGCGAGGTCGGCGAGCGAGCTGTCCTCAGCACACCGCGACCGTTCGCCAGGATAGCCGGGCTTTCTCGAGGTTGTGACGCCCGGTGTGCGACCGTGTGGCCGCCCGGGACAAGCCCGCGAACTGCCACACGTCCACATGGGGGCACAACGGGTAAGCGGGACCGCTCTCCTCTTCCTGCCTAGAGCTACACGCGCAACGGCCGAATGCGGCGGGACTGCCCATCGGTCACGTCAGGAGAGGAGGACTCATGGATCGGCAGACCGATATCAGCGGCGCTACCGGCAACAAGCTGCTCAGGGACGTAGCCGTAGTCATTGCCGCAGCTCTCGTCGTGGTGGTGGCGATCTTCACCACACGCACGCCGGCAGCGTATGCGAGCCACGCCGGTTGCGGTGGCTCGCCGCCCGTTGCGACCGGAGCGATGCCCCGTGGCGCCGCTGCCGTCGCGATCGACGGAAGCATCTCGACTAACGGCCGAGAGTTGCGGCAGAGCTACAGAGGGGCTGCGCTGGCTGCAGTGCAAGTGGCTGCGGCGCACGAGTGGGCGGCCCGCATCGTCGTATTCGGCGCCTCGGGCGTCGGCGCTCGCGTCATCTTCTCCGGTTCGTTCATGCCGGTGTCGACGGTCTACGCGTTCAACGTTGCGGCCCGTAACCGTCTTCTCTGCCTCGCGAAGAAGGCGCTCGCCTCCGCGTTCGTCAGTCGGATCCACCTGGCCGGGACTGATGTCGCGGGCGCCATCGCCGAGCAGCTCGCGTGGGGACGCTCGGTGGTCCGGTCGCACGGACGTGTGTCGTTGCTCGCGCTCACGGATGGCTGCGAGGCGCCAGCGCGGTCTGGCGCAAACGCGCATCTCACCGATCTCTGCCCGGAGCTGAGAAAGGGTCGTAGTCCGGGCTGGATTCTCAAGCACAACCGGCGGGAGTTCTCGCTCGGGCACGAGCGTGGCGTTCACATCACGATGGAGGGCGTCGGAGTTGGACGGGACCAATCGGCTGCTTCGACGCTGCAGGCGGAGAAGCTGGTCGCGTTCTGGGGGCTCGCCTGCCGTCGCTCAAGGGCGGTCTGCAAGATCGCGAGCGCGGTCTCATGAGCAGCCAGAACGGACATGGCCGTCTCTCCCGCGAGGAGTTCGTGGAAGTGCTGGAGCTGGTGCGCGAGCCGCTGACGACCGTCGTCGATGCCGACGGACGGGTGGTCGTGGACGCGCCGCAGCTGCCGATCACGCCGCCGACGCCCGCGGCTCCTCCGCGTCCAAAGCTGCCCGTGGACTCGAGCGCGCAGATCGGCGAGATCCGCTCGGAGGGCGCGGCGGTCGCGGCTTCGGTCGAGTCCGACCACGTGCAGAAGCGCATAGCGCTACAACGGCGCCTCTCTGAGGCTCTGGCGAAGCTCTCGCTCCTGCGCGATCGTCTGCAGGACCGGGCCAGCCGGCTAGCTGATCTCGAGCGCAAGCGCGACGAGTTCGCCGCAGGTCTGCCTCGACGGATCCGCCGTCGGCTGGGGCAACGGCCGTCACTGCTCGTGCAGGCGACGCCGTGGGTTGCGGCCACGGCCGACACCCTGCTGATCGCGAACGCGTACGGTCTCTTCGGCTCGGTCGCGCTCCCAGTGCCCGCGTCGTCGTATCTGAGCAATGGCGTGGAGCTCCTGCGCGCGGCCGCAGTGTCCTTCGCGTTCGCGTTCGGCTTGCGCATGGTCGGCGGCCGCATGCGCGACCTGGCGGAGGAGGCGCGCGAGCACGCTGAGGGCTACGGGATGGCCTGCGACGGCCTCGCCGCGCTCTCTGTGCTGGTGGGGGCCGTGTTGCTGGGCTTTTCGGCCGCGAGGCTCCAGGCGGTGTTCCTCGGCCTGATGCTCGGCGGGAGCAGCGCGACGGTGCCGGTGAGTGTCTTGGCATCGATCGTCGTCTTCCTCGGGTCGGTGAGCTTCGCGTCGGGGTACTTCTCGACCGAGCGGGAGGTCGCTACGGTCGCTTCCCTCGACAAAGAGATCGCGTCCACGCGTGCGTCGCTGGAGGACGTCCGCGAGGCGCTCTCCGTTCAGCGTGGCGAGGTGCGGGCGCTGCGGAAGGAGCTGCAAGGGGTCGGCGAACAGAAGCAGCTCGACCTCGCCGAACAGGCCGCGCACACCGAGCGTGTCGTCTACGCACACGTCGGGGCGGACATCCTCAGGTACGGCCTCGAGCTGAATGCCGACGCGGCGAAGGTGCCAGGCGCGCCGTGAGCAGCTACGGCCCACATCCTGTTCCACTGCCGAAGGCCGGTCGGGGACCGCTACCGCGCACGCCGACGGTGAGCAGGCCTCTCACGAACCGCCCGGGAAGTACAGAGCCGCGTGGTGGGAGATCGATCCGGGAGCCGCGGATGCCGGTGCCGACTAGGGGGTCACGGACGCTGACGCGCCCGATTCGCCTGGTCGTCGCTCTCGACGAATCGGGCTCCACGGCGTGCAGCGACCCGAGCCGGCAGAGCCACGAGGCGCTTCTCGAGCTATGCGAGTGGATCGCGACGCATTCCGGCGATTCGCGCGACCGGATCGGGCTCGTGCGTTTCGCCGACCGCGCCGACTCCGTGCCGCCCGTCGTCGCCGCCAAAGCACGCACGGTGCTGGAACAGCAGCTGCTCGCTCCTGCCGACGTGGGCGGCGGGACGCGGCTAACGCCAGCGGTCGACGCTCTCTGCGGTGAGCTGCGGCGAGGCGTCGCTCGCGGCGTTGCCGTCGTCATCACTGACGGGCAGGTCGCCGAGTCAGACGGAGAGCTCCGGGAGATGTTTGCCCGTCTGCGTGCCGCCGGCGACGCCGTCTACGTCGTCGGGCTCGACCACGACGGCGCGTGGAGCCGTGGGACGTATGCCCGATATTCGGGACTGGGTTTGAGCGGTACGGTCGCGATCGGCGCTCTTACACGGGCGCAGCTCGCCCACGCTCTCGCGACGCTCCTGATGGCCGAGACGGGTCTTCGTCCGCGGCGAGGCTGGGGACGGCGCGGTCGGTGAACGCCTCGAACCCGCTCCTGCGCTTCGCGGTCGGCGTGCTGGCCGTCGTGATCGCGCTGCGACTGGCGATCGACTTGATCCGTCCGATCGCCGGCTGGCTCGTGGCAGGCCTGGTGCTGATCGGCCTGGTGGTGCTCGTCCGTTGGTGGCGCCTCAATCGCTGGTGATGTTGACAATATGGACAACATGTGCGACAGTCTCATTCATAGAACCGTAAGCCGGGTGGGCTAGCGAGGAGACGCGATGGCCACCCGCCCAAAGCCGAAGACATCACCCGACATGCAGCGTCGGGTTCGTGTTCGTTCACGCCGGCTCGACCAGATCGACGAGGGGAAGATCGCGGTCGCATTGGCGTTGATGGCGCGGCGGCTCCTGGAGCAGGAGCGGGCTGAAGGCAGCCAGCGCAGCGCCTCACGGGAGGCGGTCTGATGTTGTTCTCTACCGCTCGCCCGCGCGTCGCCTGCGAGTTCGGGTTCGGCGTCGACCTGAGCGCCGAGCAGACTCAGGCGTTCCTGGCCGCTGTGAGCGGCTTACCGCGGCGGGCGGTCGTCGAGCTCGACCTGCTCGTCGACGAAGACGGTGTCCGCCACTTCGTGCGCTCCGAGACTGGCGTGGTCGACGCGCTCCAGCTGCAACTTGAGGGGCTGCTGCCCGAGGCGACGCTGACGCGGCTTGGTTCGCCGCCGAACCTCGGCGCATTCCGAGTGGGATGGCAGGGAAGCTGGTCCGGCCGGCACCCCCTGCTGCGGACGGACGCCGCTGAGGAGTCGGCCGCGTCCCTGATCGCCTCGACCGGGTCTCTGCGACGACACGAGAAACTGCTCGTGCGGCTAACGCTGCGTCCCGCGGCGCCTCGCGTACTGCCTCAACGGTCCAGCCACGAGCAGCAGGGGACGCTCGCACGGCTCGTGTTCGGGCCACCACCTGAGGGCGCAGTGCTTGCCCAGGTTCGCGCGAAGCAGGCCGGGCCGCTGCTCCATGCGTCCTTCCTCGTTGCGGCCGCAGCGGTGAACGAGCGGCGGGCCGAGCAACTACTCGCCCGGGCCGCGGCTGTTCTACGAACCCGCCGTGGCGCTCGCGGCTCATTCGCCTATCGGCGGCTGCGCGGTTCTGCCCTCAACCGGAGCCTTGACCGGCCGCCGCGCGCGGGCGCGGTGTTCTCGCCTGCCGAACTCGCGGCTGTCTGCGGCTGGCCGGTGGGCGCGCCGCCCCTGGCAGGCCTGAAACTCGGTGCAGCCCCGCGGCGCTCTCCTGATCGGCGCATTCCGTCGACAGGCCGAGTGCTGGCACGTTCAACCTGGCCCGCGGCGAGCGGCCGGCTGCTCGCCCAGCCCGTCGTCGGTGGGCTCTCCCACAGCGTGTGCGCAGGCCCGACGGGTGTCGGCAAGAGCGAACTCATCGCGCAACTCGCGCTGGCCGACATGCGCGAGGGTCGCGGCGTTCTCGTCCTCGACGGCAAAGGTGATCTCGCTGAAGCGTTGCTCGAGCGGGTGCCCGAGGAGCGGCTCGACGACGTGATCGTGCTCGATCCGGCGGGGCGTGGAGCGGTTCCGGGGTTGCGGGTGTTCGGGGACCGCGGAGACCACGAACTCGCTGCAGACGTCGCTCTCGGCGTGCTGCGCGACGTCTTCCGCGACTCGTGGGGGATCCGTTCGGAGAGCTGGCTGCGCGCGGGCTTGGTCACCGTCGCGCACGACCCCCGCGGAACGCTGGGCGACGTCCGCTTCCTCTTCGCCGACGAGCGTTACCGACGCGAACTCGTCGGGCGTCTGCGCGACCCGATGCTCAAGGCCACCTGGGCCGCATTCGAGGCGATGAGCCCGGGGGAACGCGCTAACCAGCTCGGTGCGCCGCTCACGAAGCTGAACGAGCTCCTCGGACGGCGCGTCGTGCGATCCGTCCTCTCGCAGGCGAACCCGACGCTCGACCTACACGACGTCCTCCGGCAGCGCCGGATCGTGATCGTCTCCCTCTCCCCCGGACGTCTCGGCAGTCCCGCCGCACGGCTGCTAGGCGCGCTCCTTATCCACGCCCTCTTCGGGGCTGTACAAGCCCGCGGCGGCCTGCCGACGAGCCGCCGCTCGCCGTTCTTCGTCTATCTGGACGAGCCACGCGTCCTTGTCGACCTGCCGGTGCCGCTCGACAACCTGTTCGAGCTTGCGCGCGGCTTCGGCGTCGGGCTCGCGATCAGCGCTCAGAGCCTCGGACAGCTGCCGGGATCCGTCCGCGAGGCGGTCCTCACGAATGCGCGCTCACTCGTGGCCTTCCAGCAATCTGCTGATGACGCCGAGCTGCTCGCCCGCGAGCTGCCGGGGATCAGCGGCGAGCAGCTGCAGCACCTGGGCCAGTACGAGATCGTCGCCCGGATCGCCCTCGGCCCTGGTGACACGGCGCGGCCTGCGACTGGCCTCACGCTGCCGCTCCCTCCCGCTTCGCAAGATCCCGAGCGCGTACGGCAGCGAAGCGGCGACCTCTATGGCCGCGACCCCGCCGCGATCGACCGCGACCTCGCCGCGCGGCACGGCCAGCACGAGAGCGCGACCGAGGTGGTCGACAACATTCCGATCGGCCGGACGAGGAGGTCGCGGTGAGCGCGCTCGCGCAACCCGTCGTCGATCCCCTGGTCCTCGCGGTCGGGGAGTTGCGTCCGGCCGAGCGCGAACCGCTCGCCGAGCTGGAGCAGACGATCACGCGGGGACTGGTTCAGTTCCTCGAGGTCGGACTCGCACTGATCGAGATCCGGGACGCCCGCCTCTACCGTGAGCATCACGGCACGTTCGAGGCGTACTGCCGCGAGCGGTGGGGCTTCCGGCGAGCGCACGCCTATCGGCTGATCCAGTCCGCTCGGGTCGCCCAGACGTTGTCTCCCATGGGAGACAACGGGCCGGGGAGCGAGCGGCAGGCCCGCGAGCTCGTCCCGCTACTCGAACACCCCGACGAGCTTCGTCAAGCCTGGAAGGAAGCGACGGCTTCGGCGGTGAGGGACAGCAGGCCGTTGAGCTCCGGGTACCTGCGCGCCGCGGTCGACGCGCGCGTCGGCCACGCCGATCCACTCGTCGACGAGCTTCGCGGCACCGACCGCTGGGCGACACCGCAGGAGCTGTTCTCGGAACTCGATCGCGAGTTCGGGTTCGCGCTCGACGTCTGCGCGTTGCCTGAGAACGCGAAGTGCCGCCGCTACTTCAGCCCCGAGGACGACGGGCTCAGCCAACCCTGGCAAGGCGTGTGCTGGATGAACCCGCCCTACAGCGCTCTCAGCCGCTGGGTGGAGAAAGCCGCCCGTTCGGCCGACGAGGGTGCGACCGTAGTCTCGCTCCTACCTGCCGCCACCGAGACCGGCTGGTGGTGGGACCACTGCCGCCACGCCGAGATCCGCTTCCTCCACGGCCGGATCCGCTTCAGCGACGCGGCGACCGCAGCACCCTTCGCATCGGCGATCGTCGTATTCGGGCGACCGGCGCAAGTCGTCTGGTGGGAGTGGCGTCAGCCACCCCGGGGAGGCCGGCGATGAACCACCTGGGATGTCCGTTCGCTCGTCCGCTCGCGTGCGCGAACAACGCCGGCTTCGCGGCTCGGCGAGGAGCGATCAGGGGCTTCGCCGACGCGACTGACAGCCCCCTCTGGTCCTCTCTCCCCAGCGACAACGGAGGCCGTCCGTGAGTCCCGTACGGCAGGATGAGCTTCTCCGGCTCCTGGAGCGACTGCCGGAGCGCGAGCTGACCGTACTCGACGTCGTCGCGCGCTTTCGCCTCGTCCAGAGCGGCCAGATCGAGCGGTTGTTCTTCGGCGAGAGCACGACGCCCGCGGCCGCACGACGTCACTGCCGGCGGCAGCTCGCCCGCCTAGTCGAGCTCGGGTTGCTTCGACGGCTGGAGCGTCGGATCGGTGGCGTCCGGGCAGGCAGCGCCGGCCACCTCTACACGCTCGCTCCGGCCGGACGCCGCCTCCTCGCCCTCAGCCAGGGCCACGAGGCGCCAAGCGACCGAGGCGTTCACGAGCCAGGCCCCACGTTCGTGCGCCACACCCTCGCCGTGACCGAGCTCTACGTCCGGTTGCGCGAAGCGGAGCGACGTGCCGCGGTCGAGTTGCTGGACTACGAGCCCGAGCCCGGATGCTGGCGTTCCTACACTCTCGCGTCCGGACTCAACGGCTGGCTGAAGCCGGACGCGTACACGCGGCTTGCCGTTGGCGACTGGGAGGAGCGCTCGTTCGTCGAAGTCGACCTCGGCACCGAGGGTCGCGGCGCGTTGCTCCACAAGCTGCGCGCGTACCTCGACTACTACCGTTCGGGCCGCGAACAGACGCGGGAGGGCGTCTTCCCGCGCGTTGCACTGCTCACCGTCACGGACGCGCGAGCGGAATGGATCGCAGCACTCGCCGCGACCGTCGCACCGAGCGGCCTCATCGTGAGTGGCAGGCTCGACGACCCGCTCCCGATCCTGAGCAGTGGAGTCGAGGGAAAGGACGGACCGTGAAGCGGCTACCGCCGGAGCTCGAGACGGAGGGCTGGGCGATGTGCGAAGCCGAAGCATTGAGCGCGCTCGCCGACCTGCCGTCGAACTCCGTGGATGCCGTGGTTACCGATCCGCCCTACGGGATCGATTTCGCCGGCCATCGCTGGGACACGGGCCACTCGTTCACCGGCTGGTCTCGCGCCTGGTCGCGCGAGTGCCTGCGGGTGCTGAAGCCGGGCGGACTGATGCTCGCCTTCGGCGCGCCGCGGACCGTGCACCGGCTCGCGGCCGGGGTCGAAGCTGCCGGCTTTGAGCTGCGCGACCAGCTGCTTTGGCTGTACGGCAGTGGCGTCCCGAAGCACGGGCTCGACGCGCAGGGTCGCTCTGGGTCGCTCAAGCCCGCCTACGAGCCGATCCTCCTGGCGCGCGCGCCACTGGCTGCACGGAGCGTGTCCGCGAACGCAACCCGCTTCGGCACCGGGCTGCTGCAGATCACAGATGCCCGCGTCCCCGCGGCTCAGGGAGATCCGGAGCGCTGGCCGGCGAACCTCGTCCTCAGCCACGACGCCCGCTGCGACGACATTGCCTGCCGTGGCGAGTGTCCGGTCAGGCTGCTCGACTCGGCTCGGCCTAGCACGAGGCCGAGCCGATTCTTCTACTGCCCGAAGCCGTCGGTTTCCGAGCGGGAGGCCGGCTGCGAAGGGCTGCCGGTGCAACGCGTGCGGACGTTCGGTGGGCGACCCAGCCGGCGGAACTTCCACCCCACCGTGAAGCCCGTGGCGTTGATGCGTTGGCTGGTGCGACTGTCGACCCCACCGGGGGCGGTCGTGCTCGATCCGTTCTCCGGCAGCGGCTCGACCGGCGTCGCCTGCCTCGCCGAGGGCCGCCGCTTCCTCGGCATCGAACGCGACCCGGGCTACGCGCGGATCGCGCGCGCCCGCCTCACCCACGAGCGGGCCCAGGGGGAACGGAGGGCAGCGTGAGCGCCGCTCGGGATGACGCCGCGGCGGACGCGAAGGAGCTTCGCGTTCGCCGTCAACGTCATCCGTCACCCGCCTCTTGGCGGGGAAAGGAGGTCTGCGCTATGAGTAAGGCACAGGAGGTGTACGAGAAGGTTGAGGCGCTCGTCTCGAAGGGTGCCTCGAAGGCGGACGCCTTCCGCCAGGTCGCGGAGGAGTACGGCCAGCCGGTCGACTCGATCCGTGGCGCCTTCTACGGGTACAGCCGCAGCCTCAACCCGGACGCGCCCCGCAGGATGCGAACACGCCGGGGCGAGGCGGGACCTGCCGATCCGCTCGAGCAGGCACGGCTCGTCCTCAACCGCGCGATCGATGCGATCGACGCCGAGGTCGAGGCGGCCAAGCAGCGAGTCGAGGAGGCGAAGGCGGAGTACCAGCAGCTCCGCGACTCAGCCGAGGAGCGCAAGCAGATGCTCAAGGCAAAGGTCGAGGCGCTCAACACCTGAACGGAGACACGGGTGGCCCCCGTCGCGAACCAGCGACGGCGGGCCACCCAACACACCACCGCTTGCAGCATCAGTCACAAATCTAGTATAATACGTTGCATAAATAGCAAGAGGAGAACGGAATGCACACGCCCCCACATGAGCACCACATCGGCCGGGTCGCGACCCGCGCCGCTAGCCGGTTGCTCAGCCGCGACGGCTTCCAGGAATTGATCGGGCAGACCCGCCGGCAGCTCCAACGCGAGCTCGGCGACCTCGACTCCCGCCTGCAGACGGCCCGGATCGAGCGAGCCGCCGCCGAGCACCGCTACCGCCATCAGGTCGCGATCGTAGATTCACGGCGCGCAGAGATCCGCCGCCGCCTTGCCTCGCTCTAGAAAGGAGACACGCCGCACATGACCGACACCACTACGGGCCAGCAAGAAGCGACGGGATCCGTCGGCCGCGCCCTGATCTACCTGCGCGTCTCGAGCAGCCAGCAAGCCGACAAGGACTACGACCCCGAAGGCTTCTCGATTCCCGCCCAGCGCGACGCCTGCAAGCGCAAAGCGGAGGCCCTCAACGCGATCGTCGTCGAGGAGTACGTCGACCGGGGCGAGTCAGCCAAGACTGCCAACCGGGCGGGGCTACAGGCGCTCCTCACCCGCCTCGAAGAGGGCGACATCAGCCACGTCATCTGCCACAAGGTCGACCGGCTCGCGAGAAACCGCGCCGACGACGTCCAGATCGTGATGAAGATCCGCCAACACGGCGCGCAGGTCGTCTCCGCCACCGAAAACATCGACGAGACTCCCTCAGGCTTACTGCTGCACGGGATCATGAGCTCGATCGCCGAGTTCTACAGCCGCAACCTCGCCACCGAGATCATGAAAGGCACCACCCAGAAGGCGAAGACAGGCGGCACCCCGTTCCGCGCGCCTCTCGGCTATCTCAACACGCGCGAGTGGATCGACGGCCGCGAGATCCGCACCATCACCATCGACCCCGAACGCGCGCCGCTCGTCAAGCTCGCCTTCGAGCTGTACGAGACCGGCGACTACTCCCTGGCCGAACTCTCCGGCCTCCTCGAAGCACGCGGCCTCCGATCCCGCCCCAGCCGCCGCAAACCCGCCAAAACCCTCGACACCAACCGACTCTCGGCGCTCCTGCGCAACGATTACTACATCGGCGTCGTCCGCTACGCCGGCGCCGTCAACCAAGGGCGGCACGAACCGCTCGTCGAGCACGCCGTCTTTCACAAGGTCCAGGAAATCCTCGGGGCCCGCAGACAAGCTGGCGAGCGAAACTGGCGCAACCACCACTACCTGCGCGGCAGCCTGATCTGCGCGAACTGCGGGCGCCGCCTCTTTTTCAGCCGCAACCGGGGCAGGCGGGGCGGCCTTTATGACTACCTGATCTGCGGCGGCCGCCACGTCGGCACGTGCGACCAGCCCTACCACCGCGCCGAAGCGATCGAGCAGGCTGTCGAACGCCACTACGAGACGATCCAGCTCACGAACGACGAGCGCGAGCGCATCCGGGCGGCAGTCCACAAGCACCTCCATGCGCTCGCTAAAGCCGCGGGCAAGGAAACCGCGCGAGCCCGGGCGGAGCTGACGCGGCTCGACAACGAGGAACGAAAGCTGCTCACCGCCCACTACGCCGACACGATCAGCCCCCACATCTACGCCGAAGAACACGACCGCGTCCGCGCAGAGCGCGCCGCCGCCGAGAACCTCCTCAGCCGCTACCAGTTGAACGAAGAGGAAACCGAGAAGGCCCTCGACACGGCGCTCGAACTGACCAACAACATCCAGACGGCGTATCTCAATGCCGACCCGCTCGAGCGACGCCTCCTCAACCAGGCCTTCTTCAAGCATCTAGAGATCGACACCGAAGAAATCGCCGACGACGAGCTCAACCCGCCCTTCGCCCAGATCCACGCCCTCGCCACGCTCACCCGGCCGCAGAAGCGCCCCCAGAAGGGAAGAACCCCCGCACCCGCAAAGGCCGGGGGTTCGTACCTGCCACTTATGGTGGAGCTAGCCGGACTCGAACCGGCGACCTCCTGGGTGCGATCCAGGCGCTCTCCCAACTGAGCTATAGCCCCGCGGCAGGGAAGTCTAGCCGCGCTTTTCCATGAGCCGGCCCTCGCGGATCG
>Ga0209579_10001787_pt1 | contig 17258 bp, 10 predicted proteins | sample Coa_R1_2_FD_187152 | JGI IMG/M metagenome (GOLD analysis project Ga0209579, IMG submission 187152) | Surface soil microbial communities from Centralia Pennsylvania, which are recovering from an underground coalmine fire - Coalmine... | ecosystem: Environmental > Terrestrial > Soil >... | reverse complement strand
AAGAGGGGCGGGCGCCGAGGGGACGAGTGGGGCGCGATGGACGAAAACCTGCAGCAAAATCTGCGCGAAAATCTGCGCGGCGAGAATACGCCCGCGGCCGGCGCGCGGCCGGCATCGCGGCGCCGCGCGGCGCAACATCCGCGGCAGCATCCGCAATGGCGGCCCGAGGCGCGCATCCTGATCGAGGACGTCTGGCCGGAAATCGACGCCGGCCGCTATCCGATAAAGCGGGTGCTGGGCGACGAGGTCGTCGTCTGGGCCGACCTCTTCCGCGACGGCCACGACAGAATCGCCGGAATCGTCAAATACGCCTTCGAAGGCGAGGCGTGGCGGGAAGCGCCGTTCGCGTTTTTCGACAACGACCGGTGGGTCGCGCGGTTTCGCCCGGACCGGATCGGGCGCTGGCGCTACACGATCGAGGCGTGGACCGACCGCTTCCTCAGCTGGTGCGAGGACCTCGCCGCCAACCGTGCGGCCGGCCAGGACGTCGCGCTCGAACTGATCGAAGGCGAGCGGCTCGTCGAGGAGGCGGCAGGCCACGCGCCCGACGCCGATGCCGCCGCGCTGCGCGCGGTGCTGGCCGGCGTCGCCGCCGCGCCCGACCAGGCGCGGCGCTGCGAACTCTTGCTGTCCGACGAGTTGCGCGCCCGGATGACGCGGGCGCAGGCCCGCCCCGACCGGGTGCAATACACGCGCGAACTCGAGCTCGTGGTCGACCGGGGCGCGGCGCAGTTTGCCGCGTGGTACGAGATGTTTCCGCGCAGCCAGGGCAGCGTGCCCGGGCAGAGCGCGAATTTCGACGATTGCATCGCGCGGCTCGATGAGGTCGCGGCGCTCGGCTTCGATGTCGTCTACCTCGCGCCGATCCATCCGATCGGCCGGGTCAACCGCAAGGGCCGCGACAACGCGGTCGTCGCGCAAAGCGACGACCCCGGCAGCCCCTACGCGATCGGCGCCGCCGAAGGCGGCCACCGCGCGATCCACCCGGAACTCGGCAGGCTCGGCGATTTCCGCCGGTTTGTCGCGGCCGCCGGCGCCCTTGGCCTCGAAGTGGCGCTCGACTTTGCGATCCAATGCGCCCCCGACCATCCCTGGGTCGCCGAGCATCGCGACTGGTTCCGCTTTCGACCCGACGGCTCGATCCGCTACGCCGAGAACCCACCCAAGAAATACGAGGACATCGTCAACGTCGAATTCTACAATTCCGACCGCGACGGGCTGTGGCGCGAGCTGCGCGACACGGTGCTGTTCTGGATCGATGAAGGGGTGCGCACCTTCCGGGTCGACAACCCGCACACCAAGCCGATCGCGTTCTGGGAATGGCTGATCCGCGAGGTCAAGGCGCGCTGCCCCGAGGCGATCTTCCTCGCCGAAGCCTTCACCCGGCCGAAGATGATGCGGGCCCTGGCCAAGGCCGGGTTTTCCCAGTCCTACACCTATTTCACCTGGCGCAACACCAAGGCCGAATTGACCGAATACCTGTCCGAATTGACGAGCGGCGCGGTGCGCGAATATTTCCGCCCCAACTTCTTCACCAACACGCCCGACATCCTGCCGCCCTTCCTGCAGGAGGGCGGACGGCCGGCGTTCCGCATCCGGCTCGCCCTCGCCGGCACGCTGTCGCCGGCCTACGGCATCTATAACGGCTTCGAATTGTGCGAGAACGCGGCGATCCCGGGGCGCGAGGAATACCTTCACTCCGAGAAATACGAATACAAGGTGTGGGACTGGGACCGCCCCAGCCACATCAAGGACGACATCGCGGTGCTCAACCGCTTTCGCCAGGCCAATCCGGCGCTCTATGAATTCACCAACCTGCGCTTCCTCGAATGCGACGCGCCCGACATCCTGGCCTACGCCAAGGCGACCCAGGACCGCGGCAACATCGTCATCGCGGTGGTCAACCTCGACCCGCACGCCGCGCACGAAGCCGAGATCGTGCTGCCGCTCGATGATTGGGGCATCGCGGCGGACCGCGAATTTCACCTCGAGGAGGCGTTCGGGCGGCAAAGCCTCGCGTGGCGCGGCGCGCGCCAGCGCCTTGTGCTCGATCCGCAGCACAACCCGGCGCTGCTCTTTTCCGTGATTTCCCCGACCCCGGCATGACGCCGCCCAACGACGCTTCGCCGAGCGCTCTCCTCGCGGGCGCCGACCCGATTGCCCGCCCCGAGAGCGGCGACCCTTTGTGGTACAAGGACGCGATCATCTACCAGCTGCACGTCAAGGCGTTCTTCGACGGCAACAATGACGGGATCGGCGATTTCGCCGGGCTGACCGCGAGGCTCGATTACCTGCAGGATTTGGGCGTCACCGCGCTGTGGCTGCTGCCGTTCTATCCCTCGCCGTTGCGCGACGACGGCTACGACATCGCCGACTATAAGAACATCCACCCCGCTTACGGCAACATGGCCGATTTCCGGGCCTTCGTGCGCGCCGCGCACCAGCGAGGGATGCGCGTCATCACCGAATTGGTGATCAACCACACCTCCGACCAGCACCCGTGGTTCCAGCGCGCCCGCCACGCCCCGCCGGGTTCACCCTGGCGCGATTTTTACGTGTGGAGCGACAGCGACCAGAGATTTGCCGACACCCGCATCATCTTTGTCGACAGCGAAAAATCGAACTGGACCTGGGATCCGGTGGCGCAGGCCTATTACTGGCACCGCTTCTACGCGCACCAGCCCGACCTCAATTTCGACAGCAAGCCGGTGTTTCGCGCGGTCGCCAATGTGATGCGGTTCTGGCTCGATCTCGGGGTCGACGGCATGCGGCTCGACGCGGTGCCCTACCTGATCGAGCGCGAAGGCACCTCGAATGAAAACCTGCCCGAGACCCACGCGGTGCTGCGCCGCCTGCGCCACGAGCTCGACCGGCACTACCAGGACCGCATGCTGCTCGCCGAGGCCAACCAGTGGCCCGAGGACGTGCTGCAGTATTTCGGCGCCGGCGACGAGTGCCACATGGCGTTCCACTTTCCGCTGATGCCGCGCATCTACATGGCGGTCGCCACCGAAGACCGCCACCCGATCACCGACATCATGCGGCAGACGCCGGAGATCCCGGATAACTGCCAATGGGCGGTGTTTCTGCGCAACCATGACGAGCTGACGCTCGAAATGGTCACCGACCGCGAGCGCGACTATTTGTGGGATTATTACGCCGGTGATCGACGCGCCCGGATCAACCTCGGCATCCGCCGGCGCCTCGCCCCGTTAATGGAGAACGACCGCCGCAAGATCGAACTGCTGAATGCGCTGCTGCTGTCGATGCCGGGCACGCCGGTGCTTTATTACGGCGACGAGATCGGCATGGGCGACAATGTCTTTCTCGGCGACCGCGACGGGGTGCGCACGCCGATGCAATGGTCGTTCGATAGGAACGGCGGCTTTTCGCGGGCCGATCCGGCGGGGCTCTACCTGCCGCCGATCATGGACCCGGTCTACGGTTTTGCGGCGGTCAATGTCGAAGCGCAGAGCCGCTCGCCGTCATCTCTCCTCAACTGGACCAAGCGCCTCATCGCGGCGCGCCGTACCCGCCGCGCCCTGGGGCGCGGCAGCCTGCGGTTTCTCTACCCGGGCAACCGCAAAATCATCGCCTACCTGCGCGAATGGGAGGGCGAGACCATCCTGTGCGTCGCCAACCTGTCGCGCACCGCCCAGGCGGCCGAGCTCGACCTCTCGGAGTTTCGCGGCCGCCAGGTCGTCGAGGTGCTCGGCCGCAGCCTCTTTCCGCCGATCGGCGAGTTGCCGTATTTCCTGACCTTGCAGGCGCACAGCTTTTTCTGGTTCGAGCTGGCGGCCGCCGCCGGCGCCGACGACGGGCGGCTTTCCTCCGTGGCGCCGGAGTACCTGACGCTGGTGCTGCCGCACGGTTGGGTCGATCTGTTCGACCGGCACAACCTGCCGCTCTTCGAGCGCGAGGTGGTCCCCGCCTTCCTGGCGCGCCAGCGCTGGTTTGCCGCCAAGGACCAGCGCGTGCGGGAGGCGCGCGTGGTGGCGCGTGGCGAAATCGACGTGCCGCCCGGCGAGGGCGCCCCTGGCCGGCCCGACCGCATTCTCTTGCAGATCGTCGAGGCGCTGTTGCCGGACGGCGAGCGCCAGCAATATTTCCTGCCGCTCGCCGCGCTATGGGCGCCCTCCGAGAGCGAGGCGCGCCAGACGCTGCTGCCGGTGACGCTCGCCGAATTGCGCCAGGCGCGCCGCGAGGGCGCGCTGCTCGACGCCGCCTCGCAGGACGGCCTGGGGCTGGCGCTGGCCGATGCGATCCGCCGCGCGGCGACCCTGCCGCTCGACGGGCGCGACGGTGCGGCGGGCGAAATCCGCTTCCGCCAGACGCCGGCCTGCGTCGAAGCCGCGTGGCCGGAGCGCCTCCTCACCCGCCGGCTAGGGGCCGAGCAGTCGAACAGCTCGGTGCTGTTCGAGGATTTTGCCGTCCTCAAGCTCTATCGCCGGCTGCATGCCGGGCCGCACCCCGAGATCGAGATGTCGCGGTTTCTCGTCGAGCGCGCCGGCTTTGCCAACACGCCGCCGCCGCTGGCGACGATCGAGCTGGTGCTGCCCGAGGGCGAGCCGAGCGCGTTGGGCGCGCTCTACGGCTTTGTCCGCAACCAGGGCGACGGCTGGACCCTGGCGCTCGATTACCTGCTGCGCTACCTTGACGATTCGCTCAACGAGGCGGCGCCCGGCGGGGTCCCGCCAGGGCGCGACGCCGGCCGGCCCGCCGCCGACCATTTCTTCCTGGCGCTGGCCCGCCAGCTCGGGCTGCGCACCGCGCAACTGCACCGCGCGCTGGCCGAGCATTGCGACGACGACCCGGCCTTCGCCCCCGAGCCGCTGACGAGCGCGGATGTCGCGGAATGGCGCGACGCTCTCGACGCCTCCGCCACCGCGATGTTTGCCCGCCTCGAACGCGCCCGCAATGGGCTGCCCGCCGCGACGCATGAGCTCGTCGACGCGGTTCTGGCGACGCGGGCGCGGCTGACCGAGACGATCCGCAAGCTCGCTCCCGATGGCATCGTGGCGATGAAAACGCGGCATCATGGCGACCTGCATCTCGGCCAGGTGATCGCGGTGCAAAACGATTTCTACTTCACCGATTTCGAGGGCGAACCGGCCCGGCCGCTCGACGCCCGCCGGCGCAAGAGTTCGCCGCTGCGCGATGTCGCCGGGATGATCCGCTCGTTCGACTACGCCGCGATCGCCGCGGTGCAGCAGATCGCCGAGACGCGGCCGGCGGCGCTGACGCGGGTCGAGCAACTCGCCGAGGCGTGGCGGCAGCGCGCGGTCGACGGCTTCCGCGCCGCCTACCGCAAGACGATGCGCGGCTGCCCGGCCTATCCGGCGAACAAGCTGCAGGCCAAGGCGCTCATTGATTTCTTCATCCTCGAAAAGGCGGTCTACGAAGTGAATTACGAACTCGCCAATCGGCCGGGCTGGGTGGCGATCCCGCTCAACGGCATCCTGCGCATCCTGGCTAAGGCAAGCGGGTAGCGGCGGTGCGGCGGCGTTCCAGTTCCCCCGCCAATCCCCTGGCCGATCTGCCGGCTGCTCTCCCGGCTGGTCTGCCGGCCGCGCCCGAGCCCGACCCCGAAATCGCGGCGCTCGTCGCCGGGCGCCATGGCGACCCGTTCGCCTTTCTCGGCATGCACGAGGGCCCGGAGGGGCTCGTCGTCCGCGCCTTCCTGCCCGGGGCGCTCACGGTGGCGGTAATCGAGAGCGCCAGCGGCGCTGTCGCCGCCGCGGCCGAGCGAGTGCACGAGGCGGGTCTCTTCGTCGCGACGCTGTCGCTGCGCCGCGAGCCCTTCGCCTATCGCCTGCGGGCGGACTGGGGCGGGCAGCCCCACGAGTTCGAGGACATCTACCACTTTCCCCCGGTGCTGGGCGATCTCGACATGCATCTCCTCGCCGAGGGCAGCCACCTCGCCAGCTACCACAAGCTCGGGGCGCACCCGATCGTGCACGACGGGGTCAGCGGGGTCGCCTTCACGGTCTGGGCGCCGAACGCGCTGCGGGTCAGCATCGTCGGCGACTTCAACGGCTGGGACGGCCGGCGCATGCCGATGCGCAAGCGTCATGGCGGCGGCTTCTGGGAACTCTTCGTGCCGGGATTGCGCCCCGGCCACCTCTATAAATACGAGCTGTTGGGGCCGGACGGCGCGCTGCTGCCGCTGAAGGCCGACCCGCAGGCCGAGCAGGCCGAGCCGCCGCCCGGCACCGCCTCGGCCGTCGCCGCCCCGGCGCGCCATGTCTGGCACGACGATGCCTGGATGGCCGAGCGCTGGCGGCACAACGACCGCGAGGCGCCGGTCGCGATCTACGAGGTGCATCTCGGCTCGTGGCGCCGCAACCTCGCCGAGGGCGGGCGCTATCTGAGCTATCGCGAGCTGGCCGAGCAGCTGATCCCCTACGTCGTCGATCTCGGCTTCACCCACATCGAGGTGCTGCCGATCACCGAATACCCGTTCGACGGCTCCTGGGGCTACCAGCCGATCTCGCTGTTCGCGCCGACCGCGCGCTATGGCGATCCCGACGATTTCCGCGCCTTTGTCGATGCCTGCCATGGCGCCGGCCTCGCGCTGTGGCTCGACTGGGTGCCCGGCCATTTCCCCAACGACGCGCATGGCCTCGGGCATTTCGACGGCACCGCGCTCTATGAGCATGCCGACCCGCGCCAGGGGCTGCACCGCGACTGGAACACCCTCATTTACAATTTCGGCCGCCGCGAGGTCGCGAATTTCCTGTTGTCGAGCGCGCTCTATTGGCTGCGCGAGTATCATATCGACGGTCTGCGGGTCGATGCCGTCGCCTCGATGCTCTATCTCGACTACAGCCGCAAGGAAGGCGAGTGGATCCCCAACGCCTATGGCGGGCGCGAAAACCTCGACGCGATCGGCTTCCTGCGGCGGCTGAACGAGTTGGTGTTCGCCGACGGCAGCGGCGCGACGACCGCGGCCGAGGAATCGACCGCCTGGCCGATGGTGTCGCGGCCGGTCTATGTCGGCGGGCTCGGGTTCGGCTTCAAATGGAACATGGGCTGGATGCACGACACGCTCGGCTATATGTCGCGCGATCCGATCTACCGCAAATTCCACCACAACAACCTGACCTTCGGCCTCCTCTATGCCTTTCACGAGAATTTCATCCTGCCGCTGTCGCATGACGAGGTGGTGCACGGCAAGGGCTCGCTGATCGGCCGCATGCCGGGCGACCGCTGGCAGCGTTTCGCCAACCTGCGGGCCTATTTCGCTTTCATGTGGACGCACCCCGGCAAGAAGCTCTTATTCATGGGCGGCGAATTCGCCCAGGAGCGCGAGTGGAACCATGATATCGGCCTCGACTGGCAGCTGCTCGGCGACCGGCTGCACGGCGGGGTGCAGCGGCTGGTGCGCGACCTCAACCTGCTCTACCGTGCGACCCCGGCGCTGCACCGGCTCGACAGCGAACCGGACGGCTTTTCCTGGATTGACGCCAACAATGCCGACGACAGTGTGCTCTCCTATCTGCGGCGCGGCCGCGACCCGCACGAAATCGCCGCGATCGTGTGCAATTTCACGCCGTTGCCGCGGCACGGCTACCGCATCGGCGTGCCGCGCCCTGGCCGCTATATCGAACGCATCAACACCGACGCCGAAATCTACGGCGGCACCGGCGTCGGCAATGCCGGCGAGGCGCATGCCGAGCCCTATCCGATGCACGGGCACGCCTATTCGCTGCGGCTCGACCTGCCGCCGCTCGGCGTCGTGATCTTCGTCGCCGCGCAATAGGCGCACCCGATGCCATCGATCAGGGTCTGGCCGGGACAGCCCTACCCGCTTGGCGCCACCTGGGACGGCGAGGGCGTCAACTTCGCATTGTTCTCGGCGCATGCCGAAAAGGTCGAATTGTGCCTGTTCGACCAGACCGGGCAGCGCGAGGAGGCGCGCATCGCGCTGCCGGAATACACCGACGAGGTGTGGCACTGCTATCTGCCCGAGGTGCGGCCCGGCCAGCTCTACGGCTACCGGGTGCATGGCCCCTACGATCCGCCCGCCGGGCACCGCTTCAACCCGAACAAGCTATTGCTCGACCCTTACGCGCAGGCGATCTCCGGCGCGTTGCAGTGGAGCGATGCGGTATATGGCTACCGCGTCGGCAGCCCGCGCGAGGACCTCGCCTTCGATCGCCGCGACAGCGCCCGCTTCGTCCCCAAGTGCCGCGTCGTCGAGAGCGCCTTCACCTGGAACCGCGACCACCCGCCGCGCATCTCGTGGGAGGAAAGCATCATCCTCGAGATGCACGTGCGCGGCTTCACGATGCGGCATCCCGCGGTCGAGCCGAGCGCGCGCGGCACCTTCGCGGCGCTCGGCTCGCCCGCCGTCATCGACTACCTCGTCGAATTGGGCGTGACCGCGGTCGAGTTGCTGCCGATCCAGGCCGTCGCCACCGAACGCCGCCTCGCCGATGCCGGCCTCGCCAATTACTGGGGCTACAACACGATCGCCTTTTTCGCGCCCGACCCGCGCTACCTGCCGGCGGGCGCCGTCGGCGAGTTCAAGACCGCCGTCAAGCGCCTCCACGAAGCCGGCATCGAGGTGCTGCTCGACGTCGTCTACAACCATACCGGCGAGGGCAATCACCTCGGGCCGACGCTGTCGTTTCGCGGCATCGACAATCTGTCCTACTACCGGCTGGACAGCGACCGGCGCCATTACACCGACGTGACGGGCTGCGGCAACACGCTCAACCTCGACCATCCGCGCGTCCTGCAGATGGTGATGGATTCGCTGCGCTATTGGGCGCTCGAGATGCATGTCGACGGCTTCCGTTTCGACCTCGCCGCGACCTTGGCGCGCGAGGGCGGCGACTACAGCCAGGACAGCGCGTTTTTCGACGCGATCCGGCAGGACCCGGCGATGGCCCGGGTCAAGCTGATCGCCGAGCCGTGGGACATCGGCCCCTACGGCTACCAGCTCGGCAACTTCCCGCCCGGCTGGGCGGAATGGAACGGGCAATACCGCGACTCGGTGCGCCGCTTCTGGAAGGGCGACCAGGGGCTCGTCGCCGAGATGGCCTCGCGCGTTGCCGGCTCCTCCGACATCTTCGGCTATCGCGGCCGGCGCCCGTGGGCCAGCATCAATTTCATCACCGCGCATGACGGCTTCACGCTGCAGGATCTGGTCAGCTACGAGCACAAGCACAACGAAGCCAACAACGAGGACAACCGCGACGGCCACGAGCCCAATTTCAGCTGGAATTGCGGCGTCGAAGGACCGAGCGAGGATCCGGCGATCCTGACGTTGCGCGACCGGCAGAAGCGCAACCTGCTCGCCACCCTGCTGTTGTCGCTGGGCGTCCCGATGCTGGTCGCCGGCGACGAGTTCGGCCACAGCCAGCAGGGCAACAACAACGCCTATTGCCAGGACAACGAAGTGTCATGGCTCGACTGGCAGAAAATCCCGCCGGAGGACGAGGCGCTGCGCCGCTTCGTGCGCGACGTCATTCGCCTGCGGCGGCGCCACCGGGTGTTCTCGCGGCCGCGCTTTTTTCGCGGCGAGATGCTGTCCGAGGCCGGCCTCAAGGACATCACCTGGGTGACCCAGGCCGGGGTCGAGGCGACCGACGCGGATTGGGGCAACAGCGCCGCGCTGTCGTTCGGCTATGTGCTGTGCGGTGCGGCCGGCGAATTCTACACCAAAGGCGGTCAGCGCGACATCGACGAGAGCTTTCTCGTGATGATGAACGCCTATTCGGGCGAGCTCGATTTCCACTTCCCGCACCTGCCGACTGCGCTGGTCTGGGAGGCGCTGGTCGACACCGCCGAGCCGACCGGGCTGGTCACCGGGGGACGCCAGTGGCAGCCGGGCGAAGCCTATCCGCTGCGGCCGCACTCCTTCGCGCTGTTCATCAATCGCGCCCCGGTCGTGCGCTCTCCCGCAAACGGCGAGACGGTCGTGCAGAGCGATTTCACCGACCACAGCGGCGACCCGGAAGAGGACGGCGATGCCGAGCCGTCCTGAGGCGCGATGAGCCGGCTCGACGAGCTGCGCCATCTCGCCGGCCTCCTCGGCATCGCGACCCGCCATGTTGATGCGCTCGGCATCGTGCACGAGCCCGGCGAAGAGACGCTGTCGCGCCTCATTGCCGCCTTCGGCCTGCCCGACGACCCACGGCAGGCCGCCGAGGAGCTCGCCGACGCGACCGAGGCGACGCCGTTCGGGCTGGCGCCGCTCTGCGTCGTGGCGCACGAGGCGCCGGCCGCGGCGCTGCATTTACGCCTGCCGGCCGGGGCGAGCTCCGTTGAGTGGCACTGCCGCTTCGAGGAGGGCGGCGAGGTTTCCGGCCGCAGCGACGGGCCCGAGCTGCGCTTGCCCAGCGGCCTGCCGCTCGGCTATCACCGCCTTGGGGTCACGGGCGGCGGCGCGACGGCGGAAATCTGCCTGGCCGTCGCGCCCGCCGCCTGCCATCTCGGCGAGGCGCTGGCGCCGGGCGCCAGATGCTGGGGGCTGACGGCCCAGCTCTACGGCCTGCGCCGCGAGCCCGATTGGGGGATCGGCGACTTCGGCGATCTCGCCGATTTGTGCCGCCGGGCCGGACAGCTCGGCGCCGCAACGGTCGGGATCAACCCGCTGCATGCCCTCTTCGCCGCCGAGCCGCGCCATTGCAGTCCCTATTCGCCATCGAGCCGGGCCTGGCTCGATTACCTCTATATCGATGTGACCCGCGTCGCCGGCTTTGCCGCCGACATGGCGGCGCCGGCGGCGGCGACGCAGCCCGAGCTGGTCGACTATGCCGCGGTCGCGGCGTCGAAGCGGCCAACGCTGGAAGCGTTGTTTCAGCGCTTTCGCGCGCGGCGGGGCGCTGGCGGCTTGGCCGGCGCCGATTTTGACGCGTTCCGCCAGGCCGGCGGCCGGGCGCTCTCGGCGTTCGCCACGTTCGAGGCGCTGCACGAGCATTTCCAGGCGAGCGGCGCGCTGTTTTCCTGGCATTCCTGGCCGGCGGCGCTGCGCGACCCGCATTCGCCCGCGGTCGCCGAATTCACCGCCGCGCACGCCGCCCGGGTCGAGTTCTTCCAGTTCCTGCAATGGCAGGCCGACCGCCAGCTCGGCGAGGCGGCCGCTGCAGGGCGCGCCGGCGGGCTCGCGATCGGCCTCTACCGCGACCTCGCGGTCGGGGTCAATCCGCACGGTGCCGAGGCCTGGGCCGATCAGGATCTGGTGGTTCCCGACATGGCGATCGGCGCGCCGCCCGACGCGCTGAGCCGGCGCGGGCAGAATTGGGGCCTCGCGCCGATCAACCCGCTAGCGCTGCGCCGGCGCGGCTTTGCCCCGCTGATCGCCGCGTTGCGCGCCAACATGCGGCACGCCGGCATCCTCAGGATCGACCATGTGATGAGCCTGCGGCGGCTCTACTGGGTACCGAGCGGCTGCCCGGCCACCGCCGGGGCCTATGTCAACTACCCGTTCGGCGAGCTGCTGCGGCTCCTCGCCCTCGAAAGCCGGCGGCATTGTTGCGCCGTGATCGGCGAGGATCTCGGCACCGTGCCGGAAGGATTTCGCGAGGCGATGCAGGCGGCGAGCGTGCTGTCCTATCGCGTGCTGGTGTTCGAGCGCCGCGGCGACGGCAGCTTCGCGCCGCCCGGCGACTACCCGCCGCTCGCCGCGGCCACGGCCGCGACGCACGATCTCGCGACGCTCAAAGGCTTCTGGCTCGGGCGCGACATCGCGTGGCGGCGCGAGCTCGGGCTTTACCCCGACGCCGCGGCCGAGGCGGGCGAAGCGGCCGAGCGCCGGCGCGACCGCCGCATGCTGCTCGAAGCGCTGGCCGGCCAGGGGCTCCTCGCGCCCGAGCGGTTCGCCGAATTCCTCCCGGCCGAGGACGCACCTTCCTGGGGCGCGGCGCTCGGCGAGGCGATCCACGCCTATCTTGCGCGCAGCCGCGCCCGCCTCGTGCTGGTGCAATTCGAAGACGTCGCCGGCGCAACCGAGCAGGCCAACCTGCCGGGCACCACCGACGGCCATCCCAACTGGCGCCGACGGCTCTCGGTCCCGGTCGACGCCTTGGCGGGCGGCGGCGATATGGCGCGGCTCGCCGCGCTCCTCGCCGAGGAACGCCGCCGCGCCGCCCCGGAGTAGTAGCGCAGTAGCAGCGGAGTAGCATCATGACGGCGTCCGCCCGCTTCCATCAACGCCTCGGCGTCAACCAGCCGGCCCACAGCCCGACCGCGCGCCGCCTCGCCGAGATGGCGGCGGCGATCGGCGCCGAGACCGGTGGCGAATTCCGCCTCGACGTCTACCCGGAAAGCCGCCTCGGCCCCGACCCGCAGATGTTTGCCGATCTGCGCGCCGGCGCGCTCGAATTTTATCTGACCGGGGCGCTCTTGGGCGGCGTCGCGCCGACCAGCGCGCTGCCGCTGATGCCGTTCGCCTTCGCGGACAGTGGCGCCGTCTTCGCCGCGCTCGACGGCGCGCTCGGCGACATGATCCGCCGCGAACTCGCCGCTTCGGGGATCTTTGCCTTCCCGCGCGGCTGGCAGAACGGCTTTCACCACATCACCACGAGCACGCGGCCGATCGAGCGGGCCAACGATTTCGCCGGGCTGAAGATCCGCACGCCGGGCGGCGAGTTCGCCGCCGATTTCTTTCGCACGCTTGGCGCCGAGCCCGGCATGGTGCCGTTCAGCGGGCTTTACGATGCGCTGAAGTCGAAGGTTTTCGACGGCCAGAGCGACCCGCTCGGGGTCGTGCAGTCGCTGCGGTTATATGAGGTGCAGCGCTATCTGAGCCTGACCGCGCATTGGTGGACCGGCTTTACGCTCCTCGCCCATGCCGCGACCTGGCAGGGCCTGCCGAGCGAATTCAGGTTCATCGTCGAGCGCAACGCCGACAAATTCGCGCTGTTGCAGCGCGCCGACGTCGAAGCGGTCAACGCGGCCGGCGCCGCCGCTCTGAGCGCGGCCGGGATCACTCTCAACCAGGCCGACACCGCCGACATCCGCGCCAAGCTCGGCGATTTCCACCGGCGCTGGCGGCCGCGTTTCGACCCCGCCGCCTGGGCGCTCCTTGAAAGCGCCGGCGGCCGGATTCCTTAAAAGCGCGGCGCCCTCGCCCGCCGCTAGACTAGATGCGGCCGGCGATCAGCAGGACGATCAGGATGACCAGGAGAAGGCCGACGCCGCCGCTCGGGTAATAGCCCCAGCCGCCGCTATAGGGCCAGGTCGGCAGCGCGCCGACCAGCAACAGGATCAGGATGATCAGCAGAATGAAGCCCATCGCGAAACCTTGTGTTTAGCCATTGCTATGGCTAAAGACGCCTTGCGATCGGCTGTAGTTCCGCGGTGGTGGGCCTGCTTCGCCGGGCCCCAAAATCCTTTACCAGCAGCGCACCGGGCCGCAATCGACATGGACGAAATCGGAGTGCGGATAATACCCGACGCCGCCGCAGCGCAGGCTCATCGCCGCCCCGCGCACCTGCGACAGGTCCCGCCTTTCGCACCGTAGATCGATCGCCATGCCCTGGATGTGATAGCTGTTGGCGGCAACGCCGTTGTGCCGCAGGTAGAGCATGTGGTTGGTGCTCGGCGAGCGATAGCCGGAGATCACCAGGAACGGGTTGTGGGTGTCGAGGCGGCTGCGCAGCATCCCGAGGAGATCGAGCATGCCGGCGTTCATCGGCCTCACTTCATTGGAATAATGGTCGCGCAGCACCCAGTTGATGTCGCGCACGGCGTCGCGAATGTAATGGCCGTCAGCCCAGTAGACGGTGCGCACCCATTCGCCGGTATGGGTGTTGTAGAGCGACACCGAGCGCGGCGCGAAGGATACCGCCGGTGACGGTTTGACGAGCGCGACGGCGGTCGCGACCGCCGCGGTGCCGAGCACGCGGCGCCGGGTCAGCAAGGAAGATGCCCAGTTCGATGACGGCATTGGCCGATCCCCCCAAATTCCCCGGGGAGCGCCATAGCATCGCTCTGCCGCCCAAAACAACCCTGTTATGCAGGAGCGGGCAGCTTTTAGCCGCGTTTTTCGCGAATTTTCCTGTGCAGGTTGATCGCCTCAGGATGCTGTTCAGCCGGGGCGTTGGCCCGCCACCTCGTGCTGCGCCACCGGCGCCTGCCCCAGCGGGTGCAGCCGCTGCCAGATCTCGCTATCGCGCTGGTAGACGTCGGGGGCAAAGGCGATCCGGCCCGCCGCGTCGAGGAACGCCGTCTGGTAGACCACGAATACCGGGATCGACGCCGGCAACGGGCGCGAATGCGTCGCGCGCTGCGCGATGTTGCGATCGATCACCTCGACCGGCTGCTGCAGCAGCAGCGACGCCAGCACGCGCGGGTTCTCGACGCGCACGCAGCCATGGCTCTTGCGGCGGTCGGCGCGAGCGAACAGCAGCTTCTCCGGCGTGTCGTGCAGATAGACGTCGAAGCGGTCCTTCATCTCGAATTTGACCTGGCCCAGGGCGCTCGGCGGCAGCTGCTCGATCGCCCCGCCGTGGCGATACACCATGTGATGACGCGCGAGGTAGCCGGGGTCGCGGTCGAGCTTCGGCAGAATCTCGCTGCGCGCGATCGACGGCGGCACGTTCCATGGCGGATCGAACAGGAGGCTGTCGATCGTCGTGGTGAATTCCGGCGTCTGCTTGTCGTTTTGGCCGACCACGACGCGCGTCGCGAACACCGGTTGGTCGGCGCGATAGAGTGTCAGCTCGGCGGTCGCGGTGTTGACCCAGACGCGGTCGGGCGGAAGCGCGCGCGGCAGCCAGCGCAGGCGCTCGAGGTTGATCTCGATTTCGCGCGCCCGGCTCGCCGCCGACTGCTCGGCCGGGAGGGTGCTCGACCCGGCGCCGCGCGGTGCCGGGCCGGGCGGCGGCACGGCGGCGGCCGATCGATAGGCCTGCAACGCCTGACGCAGCGCGATATAGCTCGGCGAACGCGGCGCCAGCGCCTCGATGACCGCGGCCGGATCGGGGCTCGAGATCGCGGTGCCGAGGACCGCCGCGACATCGACCGGCAGCGGCGTCAAATCCTCGTCGTCCATGCGAAATTCGATCGGCAGCACGCCGCGGGCGAGCGCATCGGCATAGGACAGAAATGCGTCCGACAGCACGAGCTCGCGGTCGACCGGCGACAGCGCGGCCGGATTGCGCAGCAGCGCGGCGTGGAAAAGATCCGGATCGAGGCCCTGCTCGCCGGCCCGCAGCACCGCATTGATCAAGGCGGTCGCCTGTGGTTGGTGGGTCGACCATACCGGCTCATAGTTGTGCGCCGCATAAAACTGCCGCAGCAGCGCGCCGTGCAGCCGCTCGCCGGCGACGGCGAGCCCGGCTGCGCCCTCGATGCGGCTCCTGATTTCGCCGTCGCCGGCGGCGGGCGGCGCGGTCGCCGGCTGCAGCGAAGCGGGCACCAGCATCGCGGCGCTTGGGTCGGGCGGTTCGGCCGCGGCGCCGGACGTCGCCAGCGCCAGGGCGGCAACGACCGCCGCGGCACCTGGCCACGCCCACTGACGGCGCCAAGGGCGACGAGCGCTCGCGATCCTGGGGGGTAGGGACACGATGGCCTCGCTAGTCAGCGTCGATGCGTTGCGCTTGCCGCGTGAAGAAACGGCGCCGCGAAACTCCCGGTTCCCGCGCCCGAGTTGCCCCGCGCTCGGGGCTCCTGGGCGCTGCCCGGCGCCGGCAACTTAACCGCAAATAGTTTCCGGGACATTGATAACAACCAACTTATCGGCAGCTTACGGGGTTTTCTCAACCGAGGCAACGCGCGGCCGAGCCCCAGCGCGCGCGTCGGTGGCATGGCAGGTCGCACCTTTTAGCGGCGATTGTCGCTACCGCGACCGGCCAGCCGCCCGCCCGTCACCGCTTCCCGGAAGGCGCCCGCGAGGCGCGAGATGATTTCCGATTCGTCATAACCGGCTTTCTCATGTAACAATTCGCCGGAACGCACAGGGATAGGGGGCAAAGATGCGCCCGGGCGCCTGGGCCGCGCTTGTCGCGGCGTCTATCTCGAGCAGCGGCGCCGCCTGGGCGACCTGCCCGGCGGGAAAATCGCGCAATTGCGTTAATTTTGATCTCGTGCCGCAGATTTCACAGCAGATCGTGGCCGGCGAGCACGTCGCGGCGCCGCCGAAGAAACTGCCGGCGGCGGAGAAGACGCAAGGCTATACCGGACCGACGCTCGGAGCGGCGCCAAATACGCGGCGGGCCCCCGAGGTCGGCTACCGCTGGGCGATCAATTAGCGCGCGATAGGGACGCCGCTCAGTCGATCGGCGGCGGCGCGGCAGCAGCGCTGGCAGGCCCGTGGGCAGGCCCGGCGGCAGGCCCGGCGGCAGACCCGGCGGCAGGCCTCGCGGCAGACTCGGCGGTGCCGTCGCGATGGTAGAAGGCGCGCTGCTTATCGCGCCAGGCGGCACGCTCGGCGCGGTCCATCGTGCCGTCATGGTCGCTGTCGATGCGCTCGAAGCGGTCGCGGTAGCGGCGGTCGCGGTCGGCCGCGGAAAGTCCGGCCAGCCAGTCGTAATAGGCCTTGGTCTGCTCCAAGCGCGCTTTGTGCTGGGCCGAAAGATCGCCCGCCGACAGCGCGACCGCCAGCTCGCTGCGCCGCCGTTCGAGGAAATTGTCGCGCCACTCGCGGTAGTCTTCGAACGTGATCTTGTCGCCGCCGCCGGGGGCGGCCGGCTGCGCCGCCTCGCCCGGCAGCCATAGGGTGGCGGCAATCGCCGCGACCGCGATCAAGAGCGTCCATCGCATGGGCTTTCCTCCCCGGAGGCGTTCTCGCGTGAGAACAAAGCGAGAATAGTAAACGCTACAACCTATGTCAACGAAATATGTTCATGTTTTGATCCGAGCGCCGGGGGATATTTGCGGCCGTCGATCGGCTTGCCTGCGCCATGCCGGGGTGGCACAAGCAGCGGGGTGGCACGAGCAGCGGGGTGGCACGAGCAGCGGCAGTGCCGCGCCGCTTTTTACGAGGGGAGGGGATGCCCGACTTCGCCATCGAGCGGTCCTGCGCCGGCCGGGTGTGCGGCGTCGACGAGGCCGGCCGCGGGCCGCTCGCCGGGCCGGTCGTCGCCGCCGCGGTGGTGATCGACCGGCGCCGCTTCCGTGGCGAAGTGCGCCGCGTCCTCGACGATTCGAAGGCCTTGTCGCGCGAGCTGCGCGAGGAGTGCTACCGCGCCCTGTGCGCCGGGGTCCGGAGCGGGTCGGTCAGCATCGGCGTCGGGGCGGCGAGCGCGCGCGAGATCGACGGCATCAACATCCTGCGCGCGAGCCTACTCGCGATGCGGCGGGCG
>Ga0209579_10001783_pt1 | contig 17284 bp, 10 predicted proteins | sample Coa_R1_2_FD_187152 | JGI IMG/M metagenome (GOLD analysis project Ga0209579, IMG submission 187152) | Surface soil microbial communities from Centralia Pennsylvania, which are recovering from an underground coalmine fire - Coalmine... | ecosystem: Environmental > Terrestrial > Soil >... | reverse complement strand
CTTGTGGAATTACGCCAAGAACGAGAGCAGATCGAAGAGGCAATCCTGAGCTTGGAGAGACTGGCCAGAGGCCGCGGGAGGAGACGCGGCAGGCCGCCGTCATGGATGACGGAAATCACCGCCAAGCGCCGCGGCCGCCCGCCGGGCAGCAAGAATAAAGCTCCGAAATCACTCAGCACCGCAAGCATTGGGTGAGTCTGGCGGGCATCATAATGCCTGCGGAGCCTCTCCCAACTTGACGCGCACCTGCTGCGTCTTGCCGTTCCGAAAAATCGTGAGCGCCAATGTATCGCCGACTCGCTTGCGGTTCAGCACGCGCTGCAGTGTTTCGGCATTTTCGATGGGTTGGCCGTCGACCGCGACGATGAAGTCGCCGCCGATGCCCACCTGGTAGACACCCACGATCGCCCGACGGGTCATGCCGTGCAGACCCGCCTCCTGAGCGGGCGACCCAGCCTCCAGTTGCTGGATCAGCAAGCCGCCCTCGTTCGGCAGCCCCAGATCGTCGGCCACATCTCCCGAGACGAATACGGTGTGAATACCGAGGTAGGGACGGGTCACGCGTCCCTTGGCCTGGAACTCGTCCAGCATGGCCTTGGCGCGGTTGATGGGCATGGCGAACCCGATCCCGATGTTCCCCTGCGGCCCGTATATCGCGGTGTTGATGCCGATCACGGCGCCATGGGAATCGAGCAGCGGCCCGCCGCTGTTGCCCGGATTGATGGCGGCGTCGGTCTGTATCATATCCTCCAGGCGGCGGCCTTCTTGCGGTTGCAGGGAGCGTCTCAGTGAACTGACGATTCCGGTCGTCAAGGTGCCCCCTAAACCGAATGGGTTGCCGATGGCCAGCACCTTTTGTCCTACCTGCAGGGCATCCGAATCGCCCAATTTCAGAAAGGGCAGCTGGTGGTCGGCCTGTATCTTCACCAGGGCCAGGTCATTGCGCGGATCCGTTCCCAGCAGTTTGGCTTTGTACTGTTTCTTGTCGCCGGTCAGGCTCACGGTGAGCTGCGCGCTGCCCGCCACCACGTGGTTGTTGGTCAGGATCAACCCGTCCGGCTTGACGATGAAGCCGGAGCCGGTGCCTTCCGACGGATACACCTGGAAGAAGAAATCCTCGTGATAAACGATGCTGGTGATATTCGCCGTGGCGGGACGAGCCATCTTGTAAATTTCAATATTGTTGTTCTCATCCACGGTGAAGCCCGCGGAGCTTGCCGCGGCCGGCGCGGTCCAAAACCGTTCCGTCTGGCGGATCGGTTGCAGTAACCGGACGGGACTCCAATGCGCCGCCGAGGTGAGATACCAGAAGCCGGCCACCAACAGAGCCGCCAGAATGAAGGGTCGCATTCTCATTGTTCGATTCTCCGCAAGGATTCGTACACGGCGCGCGTCTGGCGCAGGGTTTCCTCTTTTGTGCCTGATGTATTGATCACGAAATCCGCATACCGGCGCTTCTCAGCGAGCGGCATCTGGCGCCGCAGGCGCGCCAGCACATCTTCGCGCGTCGCGCCGTCGCGCTTTATGGACCGCAGCACCTGCTGCTCCTCCTCGCAAACCACCACGATCAGCTTGTCGAAACGGTTATAACTGCCGGTTTCAATCAGGATGGCGGCCTCCACCACCGCGATCGCGCGCGGGTCCTGGGCGGTCACACGCGCCAGCCATTCCTCCTCCTTGCGCATCACCGGCGGATGCACGAAGCTGTTAAGCAGCGCCAGCCGCTGCGGGTCCGCAAAGGCCTGCGCGGCCAGCGCGCGCCGGTCGATAACCCCATTTTCGCCCAAAATGCCCGGACCAAATTCGCGAACCACGGGTTCGTACGCCTCCCCGCCCGGCAGCAGCACTTCGTGCCCCAGCTGGTCGGCACAGAGCAGGTGGCATCCTAAGTCGGCCAGCGCCTCCCCCACGAAGCTCTTGCCGCAGGCCAACCCGCCAGTGAGGCCTACCTTTAACATACGTTTCATGATAACGGCTGGCGGCATCACCCGTTTCTTTTACAACCGTTTAACAAAAGACAGCCTTGTTTTCAGCCACCTCGGCTGGCAATCTCACTCCAGGGTGGTGCTGTCTGCATATGCCAAGAGCTATCAGTGTGATTGTTAATGGCTGCTTATTGTTAGGCGTCGTTTCCGCCGGCGCTCTGCGGGCCACGGACATCGAAGGCACGGTGGTCATTAAGCGCAAGCTCACCAAGCCACGGGTCACCGCGCCGGCAAGCGCGTACGAGCGCGGCGTGGCGGTGGATCTGGCTTCCGGCCCGGTGCTCGATCCTCTATCCTTCGAACGGTCGCGCGTGGTGGTCTACCTGGATGGGCAGTTTCCATCCATACCCACGACCGCGGTTCTGGAACAGAAGAACCGGCAGTTCGTCACCGACACGCTGGTGGTGCCGGCCGGATCCACGGTTTCCTTTCCCAACCGGGATCCCATCTTCCACAATGTCTTTTCGCTGTCGAAGCCGAAGACTTTCGACCTGGGGAATTATCCGAAAGACCACACCCGCACGGTGGACTTCGACAAGCCCGGCATAGTTTTCGTGAACTGCCACCTGCACCCGAACATGTCCGCGGCCATTGTCGTCAGCCCCAATCAATGGGCCACCAAAGCCGATGGCGCCGGCCATTTCACGCTGCTGGATGTGCCTCCGGGCAGCTACACGATCGTTGCCTGGCACCGCACGGCCGGCTTCTTCCGCCATACGGTCAAGGTAGGAAAGGATCACGCGGGGGCCGTCGAGTTCATCATTCCGCTCGACGAGTCCGGTGATCCAAAAGTTTTGGCCCGCAGGTGACCGGATGCGCTTCGCCACCCGCACGTTCCTCTGGTCCTTCGTTCCCTTCGTGCTGCTCCTGCTGGGCAGCTTTTGGGCGATCCAAAAGCTCGTGGAGCATACTGTGCGCGATGGCCTGCGTTCGTCGCTGCGCCAGACGCATGTGTCGGTAGCCCGGGTGCACGCCCATAGCGAACTGCAGAACAGCCGCTTTTTGAAGATCCTGGGCGAGAACGCGACTCTCAAAGCCGGTCTGCAGTTATTACTGGCCGCGCCCAAGAGCAGCGACGCGCAGCGCACGGTCGAGGATCAACTGCGCGAGATCTGCGAAAAACTGGGATTCGATTTTCTGCTGGTCTCGAATCCCGACGGCGCCGCCCTGGCCGGGGTGATGCGGGTCGGCGAGCAGTTGGTGGGCATGGATATCGCCCGCATTCAACCGCCCCAGCAGGGTTTCGCTACGGTGGGTGAGCGATCCTACCAGGTGGTCTCCACGCCCATCGACCAGGGCGACGCGAACATCGGAACCCTCTCCGTGGGTGAGCCGTTCGATTTCTCGGAGTTCACCACCCCAGCCGTGCTGACGCATCACGGGAAGGTGCTGAAGTCCAGCATTCCGGGGATTCCCGCGGAGGACGTGGAAGCCGCGCTGAAAGCCTGCCGCGACCGGTCCGAATGCGAGGTCCGGCTGCGTGGGGAGACTTACATCTCGCTGCCCATGGACAGCATCTCGTTCGGCCAGGGTTACGTGCTGCGCAGCCTGCAGAGCATCGATGCCGCGGGTGGTCCGGTGCAGGGCATCCTGGCAAATGTCTTCGGCATCGCCGGTTTCGGCGCGCTGCTGGCTACGGCGATTATCAGCGTCCTGTCGTCCCAATCGATCGTGCGGCCCATCAACGGCGTGGTGGCGCACCTGCGCGAGAGCGAAGGCACCGGGCTGCTGCCGGAATTTCATGACCGGAAGCCCGCGAGCATCCAGGAAATCCGCGACCTGACGGAGAGCTTCAATCGCGCGGCGTCCGCCATTCGCGAAGGGCGCGAGAGCCTGCACCGTGCATATGTCGAGTTCGTGGGATCGCTGGCCAGTGCGCTGGACGCCCGCGACCGCTACACGGCCGGCCATAGCCGACGCGTCAGCGAACTGTCCTGCGCCATCGCCCGTGCGATGAACCTGGGAGCCACGGATCTCGACATCGTCAAGATAGGCGCACTGCTGCACGACATCGGCAAGATCGGAATCGCCGACAGCGTGCTGCAAAAGCCAGGCAAGCTCACCAATGAGGAGTTCGCGCTCATTCAGCAGCATCCCACTATTGGGCGCCGGATTCTGGAAGGCGTAAACGGGTTCCAGGATTACCTTTCCATCGTGGAACTGCATCACGAAGACTGGAACGGCAGCGGCTACCCTTGGGGGCTGCGCGGCGACGCTACGCCGCTGCCGGCCCGCATCGTGCACGTGGCGGACGCGTACGACGCCATGACATCGGACCGGCCGTATCGACGCGGCATGAGTGGTGAGCAAGCCATCCGGGTGTTGCAGCAAAATACCGGTACGCAGTTCGATCCGGCCATCGTGCCCGTGCTCACCAGGGTAGTGGACCTGTCCCAGGAGTTATCGGGCGGCGCCGCAGCGCCCACGGGCCCCAGCCGCGTGCACGTGCTACCCCGCGCAGTGAATGATCCGCGGGATGTATGAAAGGGCTCGTTTACATCAGTTGCCTGTTGCCCGTCGGTCTTCTGGCGCAGGAGGCCAACTCAGGATTTGAACTGCGTACCACGATCAGCGCGGGAGCCTTTTATAGTCCGCAGCTCTCCACGCCTCCGCGGGACGGCGCGCCGGCCACCGGCGGTTTCCGGCTGATGTTATACCCCACCTGGAAGTTGAGCAAGCACTGGACCGTGGCCGGCGCGGTGCAATCCGAATCGCGGCCCTACCTGTTTGCCGATTTCACCACGCCAGGCTACGGTGTCAGAACCAATGTCTTGCAGACGTATCTCTGTTACTCCCGGTTCTGGAACGGCGGCTCACTGACGGTCCGCATCGGGCAACTGTCTACCGCGTTCGGCGCCTTCCTGCTGCGCTACGACGACTCCGACAACCCCCTCATTGACGTACCCATGGCTTACGGCTACTACTACACGCCGGTCTCTTTCGTGGGTCAGATGGGTACGGAGGTGGACGGCAGCATCGGCAAGGTGGACATGCGCGCGCAGTTTGTCAACTCATCGCCTGCCAACCCCCGCAGTATTCTGGATCACGATCAATACGGCAACTGGGCGGGCGGCGCGGGCTACACCATCCGGCAGGGCCTGCGGGTGGGCGCTTCGACTTATCACGGCCCCTACCTGGATCGCCATTACGACTTCTTCTTCCCGGGCGAGGCTCCGCCGCGCACTCTGCCCGCGACGGCCGTGGGCCTGGACGCGCAATGGGGCCACGGTCCGTGGAATGTTTATGCTGAATGGCAGCACTTTCAGATGGACTATCGCCTGATCCCGACGTTTACGCAGCACACGGGATACGCCGAGGCGCGGCGCGTGCTGAGCCCGCGCTGGTACGCCGCGGCCCGCTGCGGATACATCCGTGCGAACGCCTTCCCCGGCCACCAGGCCTACGAACTCGTGGCGGGCTTTCGACCCAACCGGTATCAACTGGCGAAGGTGGGTTACGAGATCCAGCAAGGCCCGCTGTTCCAGGGCGCACAGGGAAACACGCTGGCACTCCAACTGGTGACGTCGTTCCGGCCGATCTCCATCGCGCGGGACTAGTCCGGCAGCGCGAAGGACACCACATTTCCGCCCGCCGCCACTGCCACGAACTGCCTGCCCTTCACCAAGTACGTCATGGGCGAGGCTTTCCATGAGGTGTTGAGCTGCATGTGCCAGAGGGGCACGCCGGAGCCCGAATCGACCGCCGCGAAAGCGCCCGAGTCGTCGCAATAGAACAACAGTCCGGCGGAGGTGGCCAGCGCGCCGCCCCAACTTTCGGATTCTCCGGTCTGTGGAACTTCCCAGGCGATTTTGCCGGTATCCAGATCCAGGGCGCGCAGGTACTGGCGGGGCGTTTCGCCGCGGACTTCCCGCGTGCCGCCGTTGTAATACGATTCACCGGCTTTCCATTCGGCGGATGATTTCGAGAAAACGTTGCACTTCTCGAGCGCCATAAGGTAGAAAAGCCGGCGGCCCGGATCGAAGGCTGTGGACATCCAGTTGGTTGCGCCATCCATGGACGGGCAGGCGCGAGCGCCGGCCGCGGTGGGCTCGCTGCCGGGCAACAGCACCGGCCGTCCGTCCTTTCCAATGCCGCTGGCCCACGTAAGCGCGTGCACAAACGGCGCCGCGCTCAGGAACTGGCCATTAGTGCGATCGAGGACATAGAAGAATCCATTGCGATCTCCGTGCAACAGAAGCTGCCGCGGGCGGCCGCCGTAGGTTGCATCCACCAGCATGGGAGTCTCCGTGGCATCCCAATCGTGCAGATCGTGCGGCGTGAACTGGTAGTGCCACTTGAGCGCGCCGGTGGCCGGATCAAGCGCCACCACGGAATCGGAGTAAAGATTATCGCCTTTGCGCTCGTCGCCGTTGAAATCCGGGCAGGGATTGCCTACCGGCCAGAAGAGCGTATCGGTTCCGGCGTCGTACGTGCCCGTGAGCCAGGTGGATGCGCAGCCATGCTCGCCGGCGCGTCCCACCCAGGTTGCCGCGGCGGGTTCGCCGGGAGCGGGCACCGTCCAGAAACGCCAGGCGCGCTTGCCTGTCGCGGTGCTGTATCCGGACACAAATCCGCGAATGCCCTCGTCGCCGCCTGAAGTTCCGGAGATGACCAAGTCCTTCACCACCAGCGGCGCCGAAGTGGCGCCATAGTTTTCGCCCGAATCGGCCATCCGGATGTCCCAGAGCAGCGCGCCGGTCAGACGGTGCAGCGCGAGCAGATGGGCGTTGTCGGTGACCATGAATACCCGGTCACCCATGAGCGCTACGCCGCGATTGATGCCGCCCGCGGCGTCGCCCGAAAGCCCCTTGCTGCGCGGCCGTTCGTAGTGCCAGATTTCGCGCCCGGTGGCGGCGTCCAGGGCCCAGGCGGCATTCACATTTGTGACATACATCACACCGCCGGCGACCACCGGCGTCACTTCCAGGTGCCGCGCGCCGGGTATGGGGAAGATCCAGCGCGGGGCGAGTTGGTTGACGTTGCGCGGGTTGACCTGGTCGAGGGTGCTGTAGCGGTTGCCGCTCAGTTGCCCGTGATAGGTGGGCCACTCGCCCAGTTGCGGATGTGCCACATGCTCCCAGGTGATGGCGCCCGGCAGGTCGGCGGCTGGATGGGCCGGCTCTTCAGCCCGTGGGTTTGCCAGGTACGCGATCAGGTCCTGCATCTCCGTCCTGCCGGCCTTGAGCGCGGGCATGTACGATTGCGGCTCGCGGTCTATGGCGGCCACCTCGTCGCGGCGCAGCAGGTGGAGGCTTCCGTCGAAGCTCTGCACCTGCAGATCGTAGAGGCTTTCGTTGCGCAACAGGCCGCGCACTGCCGCGCCCGACCGTGGCCGCACCGTGACCACCCGATAGCCCGGCTGGCGCCGCGCCGCGGGATTCAACAGCGACTGCTCCAACTCCGCCAGCGTCAGTTTTTCTCCGGCGTTGCTCAAGTCCGGGCCGGTTACTCCACCGCGGCCATTCATCATGTGACATTGGCTGCACTGGCCAGCGCCAAAGAAGAAAGCTTGGCCCGCTTCCGAATCGCCTGGCGGCGGGTTTTCGCGGACCGGCGTGACCCGCGACCGCACAAAAGCCACGATCTGCGACATCTCGGCGTCGTCCAGCCGGAAGCTGGGCATGCCTGCGTCCGGGAGGCCCTCGCGGATCAGGTTGCGCACACTCTCCTCCGACCGCAGCCGCGCGCGATCCTCGCTGCCGATGGCCGGCGCGCGTTCTCCGCCCATGCCATCCGCTCCGTGGCAACCGCCGCAGCGTACCTCAAAGCGCGATCTGCCCGCCGCCACCGCGTCGTCGCCGGTGAACACCAGCGTGCCAAAGTTCTCCGGGACATGGTTTGGATCGCGGTTGACCACGCAGGTCGGCTGCCAGCAGAGGAAATGGCGTTTTTCGTCCGGCCCCAGGCCCTCGATGCGATACAAATTTGCCCGCCATTTCGTGCCCGGTTTCACCGGAGATGCGCTGACGGCAATGAGCGGAATGCGGGCAGCCGCATACCAGACCTTTCGGGCTTCGTCTATACGCGCGGCCGTCTTCCATCCCGAGCGCCAGCTTTGGTCGTAGCTTTCGCGATCCAGATCAATGGCCAGGTCGATCCAATCGCCCGTGGGCGCGATCTCAAACTCCCGGTAGTGCCGGATATTCTGCCAGTCGTCGCCAAGAAACATTTCCACCACATCGCGATCCCAGAGCTTGTTGCGCGGGCCGCCGCCCAGCGGGGGCAGGAACAGGTTCAACTCGTGGTAGGGGCAACTGAAGAGCAGGTACAGATGCGTATCGGTCCAGAATGACCGCACTTCACTGCGCAACTCCGGATAGTCGATTTGCTTGCTGCAATCCTTCGAGATGGCCGTAGTGCCGGCGTTGCGCCAGACGGGCGAGGCGGGGTCGGCTTCGAGCGGCGGGTCGCCCGCGACGTGCGGAACGCTGAAGGTCGCCGTGGGACGGGTCACGGTGCACCGTTCCTGGGCCGTGGCGAGCGCCGCCGCCAAAACCAGCAGGAGGACAACCCTCACGATGCCACCGCCGGATGCACCCACGGCGCGCGATAGGGCCGCGCCAGCAGCCGGTTGGCCTCTTCATCGCCGGCCACCTGCTGTTTCTCCGGGTCCCACGCCAGTGTGCGCCCGAGCTGCATCGACAGGTTGGCCAGAATGCAACTGGTCGTCGAGATGTATCCCTGTTCGATGTCGGCCACCGGCTTGGAACGCGCATCGATGGCGGCGAGAAAATCCTTCATGTGATACCGGATGGCCGGCGCCACATGCCTTTCCAGATCCTGCTCCGTTCTGTCCACGGGGAACTGTTCGAACTCGTAGGTGACATCCCGGTGGATGCCGTTTTTGCCGCCCTCCGGCACGAAGTCATAACTGTAAACGCTCACCTTCAACGTGCCCTTGTCGCCATAGAACGTTGCGCTCCAGGCGTAGTTGGGATCGGGATCGGGAGCCGCGCCCCAGGTGCGGTGCTGCCACACGATCTTCAGGTTGTCGTAGTCGAAGGTAGCTGTCTGCGTATCGGAAATATTCGCCTTGGACCGCTTGTCAACCAGGATGCCGCCTTCCGACGACACGCGCTTCGGCCAGCCCAAGCCGAGCATCCAGCGCACCATATCGAACATGTGGATGCACATGTCGCCCACGATGCCGTTGCCGTATTCCATGAACGCGCGCCAGCCTCGCGGGTGCACCAGCCGGTTATACGGACGCATGGGCGCGGGGCCCGTCCACATGTCGTAATCCAGGTCCGGCGGGGGAGTTGTGTCCGGCGGATTGTCCGTGGCACGCATGTGATAGTAACAGCAGATATCCACCAGCCCGATGGTGCCCAGCTTGCCCTCCCGGATAAACCGGTCGCGCGCCTCGATGATATGCGGCGTGCTGCGGCGCTGGGTGCCCACCTGCACGACCCGCTTGTTATGCCTGGCCGCCGCCAGCATGGCTTGACCCTCGCGTACATCCACGCTGATGGGCTTCTGCACGTAGACATCGGCGCCCGCCTCCACGGCTGCGATCATGGCCAGGGCGTGCCAGTGATCGGGCGTGGCGATCAGCACGATATCGAGATCCTTCTCCTTCAGCATGTCCCGGTAGTCGGCGTAGGTGCGCGGCTTGCGGCCGGATGCCTGGCGCGCGGCGGTCATCTCGGCGGCGCGTGCCAGCATCTGTTTGTCGACGTCGCAGAGCGACACCACCTCCACCGGCGCCACCTGGATCAGCCGGAACAGGTCCGTCTTGCCGTACCAGCCGGGCCCGATCAGGCCCACGCGGCGGGGCTTGTCGTCGGCGTAGGCGGCGGACAGGGCCACACCAGCGGCGCTGGTGAAGAGGAATTGACGGCGATTCATAAAGTGAGTATACGATAGAGCATCATGCGAGCCGCCTTGCTGCTTTTGCTGATGGCTTCCATGGGCTTGCGCGCGGCCGGCCCGGTTTACGTGGTGCTCTGGTTCGATACCGAAGACTACCTCGAGCCATCCGCCGACGATGCCGCGCTGCGCATCGCGCGCGATCTGACCAGCCTGGGCGTGCGCGCCACTTTCAAGGTTGTGGGAGAGAAAGCGCGCGTGCTGGAGCAGCGCGGGCGGCGCGATGTATTGCAGGCGCTGGCGCTGCAAGATATCGGCTATCATTCCAACTTCCACAGCGTGCAGCCTACGCCGGCGCTGTACCTGCGCGATCTCGGATTTCTGGAAGGCGCCGCCGAATTCGAGCGCCGCGAGGGTCCGGGAGCGCGCGACCTGGCGCGCATATTCGGCGTGCGGCCGAGTTGTTACGGCCAGCCCGGCAGTTCCTGGGCGCCGCAGACCATGGCCGCGCTCAGGAGCATGGGAATCCCCATGTATCTCGACGAGGGGTCGCACGTGGGCGTCGGCGAGCAGCCGTTTTGGTACGGCGGACTGCTGCATGTCTACAACATGGGGCGCTTCCAGTTGCGCGCGCCGCTGGATGGCGGCGAGCCGCTGTCGAAAGCCTGCGAGCGGTTCGACCACGCGGCCGCGGAGCTTGCAGTACGCGGCGGCGGCGTGATCAGCATCTACTACCATCCGACGGAATTCGTCACCACCGAATTCTGGGATGCCGTGAATTTCGCGAGGGGCGCGAACCCCGAGCGCGCCGGCTGGGTGCGTCCCCACCGGCGTAGCGAAGCCGAGTCCGAGCGCTGCTACGGCATTCTGCATGGCTACGTAACGCACGCCAGGGATATACCGGGTGTGCGGTTTGTCACGGCGCGCGAGCTGCAGCAGCTCTACGGCAACCCGTCCCCGCCGCAGCTTTCGCGTGCGAAGATCGCGGCTCACATGTCCGCGCGGCAGACGTTTCTCGAAACCGATGAGGGCGTACTTTCCGCGGCGGACATGCTGTTAGCTTTGCTCGGCATGCAGCCCGGGATGGTCGATGGACCGGCCACCCGCCTGGCCAGCACTTTTCTCGGCGATGGCGTTCCTCGCGCCGCTTTCGAGCATGCCAAGGCAGACGCGGTTTCCTTTATCGCCGCCAATAAACGGCTGCCGGCGGAGGTCTGGATCGGGTCCGCCGCACTGTCGATCGGCGATTTCGCCGCAACCCTGGCGGCTGATAACGGCGCGGCGGAAAGCGTCCCGGTCCGGCGCGCCAACCTGGAGTTTGAAAAATATTTTTCCAACGAACCCCAAAAAGCTTTTGACTGGCTTATCCATCCGGCGGATTTCCGGGCGCCCGAGTTGCTGGAACTGGCGCGGCTGCAAGGGTGGACGCTGAAGCCGGCGCGGCTGCGTTAGCCTGTTGCTGTAACATTTGCCTTGCTTTCGAGCATCTTATACTGAAGGAAATATGAACCAGGATCGACCGGCCGCCCTCGAACCCACAGCCTCTCCGGAACAGCCAATCAAGCGCGCCCCCATCCCGCCCGGACACGCCGGAGGCGGGGCGCCGCGCCATTCCGGCAAGGGTTGGGTCTGGTTCGCGATACTGGTTCTGGCGGCGGTGGGCGCTTATTATTTCTGGTCGAAGAAAACTCCCGCCGAGGGCGGCGCATCGGGGCAGGGCGGGGCCGGCGCGAATCAGAAGAAAGGGTTCGGCGCGATACCGGTGGTCGCGGCGAGGGCCTTTAAGGGACAGATCCCGGTCTACTTCACCGGCCTGGGTGCGGTGACTCCCATCTACACTGTAGAAGTCAAGAGCCGCGTGGATGGCGAATTGATGACGGTCCATTTCAAAGAGGGGGACCTGGTTCACAAGGGCGACCCGCTCCTGGAAATCGATCCACGGCCGTACCAAGCTCAACTGACCCAGGCGGAAGGACAACTGGTCCGGGACCAGGCGCTGCTCGAAAACGCGAAGATCGATCTGGCGCGCTACGAGACGCTGGTAACGCAGAACGCCGTGCCGGAACAGCAGGTGGCCACCCAAAAGGCGCTGGTGACGCAGGACGAAGGGATTGTCAAAACCGATCAGGGCCTGATCGACACCGCGAAACTCAACATCGTCTACAGCCACATTCTGGCGCCCATCACAGGACGCATCGGCCTGCGCCTGGTGGATCCCGGGAACATCGTGCACGCCAGCGACACAAATGCGCTGCTGGTGATCACGCAAATCGATCCGATCAGCGTAATCTTCACCCTTCCAGAAGATCAGCTTCCCGTGGTGGTGCAGAGGTTTTCGGCCGGGCAGCGGCTGGGCGTGGAGGCGGACGATCGTAATCCCGCGCCGCTCACCAAGAAGCTGGCTATGGGAACGCTGACCACCCTGGACAATCAGATCGATCCGACCACCGGGTCGCTGCGGCTCCGCGCCACCTTCGACAACAAGAGCAACAATCTGTTTCCCAATCAATTTGTGAATGTGAAGCTGCTGGTGCAAATGAAACAGAACGTCACGCTGCTCCCCGCCGCGACCGTGCAGCGTAATACCCAGACCACCTATGTCTTTCTCGTGCAGCCGAACAACAAAGTTACGGTCCGGCCGATTACCATCGGCACGACCGAAGGCGACAACAGCGAAGTCACGTCGGGGCTGGCGCCCGGCGACATGGTCGTGATGACGGGCGTCGATAAGCTGCAGGAAGGCACCCAGGTCGTACCGCATCTGACCAGCGACACCGGGCCAGCGACGGGCCGCCCGGGAAGCGCGCCACCGGCTGCCGGCGCGCCCGTGCCGGCGTCGCCGCGGCCAGGAACCACGCCTACCTCCAAAGGCGCGCACAAAGGCACGCACAAAGGAAGGTAGATGAGCCCGTCCCGCACATTCATTCTCCGGCCGATTGCCACGTCTTTGCTCATGGTGGCGATCGTTCTTACCGGCCTGGTGGCGTACAAGCAGCTGCCCATCTCGGCTCTGCCGGAAGTGGACTATCCGACCATCCAGGTGATCACGTTTTATCCGGGCGCCAATCCTGACGTAATGGCTTCCTCGGTCACCGCGCCGCTCGAGCGGCAATTCGGCCAGGTTCCCGGTCTGCAGCAAATGACTTCCACCAGTTCCGATGGCTCATCGGTGATCACGCTGCAATTCAGTCTCAGCCTGAACATCGACGTGGCGGAACAGGAAGTGCAGCAATCCATCAATGCCGCCGGAACCTACCTGCCGGCGGACCTGCCGAATCCGCCCATTTACAGCAAGAGCAATCCGGCGGACGCTCCGATTCTGACGCTGGCGCTGACCTCCGCCGATTTGCCCCTTTCGCAGGTGGAAGACCTGGCCGACACGCGGCTGGCGCCCAAGATTTCGCAACTGCCTGGCGTGGGACTGGTGAGCATCAGCGGAGGCCAGAAGCCGGCCGTGCGGATTCGCGCCAATCCCACGGCGCTGGCATCCTACGGCTTGAACCTGGAAGATGTCCGCAGCGCGCTGGTAGCCGCCAATGTCAACCAGGCCAAGGGCAACTTCGATGGTCCCCACCAGGCGTATCAGATTGGCGCCAACGATCAATTGCTTTCCAGCGCCGACTATAAGCCGCTGATCGTCGCCTACCGGAACGGCGCGCCGGTGAAGCTGACGGATGTCGCCAACGTGACCGACGATACGGAAAACGTGCGGCAGGCGGCCTGGATGAACGACGTGCCGGCGGTCATCGTCAACATCCAGCGGCAGCCGGGCGCGAACATTATCGCGGTGGTGGATCGCATCAAGCTGCTGCTGCCGCAGTTGACGGCGACGCTGCCGCAGTCGGTGCAGGTCCCCATTCTCATCGACCGGACCAATACCATCCGGGCGTCGGTGAAAGATGTCCAATTTGAATTGGGATTGACGGTGGTGCTGGTGGTGCTGGTGATTTTTCTGTTCCTGCGCAACGTGTCGGCTACCATCATTCCGAGCATCGCCGTGCCCCTCTCGCTGGTCGGCACTCTGGGCGTGATGTATCTGCTGGGATACAGCTTGAATAACCTGACGTTGATGGCGCTGGTGATCGCCACGGGGTTTGTGGTGGACGACGCCATCGTGATGATCGAAAACATCGCGCGCTACATCGAGGAAGGCGAGAGTCCCATCAAAGCGGCCCTGCGCGGCGCGGAGCAAATCGGCTTCACCATCATCTCGCTGACCATCTCGCTGATCGCCGTGTTGATACCGCTTTTGTTCATGGGAGACATCGTGGGGCGGCTCTTCCGGGAGTTTGCCGTAACGTTGAGCGTTACCATTCTGGTGTCCGCGGTGGTTTCCCTCACGCTGACACCTATGATGGCTTCCAAACTGCTCAAGCACAGACCCGAAGCCAGCCAGGGGCGTTTGTTCCGCGCTTCCGAGAATGCCTTCAACTCGATCATCGCGTTCTACGGCAGAACGCTGCGGTTCGTACTGCGCTTCCAGACCATTACGCTGCTGGTCGCGGTGGCCACCCTGGTGGTAACCATTCTCCTGTTCATCCAGATCCCCAAGGGTTTCTTTCCCATCCAGGACACGGGCGTGATTCAGGGAGTCTCGGAAGCGGCGCAGACCATCTCCTTCCCGGAGATGTCCACCGAGCAGCAAGCGCTGGCGCGGATCATTATGAAGGATCCGGCGGTGGATACGCTTTCCTCGTTCATCGGGATCGACGGCACCAATACGACCTTGAACAGCGGACGCATTCAGATCAACCTGAAGCCGCTCGACGAACGCAAGATCAGCGCCACCGACGTGATTCGGCGCCTGCAGCCGGAACTGGCCCAAGTTCCGGGCATTACCCTTTTCATGCAGCCGGTTCAAGACCTGTCGGTGGACGACCGGGTAAGCCGCACGCAATTTCAGTACACGCTGGAGGATGCCAGCCCCGACGAGCTGAGCGAGTTCGCCCCCAAGATGCTGGAGAAGCTGAAAGAGCAGCCGGAGTTGCGCGACGTGGCCAGCGATCAACAAGTCGGCGGCCTGCGAGCCAGCGTGGTATTCGACCGTCCGACGGCTTACCGGCTGGGCATCACGCCTTCGGAGATCGATCAAACGCTCTATGATGCATACGGCCAGCGGCAGGTCTCCACCATCTTCACGCAATTGAACCAATACCACGTGGTGCTGGAAGTGGCGCCCGGATTTGGCAAGAATCCGCTGGATCTGCGCGACTTGTACATCCGGACAGGCATGGGGGCGGCCACCGGTGGCGCAGGGGTGGTCTCCGGCGGCTCGTCAGCTACCCAGACATTCGGTCCGCAGAGCGGCTCGGGGGCGGCGGTAGCCAGTGCTTCGACGGCGGCGTCGGCCAACAACCCCGTGATCTCATCCAGCACTGCGTTCGGCGGCGGAACTTCTTCCTCCACGGCCTTTCCGAACGGGGGACAGGTGCCGCTGAGCGCCTTCACTCACATCGAGACATCCAGCGCTCCGCTCACCGTGAACCATCAAGGGCAATTCCCGGTGGTGACGCTCTCGTTCAACCTGGCGCCGGATGCTTCGCTGGGCGATGCGGTGAACGCGGTAAACAAAGTCAAGAGTGAAATCGGCATGCCGCCCAGCATCCAGGCCGCCTTTCAGGGTACGGCGGAAGCGTTTCAGGCGTCGCTGGCAAACGAGCCGGTCTTGATCCTGGCGGCGCTGGTTACCGTTTACATCGTGCTGGGCGTGTTGTATGAGAGCTACATCCATCCGATCACGATTCTTTCCACGCTGCCTTCGGCGGGGGTGGGCGCGCTGCTTTCGCTCTCGCTGTTCCATCAGGATTTCAGCGTCATTTCTCTGATCGGCATCATTCTGCTGATCGGCATTGTAAAAAAGAACGGCATCATGATGATCGACTTTGCTCTGGAAGCGGAGCGCAAGGAAGGCATGCCGGCAGTGGACGCGATCTACCAGGCATGCCTGCTGCGTTTCCGTCCCATCATGATGACCACCATGGCGGCGCTGCTGGGCGCCGTGCCACTGGCGTTCGGCAGCGGCACGGGATCGGAATTGCGGCGCCCGCTGGGCATCACCATGATCGGGGGATTGATTTTCAGCCAGGCGCTGACTTTGTATACTACGCCAGTCATTTATCTCTGGTTCGACCGGCTGGCCCAGCGCTTCGCCGGCAAGGAGGCGGGTGAGGCGAGTTCCGGCGCGGAACCGGTCCCGGCACAGTCATGAATATTTCGGAAATCTTCATCAAGCGGCCGGTGGCCACTACCCTGCTGACCATCGCCATTGCGCTGGCCGGCGCGGTGGCCTTCCGTATTCTTCCGGTATCGCCGCTGCCGCAGGTGGATTTTCCGACGATTTCGGTGCAGGCTGGTCTGCCGGGCGCCAGTCCCGAGACCATGGCCTCGTCGGTGGCCACCCCGCTCGAGCGCCAGTTCACGCGCATCGCGTCGGTCACCGAGATGACCTCGTCGAGCAGCCTGGGATCCACCAATATCACGCTGCAATTCGATCTGAACCGCAACATCGACGCGGCCGCCCGCGATGTGCAGGCGGCCATCAACGCGGCGCGCGGATACCTGCCCACCAATCTTCCGAATAACCCCACCTACCGGAAGGTGAATCCGGCGGATTCTCCCATCATCCTGCTGGCGCTGACCTCGCCTATTCTCAGCAGGGCCCAGATGTACGATGCCGCCTCGTCCATCATGGCGCAGAAGCTGTCGCAGTTGAGCGGAGTGGGCCAGGTATCGGTTTGGGGCAGTTCGCTGCCCAGCGTGCGCGTCGAACTCAATCCCACCGTGCTGAATAAATACGGCATCGGCCTGGAGCAGGTGCGGGGCGTACTTGCCGCGGCGAATGCCAACACGCCCAAAGGGCACTTCTCGGACGGCCACCGGGCCTGGGAGGTGGGCGCCAACGACCAGATGTTCAAAGCCGCCGATTACCGGCCGTTGATCGTGTCGTACCACAACGGAGCCCCCGTCCGGGTCTCGGACGTGGCCGACGTGGTGGATTCGGTGGAAGATCTTCGCAATGCGGGTTATGCCAACGGCCTGCCTTCCATACTGGTGGTGGTCTTCCGCCAGCCCGGCGCCAATATTATCGATACGGTGGACCGCATCCGGACCGAGCTTCCGGTGTTGAAGGCGTCCATTCCGCAATCCATCAACCTGATGGTGGCCATGGATCAGACGGTCACCATTCGCGCTTCGGTACACGACGTAGAGCGGTCGCTGCTGATCTCGGTAGCGCTGGTGGTGCTGGTGGTGTTCGCGTTCCTGCGAAGTCCGCGCAGCACGTTCATTCCCAGCGTGGCGGTGCCGGTCTCGCTGATCGGCACGTTCGGCGTGATGTACCTGCTGCACTACAGCATCGACAATCTGTCGTTGATGGCGTTGACCATCTCCACGGGCTTCGTGGTGGACGACGCCATCGTGGTGATCGAAAACATTACGCGTTACCTGGAGCAGGGTATACCGCCCTTCCAGGCCGCGCTGAAGGGCGCTAA
>Ga0209579_10001782_pt1 | contig 17297 bp, 13 predicted proteins | sample Coa_R1_2_FD_187152 | JGI IMG/M metagenome (GOLD analysis project Ga0209579, IMG submission 187152) | Surface soil microbial communities from Centralia Pennsylvania, which are recovering from an underground coalmine fire - Coalmine... | ecosystem: Environmental > Terrestrial > Soil >... | reverse complement strand
GATCGCCGGTGCGGTGCGATGTCACAGTCATTTGAGTTGGCGCCGCCGCGCGACGGCCGCCTCACTCGGTATTGATGGAACGTCTTCGTTTGCCGTCTTCGCACCGGTAGATGGAGTTTCACGTCGTTGCAAGCGTGGTGAACCGCACTGAGCCAGCCCGGAGAACTCTATCAAAGACCGGAAGAGCATTAGGCACTCGACTAACACTTAGCCGCGCTCGGGAACTTGCTAAGAAATAGCAAATTTAATACCGAGTACAAAATACACGAGTACTCTTCCTATCGAGCTGCGGCTACCATCCGGCGGGGATCCCGATCTTCTCAATAGGTTCGGAATGCAGACGCTCCGCATCCCATTCCTTTGCAATAATTCTCCGGCCGTTGATTCCGTCTGATTGTCGTGACATTAGCCAAACGATCGGCCCCACCATGAGGTCGGGTGGTATCAACTTAGAGCGGTCACCTATCTCCGTCTTGGGAATCATGCGTGTGTCCGCCGGACCTCCCGGAGCCAGTGCATTCACCGTAACGCCGGTTCCCGCCAGGTCCTTCGACCAAATGACTGTTGCCGATTCAAGCGCCGCCTTGGACGGACCATAAGGCGAAAATCCGTCCATCATCATAGTGTAGAGGCTGGTTTCAATGTTGACGATCCGCCCCCAACCTTGCTTCACAAGGTGTGGCGTCACCGCCTTGGCCATCAAAAACGCACCATTGACATTCACATCGACTGCTCTTCGCCAAGCATCCGCCTCTACTTCGTAGAACGGCTTGCGTTTGCCGACGAGTACGTTGCCAATGCCCTGCATTCCAATGCCGGCATTGTTGACGAGACCGTGAAGAGCACCGAAATGCTCGAGCGTCCTCACAACGGCTGCCCGACACTGCTCCCATTTTGTCACATCGCATTCGACCGCGAATAGCCGGTTTTCCCATCCTTCTTTTGCGGCAAGAAGGTTGAGGGACTGCATTTCCGCGGAGCTTGTCGGCAGGTGGCCTACGGTCACACGGAGACCGTCGCGGAGCAGGCCCAAAGCCATTGCACGGCCAAGCCCGCGTGCGCCTCCAGTCACGATGGCAACACGTCCGGACTGATCGACACTCGAAGTTGAAGATGGCATCCACCGCCTCCTGCGGGGGCTTCTATCCGTTCCCGTTCAAAATCAGCGGGCGCTGACAAGTCCGGAAATGGAGCCTTCCCGCTTGGGTAATGCATCCAAAAGGACGACTGCCAATCGGCATGGCTTGTCGCTGCGATTTGCCCATGCGTGATAGGTGCCGCGCTGGATGAGCACGTCACCCGCCCGGAGCGTGACGAATTGGGTGTCATCGACAAACATGTCGATTTCACCGGCAATGCAGATCACATAATCCACGGTGTCGGTTCGGTGCATGTGCGCACCGTTGCCGGGTAGGAATTCCATCATCGTAAACCGGCTGCCATTGGGTGGCGGGGACGAGCCCAAAATACGGTTTCCCTCGTCTTCGTCACCATACAAGCGCGTCGGCGAGCGGTCGGTCGACCACATCAATGTTGACGAGATTTTATCGCTGGGAAACTTGTGATTGGTCGCATCGCCGTCAAGCCAAATCGTCGCTTTGCTGTTCGCGTCGTGGCCGGTGACGATACGCCGAAATTTTGGAAGCGGTCGGTCGGTCGTCTGTTCCATCGCGTTTTCACCTGTATGCAGCGCTTGAGCGAAAGGGATGCGATGCTTACTCAGCCGATTCTCTGCAGGTCCTGGGAGAATGAATGCAAGGAGCGCGCTCCCTTATCCGTAATGATCACGGTGTCGGCAAAGACAGCTCCGGTCTGGCCGCCGAGCCACTTCGGATCGAACAGATCGATATTGAAGGCGAACACCATCCCGGATTTGAATTGGTCGCCAATGGTCGCGAGCGCGGCCTGATCGGCCTTTAGCGCATGGAAGCGGTATCTGGGATATTCCAGAGACGCCAGTCCATGGCCGTGAAATGCCGGTCTCGCATATCCCCAAGCCGGCGTCGTCGATGACGCGCTTCACCTCATCCATCGTCATGACGATCGACTTTCCCGGGCCGAAAAGCTCCATGCCGCGCCGGAACGCCGCGACGCAGCCGTCATAGATACGCTGCAGCTCTTTGTCCGGCTCGCCCAAGCAAAACGTGCGTTCGACATGGGTGAAATACCCGCCAATCTTGGGATGAATCTCGCAGATGATGACGTCCCGCAGCTCCATCGGCCGCGTCGTCGGAAGCCGGAACGGGTGTGGAAACGGGTGACGGTCGCAAGCCCACAGGAATAACGTCGGTTCCTCACCGCCATCGGCCAGCATGGCCTCCATCATGTGGCCGTAGACTTCGGATTCGCGAACGCCTGGACGCGCGCGGTCTCGGCAGGCTTGAAGCATCTTGTCGCCGAGCGCCGACGCTTTTTCGAGGAGCGCAATCTCCTCCGCGCTTTTGATCGATCGTGTCGTCTCTAGCAAATCGCCGAGGTCGGCAAACCGAACATTGGGCAAGCTCGCTTTTAGCGATTCATATATGCTGTACGGAAGCCAGCCATCGGGATCGAGCGGGCCGGCGACGCCGTCGACGCCGATGGTTGCCCTTTCAAGACCCATTTCCTTGAGGCGGGCAACGACCGTGTCCGACCATGTGCCGCGCCGGCTGCGAACGTCGCTCACCCAATCCTGTGCGCGCTTCCAGTATTCGACAAAGGTCGGCATGAACACGAAGGACGTTGGCTCGCCGACTAGGGGAAAGATCAGCGTATTGTTTTCCGCGTTGCCTCCGATCGGGCACAGATAGCGGGCATTGGCGGTGGTGAAATCCCACATCGCCGGCCACCCCCAAAGCACCAAGCAGTCGATCCCGCGCGCACGCATCTGCTCGCGCGTCGTCGACCAACGCCTGTCACGTTCGGCTTTCGACAGACGGGGCAATTCAAGCCGGTCACGCATTGGCAACTCCAAATAAGCCGTTATTGCGATCTATGAGGCTTCCACCGGGTCAGCGACGCGCGTCATCGCTATGCGTATTCCGGCTTCTGCCGCTCCATCGATGCATCAGACGTTGGCAAAGATGAGTCTCGGTAAGGCCGCAAGCCTTCGAGGTCGGCCTTGATCAAAAGAGCGGTATATCGCGAATACGCGCGTGCCCCAGGCAGGCCACCGCCGGTGACATAAAAGCCGGGTTGCGCCGTTTGGCCATACATATTGTTGAGTTCGCCATCCTTGCCAATTCCCCAAATCGGACCGACTCGATCGGCAACGGCGTCGCCCAGCATGGATCGAACGGCCTCTTGCAGAGGCTTATACCCCGTGGCTAGGACGATGACGTCCGCACCGACCGTGCTGTCGTCGGTGAAAACGATCTTTCTCGCCGCGAGCCGCTTGATATCGACGCCCGCCTTCAACTTTATCTTTCCCGCGACAATGAGGTCGGATGCGCCGATGTTCAAATAATAGCCGGCCTGATAGCGCAGGAGCTTCAGGAAATAGCCCGTATCGTCTTCGCCATTATCGAGCAAGAAACCGACTTTACGCAGACCATCAAGCAGTTCCTTGTCGTCTTCTGCCATTTGATGGCTTTGAGGACGCTGCAGTCGCGCGAACAGCGGATAGGGAACAGAACCAGCAATGAGATCGGTATCCTCAATCGGTCTAACGCCGTCGTTCTGGCGATAGAGTTCGTAGGGGCGAACCGAGCTGGGATACAGACTGACGACGGTAATGGATGAGCGCTGCAACATCGTGACGTTGGCGCCGCGAACATGCAGATTTTGCGCGAGATCGTGACCGCTCGTGCCGGCGCCCACGACCAGCACCCACTTTCCCCTTACGTCGAGATCATCAGTCGGGCTGCTCGAATGTAGAATAGGTCCGGCGAACTTATCCGCGCCCTCAAGATAGGGCATGTTGGGAATGCCGCTGACACCGGCTGCCAGAACGATATGACGCGGCCGAATCGTTCGCACGCCGCCATCGGACATCCGCAGGCGCACGGTCCAATGTCTATCAGAGCCGTCGTATTCGCCGCCTAAAAACGTTGTTTTTGTCCAAACGTTAAGTTCCATAGCCTCGGCATAGAACGCCATCCAATCGGCGAGCTTGTCCTTAGGAATGAAGACCGGCCAGGTGTCAGGGAACGGCAAATAGGCAAAATGATTCATGCAGATTTCATTGTGCAGCTGTAACGAATGGTAGCGGTTGCGCCACACGTCACCGATGTGCTCGGTCTTTTCGACGACGAGCGTATCGACGCCAAGCTGGCCGAGCCGAGCAGCCATCATGAGCCCTGATTGCCCGCCGCCAATGACGATTACGTCAGGGTCCTTATCGTTGAACTGACGTGCTGCGCGCCGGCGGTCGAGCCAATTTTCCGCTTGGGTCGAAGTTATGCGCAGGTCGTCGTGCGGGCGGTTTTTTCCCCTTTTTTCAGGAAAGCTTTTCAGCTCCTGCATGGCGGTCAGAAACGTATAGACCTTCGGGGCTGCCGGCGAAGTAGGATCGGGAACAAGCCGCGCGTAGCCGCGGCCGGAGGCGATCGCTGTCTCGAATCTGAAAAAAAATTCCAAAGTCCGCGGATGTTCACCAATCGCGCCAACTGTCGGATCGGACTCCAACCTGAAATTGCGGGCAGGTTTCGGATCGAACGCTTTGCGCAGCCATGCTTCCACTTCGCTTGGCCCGTGAAGAACCTTGAAAAGCCACTCGAACGTCAAAAGGTCGCGCCAGTAACCGTCGGAGTGAAACATCGCCGCGGCGGCGGCATAACGCTTCTCCTCAAGGGCAGAGCTGAATTTCGTCAACCAGCTTTCTACCATCTGACGACGATCAAGGGGCGAAGCTTCGATCCAATTCGCCACGTCTGTGTTCCCTCCCCTGAGCGACGACAGCATCAATGCCAGGCCGTCCGCCCTGCTGTTTCCATCGAAGATTGGGCAAAATTCCAACCTCGATGTCAATTACTTCGAGCCAATCGGCAGGCATAGCTGCAAAGCAAGACGCGCACCCCCCGGGTACTTCATACCCCCAAGTATCGTGACTTCACCTGTGCGTTGGACGCGAGCTCTGCCGGACTGCAGTGGTGGACGATGCGCCCTTTGCTCATGATAAACACCGCGTCCGCGTAGCGCAGCGCAAAGGCGAGCTGCTGCTCGATCAAGAGAATTGACGTGCCGGTCTGTTTAAGCGCCTCTATCGTTCGGCCGAGCTCGCGGATCATCAGCGGTGCCAATCCCTCCGTGGGCTCGTCCATGACAAGCAGCGCCGGGTTACCGACCAGCGCCCGCGCCACCGCCAGCATTTGCTGTTCGCCGCCGCTGAGCTTGCCGGCCAGGCTGCGCAACCGGGCACGCAAATTCGGAAAGAGCTCCACGATTGCGTCCAAGCTCCAGCGGCCTTGTCCTCGCGCCATGACGTCCAAATGCTCCTTGACCGAAAGGGAACGGAAGATCTGCCGCCCTTGTGGCACCAGGCCCATGCCCAGCCGTGCGATCCTGTGGGCAGGCCAATGGGTGATGTCGATCTGTTTGAACAGGATCCGGCCGCGCTTGGCGGGCGTAAGGCCCATGATGGAACGGGCCAACGTCGTCTTGCCGACGCCGTTGCGGCCCAAGAGAGCGACCACTTGCCCCGACTTCAGCTCGAGCGAAACACCCTGCAAGATATAGCTGCCGCCGTAATAGGTATGGATATCTTGCACGCTCAACATCACTGCGAACTCAATCGATCCCAAGATAGATTTCGGCCACTTGCGGATTATTTCGAATGGCCTCCACATTGCCTTCGGCAAGGAGCCGGCCTTGATGCAGAACGGTGATACGGTCAGCGAGCTCAAACGCCACGTCCATATCATGCTCGATCATGAGCACGGTCGTGTCACGCGGCAGGCTGCGCAAAATGGTCAAGACGCGCGGAACTTCGGCGGCGGATAAGCCCGCTGTCGGTTCGTCAAGCAGCAGCACCTTGGGCTCGACAGCCATTGCCAGCAAAATGTCCAACTGCCTTTGCTGGCCATAGGAGATATCTTGCGCGGCATGCTTGGCAAGCTCGCTGAGCTCCCACTGTTCGAGCAAGGCATCTGCCCGAGCAATCAGGGTGCGATCCTGCTGCAGCAGACGAAGCACGGGGGAAGCCGCCCCCCTCCCTGCTTGCAATGCAAGCAGAATGTTTTCCAAGACTGTCAGGCGGTAAAAAAGATTGGTGATCTGAAAAGTACGGGACAGTCCCAGCCGCGCTCGCGCATACGTCGGCAACCCGGTAATGTCGCGGCCGAAGAGAGCAACCCGGCCGTCCGAGGCCGCGTACGAACCCGCGAGTATATTGAAAAGCGTGGTCTTGCCTGCCCCATTCGGACCGATGATCAAACGGCGTTCGCCGGGTGCGACCTCGAAAGAAACATGGTCCAGCGCCTGGACGCCCTCAAAATTGCGGGAAATGTCGATGACAGAGAGGGCCGTCATGATTTCGCTCTGCGTGCGTGAAAATCGCGGACAAAGCCGACGATTCCGTCTGGCGCAAACAGTGCGACCAGGATGTAGATAGTGCCGATCACGATCAGCCAGCGCTCGGTGTAGGCGCTGATAACGTTTTCGAGGAGCACGATGACTGCGGCACCGATCGCGGGGCCGATTAAAGTGCCCGCACCACCTAGGATTACCATTAGCAGGACTTCCGCCGAGCGGAACACTCCAAGGTAATCGGGACTGACGAAGCGGTTGTAATAGGCGTACAGGGCCCCCGCGAGCCCTGCAAAAACCGCCGCGACAATGAAGGCGGCTAACTTGTAACGCCAGACATTATATCCAAGCGCCTGCATGCGCGTTTCGCTTTCGCGGATACCGCGGAGCGCAAAGCCGAACGGCGACGTGACGACATGTGCCAACAACAACACGCCGACGCCCACGAGCAGCAGAATAAAAAAATAAAACGAGCGGTCGCCTGCAAGGGGCCAGTCTGCGGCAAGTTCCGGACGAGGGATGTTTGGCAGCCCGTCGTCACCTCCGGTCAATGAACGCCAACCGAATGCGATACCCCAGGCGACTTGGGACAGCGCGAGCGTAATCATCAGGAAATAGCTGCCGCGGGTCCGCAGCGCCAATAAGCCAAACAACGTCGCCACAAGGCCAACGATGATCAGAGCGGCCGGAAGAGCCAACCAGACGCTCCAATGCAGCTTCATTGCGAGCAAACCGACTGCATAAGCGGCAACGCCGAAATAGGCGGCATACCCGAGTGAGGCCATCCCGGTGTAACCGATCAGCAGATCGAGACTCATGGCAAACAAGGCAAAAATCAGAATCTCGATCACCAAGCCGAGATAATAAGTGGAAAGCAGGTACGGCAATACGGCGAGAACTAGTATCGTCAGTAATAGCGCGGCGGAGCCGCGCGATTTCACAGAAGAGCTTGCGCCTGCGGCACTCATTCGCGCCCGAACAGACCGGCGGGCCTTATCGCCAGAATCAATGCCATAGGTGCAAAGATCGTGAACAGCGCCAATTCGGGAAAAAACACCTTGCCGAAATTATCGAGCAAGCCGACCGCTAATCCGCCGACGAGCGCGCCCTTCAAACTGCCCAGGCCGCCGATGATAACCACCACGAAACCGAGGAGCAGGACCTCAAAGTCCGCCCCGGGGTAGACACCGAGGATCGGACCGCCCATCACGCCGCCGAGCGCGGCCAGAAAAGCGCCCAGCCCGAATACCAGAGTGAAGAGAAGCGAGACATTGATACCCAACGCCCGGGCAATTTCCTCGTTATCGACGCTGGCGCGAAGCATCGCACCGACGCGGGTCCCGTCCTGAAGCCACCACAAAAACGTCGCGACGCATAGTCCGAAGCCGATGATGAAGAGACGGTATGTCGGGTAATAGAAGCCGGCGAATTGAAGCGAGCCAGCAAACAGCTCAGGCCGCGGCATAGTCTGTGGATTGGCACCCCAGATCACCGTTGCAATATCGGAAAATATAAAAAGGAAGCCGAAGGTAACGAGCACCTGCGGCAATTGCTGAAGATGAAATCGCCTCAGAAAAAACCGTTCGATAATGACGCCGATTAGAGCGATCGCCAAGCTAGCTCCGAGCACCGCAAGGATGAAACTTCCTGTCTCCTGAAGCACAACCAGACCGAAATAGCCGCCGAGCAGATAAAACGATCCATGCGTCAGATTGAGGATTTTCATCACCCCAAAAATCAGAGACAATCCGGAAGCCAATAGAAACAGCAACACCCCATACGAGATGCCGTTTAAAGCTTGAACCAACCAAAATGTCATGGCGGCGAAACAGGCCTATTCGTTCACGTGCGGCGGCGGACGAGATTAGAGCCCGGACGGTGACGAGAGCCATCGGCAAGATGGCGTAGGTGATCTTTGGCGGTTCAGGAGCCGATGGATTCGTGAATAAACCTAGCATTCTCAGGGGAATAGATCGTACGGGTCTTTTACCTGCGCGATGCGTTCGCCGCAGTGATTTTGCAGCTTTCCGTCGGGGCCTTTCTCGATCGTAAGGTGGTAGAAGTCGGCGACCATCCCATGGTGTTCGTCAAAGCTTGTCATTCCCATCGGACCCTTGATCTTCACCTTGCTCAGCGCGTTGATAAAGGTGTCGCGGTCTTCGGCTTTGCCGTTGATGTCCTTCAGGGCCGCAATGACCATTTTTGCCGCCATATAGCCCATATAGGAATATGAACCGGGAACAGCGCCGTTGTGCGCCGCCTTGAATCCGTCGATGAACTCTTTGTTCTCCGGCGTATCCAGCGTGCCGCAATAGGTATAGGCGCTTTGGATGCCGACGGCCTGAGGCGGCATGACGGCAAGCAGTTCCTCGCTCGTGAACGAGGCGATGCCGAAAATAGGCAGTTTGTTATTGAGGCCGTATTCGGCGTATTGCTCGACCATGCGCGGCGCATCGGCGCCCCACATGGCAGCGAACATCCCATTGGCCTTTCCGGCATCCATCGCGGTGAGATAAGGCGCGTAATCGGAAGTGCCGACATTTGAGAACTGCGCGTCGATAAGATTGTCGGCGCCATAAAGCTTCTTCACGACGTCCGCAGATTCGTGGCCGGGCGGCGCATTCCAACCGAGAAAGTAGACTTTCTTCCAGCCCATTTTTTGGGTCACCTGAGCGGCGACCATTGCGTATTGGTAGGTCGACGGCACAAAACGGAAAATGTAGGGACTCTTCTGCGCGCGAGTGAGGCTGTCGAGCGCGACAGTACTGACCCACGGAATTTTCTGCTCGGTAACGTAGGGAGCCATTGCGGCTCCCACCGAGCTCACCAGCTCGGAGAGCAGCAAGTCAACTCTGTCGCGCTCCACCAGCGCCTTGGTCTTGGTCAGTCCGACGTCCGGGCGGCCGGTGCTGTCCTCATAAAGCAATTCAACTTTCCTTCCCGCGACCGTATTATTTTCCTCGTCGAAAGCCTGCTTGATGGCGTCGCGCTCAGGGCCGCCTTGCGCGGAAATCGGTCCGGTGAGGGGGAACATCACGCCGATCTTGATCGGCTGCTGGCTGAGCGCAGGTTGTATCAAGCTGCCGATTGCTACGAGTCCGACAATGGCTCCAGCGAAACGATGACACATCATTTCCTCCCCTTTTCAGCGAGATTAATACATCTGCGCTCGGGCCAGCAACCGCATCGCTCGCGACGATGCGCGTCTTTATAGCGCATTAGCGCGGTGGCACGGCGTTTCGTTTCGGCGCACCGGTGCCGGCCACGTCCTTGCCGAGGGGGCCGACGACCATTGGATCCCGTCAGCGTTTTGCTGCGATAGCGGCTGAGCTTCAAGACGCTCGGCGAGGCCAAAAAATGGTTTGCAACACATTTGGATGGATAGCGGACCCAAGTCGGACATCGCAGAAATGAAGCGGTTGACCCCCGAACGGATAATTTTGCAGGCGATGTCTTTTATCCTGAGTTCAGTTCAAGCGAAGAACTTACCTGCGACTACCCGCCGCGCATCATGGACGCTTTGTAACGAAACAGCAGACTCTTGCTTCGCATTTCTGATCAGGGCGACTTGCATGCGTAAGAAAAATAGGAGGAACCCCGATGAAAGCAAAAACGACCATCGCGCTCGCTGGGGCGGCGCTACTGACAGGCGTCACGGCGGGCTCGGCAGCCGAGGTCGCGTCGTCGCATGGCGGTATGGCGATGAAAGCCAGCGATTCGCTCAGCCTCGACGCCGCACAGCAAAAGACGGCGTGGAATGATCTGAGGAGCCAGACGACACAGAAAGCGCCAGCAAACTTCGCTGCCCCTGCCGGCGCGAAAGTTCCCAGCAGCCTGTCGATCAAGGCGGTCCCCAGCAAAGCGGCGCGCGACGTGTCGCAACTGCGGCCCTATGATTTCGCCAAAGTGCAGGGCAAACTCCTGATCGTAAACCCGACAGACCGCACGATCGCCGAGGTGATCAGCGGCTGACGCAATCGAAATCACACGCCGAAGAGCCTCTTAGGAGGCGTGGAATCCGGCGCCGCACCACGCCGCGGCGCCGGGTCATGCGGCGTTAGGCGCGCTGCAAAGTCCGTCGCAACGGGCCATTGGCTGACGCCAAGCGGAGCCGGCTTCTGTTGCTGCTGCCGCCGGCGGAAACGAGGCAAGTATTCCGCCGCGTCGACAAGCACCTGGATTGCGCGCGACCAGAGCAGAGTCTGAAGGTGCCAGGCTAATCACGTCGCACGGAAATGCGAACAATGTTGATCCCCAGCGAACATGGAATGTTGGACGCCGGGATCGCCCTGATCGCAAACCTGTTTCGGCGTAACGCAGTTGTTACGGAACATTCTACGGTTTTGGTGAGTTCCGCACCCAGGACGACGATTTTGGCCCAAAAGATATAGCATAAAAAGACTTCGCGATGGTCGATCACAAACGGGTAATCGTGGACCCGTCAAATAAAGTGATCGCTAATGTACTGGCGCAATAGCGAACCGGCGAATGGACCGAACCGCGTCAATCGAAGATGTCGTTCGCATTTGGCAGATTTGCAACGACTTTCCACTTACGACTTTTCAACTGAATCCGCCAAATGCGGACATCGCACGTGTCACTCTTGCTCACCCACAAGGCAACCTCGGCCGATCACGGTATTATGGACGGCGACATCCAAAGCAGTATGCGTTTCCGATGTGTGCGAGTACAATAAAAAGTACCCTGTGGAGTGACCTGTTCGACCGAGTTACATCGTAAGGAAAGCACCCGTGAACTCGCGTTTCGGCGTGGCAGCCTTGGCGTTGGCCCTAACAGTGTTTTGGAGTAGCGTCGCCGCCGCAGATGGATCCGGCGATCCGACGGCCGTCAAGCAGGAAGATGGCAAGTATTTCGACAAGCAAGGCAACCCGACCTACAAGATTCAACCCGACGGCACCGTCGACTGGTACACGTATTCGGGCTATATTCGGTATACTTCGGAATGCTTGCGCTGCCACGGGCCGGATGGCCTTGGTTCTTCCTATGCCCCGTCGCTGGTGGATTCGCTCAAAACCCTGAGTTACTCGGATTTCCTTGGCGTGGTCGCGGGCGGTAAGAACGCTGTCAATAGCGCGCAGGACATTGTGATGCCCGCATTCGGCACTGACAAGAATGTGATGTGCGTGATCGACGATATTTATGTTTATTTGCGCGCGCGCGCTAACGATGCCGTCGGCCGCGGACGACCTCAGAAACACGAAGAAAAACCTGAAGCCGCCAAGAAATGGACGGATTCCTGCTTCGGCCCATTGTGAAGGTGAGCGTATTGACGAAAGCGGGCGTGATGGCAATCACGGGATTGGCTTTTTGGCCTGTGGTTGATTTTTGAGTGGATGTGGGCGCACGAATGGACTCCCGACCCGCGCGCACCAGCGTCATCGTCAATGGCACGCTCGTCGTCGAGGATGCGAACCACACCGGCGCGCTGCCTGGCAAGGTGGTCAAACGCGATCGAGCAGGCGCGGTGGGCTAGGCCGCTTGCTGCTGAAGTTAGGCGGCGCGTTCGACCCGCATGTCGATTTCGTTTCGTAACGAAGGTTATGCAGAAGTCCGCGGTAGGATAATCCGAAATTCCGTGAATTCGCCAGGCTCAGTATCGACTTCTATAGCCCCCGAATGTTGCTTGACGATGATGTCATGGCTGATCGACAGGCCAAGGCCAGTGCCCTCGCCAGCGGGTTTGGTGGTGAAGAAGGGATTGAACATCTTCTCCTTGACCTCGGGCGGAATGCCAGTGCCGTTGTCGCGTATCCGGATCTCCACCTTATCGCCGAGGCTCTTGGTGGCGGCCGCCAGAGTAGGTTCATGGCCCTTGTCATCGGCCTCTCCCTGACGCTTGGCGGCCGCGTAGAAGCCATTGGAGATCAGATTGAGCAGGACTCGTGTGATCTCCTGGGGGAAGACATCGGCTTCGCCGGCCTCCGGATCGAAGGACCGCTCCAAAGTGATGGTAAAACCCTGCTTCTCGGCTCGGGCCCCGTGGTAGGCCAGATTGAGGCTCTCCTCGACTAGGGCATTGACATTGACCGGCCGACGTTCACCGGAGCCTTCCCGTGAGTGCAGCAGCATGTTCTTGACTATCGAGTCTGCCCGCTTGCCATGCTGCGCGATCTTGTCAAGGTTGCCCCTTAAGGTGTCGGTCAGTTCAGCAATCTCAGTGCGCTTTTTATCATCAAATGTTCCGCTCGCGACCGCCTCCTGAAGTTCATCAAGCAATTCGACCGACAACCCCGAAAAATTATTGACAAAATTAAGTGGGTTTTTGATCTCGTGGGCAATGCCAGCAGTCAGTTGACCGAGAGATGCAAGTTTCTGTGTCTGTACCAGGCGATCCTGCGCGGTGCGCAAATCGTTCAGCGATTTTGAAAGGTCATCGGTACGCTGTCGTAGTTCGTTGAGCAGCCGCGTGTTCTCAATCGCGATAACGGCCTGGGCGGCGAAGTTCTTGACCAACTCGACCTGCTTAGCGGTGAAGGGACTAACCTCCTGACGATAGATGACCATTGTGCCCAGCACCTTGTCGTCCTTGAGCATTGGCACGGCAAGGATGGTGCGAGCGCCGGCGATTTCGACGATGTCAACGAACGCCCGGTCCCCATCGAGGTAGGCGTCCTCCTTCATGGAATCGGGTACGTGTTGTGGCTGCTTCGTTCTCGCGGCGCGTGCTATGGGACTGTTGGGGTGCAGCGAAGGCACTGGGTCTCGCCGCCGCAATTCCGCCCAGGCCGGTGGTGCTCCGTGCATGGCTGTAACGCGATAACCTTTCTCGTCATAAAGCAGCAGATTGCCAAATCCAGCGGCACAGATGCGGGTGGCATTTTCGAGTATGGTTTCGAATACTGGCGCCAAATCGCCGGGTGATGAGCTGATGACGCGAAGCACGTCCGCCGTCGCCGTTTGCTGTTCCAGAGACTCGCGCAATTCGTTGAGCAACCGCGCATTCTCGATCGCGATCACCGCCTGATCAGCGAAGTTTTGAAGGAGGGCAATCTGCTTGTCGGTGAATGGACGGACCTCCTGCCGATAGATTGTAATAGTGCCAACCAATTCATCATCCTTGATCATTGGTACGCAGACGGTCGAGCGCGCTCCGCCTAGCGTTGTGGCCCTTCCAGGACTGACCGCAACGGCGTGATCGGCCGTTACACTCAACTGTTTCGTCCGCAAGACATGGTCGAGGGGGCTGCCAGGGATCGGCCGATATCCGTGACGTTGGTCTTTGAGCCAGTTAGCGAAAGCGGAGGGTACGTTATGCATTGCGCCAGGACGTAATGCCCCATTCTCATGCAGGTTCAAAACGCCAAAATTCGCTTCGCAAATACGCGTGGCGTTTTCCAGCATGGCCTCGAACACCGCCTCAAGGTTTCCGGGTGACGAGCTGATGACGCGCAGCACCTCTGAGGTCGCCGTCTGCTGCTCTAATGACTCAGCTAGATCGGCTGTGCGTTGGCGCAATTCGCTAAGCAGCCGCGTGTTCTCAATGGCAATGACGGCCTGAGCGGCGAAGTTCGACAACAGCTCGATCTGCTTGTCGGTGAAGGGCCGAACCTCGGTACGGTAGATGGCGATGACGCCGAGTGGTTCGTCTTCCTTGAGCATCGGAACCACAAGCAGGGTTCGCGCCTTCGCCAATTCGACAATATATACCGAGCCTGGATTTCGCTCCTTGTAGGTACGCTCCTCGGCGTAATCGAGCACGTGAACCGCCTGCTTCGTAGCCATTGCGCGCGTGAGCGCCGAGGAAGGCCCAGGACGGATGACCGGTTCGCGCTGCCGCATCTCTACCAATGCAGGCGGTGCATTGTGCATCGCGCCGATGCGGTACGCGCCATTGTCGTAGAGTTCCAAATTCGCAAAATTGGCGTCGCAGATGCGGGTCGCGCTCTCAAGCATGGCTGTGAAAACTGCGTTCAAATCGCCAGGCGATGAGCTGATGACCCGCAGCACGTCCGATGTTGCCGTTTGCTGCTCTAGTGATTCCGCAAGATCAGCCGTTCGATTCCGTAGCTCATTGAGCAGCCGCGCGTTCTCGATAGCGATAACAGCTTGGGCAGAAAAGTTTGTCAGCAGCGCTATCTGCTTTTCGGTGAACGGTCGCACTTCCTGGCGATAGACGCCGAACACGCCGATTAACACATCGTCCTTAAGCATAGGCACGCCGACAAAGGATCGCGCGCCGCCGATTTTCACGACCGGCCCAACGACCGGTTCAGCGGCGGCATCCATGGTGTAGCTCACCTGTTTTGTCCGGATGATGCGGTCCATATGAGTACCGGGCGCCGGCCGAAATGGCCCACGCTGACGCTGGAATTCGGCATATTCCGGCGGTGAACCCACCTCTGCCCGGAAGTGAAACAAATCGCCGTCATAGAGATAGACCGTACCGAATTTGGCCCCGCAGATGCGTGTCGCATTGTCGAGTATGATCTGGAAGACAGCACCCGGTTCGCCGGGCGAGGAGTTGATAATGCGCAGAACCTCCACGATTGCCGTCCGCTCCTCCCGCGCCTCCTCGAGTTCGCGCGCCTGGCGCTCAAGCTGCTCTTGCAAGTGAACAATGGAATACGCGACTCGGTGCGCAGATTTTAACGTTTTGTGGCGCTTCGGCATTGCCGCCTTGCGCCGCCGTCTGTTCGTTGGTTTGCGGCTTGCAGTGCGATGCCGTTTCACCCTAGCCCTCCTCATAGGCGGACGACCTACCTTACCACAACCGTGGGGTCGGCTGTGCATTACAGCAAAATCCGTCCAGAAACGTCGCGATGGGTCATGCGCGTGACTTCAAGCGCGCGGCACCTTCTTGCGGTGTTCACCCAACATCAGACATATCGCTGCGTCGCACCAAGTGACGCGCTGGGCCGAACTGAGAACCTCCGGGCAGCTCGCCGGCATGTCCGTTTAGCTCTCAAGAGCGGAAATGCTCTCGCCAAATACTCGTGGAAAATCCGTGGAGTGCCTGCGCGCCTCTCGGTATCTGATTGATTTTTCAGGACCCGCCCTCTTCACCTGATCGCGACCGAATAGCGGACATTCCGACACTTCGGGGCAGACTCGGACATGCATGTGCGCGCCCCAATAGCAGGCCTTCGAGCTAGACGGCGGTTGGCGCGAGCGCTGGCCACTCGTATTCGGGAAGTTGCAGGGTGTCGACGATATCACGCCCGAACGCTAGCCTCGCCAGCCCTGGGACAGCGCAGGCCTTTATCACTTGATTGCGCAGAAACAGCCCCCATCGGGTCTTTGGCGCAAAGGCAGCGGAAAAACGCGCGGCCCCATTCTGTTTTGACCTAATGTAGTCCCGCAAGCGCATTTCGTATTTGCCAAAGGCCTCTTCGTGCCGTCCGGCCGCCTTGGCAAGCTCACCCGCCAGCACGTAGGCTGCCGTCATCGCTAAGGCTGACCCTTGACCAGCCATCAAGGACACACAAAATGCGGCATCCCCTATAAGCGCAACGCGACCTCGCGACCAAGTTTCCATTTTGATTTGGCTGACGCGGTCGAAATAGAGATCTTGGGTGCGATCCAACTCGCCAAGGATGCGTCCACATTCCCACTTCCCATCGCCAAACCTCATGCGCAGCGTCGCTTTTTGCGCCGGCAGGTTGGGCATTGTAGGTGAGTGATCAACATCAGCTGCGAAGACGAATAAAAACAACGTCCGATCGTCGTGCAAAGCAAAACGCCCAAGCATGCGGCCTGGCTCGCCATAAATCACGTATACATCCTCATCGCGCGGTCGGTAGCCACGGACTTCGAAGGCAGCGACCACATAACCGAGCTGTTTTTCAAACCGATCTGGTGACCCGAATACGAGTTTGCGGACGCTCGAATGCAGACCATCAGCGCCAATTACTAGATCGAATGAGCGCTCACGGGCATGTTTGAATTGAACCTGCACACTGTCCGCGTCCTCATGAAAGCCGACAATCTCATCGCCGAATATGACTTCAGTCGTGCCCTTAATCTTCTCATACAGTAACCGAGAAAGGTCACTGCGCCCAAGCGTCACAAAACGCCCACCGGTCAACTCACGGAATACCTTTGTCCCAAAGCCAGCCACGCGTTGGCCTCGATCATCGACAATCCGCAGCTCGCGCATGTGATAGCTTACGCGCTCGATGTCATTCGCCAACCCCATGCGCTCAGCAAGGTCGTAACCGAGACCCCAAAAGTCGATGACAAAGCCACCGGCGCGCAGTGCAGGTGAATGCTCGATTAGCGTCGGCTCGAACCCAGCGGCTTTCAGCCAGAAGGCAAGCGTCGGTCCGCCGATTCCTGCACCTGAGATAAGAACCGTTTTAGCATTCATTACGAATTGAACTACCGTGCGGGGACGGCAAAACCAGAATCGGTTCAGGGTTAAAACCGGTCCTCAGCGATGTTCGCGCCGTGTCCACTCAGGACCGCATAGCGGCAGTGCGGAGCAGTTACTTGCCTTCGTTCCAAATGTCGGCGGCGAGCTTCCAGTCTCTTCCAACCTTCTCCCACACCACGACATACTTGCCGGTAACTTCCTTAGGCGTCGAATCCTTAGTTTTCAAACTGAAAGTGCCAATCTCACGCGCCGCAGAAGGCCCCAATCGTTTTACATCAAGGGTGGTGACTTTCGGATCGCTAACTTGCTCCGCCATATTTCTCCACATTGCGCCAATTGCAGCTCTGCCTTTCACCATGGCAGAACCAGGCGGGAAGGCGGTCGCGTCGGCGGTGTAGAGCGAGGCGACGCCATCGAAATCGCCCTTATTGAAAAACTCAGTCCACTTGGCGTTCACCGCCTCAATGTTGGCTTTCTGAGCCGTGGCAGGCACGATTAAGCCAAAGAAGAAAGCAACCAC
>Ga0209579_10001781_pt1 | contig 17302 bp, 19 predicted proteins | sample Coa_R1_2_FD_187152 | JGI IMG/M metagenome (GOLD analysis project Ga0209579, IMG submission 187152) | Surface soil microbial communities from Centralia Pennsylvania, which are recovering from an underground coalmine fire - Coalmine... | ecosystem: Environmental > Terrestrial > Soil >... | reverse complement strand
AAAACTCCTTTTCCCATTTCGCTCACGTTGAGGTAAACTTCCAATATTCTTTTCTTTCCCCAAATGATTTCGATCATAAAAGTGAAATAAGCCTCCAGGCTTTTTCTGACCCATCCGCGTCCCTGCCACAAAAAGACATTTTTTGCAACTTGCTGGCTGATGGTGCTGGCTCCGTGGAGTGATTTACTTTTTTGATTATGCTTCATGGCTTTTTCAATGGACTTGAAATCAAACCCGTCATGATCAGGAAATAATTGATCTTCAGAAGCGATCATGGCAAGTTTTGCATATGGAGAAATTTCTTTCATGCCAACATATTGTCTTTTTAACCCATCACCAGCCACAAAACTTGCGAGTTGCGTAAATGTAACCGGTGGATTGACCCACTTCAATAAAAGAATATAAAATAACTGGAGGCAAAATAAAAAGATGAAAACACGCTTGAATATTTTCCAGGATTTTTGCAGAATTTTATTTGTCTTGGACGCCATCGGAAAAATTAATGATCATTTTTTATCCAGGTCGAGTGCAAGATATTCAAGTGCAAATTTATTTCCGAGATGGTATGTTTTAAAACGGCTTTTTGTTAATAAAAAACCACCTGCCAAAAGTGCGGTTGCGGTGATAATGCTTCCGGATGTATACCATGATTTTGCCTTATCGCCCCGGTAGGCTCCGTTGACCGCATTCAACAACAGAACTCCGCCGCCGGCGATCATCAGCAAAATGCCGTCTTCTGTGTAATTCAAGCCCTTTCTTTCTGCTTTTATCGTGGCGATTTCTTTATAATGAAAAGGAAAATCATTTACAAAGATACTGTCGTGCCGAACTGCGGTAATCAAGCCGTCAAACCATTGATGATAAATTGTTTCAAAGGTAATTTCCATTCCTGTTGCATAAGTTTTTACATTTTCTCCATGCTTTTCCAATATCACTACATTGGTTTGCGCACCAAGACGGACGACCATTAAGCTGAAAAAAATAATTAGCAATTTTTTCATGCTGCAATTAATTACTCAAACTTACAAACAGGAATTGCAAGTATTTTGTTAACACTATGATTTATGTGTAATAAAAATTACGCCCCATGCCAGTACCACCCCGAATCCAATTAAGATTATCCCTGAAATTTTATTAATGATAGAAAGGTTGTGCAGCGTCAGCCGCTTACCGAGTTTACCGGCCATCATTACTTTACCGACATCTGCCGCCATATTTACCAAAAGACAGACTGAAAAAATGATGATGCGTTGCCGAAAAGTGTGCGTGATTGATAAAACCGTTGCATTACCCAGCCAAAAAATGATCACGCCCGGATTAAGTGTATTGATAATGAATCCCGAAGCGAAAATTTTTGCCATGTCCCTTTTCCGAAATCGTAATGTCTCGCCATTTGCCGTGTTGGTAAGGTGCACCTTTTTAAAAAAAACAAAAAAAACTCCCATGGCGATCAAAAAAATACTTCCCCCGATTCCGATTTCTCTTTTATGTTCGAGCAATTCCGCAACCAGTGATGTGAAAGCATTGCTGAGCGAAACCAACATGATATCACTCAGCCAGACGCCTGCAACAAAACTTAATCCACCCTTGTACCCATTGGTTAAACTTTGTTTAATGATGGTAAAAATAATGGGACCAACTGATAAGACCAGAACAAATCCAAGAGCAAGACCTTTCAATATATCCTGAAGCATTATGGAGCTTTTTAATAACGAATATCTTATCCGGCTTACAAGTTCTGAAAAAAAAGCTTACTGAAAAAGCTATTGATAATTTATATGCGAGTCTCCCTTTAATTAATATTTTTCTGCTAATAAAAATTTCTTCCAGTCGTTCAACATATCGCCTTTTAACACGCGCGGAAATTTATGCTGGCCGCCAAGTTTTCCTTTCACTTGCAGGAATTTCATGAACGCAGATGCGGGTAATACTTTTACATAAATATCTTTTAGAGCACTTGTTCTTTCTACTGCATAATCATCATTGAGTTTTTTTAATTCCTCATCGATTTTTTTTCCCAACAAATCTGAATCCACCTGATTGTCGCTTGCCACATACCATTGATGCGCAAAAAATAACCCATGCGGGACACCGGCAACCGTAAATTCAGGAATAGAAATGTTGAATTCTGCCGCTGCTGATTGAAGAGCTTTGTTCATGTTATCAATGCTCAGGTGTTCACCAGTCAGGCTCAGGTAATGTTTGATGCGACCGGTGATAATAATTTCGCAATGTTTTTTATCCGTGAATTGAACCGTGTCGCCTATCAGGTACCTCCACGCTCCGGCGCTCGTGCTCAATACAACGGCATAATCTTTATGTTCTTCCACTTCATGGATCATCAAAACTTCAGGATTATCCGCAAGATTTCCATCCTCATCAAAATTCTTTTCGTTGAAAAGAATGAATTCCAAAAAAATATGTTCGGCCGTTACCAGCCGCATGCTTTTTGTGTATTGACGGTCCTGGTAAGCTATAAATCCCTCTGACGCCAGGTAAGTTTCTATGTACGTGATGGGCTTACCCAATAATTTCTCAAATCCTTTTTTATAAGGCTCGAAAGAAACCCCGCCATGAACATAAAATCCAAGATTGGGCCACAGTTCGTGAATATTTTTGAGATCGTATTTTTCAATAATTCTTTCAATGCACAATTGAATCCATGCAGGTACGCCGACAATAAAGCCAATGTCCCAATTCGGAGCTTGCTTGACCACGGCTTCAATTTTTTTATTCCAGTCTTTTGTTTTGGCAATTCTTTTTCCCGGTTTATAAAATGGCGCAAACCAAAACGGAAGTTTTCTTGCAGAAATTCCGCTCAGATCGCCTGCATAGAAACCTGAACCTTTTTGCAGGTCCGTACTTCCACCAATCATCAACCAGCCTTTACTGATGCTTTTAACAGGAATATCGTGGTAGGTCCTCAACGACAGCAATTGTTTTATCATAACCATCCTGTTGCCCCGGAGAAGGTCGCTGGTAATCGGGATAAATTTGCTTGCCGATTCTGATGTGCCGGAACTTAATGCATAATATCTTATTTTTCCCGGCCAACATACGTCGGGTTTCCCCTTTAGTGTTTTATACCACCATTCCTTATAGATCCTGTTGTAATCGAAAATGGGAACAAGCTCCTGGAATTTTTTTTCCGGACTTTTTGAAAACAATATCTTGTCAAACTGATAATGCTGTCCAAATTGTGTGAAACGAGCTTTTTTCATTAATCTTTTCAATACCCTTATTTGCTGTTGCTGGGGAGATTTTTGGCGCAACCGCAATGCTTTTGAAACCGAAGAGGGCAATTGAATTTCAATTAACGCCATCAGGCCTTTATTAGAGTTTTTCAAAATTAAGGTAATAAAATGTAAGAAATATGTCAACCTTATTGGTGAAAACCGCCAATATTTTTTCGCGGTTATTCAACCTGCCATGACAACCTTTACTATCTTCGTGCAGCCTTTAAAAATAAATTATGCAAAGAAGAAGATTTGTAAAATCGTCCCTGCTTGCCGCATCCGCACTTTCTGTCAGTACCATGGGTCTTGCTCATGATGAGCATCCTCCCGGTAAAAAATCCTTGTTTGAATTAAGAGAGTATGAAGCGCATTTTGGAACGAACGAAAATGATCTCCACCTATATTTTCAAAACGCACTTATTCCCGCACTCAATAGATTCGGAGTAAACAATTGTGGTGTATTTAAAGAAACGAGCAAATCCGATCCGGCAAAGATTTATTTACTTATTCCCTATCCGTCCTGGGAAGATTTTCCGGTAGTGCATACCCGGTTAAAAAGCGATGCTGAATTCAGAAAGGCGTCAGTAAATTATGACCAGATAACTGCTGATAAATTTCCATACACGCGTTTCAAAACAAAATTGATGATTGCTTTTGACGGGCAACCAGAAATAATCATTCCGTCAAAAGAGCCCCGGATATTTGAATTGCGTACCTATGAAGGGTACAATGAAGATGCACTCAGAAGAAAACTTAACATGTTTAACGAGGAAGAGTTTGTCATTTTTGACAGAACAAAATTAAACAGGGTTTTCTTTGGCGAAGTCATTGCAGGAAATGATATGCCCTGCCTCACGTACATGATCACTTTTGCCAACATGGAAGAGCATGATAAGCATTGGGCTGCTTTTGGCGCGGACCCGGACTGGCAAAGGATCTCCAAAGCCCCGGAATATGCGAATTCAGTATCGCGCATCACTAAAATTTTTCTTGAGCCCACCGCTTATTCGCAGATATAAATTGCAATGAAATTATAAAGCAATGATTTCTCCGGATTTGTTCTTTGAATTGCTTCCAACGATACTCAGGCTGTTTGAAGCGTGAATTTTGAAGTTGGCTGTTGAAGATTTTTTTTCTATGGAATCAATAATCTGTTTAAAACAGAATCCCTTGCCCTCACAAAAAATAATTTCATCCCTATTTTGCGGATCATCCGAAATTTCTTTTTTGGCTTTTAGCAATTCTTTTCTTAGCCGTTCCAGGGTAACCGCATCACCAAGCAGGAAATATCGTTCTTGTTTATTATGTAAGGGTTTGACAGCAAATAAATTACCCATCATGGCAATGGCTGCGCGCAGCCAGATTGCCACCTCCACCACGATTGAATATAAAGCCGATCTGCCCGAATGTTTTTTTACAAATTGTTTCATGGCCTTGTAAAACAGTTTTACATAACGAAAATCCTTTTTCGTGCTCTCGCCTTTAAAATGAATGATGGTTGTTTCGGCAAAATAATAATTTGTATAGCCTGCACGCTGAATACGGTAACTCAGGTCGATATCTTCGGCATACATGAAAAATTGTTCATCGAAGCCGCCGGTTTTATCAAGGATTTCTTTTCTTACGAAGAAATAGGCGCCGGAAATAACGTCAGCCTCCTGATTCTCCTTTTCGCTTAAATTCCCAAGATAATATTTTGAAAAGATGCCGGAGTGTGGAAACAGGCTTGTTAATCCGCTAAGCTTACAAAAGGCGGCCCATGCTGAGGGAAATCCCCGTTTTGATTCTTTTAAATAGATTCCTTTTCCGTCAACCATTTTCACTCCTATGGCGCCGGTATTATCGCTGGATTCCATAAAAGAAATGCATTTTTCAAAGCTGTCTTCTGCAACAATCGTATCCGGATTCAGGAAAAGAATATGTTTACCTTTCGCAAAAAGGGACGCTTTATTATTGGCCTTTCCGAAACCCTGGTTTTCCTTGTTTGCGATAAACCTGACTCCGGGAAATTTTGACTCCAAATACTCCATGCTCCCGTCGGTTGAATGATTGTCGACGACAATGATTTCCGCTTCCATTTTTTCAATGGCTTTCCTTACCGAGCACAAACACTGTTCGAGAAAATATTTTACGTTGTAGTTAACGATGATGATGGAAAGTGTCACAAAATCTGAATAATGATGCGAAGTAAGAAAATTAATCTGTGTTTCGGCGCGATTGGCGTCAAAAACAAGATTTTGGCAAAACATATTGCAAAACCGGCACCTTAACCATAATTTTTTGTTGTTAATGCGTGCCGGGGAAGTAACTTTACTTCCCCTTTATTTTTAAAACAATTCATATGAAAGTGAAATCATTGGGTTCCGAGGGATTGTTTGCCTCTGAGCTCGGGCTGGGCTGCATGGGCATGAGCGATTTTTATGCCGGCAGAAACGACGAAGAATCGATCAAAACAATCCATCGCGCAATTGAATTGGGGATAACTTTCTTCGATACTGCAGATATGTACGGGCCGTATAGTAATGAGGAATTGGTCGGTAAAGCGATAAAAGGCAAAAGAAATAAACTCACGATCGCCACAAAATTTGGCATATTGCGCGACCCGAAAAACCCGGCTGCCAGGGGGGTTAATGGCAAACCTGACTATGTGAAATCATCTGTTGAAGGAAGTCTAAGAAGATTAGGCATTGATGTCATCGATCTGTATTATCTGCATCGTGTTGATCCCGGAACACCAATTGAAGAAACCGTTGGAGCCATGGGGGATCTGGTCAAAGAAGGCAAGATCAGGGGTATCGGTTTATCTGAAGCTTCGGCTAAAACTTTGCGAAAAGGACATTCGGTTCATCCAATCACCGCGCTTCAAACTGAATATTCATTGTGGACACGCGATCCCGAAGATGAGGTTTTACAAACCTGCCAGGAATTGGGAATTGCCTTTGTTGCTTATAGTCCGCTGGGCCGCGGATTTCTGACCGGTCAGATAAAAAAGTTTGAAGATCTGGACCCAACAGATTATCGCAGAAATTCGCCGCGTTTCCAGGGAGAAAATTTTGAAAAGAATTTAGAGCTGGTAAAAAAGATAGATCAAATCGCAACCAAGAAAAATTGCACGGCTTCGCAATTAGCGCTGGCATGGGTTTTGGCGCAAGGCGATTTTATATTCCCCATTCCAGGCACAAAAAAAACAAAATACTTAGAAGAGAATGTCGGTTCTGTGGCCATTCAACTGACGATAGACGAGCTTGAAGAAATTGATCATATCGTGCCAAAAAATGTTGCGGCGGGGATGCGCTATCCGGAAAATTTTATGAGCAGCGTGAACAGGTAGCATCATCTATTTTTGATACTTTGATCGTGCCGGATTAAATTGTCAGGATCGTATTTATTTTTTATTTGCTGAAGCTTTTGATAACTGCTTCCGTAATAGAGCGACAGGTAATTTGAAAAATTAATATCAGGGTAATTGCAGTATTGAGCGTCAATGCCGATTTCACTAAACATTTTTTGAATCCTCTCAAATGCAAGCATTTGCTGCCTGCCATCTTTTTCATTATCCCAATAGGTTTGCAATTCAGAAACATACCGGTAAGCGCGGTGAGGGAAGGAAGAATTTGTTTCCGCTTCAGTGTTTTGGATCTGTCCGCCAAGTGTATTGATCTGCAAAATGGTATTCGATCCGGTGATGACGGATTCTAAAATTTTTTCGATTCCGCTTTTAATATCGTCATAACTTTTATATAGTCCAGCGCATGCGTTCTTAAATTTTACGGGATGCGGGGCACCGTAAAAAACTTTTAATGCTTCATCAAGCGGGCGAAAATGGGTATTGGTTCTTTTATCTGTTAATAAAGCAATTTTATTGAATAACTCCTGAACATGAGGCGTTGTCCTTTCGGTGGTGGTAACCAGGATATAGACAGTCCCTTCATTCAAAACAAAAGCCGAAAAACAAGAATCAGGAAAATCCCTCGTAACCTCAAACCATTTCTCTACAATTGATTTCGTTCGCTCCACATCAACCTTATACGCCCTGAATCTGAAACTTTGCATACCCGCAGGACTTTGATGAACCTTAAATTTCATGGCTGAAACAACTCCGAAATTTCCGTTACCGCCGCCTTTGCAGGCCCACAACAGGTCTTGCTCATCTTTTGAATTTCTGATTTCTCCGTTACCGTCAACCATGGTTACTTCGATCAAACTGTCGCATGTCAGTCCAAATTGTCTGCTCAATAGGCCATAACCCCCACCCAGGGTCAAGCCACCAATACCCACGCTCCCACAGGAACCACCCGGGATAATCCTATTTTTAGATAAAGTGAAATCGTAGATTTTCGATAACGTGCAAGCGGGTCCAACCTGGATTGTTTCCTCATCAACCCATGCTGCTTGATTTAATAATGACAGGTTGATGACCATTCCGCCATCATTACCCGAAAAACCTTCCATGCAATGACCGCCGCTTTTAACCGCCACCGCGAGGTTTTTGTTTTTTGCATATTTTATCGCCTCTACAATCCCGTCCGTGTTTTTGCAAAGAGCTATGATGGCGGGGTGCCTGTCAATTCTTCTATTAAATCCCTTTCTTAAAACATCATATTCCCGATCTCCGTTTTTATAATAAACGACATTTTCATCGGCTCGTAAGAAATCAGTAATCTGCTTATGCAATAATAAAGGGTTTGCACAAAGCCCAAAGTTTGTCAACAGTGACATTTTCAAAAAATCCTTTCGATGATATTTCTTGCTCATGATCTTTGGTATGATTAAAATTATGCTTTAACTATCGTGCCACGAATTATAAGTAGTGGCAATAGGGCTTATCTTTGCGCCATGTTAAAATCTACTTTAATCAGGGCAACAGAGGCAGGCGCAAGAGTAATGCAGGGTTTTTTCGGCGGTAATTTTAAAATTTCCAATAAAGAAGGCATCAACAACCTGGTAACGGAAGCTGACCATGCTTCGGAAAAAGCAATTTTTGAAATCATTAAAAAAGATTTTCCCGATCATTTCATTTTGAGTGAGGAATCTGGCGCGATAGCAACCAATTCAAATTTTAAATGGATCGTTGATCCGATCGATGGCACGGTAAATTTCGCGCATGGGATCCCGATTTGTTGCGTTTCCATCGGGATTGAGCAGGATGGTGATATGATCATGGGCGCTGTCTACAATCCATTTATCAACGAATTTTATTTTGCACAAAAAGGTTTTGGAGCAACGCTCAATGATAATCTCATAAACGTGAGTAAGGAAACGGAAGTGCCGAAAGCCTGCCTGGTAACCGGTTTCCCGTACACCTATCTTGATCAGCCAAATGGTCCGCTCGACGTTTTTTCGCGACTGATCAGAAAGGGAATTCCGGTTCGCCGTCTGGGTTCTGCAGCTATGGATCTTTGCTGGGTCGCTGCCGGTCGCTTTGATGGTTTTTATGAACACAAGCTGCAGGCATGGGATAGCGCCGCGGGGTTTTTAATTGTGGAAGAAGCAGGGGGAAGGGTAACGGATTTCAGCGGCAAAAGGTATTCTCCCTATCAGCCGCACATTATTGCCACGAATGGAAAAATACATGATGAGTTGGTTGATTGGGTGAATGATGAGGTTTGATCGTGAATTTGGATATGATATCTTTTTTTAACAAATCTTCCTGCATCACCTGAGTTTGGAAAAAACATTCTTTACTGAGCCTGTATAAATGAAAATATATTTTGTAAATGGAAAATCGCACAGAGATATCTTTACTGGGGGAGTTTGGTTTAATTGAACACCTGACAAAAAATATTGAGCTGAAAAATGCCTCTACCATCGTTGGTGTGGGCGATGATGCTGCCGTGGTCGATCATTTCGGAAAGCAAGTCGTTATCACTACAGACCTATTGATTGAAGGTGTCCATTTTGACCTGGCTTATACTCCGCTAAAACACCTGGGGTATAAATCGGTAATAGTAAATCTGAGTGATGTCTATGCGATGAATGCAACGCCTGCACAGATTACGTTGAGCATTGGAATCAGCAATCGATTCAGTATTGAGGCGATAGATGAGTTTTATGAGGGCGTTTATGCAGCCTGTGAAAAATACGATGTCGATTTGATCGGCGGTGATACATCTTCATCTCAAAAGGGGTTTATTATTTCCATAACAGCGATAGGAGAAATAGCCCCGGATAAATTGGTGAAACGCAGCACCGCAAAAAAGGGAGATTTAATTTGCTGCAGCGGTGATTTAGGCGCAGCGTTTTTAGGTTTGGTCTTTTTGGAAAGGGAAAAGAAGATATTTTTAGAAACGCCCGGTGTTACGCCTGACCTTGAGGGAGAGAAATACGTAATCGGAAGGTTGCTGAAACCAGAAGCAAGAAGAGACATCATAGATTTTTTTGACGACGCTGAGATCATGCCAACATCAATGATGGATATCAGTGACGGGTTGAGTTCTGACATTTTACACATGTGCAAACAAAGTGAACTGGGTTGTGTTTTATACGAAGAAAAAATTCCGATTGCTGAAGAAACCCGTAAGGCGGCATTCAAATTTGAATTGGATCCCACTGCCTGCGCCCTCAGCGGCGGGGAAGATTACGAATTGTTATTTACCATTGCTCAAAAAGATCATGATAAACTCGTACTCAATGAACAAATCAGTATTGTTGGTTTTATGAATGAGCCGGAAAAGGGGAAAAAAATAATAACCAAAGGGGGTAATACGTTTGATATCACCGCGCAGGGATGGAATGCTTTTGCGCAAAAATGATTAACTTTATTGATCACGTGTTAAAGGAACAATGTCCCATGAAACCAGCGTCTTATTTATTAATTATTTCTGTCATTTTTTGTTTCTCCTGCAAGACAAGCAAAACGGCTTTTGATCCCGCCAAAAAATACCCGGCTGAAAAATTAAAAGAAGACTACGCATTATTCAGAAATATTTTGGAAGAATCTCATCCCGGATTATACTGGTATACCTCCAGGGACAGCATGAATTATTATTTTGATCGTGGATTCTCGGCTATTCAGGATTCGATGACCGAGCCGCAATTCAGAAATGTTCTTGCTTACGTCATTACAAAAATAGATTGTGGGCATACCTCTGTTCGTTATTCAAAACGGTATTCAGACTATATTGACACGGCCAACATCGCTTTATTTCCTTTAGGCCTTAAGTTCTGGCAAGACACCATGATTGTAACAGTGAACATCAACCGGAAAGATTCTTTATTAAAGAGAGGAACCGTTATTACCAGCATCAATGGCATGTCGCAGCGCCGGCTCAGGGATACTTTATTTGATTATATGGTTACTGATGGTTACAGCATTACCGGAAAATACCAGGCACTGAGCAATGGGTTTAATTTTGGCAGTTGGTACAGAAATATTTTCGGATTACCACAGGATATTGATGTTCACTACCTTGATGCATCCGGCAATGAAAACCAGACCATCATTCATCCCTATAATTTTAAAGCTGATACGTCAAAGAGAATGGCCGATATCATTATTCCCCTGTACAGACCAACCAAACGGGAGCGCAAGGCTCAAAGATTATTTGCTACAAGAAATTTACAGGTGGATACAACCGGAAAAACTGCATTCATGACGGTAAATAGCTTTGCCCATGGCAATCATTTAAAAAAATTCTTCCGCAGTTCTTTCAAATTATTAAAAGAAAAAAATATTCAGAATCTGATTATTGATGTTCGTTCCAATGGCGGCGGAGATGCATCCAACTCGACACTGCTCACCAAATTTATTATTGACAAAAAATTCAAACTTGCCGATTCGCTCTATGCTGTGACCCGCAGCAGCAAATACGATAAATACATTGAAAGCAGTTTTTTATATGACCTGATGATGTATTTTATTACCCATAAACAACCCGATGAGAAATATCATTTTGGTTATTTTGAACGGCACTATTTCAAACCAAAAACAAAAAATCATTTCGATGGGCAGGTATATGTTCTAATCGGTGGAAATTCTTTTTCTGCGACCACCTTGTTTGCCGGTTCAATAAAAGGACAAAGGAATGTCACCCTTGTCGGCGAAGAAACGGGCGGCGCATATTATGGCAACAATGCCTGGATGATCCCTGACGTTACCCTTCCGAACACAGGCATACGTTTCCGCCTCCCCAAATTCAGGCTGATCGTTGATAAGAACCGCGCAAAAGATGGCCATGGGGTATTGCCGGATGTATACGCGATTCCGTCAACACAGGCCATTAAGAACGGGATCGATTTTAAAGAGCAAAAAGTTAAAGAATTAATTGAACAACGAAACGCGCAAAACAACTAATCTTTCAGAACTTTGACGCATAGAATTTTGTTTATGCGCAATTTCAAAAAGATACTTTTCATTTCTTTGTTCACCACCCTTTCTTTGTTCACCCAGGCGCAAACGGCACTATCCTCGGCCATGCTGAAGCCCATGCGCGGCGCAGTGGCTTCCTTTTCTTCATTCACACAAAAAGATTCATTGATGTTGATCTGTTTTTGGTCTGTCAATGCTGATGAAAGCATAAATGAATTAAATGCCATCAACACACATTATGATAATTGGAAGGAATCAGTAAAATTCAAGCTCATGGCTGTTTCCATCGATGATGGAAAAGTGGCAAACCGGGTTCGTCCGACCGCATTGGGCAATGGATGGACTTTCAGTATATTTATTGATATTAATGGTGATCTGCGCAAAGCACTGGGTTCAAGTAATCTTCCGCAATCCTTTGTTGTTAAAAACGGGAAAGTGGTTTATCAGCAATCCGGGTACGAATCGGGCACAGAAAATTATTTGTTTCAAAAAATAATCCAGTTCTCCAACAGTAAATAAAAATAAAACCCGATTATACTCCTGTGGCCGGAGAGATGAGCAGTTCCAACTGCCATGATTAATTATTCGCCGTCAATGATCAATTGTTTCAAGTTCAATTCCTCATCCAGGACGACAAAATCTGCGTTGACTCCGGTTTTGATGCAGCCCATTTTATCTTCAGCATGCAGCAGGCGCGCAGGGTATAACGATGCCATGCGCAATGCTTCGGGCAAAGGAATTCCAACTTTTTCTACACCATTCTTCACACACTGCATCATCGTAAGACTTGAACCGGACAATGTTCCGTTAGGTAAGGTATACCTGTCTCCTTTAAAAACATGCTGATACTCGCCGTGCGAAATGTCAGTGACGGCATCCGTAATAAAAAATAGTCTTTCCCCCATCATTTTCTTGCTGACACGCACCGAAGCAAAATCCACATGGATGCCATCGCAAACGATGCTGCACATGACGTCGCTATTGTCATAAATTGCCCCGACCATTCCGGGTTCGCGCCCTTGCAACGGTGACATGGCATTAAACAAATGGGTTGCGGCAGGAATACCCTGATAAAATCCATCAATGGCTTCTTCGTAGGTGGCGTTGCTATGCCCTGCTGAAACAATAATATTTTGTTGTAACAACAGTTCAATAATATTTTCATCACATTGCTCGGGAGCCAGCGTCATCATTTTAAAAACGCCTTTGCCTTTTTCTAAGAGCATGTTCACTTCATCAGGCGTTGGCTTCTTTATGTATTTTTCAATGTGAGCGCCCTTTTTCACGGGGTTTATATAAGGACCCTCCAAATGCAAGCCCAGCAAACCCTTGCTGCCGGCAGCCCAGTATTCTTTCACTACATCCATGCCATGCAGAAACTTTTCAATTGCATTCGTTGCCATCGTAATCATAAATTGGGTGCAGCCTCCCTGCAAACAATATTCATAGGTTGCATCAAGGGATTCAATGGTGAGTTCTGTTGAAAATAATTTTCCATTGCCACCGTAGAGCTGCAAATCAATAAAGGCAGGGGCGAGCAGATATCCATTGATGTGCTGAATGCGATAGGTTGCAGGCACTTTTGAGAGGTCAACCAGATCAACAACTTTTTCTTCTTTGATTAGAATGGCTTTACCGGTCAAAATATCCACTCCGTCAAAAATTTCTTTAGCTACCAGTGCCGTTGACATATTATGGTTCAATTAAAAAGTTATCCGCGTCCTTTAAAAAAGGAAATTGGGTTCTTATTTTCTCCAGTTTTTCTTTTTGCAGTGTGATCGTAAAGATATCCTCTTGCTGTATTTTTTGATACAATAGCTCCCCGAGAGGGTCTATAATCATAGAGTTTCCGTTATAGTCGATTTCCATACCGTCTCGGCCAACACGATTGACTCCTGCAACATAACACTGGTTTTCAATTGCTCTTGCCTGCAACAGTGTTTTCCAGGCGTGAATGCGACGCTCGGGCCAATTGGCAACATATATCAATAAATCGTACTCGGGTTCTCCCTGCATTTGTCTTGACCAAACCGGGAAACGAAGATCATAACAAATGAGTAAGTTTATTTTCCATCCATTTACTGAAGCGATCAAACGTTTGTGACCGGGTGAATAAAATTCATCCTCATCACCAAAAGCAAAAAGATGGCGTTTATCATAATACCCAAATTCTCCATTTGGCAGCATCCACACCATTCGGTTAAAAAATTTCCCATTTTCTTCAGCAATAAAACTTCCGCTGATAATTGCTTTTTTTGCTGATGCCATTTTCTTCATCCAGGCCACCGTTTCACCCTCCATTGTTTCAGCGAGCGCCGCAGCCTGCATGCTGAAGCCGGTACTGAACATTTCTGGCAAAAGAACAATCTCGGTTTTTTCTTTTATGCCATTTATTTTTTCACTGAACATGGCAAGATTAGCCGATTTGTTTTCCCAATGAAGGTGACTTTGAATGATGGTGACGGTAAGTGATGACATATTGATGAAACGCCCATAAAGTTAATTGATTGTGTGGAAGAAGAAACGATAAACTCAGATGGCGGAAACAATAATCTTTACCAATTCGTTTTCAAAACCTTTTTGAATGAGATAGTCCTGCAATTTTCTTTTCTGCAGAAAGATATTCTCAATATTTTTCAGGGATGTTAATTTCCTGGCTGCAAGCTTTTGGAGCGTTTGCCGGTATTCGTCCGGGTCAATTTCTTTCAGCGCTTTGCTGATATAAGCATTGCTGACCTTTTTCAATTTCAATTCAAATGTTATTTTTACTTTTCCCCATTGCTTCATCCTGAATTTTCCACGTGCAAACGCAACGGCAAAATCTTCCTCATTCAAATAATTTTCGGCGATCAGCTGCGCCGTTAATTCTTCAACATCTTTCTTTCTCAGCGCAAATGAATAAAGTTTTTGGTTTACCTCACTCCGGCTGCGTCGCTGATACCTGCAATAAGATCTTGCTCTTTCCAATGCTTTTTCCCGCGTAAGTTGTTTTCTTTTTATCATTTTATCCGGTCAAATTTATATTGATTAATCACATGAAATGCACAATTAAAAAATAACATCATTTCCATAAAAACTATGGTTGGCTATTAACTAAAAATCAGTAGTTTCGCCACAAAGACACATACATGAAGTTCATCGTTTCTTCTTCTGCTTTACTAAAACAACTGCAACAAATAAGCGGCGTAATCAATACCAATACGGTGTTACCGATCTTAGAAGATTTTTTATTTGAGATCGAAAAAAATAAACTTACTGTTGTGGCTACTGATCTGGAAACAGTGATGAAAGTCAGCCTTGAAGCCGAGGCGAAAGAAACCGGAAAAGTGTGCATTCCGGCAAGAATATTGATTGATTCGCTAAAAAACATCCCCGAACAGCCCCTTACTTTCAGCATCGACAAACATTTTGGAATAGAAATTACCAGCGATAACGGAAAATATAAAGTAATGGGAGAAAATCCCGATAATTTCCCAAAAGAACCTGCAGCGGATGAAACCTCTTCTTTCACGACTTCATCCTCGGTATTGGTCACGGCGATCAATAAAACATTGTTTGCCGTAAGCAGTGATGACCTTCGCCCGGCCATGACAGGCGTGTTTTTTGAAATGGATAAAAAAGGATTGCAGTTTGTTGCAACCGATGCGCATCGTTTGGTCAGGTATAAAAGAACGGATGTAAGTTGCCCGAAATCGGATTCACTGATTGTCCCCAAAAAGCCTTTGAATCTATTAAAAGCAGCATTGCCGGATAACGAAGATGAAATCACGCTGAGTTATAATAGCAATCATCTGTTTGTCAAACACGGCACCACGCAAATGAGCTGCCGTTTGATTGACGCACGTTTTCCCGATTATAAAGTAGTAATCCCCGTTGACAATCCGTATAAACTCACGGTAAATAGGAATGATTTCCAGAGTGCGTTGCGCCGAGTAAGTATTTTCAGTAATAAAAGTACCAACCAGGTGGTATTGAATATACAGGGAAGCGAATTGCAAATGATGGCTCAGGATGTTGATTTTTCTTTTGAAGGAAATGAAAGAATGAAATGTCAGTACGATGGTGAGGACCTGTCCATTGCTTTCAATGCAAAATTTTTGATCGAGGTGTTAAACGCATCGGATTCCACGGAAGTAAAAATGGAACTATCCACTCCTACCAAAGCAGGCATCATTAAACCAACTGAGCAGGATGAAAATGAGGAATTGCTGATGCTGGTAATGCCGTTGATGCTGAATGCTTAACTTGCAAAATGAATTTTGTTGAAGTTTGTTCATTCGATAATTATGTCACGGCGAACATAACGCTGGGCATGTTGCAGGATGCCGGAATTAATTGCCATTTAAAAGATGAATGGACAATTACGATTGACCCCTTATTGAGTCCCATGCTTGGTGGAATAAAAATAATGGTCTATGAGCCTCAGGCAAAACGGGCAATGGCGCTATTGAATGAAAGAGAAAAAGAATAATTTATCCCAATATTTTGCACCTCAACTTGAAATATTTATTCTGTATAGCTTTTTTTTCTACGTCCTGTTCAATAAGCGGACAACATCATATAGATTTCACGCCGGTTTCTTTTTCAAATAAATTTTCCCTGAACCTCACTCCCGTTTTGAAAATACATGAAGGCGACACGATAAGCACAGAAACGGTTGATGCTTCCGGAGCAGATAAGAACGGGATCCGGAAAACAACAGGCGGGAACCCGTTAACAGGACCATTTTATATTGAGGACGCCACAGCCGGAGATATACTGGCAGTCCATTTTAATAAAATTGCCTTAAATCGCTCCTATGCATTTACGTCTGAAAATTTTATTCCAAGAAGTTTGCCAAAAGACATCACTGATCAATTCAAAAGACCAAGGATCATCAAATGGAAATTAGACAAGCAACACAATCTTGCGTCTCCGGATACCTCCTATGCCCATTTGCGATCTTTTAACATTCCGCTAAGCCCGTTTTTAGGATGCGTGGGCGTTGCCCCGTCAAATGATAAAAATGAGATATTGAGTTTCTTCCAGGGAAGTTTCGGCGGCAACCTTGATTTCAGTGCCCTAAGACAATCATCAACCATTTATTTGCCCGTTTTTCATGAGGGCGCATTCTTATTTTTAGGAGATGCGCACGCACAACAGGGTGACGGCGAGCTGGCGGGAAATGCACTGGAAACTTCGATGGACGTTGAGTTTACGGTAAGAATAATAAAAGCGCCTGCCTATAAATTGGCTTTCCCCCGGATTGAAGATTCAAATCATATTATGGCAATGGGAATAGATAAAAGTTTAGACGGGGCATTAAAGCTCGCAACAAAAAATCTTGTTGATTGGTTGCAGGCTGATTATGGACTTTCTATTCAGGAAGTCTCCCAGGTCCTGAGCACGTCCGTTGAATATAGCATTGCAGAGATCGCCGATCCGGATGTCGAAATCGTTGCGAAAATTAAAAGGCAAATACTAAAAGGGTTAAAAAGACAATAATGGTCTTTTATTCCTTATCCCTTACTATCCCTCCAGTTTCTCACCAATATGGAGTAAATTTCCTTAACAAACACGAGGAGGGTGATGGGAAAACTCATTTATTTCTTTGAACATATTCAATCCTGGCAACGCACGTTGATTTTAGTCGGGGGAATCCTTTTTTTCTGGATAATCGAAGGTATTTTTCCGCTAGTACATTTTAATTACAAAAGATTTCGCCACGCCGGATTAAATTTATTCTTTACGCTGACAACAATCGTTATCAATTTTGCAT
>Ga0209579_10001780_pt1 | contig 17304 bp, 19 predicted proteins | sample Coa_R1_2_FD_187152 | JGI IMG/M metagenome (GOLD analysis project Ga0209579, IMG submission 187152) | Surface soil microbial communities from Centralia Pennsylvania, which are recovering from an underground coalmine fire - Coalmine... | ecosystem: Environmental > Terrestrial > Soil >... | reverse complement strand
AGCCAGTACTCGGGAGCCGGCCACCAGTCCATGGCGGCCATCCGGTCAGCGTACGTCCCGACGCAGGGCGGTACCGTGGCTGCGTGCGCGTCATCGCCGGCTCCAGCCGGGGACGGCGCCTCCCGGCCCGCATCCCGGGCGGCGTCCGTCCGACCGGCGACCGGGTGCGCGAGGCGATATTCGACATCCTCATGTCCATGCGCGTGGTCGAGGGCGCGTCGGTGCTCGATCTGTTCTGCGGGAGCGGCGCGCTCGGCGTCGAGGCCCTCTCCCGCGGTGCCGCGGAAGTCACCTTCGTCGACCACGCCGACGCCGCCCTCGCCACCGTTCGGACGAATCTCGAGGCGACGGGCCTCGCGGACCGCCGCGTGACCCTCGTACGCGCCGAACTGCCCGGGTGGCTGGACGGCGGCGCCCGGGCGGACCTCGCGCTGTGCGATCCCCCGTACGCGTTCGCCGACTGGCCCGGGCTGCTGACGCGGCTCCCCGCTGACGTGGCGGTCCTCGAATCGGCGGCCGCGCCGGAGCCGCCCGAGGGTTGGATAGTCGCGAGGTCGCGACGGTACGGCAGTACGCTCGTGACCGTGGTGCACAAGTCGGACGCCCCCGGTCCCGCGCGCGCCGAGGCGACGGACCGATGAGCACGGTTCTCTTCCCGGGGTCCTTCGATCCGTTCCACAACGGGCATCTGGAGGTCGTGGAACGGGCGACGCACCTCTTCGACGAGGTGGTCGTGGCCGCGTTGCGCAACCCCCAGAAGAACGAGCCGCTCTTCACCATCGGGGAGCGGACCGAGATGCTCGAGGAGTCCCTCGCGCACCTCGACAGGGTGCGGATCGTCGGTGTCTCGACGCTCGTCGTGAACGTCGCCCGCGACGTCGCGGCCACCGCGATCGTGAAGGGCCTCCGCGCGGTGTCCGACTTCGAGAACGAGCTGCAGATGGCACAGATGAACCAGCAGCTCTCAGGGATCGAGACGGTCTTCATCCCGACCACCTCCCAGCGCGCGTTCATCGCGTCGCGCCTGCTGCGCGAGGTCGCCCGCTACGGCGGGGACGTCTCCGACTTCGTCCCCAAACCGGTCGCCGTGCGCCTCGAATCGAAGTTCCGAGACCTGCGCGGGCGTGTTGGCGGCACGGGCGGGAGCACGCGAAACGACGCGACGGGCGAACCGACGCAACGGAGGGACCGGTAACATCGTGACGGATCTGTTCGAAGAGCTTCCCGAAGACGAGGCGTTCCCGCTCGACGACGAGGACCTCGGTACCGACGGGCTCCTCCAGCGGGCGATCGACATCGTCAGCGGCGCCAAGGCCATGCCGCTCTCCGCCTCGGTGCTGGTGTCGCGCGACGAGCTCCTGGACGTGTTGACCCGAGCGCTCGAGCGGTTGCCCGACGAGGTCCGAGAGGCGCGTTGGCTGCTCAAGGAGAAGGACGAGTTCCTCGCCGACCGGGCCCGCGAGGCCGACGCGCTGCTGGCCGACGTGCGGGCGCGCGCCGAGCACATGGTCTCGCGTTCGGAGGTCGTCCGGCAGGCGAACCTGGTGGCGCAGCGGATCCTCGACGACGCCAACGAAGAAGCGCGGCGCCTGCGGCACGAGGCCGAGGACTACTGCGACCAGAAGCTCGCCGGCATGGAGATCGTGCTGGAACGCATCACCCGCACGGTCCGTGCCGGACGGGACAAGTTGCAGGCGACGGCTCCGCCGGCGCCCGAGCCGCCGGCGATGCCGGTCGCCGCGGGCGACGAGCCAGGGTTCTTCGACCAGGACCTCGCGTAGCACCAGCTGCACCGCCGGCGGGCGGGCAGGAAAGGAGGTACAGGTGGACCCCTTCGTGGTACACGTCGCCAGGCTCCGCAAGACGCCCGGCACCCGCTGGCACGAAGTCCGCACCGGTCCGGTGGACCCCGACGGTGTCATCGTGCCGCGATCTCCTGCCGACAGCTCGGTTCCCGAAGGTGCCGACGCCATCTGCGACGTGACGCTCGAGTCCTTTGCGGGCGGCGTCATGGTGACGGGCACCGTCGCCTCCCCTTGGCAGGGCATGTGCCGACGGTGCGCGGCACCGATCGAGGGCGTGCTGCGCATCGACGTCAGGGAGCGGTTCACGGAGCCGGGAGCCCGCTACGGCGACCCGGAGGACGACGAGGCCTACCCGATCGCCGAGGACGACCTGAACCTGGCCCCGATGGTCCGCGACGCGGTGGTGCTCGAATTGCCGCTCGCGCCCCTGTGTCGGGACGACTGCAAGGGCCTCTGCCCCTACTGTGGGTGCGACCTGAACGTGGAGACGTGCCGGTGCGAGGCGCCGCCCGACCCGAGATGGGCTAGCCTCGACGTCCTCCGGTCGGCCCCCTAGTCGCCTCGCGGCGCGCGCGGCCGGCCGACGAGCGAGGCAGGCCCGCCTGGGCCGAGGGCGCCGGCCCGGCCGGCACGGACCTGGAGTCGACTGAAGATGGCCGTCCCGAAGAAAAAGACATCGAAGGCGAAGGGCCGCAGCCGCCGGGCCGCCAACTGGCGCCTCGCCGCGCCCGCCCGGAGCGTCTGCCCCCACTGCCACCAGGCGAAGCTGCCGCACGTGGTCTGCCCCAACTGCGGCTGGTACAAGGGGCGCCAGGCGGTCGAGGTCGACTGACGTGCCCGGCGGACGCCGCTCCGGCGGCGCGCACGGCGCGCGTTCCGGTGCGGCCCCGGGTGACACGGCCGTCGCGACACTGCCCGTCGCGCTCGACGCGATGGGCGGCGACAAGGCGCCGGCCGAGATCGTCGAGGGCGCGCGGCGGGCTGCGGACGAGGGCGTCTCGGTGGTCCTCGTCGGCCGCCCCGACGACCTCGGCGACACCGCCGGCCTCGGGGTGGTGCCGGCGAGCGAGGTCATCGAGATGCACGAGGACCCCGCGCAGGGCGTCCGTCGCAAGAAGGACTCCTCCCTCGTCCGCTGCGCCGAGCTCGTACGTGACGGCGCGGCCTCGGCGATGGTGAGCGCGGGCAACACGGGAGCGACCATGGCGTCCGCCCTGCTCAGAATGGGACGGCTGCCGAACGTGGTGCGCCCGTGCATCGCGACGCCCCTCCCGCGGCTCGGCAGGGAGCCGGCCGTGCTCGTCGACGCCGGCGCCAACGCCGAGTGCACGAGCGCGATGCTCGTCCAGTTCGCCCAGATGGGCGCGGCGTTCGCCTCCGCCCGCTACGGCGTCGCCGACCCTTCCGTCGCGCTCCTCTCGATCGGCGAAGAGCCGACCAAGGGCAATTCGCTGGTCAAAGAGACGCACGCCGCGCTCGCGGACGGCGCGGGCGTCCGCTTCTCGGGGAACGTCGAGGGGCGTGACCTGCTCCCGAGCGCGGCCGACGTCGTGGTCACCGACGGGTTCACCGGCAACGTCACCCTGAAGGCGCTCGAAGGCTCTCTGCGCTTCATCGTCGAGACGCTCTTCACGGTGTTCGGCACGGACGAGGGGACGAGGGCGGCGTCCGAGGTCCTGCTCCCGCATCTGCTGCCGATCGCCGCCCAGCTCGACCCCGAGAACACGGGGGGTGCGATGCTCCTCGGCGTCGACGGGGTCTGCGTGATCAGCCACGGATCCTCGAGCGCCACGGCCATCCGCAACGCGGTCCACGTCGCCCACGAGCTCGTCGTGGCGGACCTGGTCGGAAGGCTCGCGGCTGCGGTGGCCCGGACGGCGACGGCTCCTGCAGCCGTCTAGGATCCCCCGCATCCGTTCCCTGTCGTTGTGGCCGTCCACAAGGAGCGCGCGTGCCAGCAGAGACCCACACCGAGCAAGCCCCGCTCGACCGCCAGCAGGTGTTCGAGCTGATCAGGGACCAGCTGGCCGACATCCTCGAGACCGACCCTTCCCGGATCAGCGAGGGGTCGTCGTTCTCTGAGGACCTCGACGCGGACTCGCTGGCGCTCATCGAGCTCGTCGAGGCCCTGGAGGAGGAGCTCGGGGAGCGCACCGTGGGCTTCCGCATCGACGATGAGGATCTCGAGGACCTGCGGACCGTGCGCGACGCCGTCGACTACGTCGTCGCCAAGCTCGGGGCGGGCTGACCGACTGGACGTGGCACGGACCACCGGCGGCGCACAGAGGCTTGCGGAGCGCCTCGGTCTCGAGCTGGCCGACAGGGCCCTGCTCCAGCAGGCGCTGTCCCATCGGAGCTGGTGCGCGGAGCAGGGCGGGGTCCCGTCGAACGAGCGCCTCGAATTCCTCGGTGACGCGGTCCTCGGACTGGCGGTCGCCGAGTTCTGCTACCGCCACTTCCCCGACATGCCCGAGGGCGAGCTTGCCAAGGTGAGAGCCGCGGTGGTCAATGCGCGGGTGCTGGCGGAGGTCGCCGAGCGGCTCGAGATCGGCCCGGCGATCCTCCTCGGCAAAGGTGAGGAGGCCTCCGGTGGCCGGACGAAGCCCTCGATCCTCGCCGACGCCGTCGAGGCGGTGATCGGCGCCGTCTACCTCGATGTCGGCTGGCCCGCAGCCGAACGGCTCGTGCTCGGCCTGCTCGGCGACCGCATCGGACGCGCTGCGGCGGAGCCGGGCGACTTCGACCAGAAGGGCCTGCTCCAGGAGCTCACCGTCCGCCATGGCAGCGGGATCCCCCGCTACGTCGTCGTGGGCACCGGGCCGGACCACGACCGCCAGTTCGAGGCGGTGGTGTTCGTGAACGGTGTCCAGCGCGGGGCGGGGAGCGGCGGCACCAAGAAGGACGCCGAGCAGGAGGCCGCGCGGCAGGCGTTGCACGAACTGCGCGCGGAGCAGCGCGGTGCCTGAGCTCCCCGAGGTCGAGACCCTCCGACTGGACCTCGCCAAAGAGGTCGTGAACAAGAAGGTCAAGGCGGTCGCCGTCTCGAACGGGCGTTCCGTGCGCCGGCACCCGAGCGCGAAGCACTTCCGGGCGCTGCTCGAGGGCCGCACCATCAAGTCGGTGGGCCGCCTCGGCAAGTACCTGCTCCTCACGCTCGACAACAAGGACACGCTCGTGATCCATCTCGGCATGAGCGGTCAGCTCCTGCGCGTGAAGAGCGCGAAGGAGCCGAAGCCGAAGCACACGCACGTCGTCATCACCTTCACCCAGGGCGGAGAGCTCCGCTACGTGGACCCGCGCACCTTCGGCGAGATGTTCGTCTCGAGTCAGGCCGTACCGTTGCCGGTCGGCGCATCGGTGTCCGCGCCGGTGGCGTCGTCGGGCTCGTCCGCGCCGGCTTCGTCGTCTGGGGGTCCGGCTGCGGCGGGCGCGGGCGGGTCCGCCTCCGCGCCCTCGATGCAGCCTCCGTCGGGGTCGGTGACGTCATCGCATTCGGGGAACGGCGGACCGCTGCCGGCGGGGATGGCCACCGGAGACGGCGCAGCCCTTCGCCGTCAAGTGCCGGAGCTCGCGCACCTCGGGTTCGACCCGATCGAGGATCTCATGAGCTGGGACCGGTTCGGACTGCTGCTCAGGCGGCGGCACACGGCGTTGAAGGCTCTCCTCATGGACCAGGAGTTCGTGTCGGGCATCGGCAACCTGTACTCCGACGAGATCCTCTTCAGCGCGGGGCTCCGCTTCGATCGCCCCTCGGACGGGCTCTCCGCGACGGAGGTCCGGCGTCTCTACCGCGCGATGGTCGAGACGTTGACCGACGCCATCAAGCATCGGGGCTCGACGCTCGTCGACGAGCAGTACCGCGACCTCTTCGGCGAGGCGGGCGACTACCAGGGAAGCCATCAGGTGTACGACCGCGAGGGCGAGCCGTGCCGGCGATGCCGCAACCCGATCGTCCGCGCCAAGGTCGGCGGCCGCTCGACCTTCTACTGCGCGCACTGCCAGGTCTGACGCGTCTGCGGGCCGTCTCCGGCCCCCATCTCAGCCGCGATCTCCGCTCGCCGAGCTCCGACGCCCCGGTCCCCGAAGCGGCGTCGGGGCGTTGGTAGGGTCGGCTCGCAATGTTCCTCAAGTCCCTGAGCATGAAGGGCTTCAAGTCCTTCGCGGACCCGACCGTGCTCGAGTTCGAACCGGGGATCACGGTCGTCGTCGGTCCCAACGGCAGCGGCAAGTCCAACGTCGTCGACGCGGTGACCTGGGTTCTCGGCGCCCAGGGCCCCCGTTCGTTGCGTTCCCAGAAGATGGAGGACGTCATCTTCGCGGGGACGTCGAGCCGTCCACCTCTCGGGCGCGCCGAAGTCTCGCTCACGATCGACAACAGCTCGGGGAAGCTCCCGGTCGGGATGTCCGAGGTGACGATCACCCGCACCCTCTTCCGCTCCGGGGACAGCGAGTACGCGATCAACGGCACGCCGTGCCGGCTCCTCGACATCCAGGATCTGCTGAGCGATTCGGGGGTCGGGCGCAGCCAGCACATGATCATCGGACAGAACCAGCTCGACGCCGTGCTCACTGCACGACCCGAGGAGCGGCGCGCGGTCATCGAGGAGGCGGCCGGGGTCCTCAAGCATCGTCGCCGGCGTGAACGGGCCGAGCGTCGTCTCGCGGCGACCCAGGAGAACCTCGAACGGCTCGGTGACCTCGTCCGGGAGCTCCGAAGGCAGATCCGGCCGCTCGAGCGCCAGGCCGCGGCCGCGCGCTCGCACGCCGTGATCGCCGCGGACCTGCGCGCCGTCCGCATCTTCCTCGCCGGGCGCGAGCTCGCGGAGTTGGGCGTGCGTCGCACCGCCGTCGCCGCGGAGCTCGCGTCGCTTGCCGAAGAAGATCGGACCGTCCACGCGACGTTGGAGTCGCTCGACCGCGAGTCGGCGGTGATCTCAGCCGAGCTCGCGTCGAGCCGCGAGGAGTACCTCGCCGACGCGCTCGGACGTGTCCAAGCGCTTGTCGAACGCGCGCGCGGAACCTCGAACGTGCTTCGAGAGCGCGCCCGCTCGGTTGCGGCCGCACTCGACGCGGCCGCCGATGTCGACGTCGTCTCGACGCTCGAGTCGGAGGCGTCGCGGCTGTCGGCCGAGCTCTCGGCGGCGGACGAGGGTGAGGCGGACCTCGCTTCCGAACGCGAACGGTTGGAGTCGTGGGCCCGGGAGCTCGAAGCGGACGCCGCCGCGCAGCGCGCACGGGAGCAGGGCGCGCACGGCCGCGCCAACGCGGACCGCGCGGCGCGTGAGCTCACGGAGCTGGTGCGTCGCCTCGAGCTGCATCGGCGCACCTTGGAGCACGACCGCCGCTCGCTCGAAGGGGCGGACGACCGCATCGCACGCGTGGATGAGCGCGCCGACGAGCTGGGACGGGCGCTTGACTCGCTCGCTGCCCGCACCACCGAGCTCGATCACGACGTGGCGGGGCTCGAGGCGGCGGTCGCCGTCGCGGACCATGAGCGGTCGGCAGCTCGGGGGGTGGCGGACCGAGCGGAGGAGGTGGCGCGCCGCGCGGACCAGGAGCGGCACCGCAGCGCGGCGCGCGCGGAGGCCCTGGCTCGGGCTCTTCGCGACCTCGAGGGTGCGGGGGGCAGGGAGCTGCTCGCGGACGTCGACGGTGTGGTCGGAGCGCTCGTCGACCTCGTCGAGGTGGACGCCGGCTGGGAGGCGGCGTTCGAGGCCGCCGCCGGGGCAGCGGTGTCGGCAGTCGTCGTTTCCGGACGGGAGGCGGCACGCGAAGCGCTCGATCGCTTCCACCGCCGCGGGGCGACCGGAGCGCTCCTGCCTGCGCTTTCCGTGCGCGGGTCGAGGTTGGAAGACCCGGACGTGCGGGCCATCGACGTCCCTCAGGGCGCGGAGCTGCTCCGGAACCATGTGCGGGTCCGAAGCGGCATCGGTTCGCACGTCGACGTCGCGCTCGACGCCCTGTTGGCCCGCGCCGTTCGCGTCGCGGGGTGGGAGGCGGCGCTGGACCTTGCGCTCGACCGGCCCGACCTCGTCGTCGTGACGGCAGACGGGGACCGGTTCGCCGGTTCGGGTTGGCGCGTGCAACCGTCGAAAGGCGTCGTCACCGCGGCCGCGGTCGAGGAGGCCCAACGGCGCGCGAACGAGGCGGCTCAGCTCGCCGAAGCAGCCGGCTCCCGCTTGGCTTCGGCGAGGCGCGCGTTCGAAGAAGCCCAGGCCGCAGCGGGCGACGCCGCCCGCGAGCTGGCAGCTCATCGGGCGGCTCGTGCCGCCGCCGACGCCGAGCAGGCGAGGGCGGCCGAGCAGAACGAGCGGATGCTCCGCGAGCGCGCCACCGGGCGTGACGAGCGCGAGGCGCTCGCACGCCGCGTCGAAGAGGCACAGGAGCTGCTCCTGACGCTCGAGTCGGGGGTCGGTCCGGCGGAAGAGGCCGCGGAGCGGGCCGCCGCCGCCGCCGTTGCGGAAGCCGAAGAGATGGCGAGGGGGGCCGAGGCGTTGGCGGCCCGGCGCCGAGAGCTTGCCGCGGCTCGGCACGCGCTTGAGGTCAAAGAGGCGGCCATCGAAGAACGGCGCCGGGTCCTCCAGTCCCGTCGCGCAGAAGTCGAGCGACGACTTGCCGGACACAGCGACGAGCGGGAGCGTGCGGCCGCCCGACGAGAGCGGTTCGAGGCCGAGACGACGGCGCTCGGGCGCTTGGGGACGCTCGTCGACGCGGAGCGTCGCAGGCTCGAGAGCGTGCTCGCGTCGCTGCGCACCGCGTACGCGGACCAGACCGAGCGCATCAGGGCCGGTGGCGCACGCCTGGAGACGTTGCGCTCGGAGCGAGGGCAGCTCGAACAGCGTCAGGAGCGTGCGCGGGACCGCTCCCGAACGGCCGACCGTGAGGCTGCCGAGGTGGCGCTCCGCTTGGAAGCGCTCGAGAGTGCGGTCCTGCGCGACCTTGGTGTGACGCCGGAGGAGGCGCAGGTGTCGCCCGATCCCGAGCTGCCGGAAGGGGTGACCGCCGCCGCGCACGCCGCCGCCCTCGCCGGTCGGCTCGAATCCCTCGGACCGGTCAACCCGCTCGCGCTCGACGAGCTGTCCGCCCTCGAGGAGCGGCACCGCGACCTGGACACCCAGATGGAGGATGTGCGTTCCGCCCGCCGGCAGTTGCACGACGTCGTGCGGAACCTCGACCGGGAGATCGCCGAGCAGTTCGCCGCCGCGGTCGCCGACGTGAACGAGCACTTCTCGACCCTCGCCGGCACCCTCTTCCCGGGAGGGATGGGTCGTCTCGTCCTGACGGAGCCCGCGGATCTCCTGAACACGGGCGTCGAGATCGAAGTGCGTCCTGCCGGACGCAACGTCCGCCGGGTCTCGCTCCTCTCGGGCGGGGAGCGGTCGATGGCCGCCCTCGCCTTTCTCTTCGCGGTGTTCCGAAGCCGCCCGTCGCCCTTCTACCTGATGGACGAGGTCGAAGCGGCGCTCGACGACGTGAATCTGCACCGCTTTCTCTCGCTCGTCCACGAGTTCCGCGAGGAGGCGCAGTTGATCATCGTGAGCCACCAGAAGCGCACGATGGAGGCTGCCGACGCGCTGTACGGCGTCACGATGGCACCGGGCGGGTCGTCCCAGGTGGTGAGCCAGCGGAGCCGTACCCACGTGTCGGTCGGCTGACGAGCCGACAGGCCTTTCCGGTTCACACGGCTCACCAGGCTCGCCAGGCGACCGTGGCGTCCCGGCCGCCCGGTAGGCTCGCCTCTCCGTGATCGCTCTGTGGATCGCGCTCGCGGTCGTCGGGTTCGCCGCGCTGGTGATGGGCAGCCTCAGCTTCGTCACGACCCGTCGCCGCGCCCGGGGTGGAGGACCACCGGTCGAGACCGGACGCGTCGACGGCCATGCCGGGCCGGGCCGACGGGCCGCGACCGGCCCAGCCGGGACGCGGCCCCCGACGACGAGGCCGCCGGCCGGTCGACCGCCGCCGACCCGGCCGCCACGCACACGGCCGGCCAGGCCTCCCGCCGTTCCCGCCGAGGTCCCGCCCGAAGCCCCGACACCTCCCGCCGCAGAGGCGCTGGAGGCGCCCCCCGCAGAGGCCCCGACCTACCGGTCGCGGCTCGGCCGCTCGCGGGGGCTCTTCGCAGGCCTCAGGTCGCTTCGGGGGCGGAAGGTCGAGCCCGAGACGTGGGACGACCTCGAAGAAACGCTCCTCAGGGCGGACGTCGGCGTCACGACCGCGGACGCCCTCCTGGCCGACCTCCGGCGCAAGGTGGGCGCAAAGGAGATCGCCGACGGGGACCAGCTCGTCGACGCGCTGCGGGCCGACCTCTTGGACCTGCTCGCCGTCGAGCAGCGCTGGGACGCCGCGACCGACGCGGAGCTCGCGGCGGGCCACGGCGCCATGCCGGGGCCGGACTTCGAGGTGGCCGAGCCGGTCGGACGAGGCCTTCGCTTCGACGAGGAGCCGGGGGTGGTCAACGTCTGGCTCTTCGTCGGCGTCAACGGCGTCGGCAAGACCACCACGGTCGGCAAGGTCGCACGCCAGCAGGCTGCGGCCGGCCGGTCGGTGCTGTTGGCTGCTGGGGACACCTTCCGAGCGGCCGCCGGCGAACAGCTGGCGATGTGGGCCGGTCGTGTCGGTGCAGAGATCGTCGGCGGCGCCGACGGTGGCGATCCGAGTGCCGTCGTGTTCGACGCCGTCCAGCGCGCGGCGGCGCGGGGAAACTCGCTCGTCCTCGCCGATACCGCGGGCCGGCTGCACACCAAGGTGAACCTCATCGAAGAGCTGAAGAAGATCCGACGCGTCGGCGACCGGCCGCCCGGGCGCGTGACCGAAGTGCTTCTCGTGCTCGACGCGACGACGGGTCAGAACGGCCTCGTGCAGGCGCGCCAGTTCACCGAGGCCGTGGCGGTGACCGGGGTCGTGTTGACGAAGCTCGACGGGACGGCGAAGGGCGGGATCGTGGTCGCGATCCAGCGCGAGCTCGGCCTCCCGGTGAAGCTTGTCGGGCTCGGGGAGGGCCCGGACGACCTGGTCCCGTTCGACCCCGCCGAGTTCGTCGGGGCGTTGCTCGCCTGACTCACCGTTGAGCCAACGCCGGACCATGGCCGGTAGGGGCCACCCGGGCGTCCGGTAGCCTGGTTCTCTCATGTTCGACGCCCTTTCAGACCGCCTCGAGCGGATCACCGGGCGGCTGCGCGGGCGCGGCCGGCTCACGGACGCGGACCTCGACGAGGCGCTCCGCGAGATCCGAGTGGCGCTCTTGGAGGCCGACGTCGAGGTCAGCGTCGTCCGCGCGTTCGTCGAGGGGATCCGCGAACGGTGCGCCGGCGAGGCGCTCTCGAAGAGCCTCACGCCGGGCCAGCAGGTGGTCAAGGCGGTGCACGACGAACTGGTCGACGTGCTCGGCGGCGAGACGCTGAAGCTGACCTACGCGTCGCGGCCGCCGACGGTCGTGCTCCTCGCCGGCCTCCAGGGCTCGGGGAAAACGACCGCCGCAGCCAAACTCGCGCGCTGGTGGAAGCAACAGGGGCGAAATCCGCTGCTCGTTGGTGCCGACCTCCAACGACCCGCAGCCGTCGAGCAGCTGCGTGTCCTCGGTCGCCAGGTCGGAGTCACGGTGTTCAGCGAACCCACGGACCCGGTGGCGGTCGCCCGGGCCGGGTTGGAGGAGGCACGCCGCCTCGGTCGCGACATCTGCATCCTCGACACGGCGGGCCGGCTTGCGATCGACGAGGAGCTGATGGAGGAAGTCCGCAGGGTGTCCGCGGTCACCCATCCCCATTACACGTTCCTCGTCATCGACGCGATGACGGGCCAGGACGCAGTCGCGACGGCCCGCGCTTTCCACGAGACGCTGGAGCTCGACGGCGTCATTCTCACGAAGCTCGACGGCGACGCGCGCGGCGGTGCCGCGCTCTCTGTGAAGGGGGTCGTCGGCCGTCCGATCGTCTTCGGGTCGACGGGCGAGCGCCTCGGCGACTTCGACCTCTTCCACCCGGACCGCATGGCCGACCGGATCCTCGGGATGGGCGACGTGCTGAGCCTCATCGAGCAGGCCGAGCGCACGATGGACAAGGAGTCCGTCGCGAAGTCGGCGGGACGGCTGATGGAGGGCCGTTTCACGCTCGAGGATTTCCTGGACCAGCTCCAACAGGTGAAGAAGCTCGGCTCCCTCGGTGGGATCATGAAGCTGCTTCCCGGCATGTCCAAGGAACTGCGTCAGGCTGCGGACCAGATCGACGATCGCGAGATCGCACGCGTCGAGGCGATCGTCCATTCGATGACCCCGCAGGAGCGCACGGACCCGTCGGTGATCGACGGCTCGCGCCGCGTGCGAATCGCACGCGGGAGCGGGACCAAGACGCAGGACGTGAACCACCTCTTGAAGCAGCACCGTGAGATGCAGAAGATGGTGAAAGGGCTCGCGTCCGGAAGCGGGGTGCAGGGCATGCCCGGGCTCGCCGGGATGGGCGGCGGCGCCCGAGGAGGAATGGGGGCTCCAGGCGGCCTCGGCGGCCTGCTCGGAGGGCGCAAGCAACTGGCCGCGCTCCGCGCTCTCGGCGACCAGTCACCCGACGGCATGGACGGACTTGCGGGGCTTCTCGGAGGGGGCGGCGGAGGACTGCCCTCGCTCGAGTCGATCGCCGCGGGCCCCCGCGGGCCCGGGGCCTCAACCGGCGGTGGCACTCCCAAGGCCGCACGCGGATCCAAGGGCAAGAAGAAGAAGGGTGGACGGGTCACCCCACCCAAGGGCCGCTGACCCGAACCCAGCCGTCCCGGAGACCTGCGACAATGTGGGCGCAGTGCGCCGAGCGGGCCACCGAGGCCCGAGACACGGAGGAATCAGACTCGTGGCAGTGAAGCTCCGCCTCGTGCGGATGGGCAAGAAGAAGCAGCCGACCTACCGGGTCGTCGCGGCCGACAGCCGGTCGCCGCGTGATGGCCGTTTCCTCGAGGTGGTCGGCACGTACGCACCGCGGGGACGTTCGACCACGGACAACGCGGCCATCGTCACCATCGACCACGAGAAGGCGATCCGGTGGTTGCGAGACGGCGCCAAGCCGACGGAGCGGGTGGAGCGCCTGCTGCGGAGCTCGGGGACCTTCGACCGCTTGGCGGGCGGCGACCCGGCGCCTGCCGCATCCGCCGCTCCCTCCGCGGCGACCGACGCCGCCGACACCGATCCCGACACGGCCAGTGCGCCTGACGCCGACGCCGGCGAGACCGAGAACCCCGCCGCCACGGCGGAACCGGAGTCGGAGGCCTGATGGCTGCGGACCGCGCCGACGACGACGTCGAAACCGGCGAGGACGACGAGGACTTCGACGAGGACGAGTTCGACGACGAAGACGAAGAAGAGGACTTCGACGAGGACGAGTTCGAAGACGAGGACGATGACCTCGATGACGAGGACGACGACCTCGATGAGGACGACGACGAGGACTTCGACGGTGCCGACGGACTCGACGCCGAAGACGACACGGGTGCTCGGAACGGCGACGCCCGTACCGGTGGCGCGGGATCGGAGTACGAGCCGGGCGACGTGAACACGGTCGCTTCCGGCTACGAGCCCGGCGACGTGAACACGGTTTCCGCCCGGCCGAGCGAACCGCAACGCGGCGGGCAGCAACCGGGTGGGAGCGACATGCCGGTCGAAGTGCTCACCTACCTCGCGCGTGCCATGGCCGACGAACCGGACGCCGTGGTCGTGCAGCGCGAGAGCAGGCGAGGCTCGACGGTGCTTCGATTGCATGTCGCGCCACAGGACATGGGCCGCGTCATCGGCCGGCGCGGACGGACCGCGCAGGCCATCCGAACCCTCGTCGGTGTTGCGGGCGCACGCGGTGGCGTCCAGACCCTCGTTGACATCGCCGACGACTGAAGAACGCTCGGGCGCCGGGAGCGCCGCCGAGCTCGAAGTCGGCCGCATCGTGAAGCCTCACGGTCTGACGGGCGAGGTCGTCGTGGAACTCTCGACCAACGTGGATGGCCGCGTCGCACCGGGTGTGTCGCTCCTGACCGACCGCGGACCGCTGAGCGTCGAGGCCGCACGGCCGCACCAGGACCGCTACCTCGTGCGGTTCGCGGGCGTCGAGGACCGAGCGGGCGCCGAGGACCTGCGCGGGCTCGTCCTCCGGGCACGCCCTGTGCACATCGAAGGTGCGATCTGGGTGCACGAGCTCGTCGGCGCGGAGGTGGTCGCCGAGGACGGACGGACGCTCGGGCGGGTCGTCGGCGTCGAGGCGAACCCGGCGAGCGACCTCTTGGTTCTGGACGACGGAATGCTCGTCCCTCTCCGCTTCGTCACCGCCCTCGAGCCGGGCCGGCGGGCGACCGTGGACGTGCCTGAGGGTCTCGGCGAGTGAGGCAGCGGAGCTGAGCCTTCGTGCGGATCGACGTGTTCACGATCTTCCCGGATCTCGTCGAGGCCTACGCGAGCGCGAGCATCGTCGGGCGCGCGAGGAAGGGTGGCCACCTCGACCTTCGCGTGCGCGACCTCAGGTCCGGGGCACAGGACGCACGGCGTTCGGTCGACGATGCACCGTTCGGCGGCGGCGCGGGGATGGTGCTCATGCCCGAGCCCCTGTTCGCCGCCGTCGAGTCGGTCGAGTCGGAGGAGGGTCTCCCGAGACCGCTCTACCTCCTCTCGCCCGGAGGGCTTCGGTTCGACCAGGCGATGGCGCGTGAGCTCGCGGCATCAGGGGCCGGCTTCTCGCTTCTCTGCGGACGCTACGAGGGCGTCGACCAACGCGTTGCGGACCACCTCGTGGACGCGGAGCTGTCTGTCGGCGACGTCGTGCTCGCGGGCGGGGAGCTCCCGGCTCTCGTCGTCGTCGAAGCGGTCACGAGGCTCCTCCCGGGGGTCCTCGGCAACGAGGCTTCCGCCGAGGACGAGAGCTTCACCGGCGGTCTGCTCGAGTATCCGCAGTACACGCGGCCCGCGGCGTTCCGGGGTTGGCTGGTGCCCGACGTACTCCGTTCTGGCGACCACGCGACGGTCGCCCGGTGGCGGCGGGTACAGGCGCTCCGCAGGACGCTCACCTGCCGGCCGGACCTGCTCGAGGCGCGCGGAGGGCTCAGCGCCGAGGAGGTGGGGCTTCTCGAGGACGCCGGCGAAGACCGCCTGCTCTCGGATCGGGGCTACCATGAAACCCCCGGAAACGCCTCAGCGAGCCCGAAGGACGCGCCCCATGCACCCCACTGAGATCATCGACCGCGACAGCTTGCGTGACGACGTACCGGATTTCCGGCCGGGAGATACGGTGAAAGTCCACGTCCGGGTCGTCGAGGGCAACCGCGAGCGGGTACAGGTCTTCCAGGGAGCCGTGATCAGGCGGCAGGGCGTGGGCGTCCGGGAGACCTTCACGGTCCGCAAGGTGAGCTTCGGAGTCGGGGTAGAGCGCACGTTCCCCGTGCATTCGCCCACGATCGCCAAGATCGAGGTGGCCACCTACGGCGACGTGCGGCGGGCGAAGCTGTACTACTTGCGTCAACGGTCGGGCAAGGCAGCGAAGATCAAGGAAAAGCGGCAGCCTTACACGAAGCCCGCAACGTCCAGTTCCTCCGCCCAGAGCTAACCGACCTCCCGGACATCATCGAGCGTTTCTGCGCCCGTTACCGCAACAGCAAGACCGCTGACAACTACCGAAGCACCCTCCGAAGACTGTTCGTCCTCACCGAACGTCGCCATCCTGAGCAGCTCACCGAAGAGGACCTTCTCGCCTTTTGCACGGCCGGAACCCCCGCCAACAACACCGTCTACCAACGGCGCACGCAAGTCACCACCTACTTGCGCTGGTGCGAACGGAACAACATCACCACCCACAACCCTGCGGCCGACCTAGCCAGCGCTGACAGTCCACTACGGACCTACAAGCGCACCTACGGCAAGGTCCAGGCCCGCCATCCCGGTCGCTGGCTCACTCACGAGCAGGCCTACGCCCAGCTCGTCGCCAGCTGCCACGACGACACGATCGTCGGGCTCAGGGACGAAGTCGTCATCCGCCTTGGCCTCCTCGGCATGCGGGTCGCCGAAATCGCCCACCTCACCATCGCCCACATCACCCCGCACCAGATCCGATGGACAGGCAAAGGCCACAAGCCACGCACCGCAATAATCGGTCCCACCCTCGCCGAAGCCCTCACTCGATGGCTCGACGCCTACCCCCACGTAACCGACTCCTCACCGCTTATCTGCCCAATCGTTCTCGGCAGCCGCCGCCACGGCGGACCCGGCCGAATCGACTGGCACCGTCCGACCCAACCTCGCACCCTCTTCGCCATCATTACCGCCCGTGCGAAGTCGGCAGGCCTCGGCCACGTCGCCCCCCACGATCTCCGACGCACCGCCGCAGGCATCCTCCACACCTCGACCGAACCCTCGGGCGCCCACCACTTCGACCTTCTCGATATCCAACGAGTCCTCGGCCACTCCGACCCTGCAACGACCATGCGCAGCGACCTGGAACCGATGGACACCGCGGTCCTCGAACGGGCCGCTGCGGTCCTCGACTGAAGCGGCGGCGGGCGATGGGGCGCACGTCGGGGCCCCGGCCGATCGCTCCGCTCCGGCCACCCCTCCGTGCTCGCCCGCCCGCCGACGGTCGCTCAGCCGAACAGCCGGCCACGCCCCATCGACGGCCCCTGGTCGCTAGCCCCTTAGTCCTCTGGCCAGGGACCGCCCCTACGTCCATACACAGCAGGCCATCCCAAACTGCAAAGCATCCTAAACCGATCACCCGACCACGACCCACCAACAACGACACCAACCAACACCGTCAAGGGACGCTCCGGGGCGCCGCCTCGGATGCGTTTGGGCCGCTGCGCCGCCGCTCCTCCGTCGCTTGCGGCTTGCGACGCATCCGGGCTCCGCTTCCTCCGCTCTTCGCCCCTTGACGAGTGGCCATCCCATCACGACGGAGATAGCAGTCAGACCCCGGCATCCGCCGGGGCTGTCAACACCCCATTGACAAAGACGATACAATGCCTACCGTGCCACCGAGAGCCCACAGAGCCCACAGAACCCACATCACCGCGGAACAGACAGGCACATACGCCTATCCACCCACAACCCACGTCACACAGCCGCCTTTCGTTACACCCGAGAAAGCACAACGCACCCTCCTCCAAACGCACACCGATGCCATCCGGCTCGCCGCCTGGAATCTCACCAACGCCGACCGCGACCTACGGACGACCGTGACGGACGCGAAACGCGCAGGCCTGTCATGGGACCACATCGGCAATGCCCTTGGCGTAACCCGCCAAGCGGCCCACAGACGCTTCCACACCCCACCGAGCACCAGACGGAGACACCGATGACCCACCTCCCCATCCCCGTCAACCCTGCGCTGACCCAGCCTGTGGACGGCCAGAAGCGCTCTTATATATATCAAGGAGAAGCGGGCCGTTCGCCCGTGAGGTGGCCTTCGGAGAACACACCCGCCGGCCCGTGGCCATGAGAGGCCGCCGGTGAGCGAGGAGGAGCTCGAGCGTTACGAGGCCGAGATCGAGCTCG
>Ga0209579_10001779_pt1 | contig 17306 bp, 12 predicted proteins | sample Coa_R1_2_FD_187152 | JGI IMG/M metagenome (GOLD analysis project Ga0209579, IMG submission 187152) | Surface soil microbial communities from Centralia Pennsylvania, which are recovering from an underground coalmine fire - Coalmine... | ecosystem: Environmental > Terrestrial > Soil >... | reverse complement strand
CAGATCTCACCACCGTCGAGCCTCTCGGAATGAGGGAGTCGATGGAGGCCTATCACGTGTCCGGGCAACGCCGCCATCCCAATCAGATCTATGAGAAGTTGGAATGGAAAGGGCTCCCTGAGGACCTAGACCATGTGATCCTGATTGACGATGTCCTCACTTCTGGCGCGCACTTCAAAGCTTGCAAGCGGCTCATCAAAGAACACCATCCGAATCTGGAGGTAGTGGGAGTCTTCTGGGCAAGAGCGATTCCAAAGCATGATCCGGAGTCCACGTAACAGGACGACCTCCCTCTCCGCCTTGCGCAGACCAACTGAAAAGCCGACTATGCGGACCTCGGCGGACTCCCGGCGCAGTTCCTGCTGAGGAGGGGCCCTACTTCTGCGGCCTACCAAGTAGGTCGATGTTCGAGATGGTGAAGGGGGCATCGTAAGTCTCCGGCTGGTCGAAGACCCACGCGACGATCTCCCCTTCGGCGGGAACTTGCCTTTCATTTTGAAGGTGAGCTCCGCCGGATTCTCCTTGAACTGGACCCGGCCTTCCTCGATAATCCCGGATAGTGCATGAAATACAACACTGTTGTATTATATGCAACTCTGAGGCCGACGCCCAGGAACGTCGGGCTGGGGTGTATTATCAGAGCGGGCGGGATCCGGGCGTGAGGATCGAGACCACCATGAGGCTTGGGCGCGCCATCTGCGGGACGGCCCTCTTCCTCGGGACCCTCCTGGCCCACGGTCAGGACGACCACCCTCCTGCCCCGGCCGCCACGCCGGACTTCGTCCGTGACGTCCAGCCCATCCTGGTCCAGCACTGCGTCAAGTGCCACGGCCCCGCGAAGCAAAAGGGCCGGCTCCGGCTCGATACCCGGGCTCACGCGCTTCGAGGCGGGGTCTCGGGGAAGGCGATCCTCCCGAATCTGGGAGCAGAGTCCCGCCTCATCAAGATCCTCGCCGATCCCAACCCCGACGAGCGCATGCCGCAGGATGCCGAGCCGCTCCCCGCGACGCTCATCGCCACCCTGCGGATCTGGATCGATCAGGGCGCCGTCTGGCCCGATTCGGCCGCCGGCCCGGACCCCGCGCCCGAGAGGCATTGGGCCTACGAAAAACCCCTGAGGCGCGACCCGCCCGCCGTCCAGAACTCCGCCTGGGTGCGGAATCCCGTCGACCGCTTCATCGCCGCCGAACACGAAACCCGGGGACTCCGGCCCCGTCCCGAGGCGCCCAAACCCCTTCTCCTCCGCCGCCTGTATCTCGATCTCGTGGGCCTCCCCCCCACTCCCGAAGAGCGCGAAGCCTTCCTGTCCGATCCGGATCCCCAGGCCTATGAGAAGCTCGTGGACCGCCTCCTCGCGGATCCGCGCTACGGAGAGCGCTGGGGACGCCACTGGATGGACGTCTGGCGCTACAGCGATTGGGCCGGCTTCGCGGACCAGATCCGGGAGAGTCAGCGCCATCTCTGGCGCTGGCGCGACTGGATCGTGGAATCCCTCAATGCCGACAAGGGCTACGATCGGATGATCCAGGAGATGCTGGCCGGCGACGAACTGGCCCCCGACGATCCCGAGGTCCTTCGCGCCACGGGCTTCCTGGCCCGCAACTGGAACAAGTTCAATCGGAACGCCTGGCTGCAGAACACGGTGGAGCACACGTCGAAGGCCTTCCTCGGCACGACCCTCAACTGCGCCCGCTGCCACAGCCACATGTTCGATCCGATCAGCCACGAGGAGTACTACCGGTACCGGGCCTTCTTCGAGCCCTACAACGTCCGCACCGACCGCATCCCGGGGCAGACCGACATCGAGAAGGACGGCCTGTCCCGTATCTTCGACGCCGATCCCAAGGCGGCGACCTGGCTCTTCGTCCGCGGCGAGGAGTCGCGGCCCGACAAGACCCGCCCGATCGCGCCGGGCGTCCCGGCCGCCCTCGGCGGAATCCCGATCGCGATCAAGCCCGTGGCGCTGCCCCCGGCGGCCGTGGCCCCCGACCAGCGGGACTTCGTCCGACGCGATCTGCTCGAGGCGGGAGCGAAGGCGCTCGAGAAAGCGAGGGCCGGCGTCAGCGCGTCCCTGAACGCCGTGCAGACGCAGGAACAGGCTCTGGCCTCAGGCGCGGATGCCGCGAAGGCTCGACCCCTCCTCCAGGCGGCGCTCGAGGAGCTGCCCGTCGCGCTCCTGGCGGTTCCGATCGCCGAAGCCCGGCAGGCGGCGCTGGCGGCCGTCCTCGAAGCGGAACGGCGGGAGGAGGCCGGGGACCGGACGTCCGAGGCCTATACGAAGACGGCCCGCGCCGCCCAGGCCGCGCAGCGCACGCTCGCGGTCCTCGAGGCCCAGCAGGCCGTCTTCCTCGCGCGGCGCACGCTCACCCGCACGCCGACCGACGCGGCCGTGAAGAACAAACTGGCCGACTCCGAGCGCGCCCTCACGAAAGCCGAGGCGGAGGCCGCCCTTCCTCCCGGCGCCGACTACGTCCGCCGCAGCCTTCCGTCCTACCCCCCCGCGAGCACGGGACGTCGCCTGGCCCTGGCGCGCTGGATCGCGAGCACCGAGAATCCGCTCACCGCCCGCGTCGCGATCAACCAGCTCTGGATGCGCCACTTCGGCAAGCCCCTCGTCCCCACCGTCTTCGAATTCGGGAAGCACGGCCGGGCTCCCACCCACCCGGCGCTCCTGGATTGGCTGGCCACGGAGTTCATGCGGGAAGGCTGGAGCATGAAGACGATGCACCGCCTGCTGGTGACCTCGAGCACCTACCGGATGGCCTCCTCCTTCGACCCCGCCTGCGCGGCCCTCGACAAGGACAACCAGTACTGGTGGAGAATGAACTCGCGGCGCATGGAAGCGGAACTCGTCCGCGACAGCATCCTCCAGGCGGCGGGCGTCCTGGATCCCGCCCGGGGCGGGCCGGACCTCGACCCGAACCAGGGCCTGACCTCGTTCCGCCGCAGCCTCTACTTCCGCCATGCCGCCGAAAAGCAGGTGGAATTCCTCACGATCTTCGACGCCGCGAACGTGACGGAGTGCTACGAGCGCACCGAGAGCGTCGTCCCGCAGCAGGCGCTCGCGCTCGCCAATAGCGCCCTTTCCTTCGACATGGCGCATCGCGTCGCGTTCTCGCTCAAGGCCGAGACGGACTTTATCGGACGCGCCTTCGAGCGGATCCTCGGCCGCGCGCCCACCGCGGCCGAACGCGAGGAATGCCAGGGCTCGTTCCACGACACGGATCGATCGCGGGAAAGCCTGGTGCACGTCCTTTTCAACCACCACGATTTTGTGACCATCCGGTGAACCGATGAACTGCAAGGGCATCACGCGCCGGTCCTTTCTCGCGGATACCGGGATGGGCTTCACCGGCCTGGCCCTGGGCGCCGCCCTGTTCCGGGACGGCATCGCCGCCCAGGAGCCTGCCCCGGCCCCGCCCGACGGCCGGCCCCATCTCCAGCCCAAAGCCAAGAGCGTCATCTGGATCTTCATGGCGGGCGGCGTGAGCCACCTGGAAGGCTTCGACCCCAAGCCCGAGCTCAACCGGTACGCGGGCAAGTCCATCTCGGCGACGCCGTACAAGGATTCGCTGGAATCCCGCTTCGTGAAGGACAACGTCAAGGAGGTCGTCGCCGGCCTGCACAAAGTGCAGCCGAACATCTTCCCCCTTCAGACGGGCTTCCGGAAGCACGGCGAAAGCGGCCTCGAGGTGAGCGACTGGTGGAGCCAGGTCGGCGACTGCGCCGACGACCTGGCCGTCGTCCGCTCCCTGTGGACCACGGACAACGATCACGGCGCCCAGCTGCAGTTCCACACGGGGCGGCATGCGCTCGAGGGGCCCCTCCCCACCATCGGGTCCTGGATTCACTACGGCCTCGGATCGCTGAACGACAACCTGCCGCAATTCATCGTCCTGGGCAATCCGCTGAGCGACTGTTGCGGCGGCGTGAATGGACATGGCGCGCACTACCTCGGCCCCGAGCATGCCGGGGTCCGCATGGTGGCCGACCCGAAGAACCCCCTGCCCTTTGCCTCGCCCGGCGCCCATCTGACCCGGGAGGAGCAGACGGCGGAATTCGACCTCCTGGGCCGCCTGAATCGGCTGGCGGGGGTCGATTATCCCGACGACCCGGTCCTGCGGGCCCGGATCAAATCCTACGAACTCGCATTCCGGATGCAGACCGCCGTCCCCGAAGTCTTCCGTTACGACGACGAAAGTCCCGAGACTCAGCGACTGTACGGCCTGGACCGCCCGGTGACGCGAGAGTTCGGGATGCAGTGTCTCGGAGCCCGGAGACTCGTCGAGCGCGGCGTCCGCTTCATCCAGATCTTCCACGGGACCACGGGCGCCGCCGGAGGCTGGGATGCGCACTCGGGCCTCAAGAACGGCCACCGCGCGCTCTGCGCCCAGGCGGACCAGCCGATCGCGGGGCTGCTGCGGGATCTTAAGCGCCGCGGGCTGCTCGACGAGACGCTGGTCGTGTGGGCGAGCGAGTTCGGACGGACGGCGGGCGCCGAGGGCTCGGACGGCCGCGATCACAGCCCCTTCGGATTTTCCGCCTGGCTGGCAGGCGGGGGCGTGAAAGGCGGAACCGTCCACGGCAAGACCGACGAGCTCGGATTCCACGCCGTCGAAAACCGCCACTACGTCACGGATCTCCACGCGACGGTGCTGCATCAGATGGGACTCGATCCGCGCCGGCTCGAAGTGCCCGGCCGCAAGCGGCTGGACATTGACTTTGGCAAACCGATCCGAGAGATTCTTGCCTGAGGACGCCTGCCCATGACCCGAATGCTCGTGGCCCCCGACGCCGTCGACTTCGCCACCCCCGGACGGCGCGACTATCATGTCGCACTTGAACATCCCACGCTCTGGGGCTCCTACCGGATCCCCGTCACGGTCCTGGTCGGGCCCGGGGCGAAACCCGGACGGGGGCTCGTCGCCATCGGGTCCACCCATGGCGATGAATATGAAGGCCCGGTGGCGCTCAAGCATCTGCTCCGGGAGATCCGGCTCGAGGACGTGGTCGGCCGGATGATCCTGATCCCCGTCCTCAACGTTGTCGCGTTCCAGTCCGGCCGACGCGACACCCCGGACGACGGCGTCAATCTCAATCGGGCCTTCCCGGGTCAGGCGAACGGAAGCATCACCTACCGGATCGCCGATGTGGTCAACCGCTTCGTCTTCCCCCAGGTCCACGTGGTCCTGGACCTTCATGCCGGCGGAGAAGTCGCCCGCTTCGCTCCCTTGACCAGCATGCACGGGGTCTCGGACCCCCAGCAGCGCCGGGCCATGGAGGAGACGGCGCGGGGCTTTGGAACCCGCTTCACCCTGATCTACCAGAACGAGACGCCGGGACTGTTGACGAGCCAGGCGGAGAAGCTGGGGAAGATCACGCTGGGGGGCGAGTTCGGCTGGGGCCGGGCCGTCCAGGCCGAAGGCGTGTCGATGGCCAAGCAAGGCGTGCTGGCGGCGGCGGTCGGGCACGAGCAGCTGGCGGGCCCGAAACGGCCGAACCGGCACTATGCCGCCCCGGACCAGGTGCTGGTCGACAGCTCGGGACCCGACTGCAGCCTGACCGCCCCCCGGGACGGATTCTTCGAACCCTGCGTTGCCCCAGGCGAGCAGGTCCGGAAAGGGCAGCGGATCGCGTTCCTCCATGACTTCAACCGCCTGGATGACGCGCCGATCGAGCTTCCCGCGCCTCACGACGGCTACGCCCTCTGCCTGGCCTGGAACGCCCGCGTTCTGGGAGGCCAGGTCATCGCGCAGGTGGCCCGAGCCGTGCCCTGGTCCTCATGATCCCCGTGGGCACCTGATGGCGAAGGGCGCCTGGGTCCTGGTCGGGCTGATGTGGGTCGCCTTCTTTCTCAACTACACGGATCGCCAGGTCGTCTACTCGATCTTCCCGGTCCTGAAATCCGAACTGCACCTGAGCGACACGCAGCTCGGCTTGTCGAGCTCGCTCTTCCTGTGGGTCTACGCGGCCTGCTCCTCGTTCGCCGGAGAACTGGGCGATCGCATCTCCAAGCGGAGGCTGATCACGCTGAGCCTCGTCCTGTGGAGCGCGGTCACGGCGCTGACGGGCCTGGCCGGCTCGGCCGTCACGCTCTTGGGCTGTCGCGCGCTCATGGGAATTTCCGAATCCGTCTTTTATCCGGCGGCGGCGACCTTGACGGCCGAGGCTCATGGCACGGCGGGTCGATCGCGCGCCATCGCGATCCTGGGCACGGCGCAGCTCGCAGGGATCGTCATGGGCGGCTGGTACGGCGGCTTCATGGCCGATCGGCAGCTCTGGCGGATGGCGTTCACCAGCCTGGGTCTCTTCGGCGCGCTTTACGCCATCCCCTACGCCCTCTTCCTGAAACGGATTCCCGATCCCGCCCCGGCCGTCCAGCGGACCTGGGCGGTGCCGGCCTTGCTGGCCATCCCCATGTATCGGACCCTGTGCGTGGTCTTCCCCTCCTTCCTGTTCGTCCTGGGACTCATCTACACCTGGCTCCCCAGCTTCTTCTTCGAGAAGTTCTCGCTCACGCTCAGCGAGGCTGGACTGACGTCCACGGCGTACCTCCAGGGCGCCACGGCCCTGGGCCTGCTCCTCGGCGGGGCGCTCGCGGACCGGCTCTATCGCCGGATCAAGACCGCCCGCTACTGGCTGGTCGCCCTGGGCCTCCTGATCTCGGCCCCGGCCGTCCAGCTCCTGGGGAATTCCGACTCCCTCTTCCTCACCAAGTGTGCGGCCGCCGCGTTCGGATTCGGCAGCGGCCTGTCGATCGGCAACTTCTTCGCGTCCAGCTTCGACGTCATCCCCTTCGGCATGCGTTCGGCGGCGGTGGGCTATCTCAATATGTTGGGAGGCCTGTTCTCCGGCATCGCCGCTCTCCTGGGAGGCCTCCTCAAGGAGAGCCTCGGCATCCATACGCTCATGAGCGCCGCGGCCGGGCTCTGCCTCGCGATGAGCGGCCTGCTGCTCCTGGGGACTCGACTCTACTTCCAGCGGGATTTCGACCGCGCGCAGGGAGCGCAAGGGATCGCCTGAACGACCCTGCTCAGGGCAGGAGGACCGGCTCCCACGACACGCCGTCGTCGAAGAGATCGCGGGCGGAACAGGCCCAGACCACGACCTGCTTGTTCCGGAGCAAGGCGGGCTTCCGGGAGAGCCGATCGCGGACTCCCGTCGCCCCGCCGCCGTTCAAGGCCAGGATGTCCACCCGGACTCCCAAGAGGCGCATGAGCTGTTCTCCAAGGCCCGCCCGCTCTCCCCATTCCAGTTCCTTCCGGCTGTAGATGTTCGTGAAGCTGTCGCCCAGCAGGAGCACCGGAGCCTGACCGTCCCCCGCGCCGACCAGCTCCCGGATCTCGACCGTTTGCGGCGCGAACAGCCCGCTCCCCGGCAGGACCTCGATCATTCTCAGGAGGTCGCCGTCATGACGGACGCTCCGAAGCATCGAGGTAAAGCCGGGGGCCGGCGGACCCAGGAGCGGCCGCAGGCGCTCCGCGATCCGCCCGGCAACGATGTCCATCCCCCGGGGAGTCCAGTGGGTATCGCCTTTCAGGAAGAGCTCCCCCTCCCTCTTGGCCGCCCACAGATCGTCGGTGGGATCGAGCACGTCCACCCCGCCCTGGGCCAGCGCCGAGCGGAAGGCCTCGCGATCCCGGTTCCCGGCGGGCCCGGCGGACTCGGGATACCCGGGCCAGACTTTCTCCGGATAGATGAACGGCTTCACCGGCAACGGGACGAAGAGAAGCCGGATTCCCCTCGCGCGGAGCTGCCTCTCATAGTCCAGAATCGCCGCCACCGGATCCGAGCTCCCGCGCGCCTCCCGTGCGTCTCCCGTCCCGCGCCGGGTCGCGGAGCGGCGGGTGAGAAATCCCGGACCCGTCGCCATGTCCACTTCCTTGCGGAAGAAGAGAAAGCCGTCCTTCCCAAGGATGATCTTCTCGTTGCCCCGGTCCACCGCGCGGCTGAGGACCGTCTGGTAGACCTGCCGCGCTTTCCCGGCCAGGACGGAATCGATCGAGAGATCCTCTTCGAACTGATGGAGGGACGCGCGGGTGGGAAAGCCCCGGAAGAGCAACCGGAGCTTCGACGACCCCGTTGTCCGGAGCTCCACGGCGAGCTGATGGAGGGACGGCACGCAAAGGAGGAGGACGAACGCGACGCTGATCCCGACCGCCGTTCGGCGGCCGATGAAGGCGTTCTGCATGAGCGGCGTCGGTTCCATCAGAACTGGAAGTAGAGAAAGGGATTGAAACTCTGGGTGGACAAGGCGACGAGCGACCAGACGAACAGCCCCAGGGCCCCAGCCGCCCGGAGCGGTGTCACCCGTTTCGAAAGATCCCAGGTCTGCGCCCCGAAGAACGCGATCCCGGCGCAGGCGGCGAAGGCGAGCCGATGATCCGTGGAATACAGGACCGAGCGCACCAGGAATGCCGTGGGCGGCGCATCGGTGCCGCCGAACAGCGTCGCGAGGTACTGGACTGCCCTGGGGAGGTCGTCCGCGCGGAAGAAGACCCACGCCAGAGTCACGACCAGGAACGTCAGCAGCACGCGGAGGGCCTTCGGGGCTTGGGCATAGAAACTCGCCTTCCCCAGTCGCCGCTCCACCGCAAGGCCGGCCCCGTGGATCGCCCCCCAGACCAGAAAGTTCCACGAAGCCCCGTGCCAGAATCCCCCGAGCAGCATCACGACGATCAGGTTCCCGTAGGTCCGGACTTCCCCCTTCCGGTTCCCCCCGAGCGGGATGTAGAGATAGTCCCGGAGCCAGGTCGACAGCGAGATGTGCCAGCGGCGCCAGAACTCCGTCAGGCTTTCGGCCCGATACGGAGAATCGAAGTTCTTCGCGAACTCGAACCCGAAGAGCAGTCCCAGGCCGACCGCCATGTCGGAATAGCCGGAAAAGTCGAAGTAGATCTGGAACGCATAGCCCAGAAGCCCCGACCAGGCGTCGAGCCCATGGAGCGATCCCGCCTCGAAGGCCGCATCGGCCATCTCTCCCATCGGATTGGCCAGCAGCACCTTCTTCGACAGGCCCAGGATGAAGATGAAGGCCCCGCGGCCGAACTTGTCGATCGAATGCGTTCGTTCGTGGAGCTGCCGCTCCAGGTCCTGGTACCGGATGATCGGACCGGCGACCAGGTGCGGGAACTGGGTGATGTAGCAGGCGAAGGCATTGAGGGCCCTCAGTTCCCGCCGGAGCTTCGCGCCCAGGCCGGGCGCCGAGCCCTCCAGGCGCTCGACCCAGACGCTGGCGGGCAGCGCCCGGCCGTAGTAGATATCCAGGACGTAGCTGATCGACTCGAAGGTGTAGAACGAGATCCCCGCCGGGAGCAGGACCGTCAGCACCTGGACCTCCGGCTTCCCCAGGGCCGCGAGCAGGCGGTTCAGGTTCTCCTCGGCGAACATGAAGTACTTGAAGAAACACAGCATGGCCAGGTTGCTCAGGAGGGAGATCCCCAGGAAGAACTTCCTCTGCCCTCCCAGCCGGAAGAGCCTCCAGTGGCCGTGGATCAAGTTCCCGACCGTGAAATCCACGAGCGTCGACCACGCGATCAGAAGCACGAACCACGGATTGGTCCAGCCGTAGAACACGTAGCTGGTCAGAGTGAGGACCGGCATCCGGAGCGAACGCGGGGAGGCATAGTAGAGCCCGAGCGCCAGGGGGAGAAAATAGAAGAGGAAGAGGTGGGAGCTGAAAACCATGGGGAGCCCTTACTCGCGGGCCTCGTCGGTCCAGATCGCCCAGTATCGCATCCCCTTCTCCTTCAGGTACTTGTCGATCAGACCGACCATCGGCATGGCCGAATCGAGGGGCTCTTCGAGGGACAGGCGATGAACGTCTCCAGCCAAGAAATGCTGGGCCGTGCCACCGATCGTCCCCGAGAACTTGTCCTGCGCCGCGGCGCGGGCTTTGAGCGGATTATATTGCCCGACCAGGATCTCCGATCCTTCGACCTTCCCCCGGTGGACGGCGAGCACCTTGTACTTGAGCACGTACACGTAGTCGTAGAGCTTGTTCGCCGGGAACGGTCCCGGGACTTCAAGCAGCTTCGCCGTGAGCTCGATCGTGCCATGAGGGGCGACCGGAGCCGGGACGGGCGGAACCGCCGGACCGGCCTCCGCTTTCCCGCAGGACGCCAGAGCCAGAGTGGCCAGGAAGAGGACTCTCATACGCGGACGCCCTTCCTTGCTGGAACTCCTGGAGCTGCTCCTTCCGACGCTCGGCTAGGGAGCCTTCAGCTTCGCCAGCGGGGTTCGGATGAAGAAGAGACCCGGTCCCCCGGGCTGGCGCTTGTCGAGATTGAAAAAGAGCGTTCCGAGCGACTCCCGATCGACCTGAACCGTGCGCGGCCATCCCCCGCGGGGCCCCTCGATCCGGCGACCGGGCTCGAAGATGACCACGGCGTGATCGTGGTCCCAGGTCAGGCCGTCGTCGCGCGAGACCACGAGCTCGAATCCCCGTTCGAGGGTCACTTCGTCGAGCGGCATGGGGTCATAGATAATCGCCGTCAGCACGACCACCCCGTCGCCGAGCACGGTCAGATCATGCGGAAACCCCATCTCGTGATAGGGGAACGCCCGAAGAGGGGTCCACGTTTTTCCCCCGTCGGTCGATCGCAAGCCCAGCTCATAGTGCCGTCCCGAGGCCCCGCTGATCAAGGTGCCTTTCGGGGTGCGGACGATGGGAACCATGCTGTGGTTGCGTCCGTCGCCGAAGGGGGCCACGCTACCGCTTTCCGGATCCACCACGACGGTTCGATCGTAGAGCGCGAAGAGCCACTCCCGAGGCGACAGTTCGAGCATCGGATAGCGATGGGTGCAGTGGACACTGGGTTTGTCGGGCAGGATCCTCTGGGACTTGCTCCACGTCTTTCCCGAATCGCCGCTCGTGGAATACCACGGAACGCGACCCCCTTCCTTTCCGGGCGGGGCGGACCAGCTGAGGAGCAGGCGCTTGTCCTGCAGCCGGGTGAGGGCCCCAGGATAGACGTACGCGGAAGGGTCGTTGAAAACGTCGAGGGGCGCCGGAGGGCTCCAGGTCGCTCCGGCATCCCCGGACCGGCAGATCCGCATGTCTCGAGCCAAGCGGCCCCCCAGACTGAAGACGGCCACGAGATCCCCGTTCTCCGCGACGGCGAGCGAGTGGTGCACGGAGTCCCCTCCGGGGAGGTCCGCCACCCGGACCGCCGGCGTCGCCGGGGCGCCATCCTGGCCGCGGGCGGCCCCGGGGCAGGCCAGGAGCGTGAGCAGGAGGCCCAGTGACGGGCCGAACGGGCGAGAATTCATCTTGTCCCCCTGATGTCCGAAAAGCCGCTCCTCACGCGATGATCTCGCGAATCGGAGCCCCATAGTCGACCTCGAGGCGCTTGCGGCCCGGGACCTCGAGCCGTCGCGCGTCGAGACCCAGCTGGTGGAACACGGTCGCGTGGAGATCCGTGACGTAGTGGCGGTGCTCCACCGCGTGGAAGCCGATCTCGTCGGTCGCGCCGTGGACGACGCCTCGCTTGATCCCGCCCCCCGCCAGCCACGCCGAGAACCCATAGGGATGGTGCTCGCGCCCGTCCGATCCGGCCTTTCCGCCCGGCGAACGCCCGAACTCCGTGGCGAAAACGACGAGCGTCTGATCAAGCAGCCCGCGGCGCTTCAGATCCTGGAGCAGCCCCGCGATCGGCCGATCCACCTGTCCGCAGACGCTGGAGTGCCCCTGGCGAAGCTGGCCGTGGGCATCCCAGGCGCCGTTTCCGCCGCCGCCGTGGTAGATCTGGATGAAGCGGACGCCCCGCTCGACCATCCGCCGGGCCGCCAGGCACTGCATCCCAAACGTCTTCGTCGGAGGCTGGTCCAGGCCGTACAGGAGGCGCGTCTGGGCGTCCTCCTCGTCGAACTTGAAGAGCTCCGGGACGGCCGCCTGCATCCGGAACGCCAGCTCGTAGGATTTGATGCGCGCCCGCAGGGCCGGATCGTCGGGATACTCCACCCCCGACAGCCGGTTCAGGCGGCCCAGGAGCTCCAGACCCGCCTCCTGCTCCTCCCGGGACCGCGGCCGCTGCGGCCGGGAGAACGGCAGGGGATCGTTGGGATCGACGTTCATCCGCACGCCCGAATGCTCGGGACCGAGATAGTGCGCCCCGTGCGCGTTGGCGCCACCGAAGGCGTCGATCACCGGATCGCCCAGCACCACGAACTGCGGGAGGTTTTCGTTGAGCGCGCCCAGTCCGTAGTGGACCCAGGAGCCGATCGTCGGATAGACCCCGTCGAGGAAGTGACGTCCCGTGTGGAACTGGAGTTGCGCGGTGTGGCCGATGTCCGTGGTCCAGAGCGACCGGACCACGGCCAGGTCGTCGACGCACTGGGCGACATTCGGCCACCAGTCGCTCACCTCGATTCCCGACTCGCCGTACTTCCGGTAGCCGACCTGCAGCGGAAGAAGGACCGCGCCGGTATTGGCCTCGAGCGTGCCTTTCGTCAGTTCCCGGAGGCTCCCCTTCCCATAGGTGTCCTTATACGGCGTCTCCCCGATCTTCTTCCCCCCGTAGCGGTTCAGCTCCGGCTTGGGGTCGAAGGTCTCCATGTGGCTGGCCCCGCCCTTCATGAAGAGCCAGATGACGCTCTTGGCCTTCGGCTCGAAATGGGGCTTTCCGTCGGGCGGTGCCCACTTCCGTTCGTCGTCCTTCGCGAGACCGTCGCGCTGGAGCATCGCGCCCAGGACGAGACCGGTCAGTCCCATGCCCGTGTCGGCCAGGAAGGTGCGGCGCGACGGGCGGCTGCAGTCGCAGGGATTCATTTCGGGTCCTTTCATCGGACGGTCACGAACTCGTGATGGTTGAGGAGCACATGAATCAGGTCCCCCCGGGCGCGGGGGGAGTCACCCCCCGACAGGAACCGCGCGCACTCCTCCCGTTCCGGAGAGGTCGGAGGCCGGCTGAGCACGGTTTTGAACGCCGCCGTCACGAAGCCCGCGACGTCCCCTTCCCCGGCCAGCTTCTTCGCGAGCAGGTCGGCGCCGTCGAGGGTGAGGGTGCTGTTGAGCAGGGCCAGAGCCTGCTGAGGCACGATCGTCGGGGTCCGCGCGTAGCATTCGGTCGCTCCGGCGCCGTCGAAGATGGCGATGAATTCCATGCGCTTCTCCGGCGTGTGCCGGAAGTACAGGCTCCGACGGCGCGACGCGAGCCCCTGGCCCTCGTCCAGCTCCGGGCCGCCCTGGGCCGCGTCAAGTCGGCCGGAGACGTACAGCAGGCTGTCGCGCACCGCTTCGGCTTCCAGGCGCCGGGGGGCCATGCGCCACAGGAAGCGGTTCTCCGGATCGGTGGCCAAGGCGGCGGGATCGGGCGTCGAATCCATCCGGTAGGTGGCGCTCGTCACCAGGAGCCGGTGGAGTTTCTTCAGGCTCCAGCCTTCCCGGACGAACTCGACGGCCAGCCAATCCAGGAGCGCGGGATGGCTGGGACGCTGTCCCTGGGTCCCGAAGTCGAACACGGTCGGCACGAGCGCGCGACCGAAGTGCCGCATCCAGACGTGGTTCACCGCCACGCGCGCGGTGAGAGGATTCTCCGCGTCCGCGATCCAGGCGGCGAGCGCCGAGCGCCGCCCGGTGGTGATGGCCGGGTAGGACTCGACGGTTCGGCGGACGTAGTCCGTCGTGGTGGGCTTCGCGGCCTCCGCCTCGGCTTTCGCCAGGGCCTCGTCGGCCTCGGCGAGTTTCTTGCGGGCCTCGCCCCGTTTCTTGTCGTCGGCGGCCTTGACGAGGGCATGACGCGCGCGCGCCTGACCCAGGCGGAGCTCCAGGACCCCGAGGGAGTGCTGGGCCGCCTGAGCGTCACGCGCCGCCCGGGCGAACGCCTCCGAACTGCGGTCGCCCGCGTCCTCCATCCGCTCCGCGTCGAGAGTCGCCCGCAGCGAGACGAGCTTCGCCTCTGCGACGGGAATCGCCTGAAGCGTGAACGGGAGTTCCTCGAGCGCCGCCTGGAGCGCGCGCGCGGCCTTCTCCGGCTCGGGAGGCTTTCCCTCCCGGGAAGCCTCCGCTTGGAGCTTCGAGATCGACTCCAGGGCGGCGTTCACCTTTCCCCTGGCCTGAGTCACGTCCCGCTCGGCCGCCTTCACGAGATCGCCCTTCACGAACTCCCGCTTGCCCGGCAGCATCGCCTCGCGAGGCACCGGGCGAGACTCGATGCGGACCGGCTTCCCCCCGAGCGCCTTCGGCACTTCCGGCGGGAGGCTGTGGGTTTTATCGGGACTCCGGTCCTCGCCCCGCACGAACAAATAGGTGGGATCGTCCGCATGGGCGTCGTAGACGCGCGCCAGACCATCCTTCACGGGGTCCGGTTCTCCCGGGACGGGATCGGTCCGGACGTCGTAGGGCTCGAAGAAGGCCCGGACTTTATAGTATTCCTCCTGGCTGAGCGGATCGAAGAAGTGGTTGTGGCAGCGCGCGCAGTTGAGCGTGGTGGCGAGGAAGGCCTTGATCGTGTGCTCCACGGTGAGGTCCAGCCAGACGTTGCGGTTGAGTTTGTAGTAATTGCGAGCCAGGAATCCGGTGGCCCGAAGGGTGTTGGGGTCGAGAGGGGCCAGTTCGTCGCCGGCCACCATCTCCTGGATCATCCGGTCGTAGCCCTTGTCGGCATTGAGGGATTCCACGATCCAGTCGCGCCAGCGCCAGAGATGACGCTGGCTGGAAAGAATCTGGTTTTGCTCGAACTCGCTCATGTCGCTGTAGCGCCAGACGTCCATCCAGTGGCGGCCCCAACGCTCGCCGTACCGCGGATCCGCGAGGAGCCGGTCCACGACCTTCTCATAGGCGTCCGGTGCAGGGTCGGCGAGGAAGCCCTCGAGCTCCTCGCGGGTGGGGGGAAGGCCGATCAGGTCCAGAAAGACGCGGCGGAGGAGCACCGGACGGGGCGCTTCCGGGCGAGGCGCGAGCCCCCTCCGTTCGCGCTCCCAGGCGACGAACTGGTCGACCGGGTTCCGCGGCCAGAGGGGATCCTTCACGGACGGCGCGGCGGGACTGCCGGGCCGGACGTAGGCCCAATGGAGCTCCGCCTTGGGCTCTTTCGCGGACGCGGAGTCGGGCCACGCCGCGCCCCGGTCGATCCAGCGGCGCAGGATCTCGATCTGTTCCTTCTTGAGCGGATCGGTGTCCTTGGGCATGCGCTCGTCCGGGTTGGGGTCCAGGAGAACCTGAAAAAGGCGGCTCTCCTGGCTCCGGCCCGGAATGAGGGCCACTCCGGAGACGCCCCCGCGGAGCGCGGCCCCTTTCGAGTCGAGGCGCAGGCGTCCCTTCTGCTTCTTCTGGCCGTGGCAGGAGAGGCAGTGCGCCTCGAGGATCGGCTGGACATCGCGGACGAAGTCCACCTCGGTCTCCTGCATCGGCAGGGAGGAGGCGGAGGTCCCGGACAGCATCAGGGTGGCCATCGCGAGGATTCCGAGAGGGTTCCGGAAGGGGAACCGAGCCCCGTCCCCGGGACCGTCCACGGCGGATCGCCCTGGGTTCTCGGCCTTCCCGCACGAGGCGATGGTCCCGGGACCCGGTCGGGGGAAGGTCACTTTCCACCTCCCACTTTGGCTGAAGTCCAGTGCGGCTCCCAGCCGACCGGAAGCGACAGGACGGGGCCGCTCGCCGGTTTCGAGGGATGTTTCACGATGGGGGCATCGCGCAGTCTCATCAGCGACATCGGCGCCCCGCCCTTCCCGGCGTCCCCATCCTCTTCCTTGTTCCCCGTGAAGAGGACGTAGGCTCCGTCCGGCGAAATGCAGCCGCCGTAGCAGTGACGGCCGTCCTCGGAGTACAGGGGCGACCGCTGGCGTCCTTCGGCGTCGGCCATCCAGAGCTGGGTCCAGTCCCCGGGACGGCGGGAAAAGACGATGGCCTTCGAATTGGGGAACCAGTCGGGGGTGCAGCAATCGGTCTTGCTCACGGCATTGACCGCTCCGGTGGCCAGCTCCATCCGGGCCACCGACCAGCCCGTATCGAAGTTGTTCGCGACCCCGCTCAGCCACTTCCCGTCCGGCGACCAGGTCATCTGCTGGAAGAATCCGTGGCGTTCCAGGGCACCCGTCACCTTTTTGGACTCGATCTCGACGATGGCGATCCCCTTCGCCGAAAGGCACGCGATCTTCCTTCCGTCCGGGGACCAGGAGGCCCAGGGATACTCTCCCGGCGCTCCCAGCGCCTCGGGATTCGTGCCGTCCGCATTCGCCATCACCAGTTCCCCCTGAAGCCCATGCCGATTGGTGTCGAACGGTTCCGACTTGGGAAGCCGGCGGTACAGAAGCCGCTTTCCGTCCGGCGAAAAGCGCGGCAAGCCTTCGTTGAACTCCGACGTCTGGGTCAGGTTCCTGACGTCGCTGCCGTCGGGCCTCATGACGAAAAGGTCCCAGTCCCCCTTCGGCGACCGCGCCCCGTAGACGATCCAGCCCTTGTCATGAACCTCCCGGGCGAGGTCGGACTGGGCCAGCACGACGGCGAGCAGGACGATCATGGCGTCTGCCCCTGCTCCAGCCGGATCGTCACTTGTCGCCCCCGATCTCGGACAGGGTCCAGTGCGGTTCCCAGCCTGAGGAGAGATCCAGGACCGGGCCTGCTTTCGCCTTCGGGTACTGGGACCAGAGGACCTCGCTTTTGCCGCCGATGATCGGGGTGTCCTTGAGCCGGAGAAGTCCGATCGTGGTCTTCGAATTCTCGACGACCCCCAGATCCTCCTGAGACCGGGTGAAGAGCGCATACTGCCCGTCCGGGGAGATGCAGCCGCCGTAGATGTGCCTTCCCAGCTCTCCGTACAGCATGGAGCGGGTCGTTCCCTCCACGTCCGCCTTCCAGAGCTGGGCAAAGCCCTCGGTCTTGGGATGTCCTTTCGAATAGACGATGTGCCGGCTGTCCGGAAACCAGTCGCTGGTGCAGTTGAAACAGTCGCCGTCGCTGACGCGCGCGATGTCGCCCGTCACGGCGTCGATCTTGCCGATCGCCCAGTGCTCTCCAAGGCCGTTCGCCGTCCCGGTAAACGCCTTTCCGTCGGGAGACCAGAACAGCTGTTCGACGACTCCCTTCCGATCCAGCTTCCGGACCACCGTCCGCGTCGCGACATCGACGATCTGGATCCCGGCCCTCCCCAGCGTGGAGATCTGCTTGCCATCGGGCGACCAGGATGCCCAGGGAAACTCGGTTCCGTAGGAGACGGGATTCGAGCCGTCGGCGTTCGAGATCACGAGCTCGTAGAGGCCGTACTTGTTGTTGTCGAGCACCTCGGTCTTCGGCATCCGGTAGTAGAGCAGTCGCTTGCCGTCGGGGGAGAACCGGGCGGCCGCTTCGCTCGTGTCGGGCGTGCGGG